>PPYE01343463.1_pt1 | contig 26709 bp, 25 predicted proteins | sample 1559881 | NCBI WGS metagenome assembly PPYE01 (sample SAMN08240022, study PRJNA423297) | Human gut metagenome, whole genome shotgun sequencing project. | reverse complement strand
ATTCCTGCGTAGCTCAGTTGGCAGAGCATCCGACTGTTAATCGGACGGTCGCTGGTTCAAGCCCAGCCGCAGGAGCTCACCTGAAGCCACCGGCGTGTCGCCGGTGGCTTTCTTGTTTCCCGTCATCTGATTTATTTGATCCAGTTGAACGCGCAGTGCGACCGCTTGGCGTTCGATCTCCATCTTCATGGCACTGTCATCAAGTAGTTTTTCAATACTTGTATCGAGGCTCTGGGCAACATTGACCGCGCTAATCAGAGACCAATGAGTAATGCCTTTGAGTCGTTGAGATACAGCCCCTTCGCTTGTAACCCCCATCGGCTGCATCAGTGATTTCTGGGTTCGCTTCAGCTGCTTGCGGCGGGCGTCCACATTGTAGTTGAGCACACGTTCTGTGTATTCGCCCAAGGTATCGGGGGGTGTCTGATTCGCCTGATCTGCGGATAATAATGTACGCATATTCTAATCCTATTCTATCAATAAACCTTTATCTCATTAAGATACTCTAGTTTGCGATTTGACTTTAGTCAAACCAAAGTGTATTCTAAAAACATTAGTTAGGCTAAAGACTTTAGGAAAAGAGTAGATATGGCTTCTCCGATGAAACAGTGGAGGAAGGATCACGATGTGACTCAGGCTGCCCTTGCTGCCGACATGGGCCAATCCGCTTCCACTCTTTCTCAGAAAGAGAACGGGCATTTGGGCTGGCAGCAGAAGGACTTGCTGTTTCTTTATGACCACTACGGACTTTCCGCTGATTTCGTTCTTGGCATCAATAACCTGCCCTCTTGCGAGAAGGCAATCACTTGATGGCTGGACCCAGTAGAAGAGGAGGTTAGTGGTTTTTCTCATTTCAAGAAAATGCCCGGTCTCGATCTGATACATCGAAACCGGGCGTATGCAACACATCCAATGTTGAACGATTCCCTAGTCGCCAAACTTTTGAATCGTTCGCATTGCCTTTTAGATTATGGAGGCTGCACAAATGTCTAGTGTAACCGAAGTCGCTGTGCCGACTTCTGATTTTGATGGTAACGCCCCCGTGAATGGTTCGCGGTGCATGGCGTCTACATTTTCCGAATCCCTGTATTGGCGACGCTCTGCCCGGCGCTACGAGCTGGCGGGTCTTGCCGCTTGGATGCTGGCCGCGTTGTCGTGCGTGGTTTTTCTGGCGATTCTGCTTGCCGCGAGGAATCTGCTTCTGCCGGGATTCGCTTTGGTGCCGGTGGCCTGCGGCCTGGCTTGTGTGGGTTGCTGGTGCGACCGTAACTCGCGTGATGCCTGGGATTTCGCTTTCTGGTCCCTTCATGCGGAGGTGAGGCAATGACCATGACCGTTGGCGCGCGTTCCCTCGATAACGAGGAGCGCTCGAATTTCCGGGACTATATGTCCCTGTTGTCCCTGTCCGTGGATGCGTCGATGACCGTGAGGGAGGTCATGGCGGTCGCCTATCTGATCGGCCGGCGTGACGCGCTTCGTGACGTGCGGAACGCTTCGTCGTCGGCTCGGACGGTGAACCGTGGCCTGATCCATGGCGGTCCGTCGGATTGCGTGTTCAATCGCGGCTACGAGGCCGGTGCGGGCATGGTGTCCGACGAGATCGACGCGTTGATGCGCGACGTGGAGTCCCTCAGCGGCGATGACGCGGTGTTCTCGATGCTCAGGCATCCTTCGGTGAGCGGGGGTGATGAGTGGTGGAATTGGTGATCCTGCTGTTCGTGGTGCTTGCGGTGGCCTGTTTCGGTCTGCTGTTGCCGTTCCTGCGTCTGGCCGTCGGCATCGTGCTTCTCGTGGTCCGTCTGCTGGCCTCCCTCGCGCGATCGATGGGGGCGGGCCGATGATGCACCTCATACTCGTGATCGCCGTCGTTTTCGTTTTCGCCGCGTCCTGTCTGCTGACGTTCGCCCTGTGCCGCGCGGCCACGCGCCGCGACATGCTTGAGGCCCGTTGGCGTGAGGAGCGGGCCGGTTCCGTGAGTGAGGAGAGCCATGAGAGCGCATGAAACGCTTGAGCGTGCCGGGCGTCATGGCGGCTTCCCGGCCCGTGGGCCCGTTTCGGGCCTGTTGGCGGCCTGCCCGTCGGACGGCAGCCACGACTTCTACCTGTCGATGATGCTCGACGTTCCCGTGCCGCGCGTGCCCATGCTGCGCGCACGTCTGCAAGACTCCCGCCAAGGGGGTGCCGCATGAGCGTGAACGCGGTCGATTGGGCGCTCAGGTTCGCGCCCGTGGACGCCAGGCACAACGGTGCCGCTCGCGTGCTGATGTGTCTGGCGAACGTGGCCGACGACGAGGGGCGCAACGCGCATCCGACGCACAGGAAGCTGGCCGCGTGGTGCAAGTGCAGCGTGAGCACGGTCAAACGCCACCTGTCATGGCTGGAAGCGAACGGGCTGATCCGTCGCGGCGACCAACGCCAGGCCGGGCATTTCAGCGAGTGGCACCGGCCCGTCGTGTGGGACCTGTGCCTAGGGAACCGTCTGGAGCTCGACCCCGACTTCTTCGACTCGAACGACATCGACTCGACCCGAGGCGGACGGCCTTCCACGGAAAACAGGGCGAAGGGAAACCCCGGCTCACATGTGGACCGTGGTTATGGCGACGGGGACACGGGAAAACCCCAGCTCACGGGTGAACCACGGTTCACAGCTGTGACCCCACCCCCAGCTCACCTGGTGAGCTACAGTACGTCCCTAGTCTGCGAGCCTTGCCGCCGATGCCGGTGCCCGAACCGTTGGCCCGGCCCGGCAAACGCGAGCTCGACGCCGCCCGACGGCTGATCGCCCGCCACGGCATGCCACTGGTGCTGGCCGTGGCCGAATGGGCGTCGCTGCCGCCTTCCAAGACCGACAAGGGCGACGCTTCCGGCAAACCGTATGACGGTTTCTGGCGTCGCACGCTCACCGGTCCCCGCTCCCTCGCACGGCACTGGGACCAGGTATGCCTCCAGATGGCCGACGACCCCCGCGGGCGTCGCCTGCTCGCCGGACACGGCGTCCTCGCCGACAAGGGCGAAACGGCGCAGCCGCCGAGCGCGGAATCCACGCCGAAGGCGCCGAACTACGGCATCCCCGACGACCTGGACCGGCGCGTGTGGAAACTGCTCGACCCTTACGACTTCGATGCGGGCAATGACGGGTTCGAGGCACCGCGCACCCTGCGCCGGCTGTTGAAGCGCGTCCCCGCGAACGACGCAGAAGGCGAACGCAATGCCGTGCTGGAGGCATTGCGGGCGGGCCGCGCCTTCCTGGACGCGGAATCCAGGGAGAAGGACGACGGCTTCGGGCAGCGGAAGCCGTCCGGGACCGGGCCGGCGTCCGTCCGTTTCGGCTTCATCGGCGGCCGTGGGCCGAAGGAGGTGCCGGCATGTTCCTGAAAGGCGAATGCGCGGATTTCCCCGACTCGTGGTCGGACCGCATGTGGGGGCCCGACGACCTGCCCAACCAGCGAACCCAATACGAGCTGCGCCGCGCGGCGGTGCGGATCTGCGAGGCCTGCCCGGTCAGGGCCGAATGCCTCGCGTTCGGCATCATGGTCCGGGACCAGTACGGCATCTACGGCGGACTGCCGTTGAGGGCCCGACGCCAGGTGCTGAAGACCGCGCAGGAGGCCGGATTCCGGTTCGACCCCGACGACCCGACCGCCGAACGGCGGCTCGCCCGGTACATCCGCGAGAACCCCGAGATCGTGGCGGCGGCACGCGAACGCGAATGCAAACGCCGCAAGACCGAGCAGCGCAACGCACGCCAGCAACGATGGCGCGCCACCACACGCTCGACCGGCAAGGCGAAGGCCCCGGCCGCCGCCACACACACCCCGCCCTTGCAGGACACCCTCTTCTGAAGACAATCCGATACAGATAACCGGTCCGGCCCCATAAGGACGAACCATTCCGGAAACCCGTATACGCGGCAAACCGTGGAACCGTGCACCCGTGGACACGGGAAGCCGGAAACCCGAATGAAAGGAACAATCCCAATGACCACGAACACGAAAACGGTGGCCTTCGTCAACCTCAAGGGCGGGGTCGGCAAGACCACCAGCGCCATCGGCACCGCCGAAGCACTCGCCCGACTGGGCCATACCGTGACGGTGCGCGACGCCGACCCGTCCGGCGCGGCGACCCTGTGGGCGCACAAGGCCCTATCGGCCGGCCGCCCACTGCCCTTCGGGGTGGAGGTCGTCAACCGGTTCACCGTCGCCGCGCCCGCCGAGGAGGAATGGGTGCTGATCGACACGCCTCCCTTGCAGACCGATCTGGTGGAGGCGGCGGTGGACGCGGCCGACCTCGTGCTGCTCGTCACCACCACCGGCCCCATCGACCTGGAACGCATGCTGGAGACCATCCGGCAGATCAACAAGCCCTCCTCGGTGCTGCTGACCCAGACCCGCTACGGCACGCGCAGCCTCAGGCACGCCGAGGAGTTCCTGGCCGAGAACGGACTGGCCCATTGCAGGGAGACCATCCCGTACAAGGAGGCCATGCGCCTCGCGCCGGACGAGGGCCGGTTCCCGTCCGCCTCGGGCTACGGGCTTATCGCCAAGGAACTCAGCGACGCATTCAACGCCTGACACCCGCAGAACCGGAAACCCGGAAACCCGTGTCCACGCAAACCCGTGGACACGGGGACACGGAAAGGAACAACATCATGGAGATCAACAAGCCGATGACCACGAGGAACATGCTGGCATCGACCCTCACCGACTACAAGAAACCGGTCAAGCTGCCCAAGATCACGGTGGAGCTCGACCCCATGCTCAAGAAACGGTTCAAGGCCGAGGCCGTGCGACGCGGCACCACCATCCGCGACATGCTCACGGCATGGATCGAACGCGACTGCCCTCCCCTCGACGCGGCGGATGCAAGGGCCGAGGCGAAGCAAGACGGAAGAAGGAGTGGATGATGACGGATGACATCGAGGAGCGGGCCGTGCTGGCCCGTCGCGGGATCATGGATCATTCGGATTGCGAGGACTGCGTGGAGGACTGGACGTTCCTGATGCGTCAGGGACGGCGGGAGTTCCCGTTGGGATTGCGCACGGTGCTCGCGTGCCTCGCGTTCGCCGAACGCGAGGGCGCGGTGCCCGAGCTGCCGGCGGATTGGTGGGTTAGAATCAACAGGAGGTATCGATGACGACGATGCGCGGCGAGGGGAGCTGGCTATGGATGTGTTCAAGGCATGGCCGGGAAGGGCGGAAAGCATCGTGATCAGCCAGGAGTCATACATGAGGTGCACCGGCGGCGTGGCCCCGTGGCGTCGTGACGGCGACAAGGGGCCGTCCTACTACGCGGTGTGCCCGCTGTGCGACAATCCCATCCAGATCGTCGGCCTGTTCCGCCGGCAGGAGGAAAGCCGTGCGCGCCGGCCCTACGGGCGACACCACCGGGGCGATGTGCCGGGCCTGTGCCGCTACGACGAGGATGCCTATCTGCACTGCCCGTATGCGGATCCGAACCATCGGACGGACATCCGAGCGAGACGTCATCCGAAGGACCAGACCGGGCGGGCCCTGTATGGTCTCATGCGCGGCGAGTTCGACCGGGTGGCGCTGGCGTGGGAACGGTTCTCCGGCATCCATCTGGGGCCGGGGGCCGCCCGTGACATGCTTCGCAAATGGCGGGACGACCAGGGATGGCGCTACTACGACGCGACCTACGGCAATCTGCCGCAGATGCTGTTCTTCGCGGCCGGCGGACAGAACCTGGTCAAACGCTACATCGTGCCGGACAGCCCGTTGCACGAACGGCTGAAAGGCGTGCCGCGGGTGAGATTCACGCCGACGCGCTCCCGGTACGTGCAGGTGGACAAGGCCGGGCCGGGGTTCCTTACTCTGGATTTCCTGCTGTACGCCCGGCGCATCGAATGGGACGGACAGCACATGAACGAGACGTTCAGGCTACGCGGCCTGCTGGGCCGCGATGACGGGCAACAGGCCTTCGATGACCTGACCCTCGACGTCGATCAGGACTGGCTCCCCCACACAGCGGACGCCCAGCCCGGCCGCGACGAGCGGCTACTCGACATCGCGCGGGAGACGCTGCGATGAGAGACGAAATTGAGACGACAATCAAAACAAGGAGAACGACAATGAACCCCGAGAACGAGATCGACAAAACGGAAGCCCTCGAACCCGTCGAAACCGCTGCCGCAAACGTTGCGGAGGCCCGTGGCGGCGTGGACGGAAGGAGGCGGCCGAAGTGGCTGCTGCCCCTGATCGCCGTCGTCTGCGCGGTTGTGCTGGTCGTGGCGGGAGTCGTCGGCTGGAACATGTACCGTGGCGCGAAGCTCGCGGAAGCGAAGGAGGCGTGCGCCACCGCCGCCGACGGCGTGCGCAACAATGCCAACGAATACAACGCGCTGCTCAACGGCGATGCCGCCGATGCCGCCGCCATCAAGGCCGAACAGGTCAAGGACTCGAAGACCGTCGAATCCTTGGGCAAGGAGCTCAAGGCCTCGGCACCCGAATACGAGGGCTGCGTGGCCGAAAACGCGCAAGGACTGGATGCCGCCACCGTGAAGCTCAATGAACAGGCCGACTGGTACAAGGCCCACGAGAAGAGCCTATCGAAGGCGGTGAAGGCCGTCACCGAATCCAAGGACTCGAAGAGGCTGGATGACGCGAAGGCGAACCTCAAGGCGAAGCTGGACGAGGCATCGAAACTGCTCACGGATTCGGACGGCAAGGTCGCGGACAACGCCACCCGCGACGCATTGTCGAACGCCATCGACGCGGCGAACGGGCTGAAGGACGGGAACGATCCGGCGAAGATCGACGGAGCGCGCAAAACGCTGGAGGATGCCATCAACGGCGTGAACGCGAGCGTCCAGGCCAAGACGGACGCGGATGCGCAAGCCGCCGCAGCGGCAGCCCAGGCTCAGGCGCAGGCCCGATCCGCCTACAACGGCGGCTCCTCCTACTCCGGTGGCGCGTACAGGCGCACGGAAGGCTCCGCTTCCGGCTCCAACACATACCGTGGCACCACATCGGGCGGCACCGGCTCCGGCTCCACGTCCGGCTCCGGCCCGGCCGGCGGCTCCGCCCCGAAGCCGAACCTCAACGGCGCTTACGGCTGCGGCAACAGCTGCACCGGCAAGTATGACGGCTACTACCATCACTGATCGATGAATGGCTGATTATGGCTCGTATCGGGAAACCGGTACGGGCCTTTTCCATGGATTTCGCAAAGGAAACCCATTTCCCCGTGAACCCGTGTCCCCGCACTCCCGTGTGCCCGTGTTGCCGGGAAATACTTCCGGATTTTTGTAGACGCCATGCTCCGTGGTTCGGCGTGTCGTCTGTGAGGCTTGTTGGTGGCTGCCGGGCCAACCGGCGGCTACCTCCCGTTATTCCTGCGGTCGGAAGCCCCGCCACCCCTTGAAAAAAGAGGCGGCGGGGCCATGACCGGAACGATTGAGGGAGGGGATGAACAGACAAGGTTAACGGAGGTTCATTTACATGAACTTTGGCAGGAAGATGATGAAGGCCGGTGTCGCGGCGGTGGCTGCGATCGCCACGCTTGGTGCCGGCGGCGTCGTCGCATCGACCGCGTTCGCGGGCGGTGGCGGCGGCAACCAGCCCGGCACGGGCGGCGACCTGGCCGCGGTGCAGTTCTGGCAGTACAAGGACGATGCTTCGGGCGCATGGGGTCCGGCCACGAGTCTTGATTCGGTGCGCGCCGCCATGAACAATGCCGGCGTGACGTTGGAGGGCGATGGCGTCACGAAGGCGCAGGCCGCATTGGACCAGGCCCGCACGGAATGCGAGACCGGTTTCCAGCGGCGTCACCCCGGCGAGGGCAACGGCGACTGCCGAGTGGTCGCGGTCGGCGCGGTGCCAGCCGTCATCGGCGGCAACTACATCTACAACGGGTCCGGCGCGGCTTCGCCGACCGGGACCGGCGGCTGGTACGACAACTGGAACAAATACGTAGCTCCAGGAACATACCAGTACGGCAGCACCGTATATCTGACATCCAATCCGTTCGATGATGATCCGTCGAACAGCGTGGATGCGATCATGCGTCGTAATGTGGAGGCTTCCAGCAAGCCCTCGATCGTGGTGATCGTGCTGGACAAGTACCAGCCGGCACCACCGACCTATCACTTGAGCGTGAGCACGCAGGCTGCGGAGATGTCGGGCCAGTCGGGCGACACCAAGGATGCTTCGGACACGATCACCCTGTCCAGCGACGGGTCGAAGACCGAGAACGTGAACGGCACCGCGACCCTGCACTGGCGTGGCGTTGACGGCACCGAGAAGACGGTGGCGAAGCAGTTCACCGCATCCAACAAGGGCAGCGCCACAGTGAGCGCGTCCTTCAAGGACATGGACGCCTCGTGGGAGTCGTGGCCTGCGGGCAAGCGCTGGTGGGACGTTGACGTGGCGAAGCAGGGCAACATGGCCGAGGCGGTCTCCCACAAGGGAGAGAACGACGGCAAGGAGTCCGGCGAGAAGACCACCACCCCGCCCGAGAAATGGCTGACCAACGGGGCCGGCGACACGGTGCGGGACGGCAACGACTCCATCGCGTCCGGCTCGCTGTACACGGCGCACATCAAGGCGCATTCCAACGCCTCCGGCAAGTTCTGGATCTACGACACGATCGACACCAAGGACGTGGTGATCGGCGGCACCGACAAGGACGACGTGAGCAAGGTCAACGTGACCGACGCGAACGGCAACATCGTGCCGGCGGACATTTCCATCGACGATTCCATCGATGGCAAGCGCGTGGTCAAGGCGCACGCCACCGCCCCGCATTCCGGCCTCTACACGCTGAACGTGCCACAGTCGGCCAAGCCCACCGGCGGCGACTACGAGATCAACGACGGTTCCGTGGCGTGCTGGAACGGAGACAACGGCACCGGCAGCCTGGCCGACTGCCAGACCGGCAACAGCGACAGCGTGGGCAAGGTCACGCCGACCCCGGACAAGGTGTGGGTGCTGGACGAGTCCGGCGCTCTCGTGGCCGAGGACAAGAAATGGACCAACCAGCAGGGCGTCGATCAGAAGACGTTCCTCGTGGGCGACCAGGTGGGCGTGGTCGTCAACGGCAGCATCCCCGCGCACCTGCTCAACCCGCTGGCATCCTATTCCATCACCGATGATCTGACCGGTTCGAACCAGTGGATCGACTGGAAGTCCGGCAAGGTGTTCGTCGACGGCAAGGACGAGACCGACCAGTTCGATATCGTGATCGACCGGAAGGCCGGGACCGCGACCGCCACCGCGAAGTCCGCCTACATCGCGAAGACGATGTTCAGGAACAGCGCGAGCAAGGTCAGGTTCTACCTGACGGGCACCATCAAAAAGGGTGCCACCGAGGGCAAGAAGATCCAGCTGACCAACAAGGCGTACGAGAAGTGGAACAACGAGACCCGACCGACCAACGAGCCGCCGGTGTTCGTGTGGACGCCCAACCCCAACAAGGCGTGGGCCATGAAGGTCGGCGGCAAGTGGCAGCTGACCGTCGATCCGGCCAAAAGCGACAAGGTGGGCGGCGACGACAAGTACTACCGTCTCGGCGACGAGGTGGCGGCGGTCATCTCCGGCACCCTGCCCACCGGATTGGGCCGCGTGCCCGAGATCGCGTGGACCGACGACTTCGCCAACGTCGATAGCATCCTCGACCTGAAGGACACCTCCAACATCAAGGTCTACGAGCAGGACACCACCGACGAGGCCAACGCCGGCGTCAACGACCTGAACAAGACCGGCAGGGACGTGACCGACCAGTTCGACATCACCGCCGAGGGCACCAAGGTCACGGTCAGCGCGAAGGACTCCTACGAGGCCGCGCAGAAGGACCTGAAGACCGCGAAGCAGATCAGCGTCGTGATCCCCTTCGACGTGAACTTCGACACCGTGAAGCTGCTCGAATCCTACGGCAAGGCGGAGGGCGACGAGCTCAACACGTGCGCGGACCCGAAGGGCGACGACCTCGACAACAAGGGCGGCCAGACGGTCGGCGGCAGCACGGTGGACACCAACACGCCGAAGATCTGCGTGACCGTGCCCCCGATCCACAAGCAGGTCATCGCCGAATCCTCCCAGGGCGGCGACCAGTCCAGCATCGACACCAAGACCGTGTTCCCCGGCCAGACCGTGGAATACACCGTGCGCGTGGACCCGCAGATCCCCGCGGACCAGGCATATTCGGTGACCGCCATCAAGCTGAGCGACACCTATTCCGAGTACACCACCGCGAACAAGCAGACCCTGGAGATCACCGACCTGGGAACCGGCGGCATCATCCCGAAGAGCGCCTACAAGGTGCAGTGGGACGAAGCCAACCACTCGTTCGAGGCCACGTTCACCAAGGACTGGGTTGCCGCCAACTGGAAGGCCGGCTCCAACCCGCGCGTGCTGCTGCGCTTCGAGGCCAAGGTGAACGAGGACGCGCCCACCGACAAGACCGTCGACAACAAGGCCGCGCTGACCGTCAACAACGGCGTCACCCCGTCCAACAAGGTCGAGAACGAGCCGCCGGTCATCAAGCCCTCCAAGCAGGACACGCAGAAGGACCCGACCATCAACATCGACGGCAAGACCGCGCTGCTGGGCGACAAGGTGTACTACCGCGTCAACATCGACGCCTCCAGGCTCACCGACACCGCCTACAAGGTATGGCGACTGGGCATGGTGGACGACTACGACCAGGAGTACCTGACCCTCGACGCGAAGCACGTGGAGATCCTTGACGAGACCGGCAGGGACCGCACCGGCGAGTTCAACATCCAGGACAAGGACGGGGTGCTCTACGCCTTCGCCAAAACCGTGGACACCCAGATCCCCGCGACCGGCGAGACCGTGAAGGGCGACCCGCAGCCCGCCGACCTGAAGGCGTACAGCGAGAAGTCCGACAAGGATTACGACCCGCTGAAGGACCCGAGCATCGACCAGTCGCTGCTGGGCCACACCTACCAGGTGGTCATGCCGATGACCGTCACCAAGGTCAAGGACGGCCACACGGTGGAGAACACCGCCACGCAGGTCACGAACGACAGGCGCGACAAGACCAACACCGTCACCAACCCGCTGAAGGAGATCAACCCGACCAAGGACGTGACCGTGCAGGTCGGCGGCCACAGCGTCGACGGCAAGAGCGTGTATCTGAATCACACGTTCCTCTACCGACTGGATTCCAGCATCCTGCCCCCGGACCGCGCCTACCAGACCGTCACGGACTGGGGCGGCACGGACCAGCTGAACACCGAGTACGACCAGTACCTGGGCAACTGGGCCGTCTACGCCAGCCGCGACCTGTACAGGGACGGACAGGTGCTCGCGGCCAGGGGCGAGAAGATCGCGGGCAGCGGCTTCGACTCCTCGAAGTTCGGCGGCAACCTGTTCACCGTGGACGCCGACGACAACGGCAAGGTCACGGCCGACGCGACCCAGACCTACCTCGACCTGGTGAGCGCCGACAACGAGCACGAGGCCGGCTGGGTGCTCTACCTCCAGTGCAAGCGCATCGCCGTGGCCGACGAGGTGCCCAACACGTGGACCGAGACCATCAACGGCCAGCCGCGCGAATCCAACAAGGTCGTCACCAAGACCCCGGACATGACCCCGAGCATCCACCTGGAGAAGGTCGATACCCCGACCCTCAAGCAGGAAGGCCAGGAGCAGGCGGACCGCGACGACCCGAAGCAGGCGCTGAAGATGGACGCCGACAGCATCGGCATCACGTTCATCATCACCAACACCTCCAAGACCGACCCGGCCACCGGTGACGGCGCATGGTTCAAGGCAAGCGACCTGAACCTCGACGACTCCACCATCGTCGGCGACGCGCACGTGGACATGGATTCGCTCACCTATCCCGCCGACTGGGACACCCTGGTGCTCAAGCCGGGCGAATCGGTCAGCGTGACCGGCACGCTCAAGGGCGTCAGGGAAGGCGATACCCACACGGACCGCGCCATCGTCACCGGCACCCCGCTCGTGGAATGCGCGCCGTCCAACGGCGACCCGTTCAACGACAAGACCGACGGCGGCGAAGACACCGATCCGGAATACTCCACCGGCGACGTGACCGAGATCGACGGCAAGCAGCTGTGCGCCGACACCCAGACCACCAGCAACACCGACGACTGGAACGGATACCGTGCCAAGCCGTTGGCCTCCACCGGCGTGGCCGTGCTCGGCCTTGCCGGCGGCGCTCTGGTGGTGCTGCTCGCGGGCGGCTCCCTGCTCGTGTTCCGCAAGCGCCACTACGCACAGGGTTCCGGCCGCCACACGGCCGTGAACGCGGGCAAGTGACCCCGTGGCGCTCCGGCCTCGTCGTCCGATGACGGCCGGAACGCCCTCCATTGACTTCACATGCCGGAAAGGGGCATAAAACTTTTCCGAATCCCGTGCCCCGGACGGCGTGTGAACCCCCAGGCCCTTCGCCAGCCTCTCCCCCGGCGAAGGGCCTTTTCCATGCCCGGAACCCGTGAACCCGTGGAACCGTGGAGCCGCAGACCCGTGGAACCGTGCTCCCGATGGGGCCTGTAGACGGTACGCCCCGCAGCGGCCCGCGACCCGGCGCATCATCGACTCTGACATTGTTCGCACCATCATCATTCTTCTGGAGGTTGCACATGGCTGACAGGCAAACCGCATTGGCCGTATTCGATTTTCTCGACTCGCTGCGCGCCGGACAATACCGCATCGGCGCGGACGCGGAAAAAGACCATGCCACGGCGGGACTGCTGGCATCGCTGTCCGGCGACACGGGGCTGCGCGACGCCGTGTGCGCCAAGCTGATATCGCCGGGCCTGGAACGCGCCCGTTTCCTCATGGTCGCCGAGCACGATCCGCACGCCTTGCCCCTGTTCGCCTCGGGCCAGGTCAAACCGTGGTACCAGGCCGACTACAACGTGCGCGAGATCGCCAACAGCGAGTTCCACCAGGACATACCCGCACTGCTGTGGCGGCTGTCCAACAACATCCCGGATTCCGCGCGAAGGGAGGGCGCGCTTGAGGCCGCCGCGTACATGAGCTTCATGCAGGGCGATCCCGAGGCCGCGTTCACCGGCCATCTGGGCCGGCTCGCGGCGGTTTCACCCGAAGGCGAGGTCACGCGCTGCCTCATGGACGCGCACGAACACGGCCAGCATCCCGCATGGGTCATGGAACAGCGGCAGCTGCGCGAACGGCAGGCCGACGCCGCCGACGGCATGACCGCCACCGCACCGGACCGCCCGAGCCTTCGCCAGCGCCTCTTCCCGAACCGATGAACACCTCCAGCACGGACCCATGGGAGATGGGCCCCATAATCGCCGCCGGCACCGCCGTCGCCATCGACACGGCACGAGAACCGGAACCGGAACGCCGGCCACCGGCCGAACCCGAACCCGAGCCCGGGCCCGGGCTGGAGCCGGATGCGCGATGCGTGGACGACGCCGGAAGCGAAGACCGGGCGAACACGGCCGTCGATCCGTGGGAGATCGGCCCGCTGCCATCGGCCTCGAATCCGGTGGGGAATGATATCCCGGCCGATGCCCCGGCATCGGAACCGCAGCACGTTGGCGGTGCCGTGGAGCCGGCCGATCTCGCCGACACGATCGACCTCACGCCGGTCGGCGACCGGGATGCCGCCATGCCCGTGCGCGAATGGAGGCGCATAGCCACGACCGCGGGCGGCATCCTGCTCGCGGCCTGCGTCACGGTCGCCGGCATGTCCGCGTGGAGATCGCATGAATCCGCCACGGCCGCACGCGAGCTGGAACAGGCGACGGCGGACTGCGCCACCGCCCACGCTGCGGCGAAGAAAGCCGAACAGAAGCTGGTCGAATATCTCGACGGCGACCGGCTCGCACAGGCGAAAGCGGTCACGGCCGACAAGCTCGCCGACCCGGAAACCCTGGAAACCCTCGACAAGCTGGCCGAACAATATTCCGAGGGCGAGCGAATCCCCGCATGTGCCGCCACGGACACGGAAACGGCCAACGCCACCACATCCAAGCTGCAAGCCATCGAAAAGAAGCACACGGGAAATCTCTCGCGGCTGAAGAAGGCGGCGGGCGCGGTGTTCTCCTCACGGCTGGCCCATACCGTCGAACAGGGCGAACGATTGTATTCCTCCTCCGAAGGCAAGGTGCAGGACGAATATTCTCGCGCCCTGCTGCGCGCCTCCATCGACAAGCGCGACGAGAAGGCCATCACCGACGCCATGGACAAGGTGAACGCCTCCATCGACGCGAAGACCAAGGCCGACGAGGAAAGGAAAGCGCAGGAGGAGGCCGCAGCGGCTGCGGCGGCGCAGGCGCAGAGCACGCCGGCACCGCAACAGTACTCGTACACGCCCTCCGGCTCCGCTTCGGGCTCGGGTTCCGGCCCGTCCGGCGGCGGATACCATTCCTCCGGCGGTTCCGCCGGCTCGACCGGTGGTTCCGCGTCTCCGGGCTGGTCGGTGCCCGCGAACCCGGACCCCTCGCAACTGCCCGGCACCGACCCGAGCCTATGAAAGGACCAACACCATGCCACAACTGACCACGTTGATCCCGTCGTTCGCGGCACCCGTCACCGACCGCGTGTGGCTGGTGGGCGCGCACGGCGGTGCCGGATGCACCACGATCCGCCATTCGGATCCGGAACGTTTCGCCGACGCCGGCCGCGCGCTGCCGGTGAGCCAGGATCCCTCCATGCCCTCGCGCATCATCCTGTGCGCCATGGGCACGGGGCGCGGCCTCGAATCGTTGCGCGCGCTGCTCGCCGACCAGTCGGCCGGACTGTTCGGCGCATCGATCCTGTTGGGCGCGGCCATCACCGACCCCGTGCCCCGTATGCCCCGGCCTTTGGTGGCGGCGCGCATCCAACTGTCATCCGCCGTCCGCGTGTGGCGGCTGCCCCATATCAAAGGGCTTGAACTCGACGGGTTTCCCCGGCGTTATCCGGCCGCGTACTCACGGCTCGTGAAGGACGTAGACGCCATGCCCCGCGCCACGGCCCATGTCGGCTGACGATGGTGCATGAACCTAACACGAAAGGAACAACCCAATGCTGCATGAAACATGCGTGATCCTCGCCGAGACCCTTTCCGACCCGACCCCGTGCCTGCCTCCGGGATTCTCGGGCCCGGTATCCACCGCCCTGGGCTGGGTGAAGGCGCTGAGCCTGGTGATCGGCGTGGTCGCGCTGGTGCGCATCGGCGTGCACATCCTGCGCCAGCAGGGCGACGGCGTGCCAGACCGCGACGACACCTTCGACAAGCTCGTCAACTGGGTGATCGGCATCTTCCTCGGTGCGGGCGCTGTCGCCATCCTCGCCGCACTCGGCCTGTCCGTCACCGCAAGCTGCTGAGAAAAAGCCATGAAAGGGATTCGACGCATACGGCAGCGCCTGTGCGCGCTGCCGCTCGCCCTCGCCTGCCTCATGGGCCTCGCCGCCTGCGGCGGACCCGACTTCGGATCGTTCAGCAAGGAGCTCACGTTCGGCGACAAGCAGATCAGCGACACCCAGACCACCTACGTGATGAAGATACCCGAAGGCAAGCTCGGCGACCTGATCGGCCCCAGCCAGATCCAATGGGTCATCGACCAGTACGGCGACCCGCCCGCCCATACCGGCGTGGTCGCGGTCGGCACCAAGAAGGCGGCGAAGGATCTGCTGAGGAAGTCTCCGGAACTGCAATGCAGGGCATTGGAGAACACGTATCAGGAGGAGTCGTCCGACGAGGGCAAATGGGAGTACAAGGACTCCTCGTGCCGGAAGCAGCGCAAGCTCTCCTGGCTGGAGAAGACCCTGTGGAACATGTACCAGGTCCAATCGGATTCCACGATCGAATGGCTGTCCACCAGCCGCAACACGCTGGTCGCCGCGAACGACACGGTATCAACGTTGCAGGCGAACGCCACGCCGAACTACGATTCATGGTTCGCACCGGTGAACCGGTACCTGCGCATCGCGCAGGGCGTGCTCGTCGCAGCCGCCGCGATCAGCCTGATCGTGCTGAGCGCGCGCATCGTGTGGAACATCGGCCAGGGCGGCGAGGGCCGTCTGCTCGACCGCATCGGCTGGATACTGCTCGGCGTGCTGCTCGGCTCCTCGTGCGCGAGCATCGCGCTCACGTTCTTCTCCCGCTCGTCCGGCGGCAATCCGGACCTGCCGTCATGGACGCCGGGCGGCGGCACCACGTTCTTCCTGTCGGACTACATCCGTATGCAGGTTGACCCGTTCCTTATCATCGCGGCCGTGTGCGGCGTGATCGCGGCCGGCTGGAAGCTCGTCACCCAACAGGAGGGACGTGACCTGATCCCGTTGGGCAAGGCGTTCATGTGGGCGATCCTGAGCGCCGTGTGCCTTGCCGGACTGGTCAACACGTTCCAGGCCACATTCGACACGTGGACCGCCGACGTGCTCAGGTCCGCAAGCGGCATGATGAACGACGCCTGGGAATCGAAAAGCCTGGCCGCGAGCTCGTTCTTCAATCTCGGCGCGCCCGTCGCCATCGTGCTCACCATCGTGATGTGGATCTGCGGGCTGATCAGCAAGATATTCGCCTACTTCCGCGCCGGGATGCTGCCGATCCTGGTGGGCGTGGCACCCATGTGGGCCGCCATGAGCTGGATGGAGACCGGCAAGCAGGCTTTCGCCAAGACCATCGGCTGGCTGGCCGCGTTCCTGGCCTACAAGCCCGTCGCCGCACTGGTCATGGCGACCGGCTCGGCGATCATGGCCACGGCCGGGCCCGGCGACGACAGCCAGGCCATCACGCTGATGCTCACCCTGAGCGTCATCATCCTCCTTCCCGCCATGATCCGCGTGATCGTGCCCGCCGTGCAATCCTCGGTCGGCGGTGGCGGCGGCGGAATCCTGCCCTCCATACTCGGCATGGGAGTCGCCGTGGCCGGCGGCGGCCTGCGCAAGGCCATGGGCGGCAAGGGCGGCAGGAAAGGCGGCGACAGCGGTGGCGGCGAAGCGTCACCGGACGGTGCCAAACCCGGTGCCGGCCGAGGTTTGGCCGGACTGCTTTCCGGACTCGGCCGGGGCGACGGCAAACCACAGGGAACGAACGGCGGCGGCAAGCACGCCAAGCCGCTGGAAGGCAATCCCACGGGCGGCGAACCACAGAACACCGGCGACCAGCCACAGGGAGCGAACCGCAAGGGCAACGGCGGCAAACCGCAGGGAACGAACGGCAATGGCACGGGAAGCCCGGTTCCACCGGCACCCGATGGCGCGCCACCCGACCCGTCAGGCGGCAACAGGCCGCAGGGAACGAACGATGCCGGCGGGTTCGCCCGCGAGGGCGCACCGGACGGCGCGGACCGTTCCTCCACGCGCAAAGGCAAGACATTCTGACGCATTAAGGAGATTCGGATAATCATGGCGTCGAACACGACATACGGGGATTGGATGCGGCCGATGCCGGGAGGCATCCGCAACATCGGCATACCGTTGACGATAGCGGGCATGGGCGTATTGACCTGCACGCTGCTGGTCAGCATGGCGAGCGTGGTCGCGGCCATCGCGATCCTCGTGGTCGGCATGGGCGTCATCCTCGTGCTGGCGATCAGGGACCGCGAGCACCGCAACATGGTGGACCGCGCCGTGGAGAAACGCACGTGGATGGCCGCGCAGCGTACCGGCGCAAACCTGTACCGTTCCGGCCTGCTCGCGCCGATCGACGGCGGCAAGGCCATGCTGCCGGGCATCCTCTCCAGGGTGGTCCTGACCTCGGCGCTGGACGGCTTGGGCCGTGAGTTCTGCCTGGTCAGGCACGCGCACACCGGCGAATACTCGCTGCTCCTGTCATGCCAGCCGCAGGGCGCGAGCCTCGCCGACGACGACGTGGAGGACTCGTACGTGGCCTCGTGGGCCGGGCTCATGGAATCGCTCGCCTCCGAGACCGGCGTCACCCAACTGGCCGTGACCGTGGACACGGCACCCGATTCCGGCGTGCGTTTCCGCCGCACGCTGAGCAAACGCATCGTGGAGGACGCTCCCGAGCTCGCGGCGCGCGCCATGGCGCAGATCATGGACCAGTACGCAGCCGGCGGCGCTTCCAACGACGTGACGCTCACCTTGACTTTCCGCTACACCGACCGTGACGGCAAATACCTGGAGGCCGGGGAGGCCGCGCGTCGCATAAGCCTGCTGCTGCCCTCGATCCGCGAGCAGATAGCGCAGGCGGGAGGCGGTGCCGCGAGGGCCCTGGGCATGGAGGAGATCACTCGCATGGTCCGCGTCGCCTACGATCCGGCCGCGCAGGAGACCATCGAGGAATCCGACGAGCCCCCGTACATCGCATGGGAGGATTGCGGGCCGCTCATGCACGAGGCCGGCTGGAGCCATTATTCGCACGATTCCGGGCTGAGCCGCACATGGGAGATGGTGGACCCGCCGCAAAGCAACGTGACCGCCGACACGCTCACCCGACTGCTCAGCCCATTGGCGGACTGCGACCGCAAGCGCGTCACCGTGCTCTACCGGATGCTGCCGCCCGACAAGACCATGTTCATGGCCGAACAGAACCGGCAGAAGGCAGCCAACCAGGTCAGCCAGGAGAAACGCGCCACGGTGAGGTCCATGAGCCAGATAGGCAAGGCCAACCGCCAGGCCGTCGAAACGAACCAGGGTGCGGTCATGGTGTTCTTCGGGATGCTCGTCACCGTCACCGTGTCCAGGGGCGAACAGGAAAGCCAACGACTCGAAGCCGCGTCACGCGCCGTGGAACAGGCCGCAGGCGGCGCGAAGATCGACCTGCGCCCCTGCTACGGGGCACAGGACACGGGATTCGCCGCAAGCCTGCCCCTTGGATTGAACGTCAGATCATACACTCCAGCCGGCCCCCTCGGCCGGCTTCTGTCCTGAACGGAGGACACGTGATGCCGATGCCATGGAAGCCGTCGAAACGGAAGGGAACCATGCCAAGCGCCACGGCCACGGACCCCGTGGCTCGCATGGAATCAATGCTGCTCGGTCCGTTGAAGGCCAAACCGGACGAGCCCGTGCCCCCGATGCCGTGGCGGGGGAAACGCTCGCGTGGAGGCGGCTATGCGGCCCTGATGCCCACGATCGACGAGTTCTTCGGCACGTCGAACCAGGTGTGCGGCGGGTTCTGGCCGTTCGGCACCGACATGGCCCTGCCGGCCGAGGGGGTGCCGGTCGGGCGAAGCCTGATGACGGGTGCCGGCGTGTGCTGCGACCCGATCAGCTGGTTCAAGGCCGGCATCATCAAACAGCCCTCTATGTTCCTGCTCGGCCTGCCGGCCATCGGCAAGAGCACGTTCGTGCGCCGCGAGGTGCTGGGACTGAGCGCCCTGGGCATGAACGCGATCATCCCCGGCGATCTGAAGCCCGACTACGCCTCACTGGTCAACATGCTCGGCGGCCAGGTCATCCGGCTGGGAGCGGGCATCGGCGTGGTCAACCCCCTGGACCCCGGCGACCTCCATTATGCGCTGCAACGCTTGGAGGGCAAGGCGCGCAAGGACCTGACGGACTACTACAACGACACGAGGGCGGCGCTCATGGAGGTGCTTTTGACGATCATGCGCACCGGCCGCGAGGCCGACGACGTGGGCGGTGCCAGGGGCGTGACCGCACGCGAATCCGATATCCTTTCCGTGGCCGTGCGCGTGCTCCACGACCGGCACGGCGACGACCCGCAGCCTCCCGTCATCGCGGACCTGCGAGACCTGCTGAGGGAAGGGCCCGACGAGGTGCGTATGGCGGCGGTCTGGGACGACCCGGAAAACGACGAGCTCTACAGGGCGCAGGTTCGCGGCCTTCTGGCCGACCTGCACGGATTCTCGAACCGCATGACGAAGTTCGGCCGTCTGTTCGGCGACCAGACCACCGCGCGCATCGACCTGTCCAGGCCCGTGGACTTCGATATCAGCGCCCTGGCCCAGTCGGGCGACGATGTGGTCGCCGCCGTGCTGGCGACCACATGGACGAGCGCGTTCGCCGCGAAGAACGCCGCCGACGTGCTCGCCGAGGAGGGATTGCAGCCCCGGCGCAACCACGTGATCATCATGGACGAGATGCACCGCGCTTTGCGCGCCAGCCCCCTCATGGTCGAAAAGCTCGACCTGCTCACCCGTCTGAACAGGCAGTGGGGCGTAGGCCAGATCATGATCACACACACGTTCAAGGACCTGATGTGCATGGAGACCCCGGCGCAGAACACCAAGGCGCGCGGCTTCGTGGAACGCAGCGAGATCAAGGTGCTGGGCGCTTTGAGCCGCATCGAGGTGGACCGCTACCTGCGCGGCGAATGCGGACTGCCCGTATCCCGGCGCGAGGAGGACATGCTGGAGGATTGGGCCACGCCCGTCAACTTCGGCTCCGACGCCTCGCACAAGGGTCTGGGCCGTTTCCTGATCAAACTGGGAGGACTGCCCGGAATCCCCATCAACGTGGAGATGTGCCCGCTCGAAAAAAGCGGGTTCAACGATACGAACCTCAAATGGCACGCCTAGAAGGGAACCCTGCGATGACAGACCACCTCGCCACCGGCATGAAACGCATGATCCGCGCCGTGGCACGCTCCGCATCACTCTCCGACCGGCTCGGCGAGCGATCCCGGCTGCTGCGGCTGACGGGCAACCGCAGCACTCTCGACTTCCGCCCCGCCGAGCACGGCGCATCCTCATGGGACTTCGAAATGTCGATAACCCCCACCGAGCCCAAGCCGTACGGCAATGCGGAAACCCGTGAACCCGTATGGCGTGAGACGGTCGATTCCGCCACCTATGGCGAATCGAGGGCGCGGGTCGCGCACGCCGTCGAAACGTTCAGAATATACGACAACACCGGCATCCTGCCGGAAACGGAAAACCGGTGAAAGGACCACGATGAACGACGCCGCACTGCTCGACTCGCTGCACGCCGCGCTGCGCAATCCCGACCTCGCATGGTACACGGAATTCCATGCCGGCGAATCCATCGTCGCCGGCTACCTCGATTCCCTGACGGACCCGTATGACGACGATGCCATACAGGTTCCCGAGGGCTGGTTCCGCTACTCGGTCGTCACCCGTGAAGGCGACCACGCCCTTCCATGGATGGAGCACTGGAACGAATACGAGTATTCGATCACCCATCACATCGATTGGAACGGCAAAGGGTTCACGCCATACGACCTGTACTGCACACAGGACCTCACCGGCATGATCGCCGACGGCTCGCTGGCCTCGATCCGGGAGGACGCGCGAACCATATTCAAGGACCGGTCCCTGACGGACGACTGCCTTTTCGCCAACTCCATCTGGCCCGAACCGGAACTCCTCGGCCTCGTGGACGACCTGACCGGCCGCACGGGACGAAACCTGTAAGGACCCTGTAGACGCCATGCCCCACCCCGCCATGGCCTTGGACTGATGATCGGGGTCATGGCGGGAACAGCGGGTTGCCGCCGAGGATTGTCAAGGAGCCGAACATGCCTTTGGAGAACACCGGTGCCGAAGAGCGGATCACACGGGAGACGATGATCGGATGGATCGAGCATTGGGGCGAATCGTATGACGACGTGCGACCCGATGACGGTGCCATGCGGCTGGCGAACCGCATCATCGAATACAACGCGGCCGTGGAGGCCATCGAGGCGTTGCGGAACCCCGATGCCGTGTACGACGAACTGGCATCCATCCTCCAGCCGGTGCTCTCCTCGATGGACGGCACCTATTTCGCGGGCTCCGAATGGTTCGCCGGCGAAGTGGACCGCATGGAAGCGGACCGCATCAACGGGGAGCAGCCGGAAGAAACGGACGGCCTGGCCTCCGAAGAGCCCCGCATCCCGTTCATCGTGGAGAGCGAGGCCGCAGCCGCCGATACGGACGAACCGCCGTTGGACGAGCTGATCACCGCAGCCACACGCGAATATCTGGACTCGGGCATGACCTACGACGGATTCTCGGAACATGTGCGCACCATCTGGCGCAACGCCGCCGCCTACGACTGGTCGAAGCTCATGGCCGAACCACGCTCCACGGGCGAATGGTCGTCCGACGCGAACCGGCTCGCCGTATTGGGCGTGATGATGCAGTTCGCGCCCGAATCGACATGCATGATGATCGCCAGCGACATACTGGCCGAGAACGCTCCCCTATCCCTTCCGGCATTGCGCGAACGCATCAATACGCCGGACGGCGTGGTGAACACCGACCTGCTGTTTTCCCGGCTGATCGACAACGGCACCACGCCCGATCCGGCGCGCATCGACATGGCGATGGGGATCCTCGGCCCGTTGGAGGCGAACGCGCCGACGGACGCCTGCTACCGGATCATCGGCCTGAAGGCCATGCTCGGCCTCGCCATGGGCGACGGTGAGAAGGCGCGGGAACTCGCCGAACAGGCCATCGGCTACGACGCCTCGGACCGGTTCGCGTCAAGCGTGCTCGACCGTCTGCCGGAAACCGATCCCGTCATGGAGGCGGCGAACGTGTGGGAGAACGGCGGGCATTTGGGGCGCTGACGTAGACGCCGTACCCCGCGATGCCACCGGTCCGGCCGGATGATGGGAGTCGCCGCCGCCATTGAAGGCGCTGGTATTCCCCGAATGAAAGGACCATCATCATGCCACAGTCAATGCAAGTGGTTCGCGGTCTCCTCGCCGCGAACCCCGATTACTGGCCGGCGAAAACCAACGCGGACGGCACCACGAGCTCGGCGTACCTGCGCGCCACCGTGTATGAGGACCGCCCGCGAGTCCGTCAGAAGGACGGCAGCTATACGGACAATCCGCTCGGCCCGGTGAGAACCACCGTGAAATTCTGGGGCCAGGCTGCCGAGCTCCTGCACGGCATGGATTTCCGCCAGGGTGACGCCGTGGTGGCGACCGGCCGCATGGGCGATCCCGACGCCTTCATCAGCCAGAAGGACGGCAAGGCATACGCACGCCCGGTCGTGATCGGCGATTCCATGCAGATCGATTCCATCGTGTCCCAGCGCATCCAGCTCGCCCGCGACCGCAAACGCCAGGACAAGGAACAGGCCGGTGCCGTGGCCGATGCCGGGCGAACGGATCCATGGACGGACCAGGTTGACGCCTCGCGCGGCGAATACGTGGGAGACGGCGTTCCCCGCACTTTCAACGGCGAGCCCTTCGAACCGCTGTCGGGCTATCCGACACCGGGCGCGGCTCCCGCTCCGGCGGACCCTGCGGCACCGGATTTCCTTTCCGCCCCATCCGATTTCACGACGGGCAACGCCCGCTAGCCATGACGCAAGCCCTGGCGCATTGACGGCGGGACCGCTTCCATCGGTTCCGCCGTCATGCTTGAAAGGAGAAATGAATCTTGGCCGACGTCGATCCGAAACTGCAATCGAACCGAGTGAAGGATCTGGGCGGCACGGTCCGTCCCAGCCGCAAGATCGAACTGGCGATCATCGTCGCGGTGTCCCTGATCCTCACGGTGTTCGCCCTCGTGTGCTCCCATGCGGGGCATCCCTTCCAGATCTTCGCGCTCATGTACCTGGTCTCCGGCCAATGGTCGCTGACCGCAGGCCAGTGGGCGCTGGCCGTGGCCGTGCTCGTCGTACTGGCCGTGGTGTGCGGCGTGGGCGCGTGGCTGATCGCCAGCAAGGCCGTGCCGTGGGCAACCGGTGCCAAGGCACGCACCCGCGTGGACGTGTACGCGCCGGCGATGGGCCATGGCGAGGCCGTGGAGAAGGTGACGCGCCAGCGCGCCGAGGCCATGGCGTCAAGGCTCATAGAAGCGGACCGCTACCGCAAGGGCATGTCGCCGGGATATCCGCTGGGGCTCAACATCGTGGACAACACGTCGATGTACACCAGTTGGGAGGACATGGCTATCGTTTTGGCGGGCCCTCGTTCCGGCAAGTCCCTGTGCTACGCGATCCCGGCCGTGCTCTCGGCACCGGGCCCGTGCCTGGCGACCTCGAACAAGGGCGATATCCTCGACGTGACCGCCCCGATCCGCAGGCTCGACCATCCGAACGGCGAAATATGGACGTTCGACCCCGAACGCATCGCGGACCCGAACCGGAAGAGCGCGCCGTGGGTGTGGGACCTGATCGCCTCGGTGCAGTCCATCGCCGACGCGAAACGCATCGCCGACTGCTGGCGTTACGCCTCGGGCCAGCCGCAGACCGGCGGCGACGACTTCTTCCCCGGCACCGCCGCCCAGCAGCTCGCCGACTACCTGTTCGCCGCGCATCTGGGAGGCCGTTCCGTGTCCGACGTGTTCAGGTGGTGCTCCAACGAGCGCGACACGTCGCCGGCCGACATCCTGAGCGAATACCCGCGCTACGCGGGCATCGCCTCGCGTGTGTCCAGCGTGATCGCGCTGACGCCGGAAACCCGAAGCGGCGTGTTCGGCAGCCTTCAGACCATGGTCGCGTTCCTCGCGGACCCCGAGATCATCGACTGGATCGACCCGCACCGGGATACGAATGGGAACATCGACGAGCGGCGCGGCCTGTTCGACCCCTACGAGTTCGCCACGAGCGAGGACACCCTGTACCTGCTTTCCGCACAGGGCCGGCCCTCGACCGCGTTGACCGCGAGCCTGACGGCGGTGGTGGCGTTCACCGCGTTCCAACGCGCCCAATCCGAGTTCACCGGCAACAACCGCCGTCTGCCGGTCCCGTTGTGCTGCGTGCTGGACGAGGCCGCGAACATCTGCCGCTGGCCCGAACTGGCGGACGTGTACTCGTATTTCGGTTCGGCGGGCATCCCGATCATGACGATCTGGCAGAACCCCGACCAGGGCAGGGCCGCGTTCGGCGAGACGAACTTCGGCTCGCTGTTCAACAACGCGAACATCACCGTCTACCTGGGCGGCATCAAGGACGCGAAGTTCCTCGGCGAGATCAGCCAGCTGGTGGGCCAGAGGGAGATCGTGCGAGGCAGCGTCAACATCGACGGCACCGGCCGGCGCAGCGTGAACAACTCGATCCAGAAGGAGAACATCCTCGACGTTTCCGACCTGACCGAATGGCCCGTCGGCCGCGCGCTGCTGCTCGCATCCCAATCCCGGGCGCAGATCGTCAAGACCCTGCCATGGACGGGCAACAGGCAATGGGCCGACGCCCTGGCGCAGGCCAAGGCGAAAGCCCGAGAAGAGCAGAGAAAGGCCGCATAATGAGCGAACACACCTCGAACACCACGTCCGGCCCTGATGGGGAGGAATGGGAGCGCGCGGTCGGTGCCGCCAGGACCCTGCTGTCATCGGACTGCGGATGGCTGGAACTGTTCACCCGCGCCATCCTGGAGGAGAAGGGCGTGCCTTACGGCAAGGGACTGCCCAACCCCGAAGCGCCGCACATCCCCGAGGACAAGGAGATCGAGGAGGAAACCATGCCGGGCCAAGGCGAGCCGACGCCGACCGCACCCGAGGTGCCGGCAGGCCGGCACGCGGCGGAACCCATCCGATCCGGGATTCCGGCCGATGCCGGGGAAACCGGCAACGGCTACGAGAACCCGCCGGAAGACGCAACGGACCGTGACGACACCCCTCCAAAGGCCGGTGCGGAGGAATCCGACACCCGTATACCGCCCGCGCAGGAGGGGAAGACGGATCTCGGCCGAGACGAATCCGGCGACCTCGATCCCGCGCGGGCAAGGGACGTGTCAGGCCAGTTCGGCGCGCGAATGCGGCGCAGCGAGACCTACTATCCGAACCTCGCCGCGTTCGTGGAAAGGTTCGTGGCCAACGTGTTCTGCTACCACCAGAGCGCGAGCGTGAACATGCAATGGGTGAGCGACTGGTGGCGCTATCCGGCGCTCGTGTTCCCGCTCGACGCCATGTGGCGCGCCTACGAGAACGCGCGCAAGGCACCCGGCCAGATGATGATCTTCTACATCCAGGCGGCGTCGATGCTCGACCGCGTTTTCGACAAGGACCGTGGCATCGTCGCCAGCCTCGACTGCAAGCAGAATCTCACCAGGAAGGGCGAACCGCTGCCCTGCGAACGGCCGAGGAGGGCATGGCGCGAACCGATCCTGGAAACGTTGTCGGTCCCCGCCGCAGGCGGCAAGGAAAACAAGGAAACCACCATCACGCCAACAAGGAGGAGAAACAATGGCTCAAACTGACCCCGAGGACGGCTTCGACCAGATCATGGTCCAGAGCTGGAACAGCGTCGCCCAGCAGCTGCGCACCCTGCACAACGAGCTGAGCGGCGACCGCGCGCGCCGCAGGGAACGCGCCGAACGCGCCGTCCAGAACGAACGCTACGAGCAGACCAGACGGCAGCAGCAATCCATCCGCCTCGAACAATGGGAGATGGACAACAGGGAACGCCTCAACAAGGGGTTCGAGTCCACCCTGAACGCGACCGTGCTTGCCGACGGCGACGGCTGGAGGAAGATGCGCGACTCGTCCCTCTTGCAAGGATGGATGGTCGCCGACCAACTGGAGGGCAACGACCCCGGCTACCGCAGGCAGATCATCGAGGCGAAGGCCCGGCTGAAGGACGAATGGTCGAAACGCCACCCGGAAACGCACATCGACGCCGCAGCCGACCAATTGACCAACCACGTGAACATCACCTACACCGACCAGTCGCCCGCGTTGCAGGCCACCCTGAACGCCTTCAACACGGCCGGCGTGCCCGTGGACCTGCAACGGGTGGAGGACGCGCAGGCGTTCCAGGCCGCGCACGGCGACGACGCCACGTTCTTCGTGGACTCGCGGCTCACCGGCCAATGGACGGGCTACGACCACGACAGGATCGTCGAAGCCGTGATGTGCGCGCCGGTCAACGGCGTGGACGACGCCGCCTCCCGAATCAGCTTCCTCAAGGAC
>PPYE01413293.1_pt1 | contig 26718 bp, 44 predicted proteins | sample 1559881 | NCBI WGS metagenome assembly PPYE01 (sample SAMN08240022, study PRJNA423297) | Human gut metagenome, whole genome shotgun sequencing project. | reverse complement strand
CAGAGGTACCACCAGAGGTGCCACCCTCGTCGGTGCCGGTATAGCCGCCGTACTCCTGAATCTTGCACTTCTTGCGCAGTTCAGAGTTGCTCCAGCTTTTAATTAACAGAATATACTTCATAGTTCCAAATATTTTTTGTATCTTTGCACCCAGAAATTTTAAAATGTATTGATTATGAAGGTAATAGGTTATACTCGTGTTTCGACGAACAATCAAGATTTGAAACGACAAAAAGACTTGATTAAGGATTATTGTAAGCAAAAAGGTTATATGTTATCCCAAATACTAGAGGATAATGGTATTAGTGGAGCGGTAGATGATAGAGAGGGATATAAAGCCCTTCTTAGCGTAACTAAAGATGATGCAGATTTAGTTATCGTTAGTGAATTGTCTCGTATTAGCAGAAGTGAAGACGTTCAAAATACTCTTTATAATATCCATTCACTTCTAGCTAAAGGCATCAAGTTAATCATGCTGGATGAACCAGAGCACATTTATGAAGGTAAGCTGGATTTAAGTCAGTTCCTTCTATTGGCAATTAAAGCTTATGGTGCTGCTGAGGAGCGTTTGAAAACTCGTACCCGCATGAACACTGGTAAGGAAACTAGAATGATAACTAATCCAATGGCGGATTTGGATGCACATAAGCCTTACGGTTTTGTTTCTGCTCCTAATCCTAAACATGGTTTGAGTGGTGAACCTAAAAAGGTTTGGGCTATTGATGAAGAAAAAATGGCACAAGTAAAAGAAATCTTTGAATTGGTAGCTAGTGGTATGTCATTATTTAAAACTGCTGAGTATATGAATATCCGTTACCATGATAGGGGTTTCTTGATGAAATCTATCTTTGAAATCATTCACAGAACTGAGTACAAAGGTATTAGAAAGAGAGCAGGTAAAATATATCAGTTACCAGTATGTCCTATTCCAGTAGAACTTTGGGAAGCAGCTAACAAAGGGCTTAAAGATAGAACTGCCATAAAGGATAACCATAGACTATATTTTAATCCTCTTAAAGGTATCGGAAAATGTGTGTGTGGTAGAAATTTAGGAGTGAATCAAGAAAGTAAGAAACTTAGCTACCAATGTGCAGATAAAATGATTAATAGAGGTGATAAAAGAAAGTGTCATGTGCCTACAACTAATTACAACTTAGTTAATCTGGTTGTATGGAATATATGCAGGCAAATGGTTCTTGATAAGGATTATGAAGCTAAGAGTAATGAAGCTATCTTGAAGTTGGAAGCTGATAACCAAAGATTAGAGGAATCAAAGGTAGAGTATCACAATAGCATATCTGAATTAGATGAAGAAATAAATACTACAGCAGAAAAGTTTGCTTCATCTACTGATTTGAATCCTGCTATTTTGAATGCTCTGAATGTAAGAGTAAATAAGCTGGATGCACAGAAGAAGGAGCTGGAAAATAGGGTGGTGGATATTGATAGAGAAATAGCACTCAATAACAGAAGGATTCAGGAAGAAAGAAAAATCCAAACTCAAAAGGAGCTTTCTGACGTTTCCTTAGAGAGCAAAAGTAAGTTCTTCCATCAGATACTTGATTCTGTCTATACTTATTCAGCTAGAGCAAAATCAGGTGTTATAGTGGTGAATTTTAAGAATGGCTTGCAAGTTATAGCCCTTTGGAAAAATCACTTTAAAACATCTGTTTGGTACTTACCAGTAGGTTTCCAGTTTGATATAGAGAAAAGGATGATTTATGTGAAGACCATGCCCAAAACAGAAGGGTTTGATTTTACCATAAGTGAACCTGAAACAAAGTTCTATGAATATCGTGATTTGTTCAAGCACTTTGATTTGATAAAGTATCAGGTAGAAATACCGAAAGAAGAATTAGAAAGAAAAGACTAAATAGAAGAATCGAAGGCAGTTTTGCAGCTGTTTTCGATTTTTCGTTTCTAATTGTCGCACAAGAATCGGTGGCGTGGGGTTTCAGCGGCTTCATGCTTAAAATTTACCCCCATACCCCTATAAACGAAAAGAAGGCTACCACCGAAGTGATAGCCCCCTTAAAATGCAAATATAATATTCTATAGATACTTTATTTTTCTTTAGGTAATCTAGCTGTAAGAAGTGTTTCAAACTTAGTTTGTTTATCTTCTTTCTCTGCACTTAAAATTAGCTTCACATCATTATCTGCTAGATTCTTGATGGCTTCGATTACCTTTTTGTAGTTAACTATGCCAATATTAGTTAGAACACTATATAAACCATCAGCACAGTATCTTGTACCAGCAAACTTAGTGCCTACTTTAGCTATTAATTGTGGTAGTACTTCTTTTGCTATTTCCAAATTAAGCTGTTTCTTAAAAGTTACCTCTTTTCCTTTCATCATCTTACCTAAAACTGTTGGTGTTAATACTCCAGACTGCCCAAACAAATATATACTAATAGTGGATATTTTTACACCTTGTGCCAGATACTCATTTGCAAACTTAGCTACCTTATCATCTGGTTTATACAGCACAGCACCTTTAGCATAGTCCTCAGCTTTCCACTTGACACTCTCGATATTAGTTACAGCTAAGAGTTCCTTTGTGTCTCTGCCACTATAATCTAGAAAGAAACGAATAGAATCATCTGTGATAGTTTTCTCATCATTATCCTTTTCTTCTTCCAACAACTTCATAGCAGCTTTATAACGGTGCTGACCATCTACTATAACAAGACACTTCTCTGCATCATCGTTAGTTATATCTGCTCCATCTGGTGATACCAAGCTACAGCCATCATCTACAGCCTTCTTACCTTCTACTACCATCATAGGTACTAGATTCATTCTACACTCTGATAGAGATTTAACCTTACTGTTTACATTACCCTTAGCTATATCTCTATTGCCTTTGATAAAAGCTATCTTCTTATCTTCTGCCTTCACGTCTGCCAATGTGAAAATTTCCTTCTTCTCCATAATTATAGGTTTATTTTATTTGTTAATACTACGTACCTCATCACAGTAGCTTCTTTCTGCACGCTGCAATTCTTTGTAAGCAGCTGTTAAATCCGCCAAAGCATCCTTATTATTACTCTCTCTAGCATCATCCATTGAGCACTCTATATCGGCATAAATATCACTAATATCATCACCTATGACATCATCCATAAAAGACTCTATACAATAAGTTTTTAAGATGTCTTCTACTTTCTTCAAAAACTTGTCTTTAGCAGTCTCCATAACTTTATTATTATTTGTGTTCATATCTATATATGCTGGTTATACCTCCCTAAACTATTAACTATAGTACATACCATGGGCTACAGCTTCTGTTAATGGATGCACTAGTCAAAGCTTTTATTTGACGGGTGCAAAGATACGGCAAATTCTAATAACCTCCAAAGATTTTAAGGCTTTCTGTAGGGGGATAAAAAGCAGTAAAATTATCCCCCTTTTATCATATATCGGCAATTTGTGGCACTTATACGCTTATCTTTATCTTTCTTTATATAGTCTTTAAAGTAACCTACTTCTTTAAATTTCTTATTAAGCTGTCCATATCGATCAACAGCTATACCCAGTTCATAAGCCATTCTCCCGATTAAGGTGCTTTTATCATAACAGATGCTACCATCTTTCATTACTATCTTCTTTACATCACCATCAATAGTCTTTCTTTCTACTATTCTATCTGATGGTTTTACAGAAGTATCAACTGTAATACTCTGCAAAAAGTCTATAAGATACCTATTAAATAAAACCAGCTTCATCATAGCAGGTTTATCTTTTCCCTTCTTAACAGTAAATGATGAATCATTTAGATACCTATTAGCTCTGTTATTTTGAATGAAATCTTTTAATATATATTGAATAGTGCACAAAGTCATATAATTTGTTATAGAAACCATATTCTTATTGCCTACCTTTACAGACAAAACACTATTACTTTCTGCTGGACACCAATCACCAGATGCAAATGTCTTATTTATTTCTGGCATCACTGGCTTTGCTTTATTAATGGCATCACATAATGATATTAATTCATCCATTTGTGTTACTTCCTCTACTGTATCTGTCACAAATCCATCTGCTACATCTAAGATAAACAGACAAAGATACCAGAACTTTTCAGCATCCAAGTGAAAAGCCCTTAATGTGTCCTGAATATCAATATCATTTAAATAGCTTTCAGGCATTTTTGTTTTTATATGTCCATCCCTCCATCTTAAATAAAATTTTACTGGAATAGAAGTATTAATACCCCAGTTTTTGTTAGCAACCTTTATTATATATTCATAAGAATGATTACCATAGGTTAATTCAAAAGTCCGTCTGGTTCTTATGTTGTGCCATCTAAATATTTCTAGCATAGCTGTTACTTCTTTCGTATCAGCTTCACCATTTATAAGTAACTTTGCTTCTTCCATATCTTATCTATCTAGTTAGTTAATAATGTAACCATAATAACGAAAAAAGCTAGTACCTTAGTAAGATACCAGCCTATTGTTATTCCTTAACTTCATTGAGTTCTTTTGCTCAATTTGGATTCTTTAGTTTATGATGATATAGTATCATTCTTCTTCACAAAAGATTTCATAGAGTTCTTTTGCCCTGCTTGGATTCTTTAGTTTATGATGGAATAGTATCATTTTCTTTACAAAAGACTTCATTCCATCATTATAATAGAGTGCTATATAACCAATTTTGAGTAGAGCACACTGTAAAAGTGCTCCAGCAATAGCAGATAAAGCTACATATACCCACATCACGTCATTGTTAAAGAACTGGAAATGGCATAGCCCTAAAAGATGCAGTATGCTACATACAAATGGAGCATAACAAATTAGGGGCATTATAAACATTATTAACACTAACCAAGAGCATAAACTATCAAATTTTTCGTCACTAGTCATAATTATAAGTTTTTAAAATTTTCGCCAAAGATAATAAAAAAGGCTGATACCTCCAAAGATACCAGCCCTTTATTAACTCTAATTAATTATTCATCTTTCTATCTACTACATCTTCTATCAATTCCTTCACCTTATTCATAGTTTCACCATGCGCTTCTATTAGCTAGTTCTTAAAGTAAACACTAACCCCAAAGATTGCACCTCCAGCTGTAAAAGCCTATGCAATATAGATAAGTGTTCCACTAGCTATAGTATGGATGGATAAGAAACTAAGGAATGCTAGAAGAATACCACTAGCTATCATTACCATAGCTGTAGTATATTGTGCCTTATCCTTAAAGCCTAGTTGTTTCCAGTTTTCTTTCATCAGCTTACACCATTATTTGTTATCGTAAAAGTCTAACTATATTCTCTATCAGAATCAGAAGTAGTTTTTTCTGCTTTATTCAAATAGATTCTAACATATCTCTTTAATCCATTGCCTAATTTCAACGTTACAGTAACTGGTGAATCTAGTGTACTTTCTATGTGGTTCTAACTATAAGTAGGTGTGGTATTAGTAGAACTGTATGCGATACCACTTCCATACACATCATAGCCAGCAGTATAGCTATAAGTAACATCAATAGTTTTAGCTGTAGCATCATAGTTAGATGTAGTTATACTGAATGATGTAGGCTAAATAGGTGGTGCTACATAAGTATTAACTAAGCCATGGTTTTCTAATCTGGTTATAATCTCATTAACAGCTTTCTGCAAAGAAAGAATGTCTGTAGCTTTGGTATTACTAAAATGGGCTATGCTTTCATAGTCTGACGTTCTTCTACTAATTATGTTTCTAAGACTATTCTTCTAACCAAAAGATAGCATGAAATCAGATGCTACTGAACCAGAAGAATCTTTAGTGTTATATGCATTGATACCACCCAGCAGATAATTATCAGAATCCTTAATAGCTAATCCCATAGTACCAGCTATTAGCCTACTCTTAGTCTTCAAAAATCTCATGGTTAGCAAATCATCATCAGAAGAACTTATTACACTACCACTTTGATCTAACGTTTCCTTTGTCTAGTTACCCATGATGGTAACTACAGAAGCATCTGACTGTATCTTTTCACTTCCCTTATACTAGTTATTTATAGCTACCCTACTACCAAAGCTATAATTATTAACTGTAGCTGGAATGTAATTAACTATAGGAATGTTAGATGTACTTTCTATAAAATCACCACATCCCCAATTATCTGGATTTCCATCTAATCTATCTGTATTTGTTCTGTCCTTTATCACATCTAGCCTATATGGTGAATAGTTAAAAGTACTCCAGTTTATAGCCCCACTAGGCTACTTATCCCTATAACCCACAAATTTCTACTAACCTACAGTTTCAGTATAAACCCTGAGTAATATTAAAGAATGCCGCCATTCCCAGTAAGTTGTACGCTCACCAGTCTTCTTTGTAGCATTTAAAGGGAAAAGGGCTTCAAAGTCTTCCATGGTTATAGGAATTGTCTAGCCATCCACAACTCTAGTCCATCCACCATTTCCATCTCTATCAGATAGTGTTTTCCCTGCTGTATCATATCCATTAGGGTTAGCTACTGTTCCTGGGTCTAGAAAGTCCAGATTACTGCATCTAATACTGTTTGTTGCCTTCAAATCTTCCAAAGACTGATTAGATACCAGACTAACATCAGATTCTACAATCTCATATTGCTTACCTACTAGATAGGTTTGAACCAGCCAAGTTCTACAGTTAGAATCAGTTTCATCATATTTACCCTAGGTTATACTGCATTTACCAGCAGAATTTCTAAATGGTGTTGTTCTGATTCTCTACATAGATTTCAGGTAGCAGTTTTCTGCTATCACTCCTTTGCTTCTAACTATGTGGATATGTCTAGAAGTATTTGAATAATCAGGTATATCTAATTCACTATCATCAGATGTAAGTATAGTACCCCTAAAGGCAAAAGCATAGCAGTTATATAATCCTATACTGTTGCTATCCGTCACAAAATAGGAGTTTCCTCGATATAATATATCTATATCTATTTCACCATCTTCTTCATCTAAAGATAACGTATTAGTATATCTACTGGCTTCTGCTCCACATCCCTATAAAGTAACAGAATTACAGTTATCTAACTTATAACCTACTCCACATCCATCAGCAGCACAAGCCTACAAAGATGAATAGCTAGTGCCCTTCAAGTTATAGCCAGCATTTAAGCAGCTATTACAGTAGCATGAAGTAAAGTTCACAGAAGTAACACCAAGAATCTTAAAGCCACTTTCTGCTACTCTCCATGCTCCTACATTCTTAAATGAGTTCTGAACTGCTCTATAGGCTTCATAAGCATTACCGCCAATATCTCTTAACCATACATCAGATAAAGATACATTCAAAACAGAAGAATCATAGCTAGACAAACTACCAGTTAAGGATGAAGGTGAATAGTTAAAATTGATAGCATCATCTTTACCTCTATCAGATGAATTTGTAGTAATACATATATTACTTATGCTAATATCTCTCACACCAGTAAAAGCTGTTCCGTTTGGATTTACCTTATACGTTTCAGGATAAGTAAGATTAGGCTACTGGGATGATTTTATTAAACCTCTAGAATAGTTCTCACGACCAGTTAAGCCTACCCATCTACCCTAAGACTATATCTTAGTTCTTTCTTTATCCCATTGTTTCCATTCCTCACTATTATCATTAGGATAATATAAAGGATGGTTTTTATTCTTATCTCTATCTCCATCATAATAACCTACAGCACCATCACCTAAATAAAATCTGTTATGTCCATTCTTCAAATCCAAAGTAGGACAATTTTTAGCATCAGTAGCTGTATTATATTTCTTCTTATCTCTAGTTACATATCCCAAAGCCACAGTAGCCTTTTGATATGCCAATGTATCTTTTTCAAAGTAACTAGGCTTCTTCATAAATGGGGTTCTTATTATAGTGTTGTAGATTCCCTATCCTTCTATAACCGTACCATCATGGATATAAACAGCCCTAGTTACTAAAAACTCTCCACTACCAAATACTATTTTCTTGCCAGATGTATATGCTGCATCTAAAGCAGACTGGATTACTTCTGTCATATCCTAATCAGAAGTGGCAAAGATGTTAATAGTATCTTCTGTAATGGAAGTGCTAGTATTATTGATGCTAGACTAAGAGGAACTGCTCTTACTGGAAGAACCAGAAGAACCAGTATTCTTAGCTTTGGCAAATGATTGTATATTTATCATACTTCCTTTAGTTTTATATGTACTGTACTTTCTTTCAAATCTCTATCAATAGACTGAACAAAGAAGTTTCTATTTAATACCTTACTATGTAATATGGAATGGATGCTAATAGAAGGTGAATCATGCAAATCTGTTTCCATGATAAGTTTAGGTCTAGAATAAGAAAGATAATACTGATTGATATAATGCTCCTCTGGTTTTGCCGTTTCCATTGTAGTAGCATTGTAGATACTTTCTAATGGTGTCTGGGATTCTGTTTCTATCACTGCATTCAGGTTTACAGTGTTCTTTATTCCCTTCTTAGCACATTCAGAACTACTAAGCTAAGTAATAAACTTAAATTCTACATCATCTTTCTTATTAATAAATCTATCCGTTTCATTACTCATATATATCAAATCATTATCCTGCTTATTCTCATTCCCTCCCTAGTCTGAATATATTTTGCACTCAAAATTCTTTATAATGATGTTTTCTATATGAGATAAGACAAACTTAGTATTATTGTACCATTTAGTATGTCTCCAGAAAGAAGGATGTCTTCTAGTTATATCATTCCAAGTTAGATTAACTGGTCCTAATATTCTAAACACAACAGCACCAGATAAAGCATCAGACTTCTTAATCGGTATAGCAGTACCCTTAGCATCCAGATTCATAGTATAGCTAATGTTATTCTATATATCAAATTCATCACCTATAATCTTATCCCCTATCTTTGGGTCTATACCTAAAGAAAATGTGGTTTTCTTTTCACCATCTATAGTAGGTTCTTCCCCAATCTTTACCCATTGATAGGTAGAATTTCCATAGGTATCTATATTAGTTTCTACCAGTCTTTTATTACCTATAATAAGTTCACATTCAAGAATAGGCAGCTTCTTAAACATATCTGTAGAATCACCATTAGCAGTATAGTTATACTGTAGTTCATGGTTAGCTTTATCTGTTGTCCATGGATGAAGGCTTAAAGCATTAGATAAATAAGAAGAAGGTGTATCAGATGGCTTTTCCTATGTGTACCACCTTCTAGTATAATATCTACCATCCCCATTATTATCACTAGGTACTGTTCTATGCCAATAATCACCCCTATCATGCTTCTAAAGGATGGAAAAGATTTCTGTTTCCTTCTGTATAGGCATCAGGCACATTTCACCACTAAACACTAAATAGTTAGTAGTAATATCATCTGTTGGGGAAAAAACACCACCTGAGTTATTACCTATATACTCTATCATCCCACTTCTATCTTTTATTGTCTAATCAGAAGGAGAATGATTTGTTTCTGTATCATCCCCATTACCATTAATTGAGATATACAGATAAGTATTCATATCTATTTTTGATGTAGGGGAATTATCAGTAACATCATTCTACTTTTTTACACTACCCATTTTAAAGATGCAAGGAATAAGCTAGTTATCCTTTAAATACTTTGGTAGCTTCCACTGATTTACATAAACCCCATTACTCAGTTCACAAAGACTAGTTATATATCCTTTAGGTGTTATAAAGTTCCAGTTTGTATTATACATAGCCTATAGATACCAGTCCACAATTTTACAAGCATCATAAGAAGTAGCCCTATCATGGATCATATCAAAGAAAGCATTATTAGCCCTCACTCCTTCACCCTCTGATATATATTCAGTCATAAATTTCTGCTTACCATTATAAAGGGAACTTAGATTTTCTGAATCCATAGGGCTTTCTATAACACTGTCCTAATCTTCCAAACTACATTTTATAGATACCTGATTATATACGTCTGCTACAGATAAATTTGTATCATCACTAGAATGCAAATCTGCTGTCATTTCTAATAATGAAGGGGTAATAGTTACAGCTGTATCTTCTGTAAGATTATACCAGCCAGTTCTTTTATCCTTTATAGTATTCCAGTCATATATATAATAATCAAATCCATCCTAGATAATATGAAGGTTAAGATATTGCATCATCTAACTAATTACATCTTCATTAGTCCAGACATCATCAGCTTCATCACCCAGCATATATAACTCACTCATGCTACAATCTGAAAAGATTGTTTTCTCCTTTCCCTTAGATACACCTTTAGATAAATCATAGAAAATCTTTCCCTTAGTACCATTAACTATGTCTATATCCTGAATATCCAGCATTATCTAATCCAACATATCTTTGAATGATTTTACACTAGCTTTAGCCCTAGAAGCCTTATAGTTATTCAGATTAACATCACCATAGTTATAGTACTGTAATGTAGCTAAAGCATCTGTAGTATTTACTGTAAACTCATCTAGCCCATTAACAAAAGGCTAGCTAAATGTATTAGGTTCAACAAAGCCAGCATAAATACACTTATCTCCCTTATAAATGTTTACTTTGATATTACGTGAATTGTCTGCAAATAGCTTATCACCTATATAATCTTTAGTAACTAAATTAATACTGGCAGACCTCTTAATAATAGTCTGAAAAGTATCTTCATTATCTGTTTCTATAGAGATAGGGCTACCACTAAAGTATAGCCCATTCTCTCCTATAATCATTTCTTCCGTTTTATCATTATTACTTAATATATGTACTGAATAAAGTACATTATTAATGTCTCTAAACTATCCATGAATATACATAATTACTTGATTCCAGTTATTTTTCCAGATTTAGCCTTTATATTGCTATAGTTCCTTAGTGAACCATACAAATCTGAACCTTTTAATTTGAAATTAATCTAACCACCTATTCCACCAGTAGCCCCAGCATTATCAAGCATATTAAATAAGTTTCTTTGCTATGTGCCATTCAGAATCATTTCACCAGCATTCACTCTAGCCAGTAACTAATCCCCATGAGTTGTAGCTCCATTAATGATACCACCTTCTGCATAAGAACCAGACAAATAACCACTAACAGTAGCAGCGATACCTACCACTGTTGCTATTACTGTTGCTACTGCTGCTAAGTTAGCAGGGAATGGCATCTTCATAGCGTTAGCAGTACCAGCAGCTGTAGCCAAAGCAACATAAGACATAGCAGCAGAAGCTATCTAAGCAGTTACCTAAGCCAACATTGCTACAGTATCACCAGCTCCTAACTAAGACATGGCAGAACCTAAGCCCTGAAATGCACTAGTTAAAGCCAGAACTGACTACTGGTTATTCTCCAGCCATCCCGACATTTCCACCAAACCGCTAATTTCTGGCTAAGGTACTTTGATGTTATTTATAGCATCCATATCAATAGAAAAAGGATTAACCGATTCTGTATCTATTTCTGATATTATATCCTTTAAGTTAGTACCTTTTAGCCTTATCTCCAAAAAGCGTTTTTCTTCTATCAGATTATCCAGTTCCTTATTTATCTTCTGATAGTCCATAGGATTAACTGTTACAGATAACTGTTTCTGCTTTAAGTTAATCTAGTCATTATACCATGCTATAGAACCTTCTGGATTTTCCTATTTAGTCTGCTTGAAATTGTTCTTTACTCTAGTTCTATGTGGTACTTTTACAGTACCTACCTTCTTAGTAGTCTTAGCTATAACATCAGATACAACTTTAACAACTCCCTCAGAAAGCTGCTTTGTTACAGTATGAATCTTACCATCCTTTGCTTTATAATTATATGAATATGATTCACCATTCTTTAGGTATCTGTTACCTACCTTATATGTACCAGCCCTTTTGTTTCCATTAAGAAACTATCCTCTTTTAGCCATAAATTCCTCAGCAGAATCACCAAAGGTTAGCTGTCTCAATTTAGTAGAAGCATCATCTATAGCATCATTCAGCCAGTTTACGCTTTCTGTTATACCATCAAAGATGGAAATCAATCCATTCAGGCTACTTTTAACAGCTGGCTCTATCAACTTACCTATAGCTGCATAAGTTTCATCTATAGCATCATTTAAAGTAGATATTTTACCCTCTACTGTCTCACTCATATTTACAGCCATATTGTGAAACTAGCCACCCTAAGCTGTAGCATCAGCAAAAGCCTAGGCTATCTGTTCTACAGATATTTCACCTTTGCTTACTTTATCTAATAACTCTCCTATGCTTTCACCAGTCTGCTTAGAAATAACAGATAGAGGATTAAAACCAGCATCTATCATCTAGTTCAAATCTTCTTTCATCACCTTACCAGATGCAGACATCTAAGAAAAGGCTAAAGCTAATCTTTGCATCTTATCAGTATTACCCATAGCTACATCACCTAACTATTTCAATGTTGGCAAAACCCTTTCATAGCTTATACCAAAACTAAGCATAGTCTATGCAGCTTTAGCTAATCCCTCAGTATCATAAGGAGTTTTAGCTCCATATTCCTTCAACTGGTTTACTAAAGAAGAAGCCTTTTCACTACTATTTAATAAGGTAGTGAATGATACTTCTAATGATTCTATCTTACTTCTGGCTTCTATAGCTTTAGTTCCAATCTCCTTAACTGCTGTAGCTATAGCTAGTGGTGCTAGATACTTTGCACCCATGCTAACTAAGGAGCTTCTAATATTGTTGATAGATAAAGATGCACTATTAGAAGAACTTCGTAAATTTCTAATCTGTTGCTAACAGTCCTATAACTGATTTCTGAACTGTTGATTTTCAAGTAATATTCTTGTTACAAAATCCGCTTGTGCCATTATTTATGTAGTTTTAAATAGTTTTCTGCTTTTATTCGTAACCTTTCTATATCCTCTTTACTTATGCTAGTATCTCCCTAGACTTCCTCCCATGGAAACCTTACTATATCCTACAGCTATAAACGCTTCTTACTATTTACCTAAGCAACCATATAGGCTATTAGTCTATTGGCTTCCCATAAGTCTTTATTAGCATAGTAAGAATACTTCATAGCAGCCCTAACTTCATACATTTCCATTTCATCTAAAACATACTTTGGATTATAATGAAGCTAGATAACTAAGATAGCATAAATTTCTGAGATACTCAACTTTTTTTTTCATCACTATCTTCTGGCTAAGTGAAAAGGTTATCTTTGCCCAAAGTCTCAGATGTGATAGTATTTAACTAAGCAATTATAGAAGGGTCATTATCTATAGCATCCAGAAAATCATCCCATGATAATGGCTTGTCTTTATTACTAGCTAATATCATGCTATATAAAAACAGATAGTTATCAAGTGTTGTTCTAATCTGGAATGCTTCACCTTTTATCTGTTCAAAGATAAATAAAGCTCTTATAGTATATCTAATTTCATATTCTTGATTATTGATTGTAATTGTCTTCATAGTCTGTATAAAATAAAAATAGCCCTCATGCCCTCATAGCTAAAGGCACAAAGGCTATATAGTTATAAAATTTAAGCATCTACTTTCTTTAAAGCACCAACACCAGTAAACTGTACTGTATATGTCGCATATTCCCCATTTGGCGCATTAAGTTCTAAAGAGGTAATAATTACCTTACCTTCATAGTCTGGTTTACTAGCTGTCCAGCCAGTTTCAGGCACATCAGTATCTGTTTCTTTCTTTTTGCTAAAGGTTGCTGATACTGGTGTTTTTGCTACCATTATATCAAACAAATCATCAAAGTTACTTCCTTTACCATCTATTGAATACATGTTTTCACTTTGTGCTGTCCAGCTTAATTTGCTAATCTCATTGCTAGCCCAATCACCACCACCTTCATCTTTGTTAGAAGTGTCCTGAGTATCACCACTAATAGTTAATGTGTGTGAAGTTGCATAGGCTATTGATTTGCTGTTTAAAAACAGCATCATATCACCACCTTTTATTTTGCTCATTGTAGTTCTATTTTAAAAGTCAATGTCTATATAAACGTATCTTCTATATAATCTTCTGTTGCATCATCTATAACAATATCCTCTATAGCTATATCTGAATAAGTACCCTTTTTATGCTCCAAAGCTTTTCTAACCTTAATAGCTAAATCTATACTCTCTGAATAGTTAGAAGAAGCTATATTTATTTCTACAGAAACATTTTCATTAGTATTATCCTTAGTGCTTTCAGGAGTTAATCCAGTTCTCTTATAAATGATGAATGGGAATGTAGTACCTTCATCTGCTATCAGGGGATAAATCTTCTTATCTATATCTATACTAGTCTGTAGTATAGTATATATTGCTTTTCCTATATTTAAACTATCCATCATCTGTTATTAGCCGCTCTTAATATTGATTCCTTTAACATCTAATTCATGCTTTCAAATATAGAAGTTTCAGAAGTCCTTTTAGCTTTATCAAAGAAATATGCACTTCTTATTCTTCCTCTGTTTCCACCCCTACCAGTTCTTCTAAGATGCCGGACATCAATATAGCCGGTTATTCTATGTCCTTTGGTACGTCTTAAAGCTGTTCCTTTCTCAAAAAACTTCAAACGGAAATCACCCATGATATGCACCTTAGCGACATTAGCCCCATTCTCTTTAACTAGTTTGCACTTAACACCAGACTATAGGGATTTTCCATATTTAACAGACCTCTTATTAGAGTTCCTAACCACTCTTTTCAGCTAGTTCCTAGTAGCCTTAACTAACATGTTTCCAGCCTTTCTTAGTGTCTATTTAAAAGCCTTATCCTATTCCCTGCTAGTTAGTCTGCTAAACAAAGCCTAAACCTAGCTATCATCAATATCAATCATTAATTAATTCTGTTCTAATGATGATGCTTTGCTTATCTCTATCTGGTTCTACTGATAGGATTCTATATAGCTTTCCCTTCCACAATATCCTATCTTTTTCATCTATGTTATGATAATACCTAATAGTGAATATCTTAGTATAGTTAAAAACTATCTCACCATTCTCAGTGTCTCTATTACCTGATTCAAACTACACATCTGAGCGTGTTGTTATATAGTCTGTCCACTGAGTACCATTAGCCCCATATTCATTCTATGATATTGTTGGCTTCTATATGGTTATTACCTCTTTTAATCTACCAGCATTCATCTTACCTAAAAATTACGGTTAAGGTTTACTAGGTATTTGAAAGAATAGGGTACATCTGATATACTTGAATAAGTAGTAGCTTCCCTATTTGCATATAGATTTCCAACTAATAGAAGAATGGAATGAATAACAGAAGGTGGCAATTTACCACCTTCCATTTGTTCATTCAAAGCTATGTCGGTATTCTTTTCTATAGCATCTTCCGCCACTAATATCAGACTGTCTATATAGCTATCATCATCCTTAAATGAATCATCTATATTCAGATGCTTCTTTGCTTCTTCAAGTGTTACATACATAGCTTTTATACAGACTAAAATTACTTCAATACCTTCTTTACAAAAGATGCTGCTCTTTGTGGCTTAGCATCAAAATAAGCATTTACTACCAGTCTGATTTTACCGTTAGCTGCTTGTGTATAAGGATCTACGGTTAAATCAATTCCTCCCCATTGTCCGATTACCAAATCATTAAAGTTACCTAAAATAAGTCCTTTCTTAGCCATGCCGTTAGTAACTAATACTGGATAACCATCAACTTCACCGCTATCCATCAGCATTCTAACATCTGATTTAGTACCACCAATAGCAGTAGTTTTCAAAGTAGCCTTAGCATAAGGGGATGCAATAAAAGTAATGTTACCACTAACATTAGCTTCCTCTAGCTTCTGTTCCATAGCTACAATATCCTTATAAGTAATATCTGCTTCATCAGCTACAACTGCATTAAACAAACCAGCTGGCTTTGTAGTACTACCAGCCTCAGCACCTAAAATAGTTGCTTCAAGTTTGTTACTAATTGCATCTACAATATCCTTTCTAAGCAAAGCTTCTGCTGAAACAGAATCCTGAATAAGGAACTGCTTAGAAATATCTACATAAGCTGTTAATCTCTTTGGACTAAGTTCTACTTCTCCAAAAGTACCAGCACCATCAGCAGCAGCATCAACTTCACCAGCCCAACCTACTGTAGAACCATCATAAGTAGGAATTGAAACGTTACCTACTAAACCAGTCATAAAGTTAGCACCAGCAGCACTAAGTACTAATTTATCTCTAAGTGGTGCTAAGATATTCAACTTATCTTCTGCTACAATCTCCTAGCCATGGTCTGCTACGGTTGCCTGCACATCTGCTCTTTCTTCTACTGGAAGGATAATCTAGCCACTATAACTTTGTCCTGATTTACGCATTTCAGCGATACCAGCATTTACTACCTATTGGCTTCTTTCGTCTAACTGTTGGTTATTAGCAATAGCTCTAACAGCCTTTAAAAGTGAAAAAGTTTCTTTCTTCATTGTTTCTTTTTTATTCAATTTCTGATTTAACTATCTAATTTCATTCTCTGTATCTGCTATCTGTTTACACAAATCATTGTATTCTCTTTCTTCATCTGTAGTTAGCTTTCTGGATTCATGCTTTCCCTGATTGATAATATTTTGTGCTTTTAACTACAGTTGTTCCTTCTTATCTATTAATTCTATTGAGTTCATTTTAGTTTTGCTTCAAGTTCCTGATAATATTCATCTATTTCCTTCTGTTCTTTCTGTTTCAATTCATCCAGCCCTCTTGTGTTTACTGTAGTAGAAGAATAAGCAGCCTTATATACTGGTGATACATCAAATAGCTCATTAATGCTATTTATGGTTCTAAGATAGCTTCCATCCTCCCTTTTCTACCATGAATCACTTTTTACAGTAAAAGCAAAAGAACTAGTAGAAATATCTCCTCTTCTAAGTCCTTCCAGCAGTTCGTCACCCAAAGCTGTATTAGGTGCTTCAAAGCTGTATTTCAAACCTCTATCATCAATAGATAAAGTTAAGCTACCTACACCTTTGTTACTCCTAGCTAATACACCCTTATCTTCATTGTGATTAAGTAAGCAAAGCACATCAGATTTTTCTATGATGCCATCTAAAGCACTTCTACTTATTATCTCATGGAATCCACCTAAATCATTAGATAAGCTATCAAATACAATAGCATATCCTTCTACTGTTCTTCCCTCTAAACTGGAAACATCACCCAAGTTTCTAATTTCCTTCATTTAGCTTTTCTTTGATTGTATTAGTATTGTCTGGATTATCAGAAGTAGCTTTCTTCAATGTCTGTATATTAACCTATACAAATGAATTGTCTCCATCTGGTAAAGCAGGTAAATCTAGTTCTTTTCTTATCTCGTTAGTTGTTATAGCACCTATCTAGAATAATGTGTTATAGTAGTTAGCCAAAGATTGCTTATCTACTCTTAACAAAGGTGCTGTAGAAAATCTAACATCTATGCTATCTCTTTCACTAGGCTTATATAGCTTTCTGACAAATTCACCTTCAAACTTTTCTAGTAAAGGCTGCAAAGTATCTGTTAAGAAGGCTATCTACATCTATTCTATAGTATTGTAGCTACTCTTTGATAAATCAAAAGCCTTTACTGGTGATACACCAAAGAATCTACAAATATCAATCACATTAAACTATCTAGTTTCCAATAGCTATGCGTCAGATGGATTTACCGTTACAGCTTGAAAATCCAAATCTGCATCCAGCACAGCCACACCGTTAGGCGTTCCAGTATTACCACTAAAAGCACTGTTCCAGCTTGATTTAAGTGTTTCCTTCTATTTAGAAGTTAGAGGTGAAGAACTTTTAAGAATACCAGCACAGTTAGCACCACCCTTAAAAAATCCCTCAGCGTTTTCTTCTGCATCCATGGCTAAACCTAATGTTTTTCTAGCATAGGCTAAAGTAGATATACCCTCATAGCCATCACTGGTAAAATTCAGGATATGAATCATATTGCAATCTTCTACCACATTCTTCATTCCAGTAATATTATAGCTAATAGTATCTCTGATAGTTTGTGGCTTTAGTATTGTAACCAGTTCTGTAGGTATATAATAAAGAGCCTTAGCGTTTCCTCTCTCATCCCTATCTATATAAGCATAAGCATTACCAGTAAGAAGCATACTTATTACCATAGTTTTCATAAAGGTGAACTTACTCATATTCTGATTCGGTTCACGGTTTAAAAGATTGTAAGTAGGGTGCTCAGTGTATTTCATCTTATATCCTAGCTAATCTACCCTATAAGGTTCTAGTGGTAACTAAGCTATTGAATCAGATATAACTTCAACACATCTATAAACAGCAGATAACAGCATAGCTTTATTATTAGCATAGCTACTAGCACTGTTATAAGATAAGAAATCACCAAATAAAGCCCTTTGCTCTGGTTTTTCCTTTTGCCAAAATTTCCATTTCATATTATAAATATTTCTTTTCCGTTATTTGGGTTTTGCAAGTAACATCCTAAAGCTGTTATCATTGCTATCACACCATCTATTTTCATCTGCTTCTATGTCTTAATTGGTTTGACATTCTCATTATGATCTTCTTTAATATGCACATTAGAGAAACACCATCTAGTTATTTCATTGTTATCTATAACTACCTTACCTGATAAAATCAATCTTTCAAGTTCCTTTGTAGGCTAGTTAAAGTTACCTATACTCTAACTATATTCTTCCAGTGGTAAACCTTCTTCTGTAGCCTAGATAGCCCACTAAGTAGCATTCCACTTATCATAGCCTACCTTCTGGATGCTAACAGTATCAATCCATTTAAGCATATCCTTAGTAATATAATCATAGTCTGTAACATTACCACTAGTTATATTTAATTGATGCTGATTTCTCCATAGTCTATATTTCTCCCTATTGCTATTGTTTGCTAGACATGATTCTGGTAGATAATAGTAGTTCTTAAAGTAATAGATACCATCCTTAACCACTAAATAGCTTACAGCAGTTAAATCACTGGTAGCAGACAAATCCACACCAATATAACAAAGTTCATCCTAGAAACTAGCCAGATTTACATTCTTAGTGCTATTCACAATATTACTATCAGATAACCAGACTTCAGAAGAATCACACCATAGATTAAGGGTTTTGGTTTTCACACCAACTTCTTCAGATGGATTATTAAGTGCTGATTTTACCTATTCCTTAATATACTTCTTAGTTACAGTTATATCCATATTAGGGGTACATTTCACCCAGTTATCTTCATCTGTCCAATCATCATTATCATCCATAGAATAGATAGCAATAAACATACTATCATCTTCTTTCAGTTTATGAAGAATCTCAATAGCAGTACTTCTTAGCTAATAGCAGGGCAAAGTTTTATCAAAACCAGCAGTAGTTATAGTGCAAAGATGTGGATTCTGTCGCATACCCATAGAAGACTTAATTACATCCCTAACCTTACTATTCTTAGCAGCATGGTATTCGTCAATTAAGCCAAATGAAGCATTAAAACCATCAAGCTTAGAAGCATCAGCAGCAAACACCTTTAACTATGAAGCATTAACATTAAACTTAATTCCCTTTAAATGTGAAGTAAGATATTTGCCACTAGGGTCTAACTGTTTGGCAAACTCATAACAAAATTCAAAGGCTATCTTAGCCTATTCTCTAGAGTTTGCAGCTAAATCTACCTCAGCACCATCTTCACCATCTGCTATAAGAAAATATAGGCACAAAGCAGCAGCTAGGGCTGTCTTTCCATTCTTTCTAGAAACTTCAATATAACTACTGGAATATCTTCTATCATTTGTTCCCTTCCAGTAGAACCCGACAATATTAGCTACTACAAACTGCTACCATGGTTCTAGTATGAAGTTCTAACCAGATGCTTTTCCCTTAAAGTGTTTCATTGTACTTATAAAGCTAATAGCCCTATCTACTACTGATTCCCTAAACTCTAAATCATCCCTATTTAAATCCTCCTAGAATCTCTAGCAGGCTAACTGGATATTAGCACCAGTAATAACATTGCCACTAAGTACATCATCCACATATTTATAGTATGGCTTCATAAATCATATACATATTTAATCTAATAACCATCAGCTTTCTTTATATTGGGATAATGCTCCTATAAGAATGCCCATTTTCTTGTTCCATGCCTATGCCACATAGTTATGGGATGCACTCTTTCACCAGTTTCCAATATGTAGAAATCAGACTTAATCTTATCTATTTGCCTATAGTTAGCAGCTTTATAAATAGTACCTTCATTTCCTACATCGCTACTATTATCAGCATAACTAATTAAATGCTTTATCTCTGGATGCACCTTCTTTAAATAATGATGCAGCAGGGATATAGTTATAGTTTCACTGAATTTAGGCATTTCATCACTTAACCACATTCTATCAAACTCCCTAACTTCATCAGGATTATAGTTTCCCTTCTTTCTAGGATTAGTACCATAGCCAATTTGTAAAGCACCTGATACTTTGCCTTCATAGTAAACTAAGAAAGATAAAAAGCTATTTCTAGTTACTTTGTGGCTGTAGTGATTAGCAATAATAATAGGGTCTGCATCTTTCTTTTTGCAAACTCTTATCTAGATGTTTTTGGCTTTGGCTTCATAGCCTATAATCTTACCAGCATCATCTAATATAGCTGTCTTCTTTAGCTTTGTCATTATCTAACCTCCTTACTGTTCTTAACAAACTACTCCAGGGGTGATAGTTCCTTATCCCCACTATTTAATTTAGCTATCTTAGTTCTATCCTTAGCAGTTAAACCAAACTTTTCCATCACCTTCATAGCCTGAATCTAAGCATCTTTAGCTATCTTAATAGCTGGATGTGGCGCAATATTACCCCTATCAGAAACTACAGTTAAACCATCTTTTTCTAACTGTTTGCTAGCTTTGATAAACATACTGTAATTTCTTGCCAACATAGTTAAAGCAGCATTATCTACATTCTTCATCAGTGAATTATCTTCCAGCATAAGAATCACATCTTTCATATAATCCTTAGCTTCTTTCTCAATGTCTGTAGGTATTTTAAAATTATTGTTCATTCTACTTAAATTTTAGTCTGTATAATTATCTGATTTTTTCTTTTTCTACTAATATCCAGTACTTTGTCACACAAACAAAAAATGTCTCACAATATTTTTGAGTTCAAAATTTTATGTATATAATTAGGTATAACTTAATAATTAATCAAACCATGAAAATAACAAAGAAAGAAACTAGAGTATCTGTAAGAATCACACCTTATCAGGAAACACAACTGGATTTAATCAGTGAAAAGTTAAGCATAAAAAGAAGCACATTAGTTAGATACGCAATAGATAATTTAATCAGTAGTTATAATGATTTACAACTGGAGCAAATATAGAAGGAAACAGAATAATCTGGATAAATCTGAGTATAACTATATGGTTAATGAAGCTATCACCAAACATTATAGATACTTGCATAGTAGGCTAGTTAAAGTAGATGATGATGAAGCTACTTTTAATGATGCCTATTTAATGCTTACCAGAAAGTATAATCCAGAATAGGATTTCATAGATTAGTTTATCAAAGCCTTCAACTAGTTAAAAGGTGAATATCAAAGGGATGATAAATGTTATAACTATGCAGAAACAAAGGTGGAATATTATACAGATGATATAATGCCAAAAGAAGAAAAGAAAGAAGCACCTATACAATAGATAAAACCTAATAACCTAATAGAATCCATTAAGAAATATGCCATATCTGAGAAAAAGCGCAAAGAACAAAATAAAGCAAGTAAAAAGAAAAGAAAGATAGGAAATCTATCAAAGTAAGAAATGGAAAATGCTAAGATTATCCTATTTAATGCAGCATCCACTTTGTGAAGTATGTCTTTCAAAGGGTATAGTAAAAGCTGCTATCGACGTACATCATAAAGATTCATTTCTTAACTATTTCGGGGATAAAAGAATAGAGGTAGCCTATAACTATGATAATCTACTGGCTGTCTGTAAACAGTGCCATGCCGACATTCACAAAAACGGTACTTCACATGGCTAACCTATATTCCCAGCATCATGCAGGATAAAGAGATCCCCAAAAAGGGCTAATCCCGACTGAATTTGAAAAAAGTTTATTTTTTATTTTGAGTAGCCAAAAATTATATATATAATTGTCCAGAAAGCAAGAGGAAAAACACTGTCATGGATTTTGTCGTAAATGATTAATTTTTAGAGGATTTGTTACTAGCAGGGAAATAGGGCTTGAAATATAGCCCCTTTTCTTTAAGTCTCAATGTCTAAAAAAATAGGAATCTGAAATAATGAAGTTAGATGTATTTTTATATCAATTTCCCATTTCTTTCCGCTAGTTTATCCCATATCTTTCCTACACTTATCCCATTTCCTTCCGCTCTAATAATATAGTAATATAGATAATATAATAAGACTTTCAATTTTTCTAGCGAAAAATCAAAGTCAATATTTTAACAAAACATACATATATGATAATTTACAAGCCTTTAAACAAAATTTTTCGCAATCGCCTAGAACTGAAAGTAGCTATAGGACATGGCAATTTAAACAGATTAATTAAAAATTCATCAGATGATTTAATATACACAAATAATGAAGACTTATTAGCTAACTATGAGTACTTTTATTCAAATCCCATCAAACCTAATAAACCTAACATCAAGAAGTAAGTTTATAGAAATCTATTCCTACTTACTAATCAGAAGCCAAATTAAAGATAACAGTTACAAAGCATCCATTTCAGAAAAGGAACTGGCTCAACTAACAAATACATCAGATAGAACAATCAGAAACTATTTAGATAACCTTAAACCATTCTTTGAATATGTCACATTATACAAAGGAAATGGCAAATATCCATATAATGTGTATCAGTTTACTAAGTTAGAAAAAGATTTCTCTATAGTGTTGCCTGAATTAATTACTGATTCAGAACTTACAGCAGAAGAAAAAGGAATCCTGATAAAAATCAAACTCCAGTGCTGCAAAGGTACTAACTATATAAGATACAATTCTAAAGCTGACTTAACTTCAATCATTGGTATCAGCAAAAACTTAATAGCTAAAAAGTTAAAGCAATTAGAGGAAAAAGGGCATATCTGTTATATAGGTAATAGCCTACAGTTATCCACTAAATATTTTCCTTTAAGTCTAGTTAAAGGTGATTCTGTTGATGCAGTGAAAAACTTCTTATATGAAACAATCTATAAATACTGTATAGTTAATAAGACTATACCACCACTAAGAGATAACAAAGCACTTAACTATTTAATAGCTAAGTTCCCAAATATAGATGATTCATTTGCTGAAATATTAGCTAAGAAATGCCAAACTTTACCAGCAGACATTTCATTAGATTACTTTGTAAAGGCATTAACAAATAACAATATAGATAGAACAAAACAATCATGCACATTTATACTATGATTCAAGAATTAAATAGACTGTTCCCAACTGGCACTAGAATAAGCAACAAAGAACTAAAGATAAGACTACAGCAGCTATATAATAAGTATAGCATTGATGCAGTAGCTAAAGCTGTAGATATAACTAGATATGGGTATAAAGCTAAAGCTATTAAGATTCCTACAAATGAAGGTAGATTAAACGGATTAGAACTAACTATAATTAAATAACATGGAAAACAAAGAACTATACACTAAACTGGATAACTTAGAAGCTATGATATATGAGATTAAGAAGAATCAGCTACAGCTTCTATAGTTAATGATTCAGATAAATAGCTATAAGTAATAGTCATAGCACTCAATCAGTACCACTTATAGCACTCAGATGATACCATTAATCAGATACAACAGTAACAAACTTTAAAAAGTAAAAATTATGATTTACAATCCAAATGCACAAGAATCAGAAAGAAAAGGTAGAAACATATTTCAGACATTAGCAGATTAGATAGGCTGGTAGATAGATTATACAGATACAGAATTTTGTGATATAGATTTACACATCAAATGTACTAGTAAAGATGGAAGGAATATCTAGGCTGCTGGTGAAATAAAGAATAGGGATGCTAGTGCTATCAAATACTCTACACACATCATAGAAGTACATAAGATTAAGGCTTTACTAGCAGACAATAAAGATATAGCCATGTTCATAAACATCTTTGGGGATGATATATTTATATATAATGTGGTGAAACTAGCTAGGATGATTAAGCATGGTGATATAAAGCCATATAATAAGTATCTACCAGATAACAACAGTTCAAATAGATAGTTTATCCCTAGATTGATTATAGAGGTATCTAAAGATTTAGCAGCACATTTTTAGAAAGTAAACGGAATCTGGAAAAGAATAAAATGATATACACCTTATTTATATTTAACGTAATGATAATACTTCATTTACTAGTTAGAATGCTAGTGAATTTTATAGATAATAAGCCTATTTTAGAGGTAACAGAAGTAGATATTTTACTAGCTGGTAAAGTAGCAATATTAGCTACAATCATCATACTTTTAGTTAGTCTGATTTAACCATATTAGCTAGAAGACAAAAGAAGCCAACCTATTAATTTAGGCTGGCTTTTTCTGTTTATGGAAGTTTCAAATGGCTAGAACTTTACCATTCTTCTTTAGAGCCTTCTTCATATCCTTCATTATAGCCTTCACGTTTACCTTCTTCCATTCCATCCTCATAACCTTTTTTATAAGCATCATCTTCATCATTTGAATAATCTCTATTTTGAAATCTTTTATCTTTTAAAGATTCATTTTCACGAGGTACGCCCCAAATGTTATCTTTACTCCAAACAGTTCCATCCTTATCTTTATATTGATGTACTGGGTCAAAAGAAGGCTTTAAATCTTCTACAGAATAATTACCTTTTGCTGCATCCTTTTTTCTGTCATTACCACACGATATAAAGAAAACAGTTATAACCCCTACAAGTAATAATAGTATTTTTTTCATATCTAACTTATTAAATTCTATTTATGATTAATGAGCGTTATCTCATTTGTTTGGAACTGTTATAATTTCTCGTCCATTAAATTTGTTTATATACTTCACATCACAATAATATATACCTAAATTAGCCTTCAAACTATTCCAAGTTAAATCTGGTGTGCCAAAAGAATCATCTGGCTCTAGACTAATATCCCATGACCAATAAGTACCTTCTTGTCCTAGTAAAAAATCAGCCACTTCACTTTTTTCAATTCTTGAAACTATAGTTATTCCCTTTAATGTATAAACTTCTTCTTTTTTAAGTTGTGGTACTAAAGAATCTGGAACTACAGTTATAACGTCAAAATTGACACTTCTTAATGGAACTTTGTAATCTAATCCATTGCTAATTAAGTAAGAACCAAATTGAGCTACATATTTATCTTGAACTTTATTAATAGTTCTTAGTTCCACTGGTATTCCTTCCAACCAGTCTTTATGTGTTGAATCCTCTACAGCTTTAATGAAATCTGCTACAGTTTGCTTCTTGGTTATCTCATTATTCATACAGTTTGGATTCTTCTTAACATAGTCCATTACCCACTGCTCAACTGGGTACGTTTTAAATACCTCCTTTGTTTTAGAAGTATTACACGATACTAAAGCAATCAGTACCAATAAGAAAGATAATAATTTCTTCATAATTATCCAATTAGTTAAATTCTACTTAAAAATTCTCTTTCACTAAGTATCTCTATATCTTGCCCCTTATCCAGTAATGATAGGGCTTTGATTTGCTTCTTACTCATACCATCAGCTCCAACAACACGATAATCTTGCTGTCCTACAACTAGCACATCTGTCTTCTTAGTTACAGAATCAGAAGGAATACCACCAACATCTTTAATTTTCTGTAGTAGTTCCTTTCTAGTGCCATAAAAACACGTACCAGTAAAGCAAACATTCTTACCATAGAAGTAGTTACCTTCATCTGCTAATTCTGGATGCTCCTCTAGGCTTTCTAACATTTCTGTTTTAGTCTTCTTATTTATAGATAAATGTGCTATGAAGGTATCAGGTGCAAATTTACCTCTATGAAAATGGTACTTTTCTTCCAGTTCCTCTAGAGTGCTACCATCCATATCTAAGCACTTCAATAACAATTTAGCGCAACCTGCTGAATCATTATCAGCTTTATGATGTCCATCAAACTCTATACCTAGATAATTAAGTACTACATCTAATGAATAGCTATAGCAGCCTTTAACTATGTATCTAGCGATTCTCAAAGTGCAAAAGTAATCAAATGTAGGATATTCTATCTGATAGTTATCTAAGGCATCACGCAAAGCATACATATCAAATGAAGTATTGTGTGCCACTACTACCTTATCCTTTAAATATGGATATACCTCTTTCCATACATCAGGAAATTTAGGGCTATTCTCGGTGTCTTCTGGTTTGATACCGTGAATATGTATATTGAAGGCATCATAGTCGTTTCCTTCTGGTTGTACGAGCCAACTTTTAGAAGGTTGTAAGATACCATCTACTACTTCTGTTATACCAATTTGGCAGATGCTACTTCTATCTGCATTGGCGGTTTCAAAATCTATCGCAACAAAATTATTCATATTGCTTTGAATTGTTAGTTTGTAAATATGTCGCAAAAGTAACGAAAATATTACTACTATAGAAATGCTAGCCAATTATTTAAGCTTCTTTAAACATGTCGGGCTTATTTATAAGGTGAAATAGGGTAGTTCATGCCTAATATTGACTGGAAATAGAACTATGAAGTACGTTACGTTAGTATTTGTATTTCTCACAATCAGGTGTACACCCTCTACGCTGGCAGCCGTTACCTTCTCCTTGGTATCCTCCGCCTTCGAAGTCATAC
>PPYE01644070.1_pt1 | contig 26778 bp, 22 predicted proteins | sample 1559881 | NCBI WGS metagenome assembly PPYE01 (sample SAMN08240022, study PRJNA423297) | Human gut metagenome, whole genome shotgun sequencing project. | reverse complement strand
AACAATTCATTTAACACTAGTGTTTCCTCCCTTCCTTATGCTATGACTTCATTTTACTTTTTATGAAAACGCTAACAAGACAAACTCTAGCAGTCGTTAGTCTGCAACTTTTGCACTCTAATTAATAATTTTTTGCGCAAAAAAAAGCTGGAAATGAATTCCAGCTTTTTTCTAGTAATCTTCCTTAATACATCTAAATCCAAGGTGGCTGCTTGTCGATTGATAATCAGCACCATTACGGGCAGCAACTCTATAACGATTGCAATAAGAACAATGGCACAAAAAGGAACCTCCTCGAATTGCAAATTCGCCTTTAAGTTTATCGGAGCTCTTAAGTTCGTAAACTCGCTGATTAAAGTCAAGTAATGGAACGTATCGTGGGTTTCGACACCATTCCCAGACATTGCCAATCATTTGATATAGTCCATTTGCATTTGGCGCAAAACTTTTTACAGGTGCTGTTCCAACAAATCCATCTAGCGCATCATTTTCCCACGGAAATTTTCCTTGCCATGTATTAGCATGATATTTTTTGTCTACCACTAATTCATCACCCCAGGGATACTCGGTCGTAGAGCCACTCCTTGCTGCACATTCCCATTGAGCTTCGGTAGGTAGCTTTGCTCCAGCCCATTCGCAAAATGCTATAGCATCCTCCAAACCGACATGAACAACTGGATGATCCAAAATATCTTCAATATCTGAATCAGGACCAAAAGGATGACGCCAACTCGCTCCAGGTACAACTAACCACCAAGGAGCTCCCGTAGGATGTAAATACTGGCTTTGTTTAGCTTGGGGTATAAAAGCTTGAAATACAAAAGAGTTCCCCTTCGTTTCTGCAACCGTTTTATAGTTTGTTTCTTTGACAAATTGACCAAATTCTCTATTAGTAACTGCAGTTTTAGCAATTTCAAAATTAGTTACCGTCACCAATTCTTGAGGTCCTTCGAAATCTTCAGGAAAGCCTCCCTTATTAGTACCCATTTTAAATGTTTCACCACTAATTTTTTGATAATCCATCAAAACACCTCATTTACTTAACGTTGCTTTAACTTTATCTAGTGAGATTGGCCGTAGTTCTCCATTCTTCACAAAGCCTTCTTCGCGGTCTTGCAAATAGCCAATTAATTTTTGTTTCAAAACAGCAACTATGGTGGCGTAACTATCCATGTTAACTAAATTTTCTTTTTCGTTAGGATCTTTTTCTACATTAAAAAGCTGATACTCATCCCTTACTGAAAACCAAATTAGTTTCCACTTATCAGTTAAGAGATACTGACTTGAGTCTTCGCCCAAGCTATGTTCACCATGAATTTCGGTTCGCCAACCTTCATAACAACCAAATAGCAATTGCTTTACACTCTTCCCATCTGTATGCACTTTCTCATCTAATGCTAAATCTACAATTGATGGAAAAATATCTTGAATTTTAACTAATTGTTTAATTTTATGTTTGTGTCCTGCAATTAAGTTACCCGGATCATAAATAAAAGAAGGGATGCGAATACTTCCTTGATATGGATATCCTTTTCGAAAAAGATAATGTTCTCCAAGCTGATCCCCATGGTCTGAAACAAACCAGATAATTGTATTTTTATCTTCTCCAAATTCCTTTAAAGCAGTCAAAAACCGACTTATTTGGTGATCAATATGCGTAATCAAGCCTAGATAAGCCGCCACCATCCTGCGTTGATCGTCTTCTTTTAAACATCCTTTCAAAGCATAAATATTTGGCATTTCGTTCGACTCTTTTTCCCAATTGCCGATATGCAAGTCAATGTGTTTAGGAAGGCGTTCCATGTACATATCAAAATAATACTTTGGAGGATTTAATGGAGCATGTGGCTTCTCAAATGACATTTTCAATAAAAAGGGCGCTGTGGGATCTCGACGTTGTAGGAATTTAATTGATTCTGAAACTACCCAATTTGTTGGATGCTCACTTTCCTCAAGCATCCATGGACGAGCTTCCCAAGAATTACAATTCATCCCATCATCATTGAGGTCAGCATTGTTTCCTAGATGATCCTTTAAAAATGCTAAATAATCATCTGCATATTCAAATTGAGAACCGTATGGTTTGGTGTATTTACGATCAACATGTAAATACCCATCGTGAAGCAGTACATGTTCATACCCCATTCTTTTTCTAGAAGGAAACACATGCATTTTACCAATAGCTTCTGTTTGATACCCCATTTCCTTAAATACTTTGGGAGTTGTATTTGTAAAATTCCACGGTACTTCGTCTTCATACCCAACTCTACCGCTCGTTTCCTGATCCATTCCTGTTAATAAGGCTGCTCGAGCTGGAACACAACTAGGAACTGGAGAATATGCATTTTCAAAATTATAACCTTCACTTGCCATCATATCTAACGTTGGTGTACTGGCAAAATGCTTTACATCATTAAAAGAGAGCGCATCTGCCCTCATCTGATCAACTACAATCATAATTACATTTGGCTTACCATTACTTCTTTTCAAAAAAATTCACTCCGTTATCCTACAGCCAATAAATTCAAGCTGTATAAAATTATACTTAATATTAAAAAAAACCAAATCACCCTAGTTGAATTCATATTTTTTCGTCCTAAAAGCCAATAAGCTAAACCGACCAAAATGATTGGAACCATTGCTGGAATAATCTGATCTAACAGTTCTTTTTGAAGAGAAAACGACTTTGCTCCAATAGTCAGCCTAAACGGAACTATTACATTAACAACTGTGGGTATTAATCCCCCAATTACTAAAACACCTAACAATGTTGCTGACTCTGTTAAATTGTTCAAAAAATTTCCAACTCCGGAAACTAATTTTTTACCTTCTTTATACGCAAAAGGCAATTCAAAATAACGCAATGCTAGTATCCCAATAGAAGCGATCAACCATATAATTACACCAGCGGCATTTCCTTTAAGACCCATATACGCAGCTAAGGAACCAAAAATTGTGGGAATAACTGCTCCAAATAACGAATCACCAACCGCAGCAAAGGGTCCCATTAGCCCGGTTTTTATGGCTGCTACTGCTTCTTTCGAATCACTTCCTTTTTCGTTCTGCAAAGTTAAATCTACACCCGTAATAATTGCAGATAGAAAGGGGCTAGTATTATAAAATTGCATTTCCATTTGAAACATTTCTTTCAATTTTTGGGGATCGTCCCCGTATAACTTTATTAAGGCAGGGTAAATTGCGTGCACATATGCTACATTCATCATTCGCTCATAATTCCACCCAAGTTGTCCCCCAAACATATACCGTAAATTTACCTGTTTTAGATCTTGTGCAGTTAATTCCTTTACATTAGATTTCATCACCAATAATTTCCTCCAATCCTTCTGTTGGGCTAATTTTAGGTTGAACCTGATGCAACCCATCTTGCTTTTGCTGTTGTTTAATATTATTGAAATGTAGCATCGCACACGCTGTTCCTGCTAGTGCAATTCCCATCATTGGCATGTTAAAATATGCGGCCAACAAGTAACCAATCATTAAATAAGCAAAAAATTTTCCAACAGGTAAGTAATGCAAAAGAATCGCGATTCCAACCACCGGTAAAACCGCCCCTGCTAGTTTCAATCCGCCCATTAGCCACGCAGGTGCATATTTTAATACGGTATTTACAACACTATTCCCAAAAAATAACGAAATTCCTACTGGAAGGGCTCTAGATAATCCAATTGGTAATAAGCTTAGCCAAGCTTCAGTATTAATTTTTTGAAATTCTTCATTTTCAATATGCTTATCAACTCGATGCGCAAAATAAACGTTACAAAAACGAGCTAAAATATCTAATTGAACAAGCAAAAGTCCTACTGGAACCGAAATACCAATTGCAAATTGGATTCCCTTTCCACTTACAACACCTAAAGCTGTCCCAATAATTGCTCCTGAAGCAAAATCGGGGATTGACGACCCGCCAAAAGTCCCTACTCCCAAAACCATCAATTGCAATGTTGCTCCAATTATTAGTCCAGTTTTTATGCCCCCCATAATCACTCCTGCAAAAAAGCCCGCAATCACAGGTTTGCTAAGTTGTAACCCAGAAATATAAGGATCGATTCCGCAAAGGGCTGCAAAAATTGTTAAAAGTGATATTTGGGTTATTGAAAGATTTGCTACCATTTGTTTTCTCCTTTATTTTAAATCCTTCGATTATGTAAGCGCTTTACAAAATAATCATAACTCTATTGTTTACTAAATACAATAGAGTTAACTAAACAATTTTTTAAATGTGCAAAAGACTGCTATAATATACTTAAATCATCTAAAAAGAGGTGCTCCTGATGGTAACAATGCGTGATATTGCTAAAAAAGCGGACGTGTCTGTTGGTACCGTATCCCGTGTTTTAAATTCTGACACCACCCTGCAAATCAGCCCTAAAACAAGGGAACGAATCTTGACCATTGCTGAAAAAAACAACTATACAAATCAACGTGATAAGAGCCAAGCCAAGAAAGGTAAAATAATCATTACTGGTTGGTATACTAAAAAAGTTAAGATATCTGACCTTTACTTCCGTTCGCTTCGTTGGAATATTGAAATGACGTTAAAAAATCAAAATTATGAAATCATCAGAACATTTTTTAACGAACAAGATTTGGATGTTAAGGGGGCTGACGGAATTATCGCTATAGGACATTTTGATCAAAAAAGTCTGGAACAATTGCAAGAAGCTAAAATACCATTAGTGATTGTCAATCAAGACACCCTTTCATACGAAATTAGTTGTGTCACGGCTGATTACTTTACTCCAGTTCAAAAAATTATTGAACATTTTTTAAAAAACAAGTTTACTAAAATTGGAATGATTGAAGCTACGTCGAAAACAGAAATCAACGCTTCTCCTGACCCTCGCGCACAAGCATTCCGCAATATCATGATTGCTAAGGGGCTTTTAGATGAAGAATTTATTTTCTCAGGGGATTTTAGTACTGAAAGTGGTTACCAACTCATGAAATCTGCCATTAGGAAATTCCCGTCAGCTTTACCATCTGCCTTTTTTGTTTGCAGTGATACAATGGCTATTGGTGCAATGAAGGCTTTACAAGAAGAACAAATACGCATTCCCGACGATGTTAGCATAGTCGGTTTTGGAGATCTTGAAGTTGGCCGTTATCTAACTCCTAGCTTAAGTACAGTTCAACTTGCAACCCAGCAAATGGGAACTTCTGCAGCAAATCTTCTTTTAAATCAAATCAATGGATTGCAAACTTATCCGGTCAATATAGTAACGGCAACTAAATTATTATTTCGCGAAAGTAGCAAATAAGTCTCATTAAATTAACCGCATCGAAAACCAAATTTTAAGTGTTTGGGGTTCGATGCGGTTAATTTTTAATCCAGTAATTGTAGATAGTTGTATACATTAATTATAACAACTATCAACAGCATAATTTGAAATAGCATTGCTACATACTTAGTAAGCATAAATTTACTAAAAAGCGCTCCAAGATACCCACCTAAAATTGCTGCCGGAATGATAAAAATTAGTTGGTAAAAATTAATACTTGAAAAATCACCAGTCATAGTAATATTAATTAATTTAAAGCCCTGAGAGAATAAAATTATACAAATTGAATAAACTGTGGCCTCTTTGAGTGGAATATTAAATAACAATATTAATAAAGCTACGTTAATTGGTCCACCACCAATTCCTAGAAAACTCGCACAAATCCCCAATATTAACCCACTGAAACAATACCAATAATTTCCTGCCAAACGAAAATTCGCTTTTTTTCGAGTTGTAACTCCTAAGGAAAAAAATATTGACAAAATAGTTAATACAATCTGAATCATGGTAACATGTCTCTCGTTTGGAAAAAGTTGTAATAAAAAATTTAATAGACTATTTCCAAACATTCCACCAACAGCTGCCCCTCCAGCTATCCAGTTAGCAAAGTTCCAGTTAAGTTGAGTCCCATCTTTTATTTGTTTGAAGGTTGAAACGACTGCCATTGTAAATACTGCAATTGCAGAATAAAACGAAATTGCAGCTACTGAATCATGCCCCACAAAATCAAAAAGTGGTTTAATTAAAATTCCTCCTCCCATTCCAGAAATAGCTCCTAAAGTATTAGCAAATATAATTATCAAGAAATACGTTATTCCAATATTCATTCTACCCTCCTTTGTTTACCCGCAAAAAACAATGTTTACTAAACAAATTATATTACATTTTTAATAAAAAAAACATAAATCATTATTTTTGAATAAAAAATGTGTCTGTGACAAAACTGCCTCTTACAGTAAAAAAATGTTTGTCGACACTTTTTTCATGCAAAAAAGGACATATCATCATCCTTAATGCTACAATCATGTCGATCAAAACCCAATTGAAAGCAGATGATAATATGTCCTATAAAGGTGTTATACAAGATAATTTAACTAAAAGTGACCCTAATCTAGAAATAAAATCTGTTATGGAAGAAAAGGAGGTTTACCGTGTAATCGGTAAATTAACCTATCAGTTAACTTCCTGTACCTATTGTCATACAAGAAGCATTGTAAAAAACGAGTTTAAAACTGTATATATCCGTGATATCCCCTTTAATGGCAAGTCCGTCATTCTTCAAATAGATAAGCAACGCTTTTTATGCAAGGCATGTCACCTCTCTATTATCGCTCAGACTAATTTGATAAAAAAGCATGCCCAGTTAACTCAAAGATTGAAATTTAGCATTATTAACTATTTAGCTAAAAACTTATCCGTTGACAATATCGTCCAGAAATTAAACGTTTCCCCAGTTTCAGTAAATCGAATAGACACGGACTTGCATGATCAATGGGCCCATCCAAAAGCCACTTTAACAGAACACCTTTCTATTGATGAGGTTAGAACTACCCAACATCAAATGAGCTTTTTGGCTATCAACGCTGAGAGTGGCGCACTAGTAACCTTATTGATTGCCTTTCCAAAAATATTATCAATCATTTTGAACGATGTTACTCATTAACAGCTCGTAGATCTGTCAAATCCGTAGTCTTAGATTTTAATTCTAGTTACCATACTTTTATTAAACGGCTTTTTCCAAACGCTAAAATTATCGCGAATCGCTTCCATCTAATTCAAACGTTAAATCGCTTAATTACGCAAACTAGAATCTCTGTAATGCATCAATTTAAATGGAACTCCAAAAATTACAGCCTTCTTAAATATTATTTGGAAACTTTATCTAAAACCATTTAATGATCTAGCTGCTAAATATCCATTTTGGAAAAAAATTAAAAAAAATGATTAACTGAAGCTCAAATTGTTTCCGAAGGAATCAATACCGTCCTAGAATTGGCTAAAGTTTATTACATTGTCCAATCTTTAGCAGAAGCCATTCGAAATAATGACCATGCTCAACTAGTAAAGTTACTACAAACAAAAATCAAAAATTCATCATTACATACTTTGCTTAAAACCTTTAATGCCAGAGCTAAATCTATTATTAACGCTATGCGTTCGCCATTATCCAACGGACGAATCGAAGGAGTTATTCGTAAAATCAAGCAAATTAATCGAACAGCCTACGGCTATCGAAATTGGCAACATCTAAGAGATCGCGTCTTTATTGAATTTTCATTCAAAACTAAAAAAGGAAACCAATTCGTCGCCAAACGAAATGATTTCCTTAACAGCTTCTATCCACACTTGTTCTAATAGAATGTCAAATTTGGCTTAGAGCCATTTATTACCCATAACAGATTTTGCATCTGTTAAAAATCAAAAACTTAATTTTTAACGATTTATCCAAACCATCATTTGTCCTTCGGCCCTATTCGCCCAAGAATAGTAAGGAACTAGTTTAAGTAAAGTTTCCATTTTCTTCGTATCACAATCCAACTCTCTATATAATGGAGAATCTACTGAATCTATTTTTAATTTTATTGCTTTTACTGAAATGGTTTCTACTCCACTAAGTAACTGATCTTCGTATTTACATACCGGACTGGCTTTTGTTTCAATTTGAAAGTTCCAAAGAGGTCCGTCATTATCAACTTCTTCGGCTGCATAAATAATTGGTCCCCGTTGAACCGCTAACTTATTAATATTTTGGCTAACACGGTTGCTACTCTGCATAAATTTAACAGACATATCTAAATCAACATCAATTTGAGTATCCTTTTCAATATCTAAGTAAACAAAACCGTCTTCAACTTCTAAAATTACTTTTTTTCCGTTTAATACTATATTTATATTGTTTTTACTCCAAGAGGGAATTCGAATTCCTAATCGGAACGAAATATTTTTTGGATCTTTAATTACATAGTGTATATCGCCATCCCAAGGATAATTATTGTTTTGTACAATACTAATTCCATTTTCAAACTCCGCTCTATTAGCAATAAATTGATGGCTTAATATTGTATCGCCATCAAGGGTATAGATGTACTTATCTATCGATGTAATTAAACGAGCTAAGTTAGCAGGACAACATGCACAGCCAAACCAGTCTGCTCTGTGTGTTAAAACGTGTGACTTACCCGGATTTTTACGCGAAGCCTCTGGATCAGCCTCTAGTGGGTTAACATAGAAAAAATGTTTTCCATCTAGTGACATTCCGCTTAAGGCGCCGTTAAATAGCTCCTTTTCCAGGATATCTGCGTACTCACCTTTTGCCTTAATATTCAACATTTGTTTTGCAAAAAATGCCATTCCAACTGAAGCACATGTTTCCCCATATATCGTATCGTTAGGTAAATCATAGTCATAAGTAAATGACTCGCCAGTAGTTGTAGAACCAATACCACCAGTAATATACATTCTCCTCTTAACAATGTCGTTCCAAAGCCGATTGCAAGCATCTAATAATTCTTTATCTCCTGTATAACGAGCAACATATGCCATTCCAGTACATAAATAAACAACGCGAACTGCATGCCCATCAGCTGTTTTTTGATCTTTTATTGGTTCGGCGGCTTGATAGTATTCCCGAGGGAAGTCGCGCATATTATTAATGATGTCCCTTTCAATACCATCACTCTCAATTTGCTTATCAAAAAATTCAGGATTGGTACCTCTTTGTTTCAAAAAATATCTAGATAATTTTAGATATTTACTATCTTGAGTCACTTCATACAATCTAACTAAAGCTAATTCAATTTCAGGATGACCATCGTATCCCGGAATCTTTCCCTCTCCTAATCCGAAATTTTTATTAATACAATCAGCCATTTTGGTTGCAATTGTTAAAGCTTTTTTATTTCCCGTCGATTCGTAGTATGCTACTCCTGCTTCAATATAATGTCCCATCGTATACAACTCATGTGATTGTTGTAATCTTTTAAACTTCCGTTCGGGTGCATCAATTTGAAAGAAAGTTGATAAGTATCCGTCTTCATCTTGAGCCTCTTCGATAAGATCGACCAAGCTATCAGTAATCTTTTTTAAGTCTGGATTATTTTTGTATGAAAATGAATAGGCAGCTGCTTCTAGCCATTTATACACGTCTGTATCCTGAAATGGAAATCCATAATGATGTCCCGTCATTTTACCAGCCGCAATTTTCAGATTAGCAATAGCATGACTATTTTTATCTTGCCCATTATTTTGTGGATCTTCTGCTATACTGATATCTGCTTCATCATTCATAACCTTCCATTGATAAGGTAAAACTTCTTTTACGACTAGCTTTCGATACTTTTCCCAGAATTTAGAAGTGACTTTTACCCTTTTTAATATATTAATACTCATTAGTTTTATCCCCTTATTTACTTTAAACTTCTTGTGCACTTTCAGCGGCATGCCGTTCAGCTAAATCTTTATTAACAATTGGTTCGTGTTTTTCCCACTTACGATAAAAAATCATGCACACAATGCTAAGTGCATAAATTACCACTGGTACCCAAATAAAGGTTAAGTTAATGCCCGTCAGGCTAGTACTTGTCTGAATTGCATGTGAAGCAGTAAAACCAAACTGTGCTAAAATTCGGGCTGCGATAAACGATCCGATTCCTGAGCCCATTTGGATGCAGAATGAAGCACCCATAGCAGTCAGAAATCCATTAGCACGTATACCTGTTTTCCATTCGCCAAAATCAACTGTATCACCAACCATTGAGAAAAACATGGTCATTGCAGAACCTGATCCGATACATGCTAAACACCATCCGATTAATCCCATAGTTACATTTGATCCGGCCATCCCAATCCAAATTTGGCCAATCATCGTAATTCCTAACATTAAGATAGTAGTTCCCCATTTATTCAAAAATTTAACAACAAACGGAACTGAAGCCATTCCTATAATTTGAATAATCGAGAATCCATTAAACAAAGAAATCAATCCCTTATCACCCAAATTATACTGGAAATAATAAGGAAGCGCTGCATTTCGTGCAGAATAAGCTGTCCATAAAGCTAGATTAGCTAAAACTATCAATACCCATGGCCAATTTTGTTTAGTTGCTTTTAAGCTTTCTCGAATAGTAACGATCTTTTCTTCGCCAATTTTCTTCTCACGCATATCTAAAAAGGCAATCATAATAAAAACAAATGCAACAATTGCATATAAACCGACGGCCATCGACCACCCTTTACGTTCATTTCCTTGTCCAAAGAAGGTAGCTAATGGAATGATAAATGTTACAGCAAAGAAATTACCAACATTACCCAAAACCATACGAAGTGAATTAGCTGATGTACGTTCATTAGAATCAGATGTTAAATTTGGTAACACAGATGTAATAGGCGTCGATAATGCTGTATAAGTGAGCTCAGCAATGATATACATGGCACCCGCATATATAATTTTCATCGTTTCGTTTAAAGCTGGCGTAGTAAATAGTAACCAAATTGAAATAGTAAATGGCAAAGCCATCCAAAGGAACCAAGGCCTATTCTTACCGTATTTACTATGCGTATGGTCTACCAAAACTCCCATAATTGGGGCTCCTAAGGCATCAATAAATCTACCCAAAAGTAAGAGAATCCCTGCAATACCAACGTCTAATCCAAAAACATTAGTAAAGAAATATAACATGTAAGAACCAACTAATGTGTATAATAGATTACCAGCCATATCCGTAAAACCATATGTAAGTTTGCGATGGAACGGCAAGTGATCGTTCACCATCATCTGATGAGCAGATTCTACATTACGATCAACTTTATTTATATTCATATTCTTAACCTCCAATTGTTATTAAACTATTAGCCAAATGTTCGAATATTCCAAATTTGATAAAAGCTTAATTTCATGCAACTAATAAGTTACAAATTTATGTTAAGCGTTTTCAAAAAAATAAAAAAGGGCTATAATCTAAAAAGAGGTTATCATTTCCGACAACTATTTAAAAACCTAAAACGCTATATACTGCTTTTTGTAGCTTCGGTTGCAATTTTCGACATATTGATATTAAGTGACGATTTCATACCACAGCAAAGGAGGATGAAGCTGTTGAAATTTTTAACATTCACCATTGAAAACAGTGTCTTATTTTATAAAGGCGGTGAATTTGTTTCCAATGTTCCATGGTGTCATAAACCCATGTATCATAAAGGCGATTATGAAATAATAATCTGCATTAAGGGACCAATTTACATTCGAGTTGAAAACGACGAGTATACACTCAACGATCACGGAGTACTTGTGCTACCACCTTTCAAAAAATTTGAAGGATACAAAGACAGCCCACCTGGAATAGATTTTTACTGGATTCATTTTTTCTCTCAAAATAAAGAAAAAACTATCGATACAACTGCCACAAAAGTAGTCCAAATCATTAAAGAGCGCGTTCCTAACATTCGAAGTGTTATGTTACCAATAAATTTCAAATTGGTAGATGAGCGATATATTTTAGTCCTGGTTCATCAAATATTATCTATCAGGGATGACATATCTTTTATTGATGAACGTGATTACCTAACTTCTTCTTTGTTAATATATTTATTTAAAAACTTTATTGGCCATTACGAACATAACTCTGAAATAACAAAAATAAATTATATTAAGGAATGGATTAGGGCGAATATTTCTGATAATTTAACAGTCGCAGAAATTGCTGAAAGCGTTCATTTAAATTCTGACTATTTAACAAGATTATTTAAAAAATGCACAGGAATGACCACTCTCCAATATTTAAACAGTCTAAAAATAGAAGTAGCTTCATTACTGTTAGTTCGTACTGAAATGCCTATCAAACAAGTTGCCTTTGAATCATATTTTAACAATTCTAAAGTCTTTGCTAGAAAATTTAAGAGCGAGACAGGATTATCTCCCTCAGAATACCGTAGATCATATAACCGAATACATCATAATAACCCACAAGTTGATCCACAGATACCAATTCCAAAGAGAATTGAAGATTCAATAAATTATATTCCCGAAAATGGGGATTTGCTGGAGGAAAATCAATGAAATTTTTTAACATTATTTTTGCTGGACAATCTATAATATCCTGGATTCTACAAGCCACTTTTATATTATTAGCTTGGAAGGTGGCTAACCATGAAATTCCTAATAACTTAAACACTATCATAGGAGCAACCTTACTAATGATTATTATTTATGTCAGTTTAGCTCATGATAGTAAAACTAGATCAAACAAGTAATATTTAAAAATGAAGCTGTGACAAAAGTCTCTAATAATAAAAAATGATTCGTGAACTGAAACTTCCTCATAAATCGTTTTTATTTTGGTACTTTTTAAACCAACTCCCCTTTTAACTTCAAGTAGTGAAACGCCAACTGACAAAAAGTCATGTTTGCCCATGAAAACCATTCCCGAGTGTATTTATCAGGATTGTTTACGTCGATTCCTTCGTGGCACTGGTTGGTATTCGCATCCGTTTGACTAATCACGTTCAGCTTAGTGGTAATCAAGTTTAAATTACTAGTCGTTAACCCTTCCATTGCTAATGCGATTGGCCATACGTAATTTTGGGGAGTATGCGGACTACCAATTCCCGACAAAATCGTCCCTTGATAATAATAGGGATTATTAGAAGATAAAACAAACTTCCGTGTATTAACGTACACAGCATCCCGTTCATCTGTATAACCAATAAAGGGGATTGCTAACAAGCTAGGGACGTTGGCATCATCCATTAAATTATAGTTACCCAATCCGTCAACTTCGTAAGCAAATATTCGAGCCCCGTCCGGTAGTTCAACAACTCCATAACGTTCAATTCCGTTTCTAACTTCATTAGCTAAGCGATTCATTTTAGTCGATAAAGCTGCATCATCTATTCGTTGCTCCTTCATGATTTTTAACAGGTGTTCAATTACCGTCACAATCATCATGTTTCCTGGCACGAAATACCCGTATTTACATGCGTCATCACTTGGTCGAAAACCGGACCAGACCATTCCCGTATAACCAATTCTAGTCCCTCTACCTGCATTGCTTAACGTGTCCGAGGCTGGACCAACGTCTCTTTCAAAGAAATACTCAGAATGTTCATGGTGCTGCTCTTTAATAAAGGTATCGACAATCAAATCTACGGTTTGCCAAAAATAGTCTGTAAAATGTTGCGCATATCCCGTATCTTCATATAATCGAACTGCTAGTAGTAGTGGCGCACATAGGGAATCAATTTCAAATTTACGTTCCCAAACCAAATCAGAAATTCTGACATTAGAATGATCAGGATTAAAATGTGCTCCCGAAGCGGTTTTGTTAAACGCATTCGCGTAAGAATCGTGATTCACATAATCTAGTTGTTGATTAATCACGCCGTGAATTAAGCCCTTTAAATCCGGGATGTCTTCACTAATACTTAAATAAGGTAACACTTGAAAAGTGGAATCCCTTAACCACATTGCCGGAATATCACCCGTCGCAATAAAAACGCGGTCGTCTTGTACTTCGACAGTGTTAGAAATTGTGTCAATAATCGCATTTTTAAACATTGCCGTAGTTTTAGCGTTGGTTAAACTAATTTTTTCAGCGTAATTTCTAACTTGTTTAATTAATTTTGTTTGATCAATGAACATGTGCTCTTCCATTATTCTCAATCACCACCAATTATTTCTCCGATAGGAAACAGTCCAATAGTCCGAATTTCCCCTGGTTTAAGCTTCGGTAACGAATAGTTTTTCACCGCGTTTGCTACTGTTTGTTGAACATCACCTTTTAGGTCCATTAAAGATACGTTAACGTTCTGCGTAAATTGCAGATTTCCTGGGTTAGCCACGGTTTGTTGCGTAGGATTATATAATCGTAATTCATATCCTGTCTGATCTACCGACGTTTGAAAACTGCTTAAGGTAACTTTTAAATTGTTAATCTTGACGATTGGCCGATGTTTAACCTTATTAGCAAGTTCATTAACCGCAAAGTATTGCAATGGAGTAGTAAATCGGTTAATTACTTGGCGCTGGTAATACAAACCAGATTGCGATACTTGCAGATGCATACATTGCAATTGTCGTGGATCCCAATCGTGAGTAATTACAATTGCACCTTGGAAACTTTGCTCGCCCATTAACTGGCTATCGGGGGTGGCTACTGATTTCATCACTAAACCAGAAGCATCTCCAGGGCGCCGTTTTAAGTCTGGTCGGCCTAAGAAACCTACACCACGAAAAAGCGTAACTGCTAATTTATCGAATTGGTCACCAATTGCTTGGAATTCTCGCATACCAGCAGTAATGAACGAAAAACTTTTTTCTCTATCATGAACATTGGCAAAGTGAAGCATCGGTCTTAATGCCGTAGGTTCTTCCCGATATCCAATTGCTTGCCAATTATCCATTTTAGGGTCAATTACTGGACGTTGAGCAACGCCAAATTGGGTGTCCGCAAAAGTATTTTGGGCTTTTACCCCCGTGTTCATCACCAAACGAAGTCGGTGATCAAGTACTTGGTTATTAACATTCATCTTAAACTTTATTAAATCACCACCTTGATCTAGCTGCAACTTTATTCGGTAAGTAATAGCTCCGTTACTTTTTTTTGCGGCTCGTTCTTGCAAATCATAAGGAACGTGCCACGTGCCTTCCAAAAGCATTATTTGCGTTTGCTTTCCTGCTTTGGTAGTAATTGTTGCATTCGCAAATCCTAAGTTGATAATCCAATCTTTGTATGCAGGCGAATAATCGTACGTATCTCCTTCGTCGCCACCATCTTCAAAGCTTAATGCATTTGTATAGGTACAATGATTTAGTTTGTCAGTTATGTTTAACTGCCCATTTTCAAATTCTATCTGATATTTTTCATTTTGAATTTCATTAGTAACCGAAGCAGCTAAAATTTCCTTACCAGTGGTGCCTTCCTTAATTCTAAAACTAGTCCAGTCGGTAGCCTTAATTTGCACTCTCATAGCTATCCGACTCACATAATAATATTCGTTATCCATCTCCGCTGGATTTCGCCGTAAGGTAGCCGCGTTGCACTGCTTTTGTTCAATTAGATCAAAATCTATTTTGCCATCTTGAGATATAATTTCAAAAGACGGGGTCGTAGTGCTAACCTCTAACTCCCGGACTTCGTCTACTGACATTGGCAACGGGTTCCATAAGAATAAGTCGTCCCCGTTCTTCACTGAAACACTTAATTTTCGTAACAAATAGTCTTTTAAGGAACGCGCAAGTTGCTGAGCTTCTACGGCACGATTATAAATATCTCGGTTAGTTTTATCACTATTGCTTCCTCCCGAACTATCATGTGCTTGCCCTTTAGCAATCGTTTGCCAAATCTCATCAATTAATCCTTGCTTAACTTCCATACCCTGTTGGCGGGAAATTGCTGAAAGTGGTTCTACCTGGTAAATCATCAATTGCTCTAGCTCACCATAGATTTGTTTAAGATCATAACGAGAAGAATAAATTCCTCGATGAATTTTTGAAACTGAAGGATCAATAAACTCACCGCTAAGCTCAGGAAGCACCCCATTTTGTTCTAAGGCTTTAAAGTATTCCGGATAGTTGCTTTCAATGATTTCATATTCTCCAGCTAATTCTCGATTGGCCAACTTTAAGCGTTTCTTCAAATTAAAATCTACCGCTCGTTGGTCGCCCCCAATTGGTAAGACCAAATCTTCTACGTTGGTATCTGTAGAAATGTTTTGCATTAATTCCTTAAAGTTATCTTTTTCAACTAAGTCTACGCCCGCATAGTACCCATTTTTGATATTAGCCGTCAGCACTTTTGAACCGTCTTCACTCGTCCAGTAAAAATATCTAACTTTTTGGTCCGCTGGAAGTCCTCGCCAAAACACGGCGTCTTTAATGCCAAAACCATTATATATTTTCGGCATATCTTTACTCTGGCCAAATGAATCCGGGAGGTATCCTACCTTAGTAGATTTACCTAATTTTCTACTAGCCTTCAAGCCTAACCGTAAGTTTCTAACCGCCGACTCACCCGAAGTTACCATTTCATCAATTTGGGTGTACCACGGCCCCACAAACAATCGTCCAGCTTTTACGTACTTTTCAAGCGTAGCTCTTTTTTCAGGACAGGTTTTTAAATAATCATCTACAATGGCCATCTGTCCATCTAGCATGTAATACTCCAGCTTATTTTCAGCTAACGCCTTGAAAACATCGTCCATGTGAAAGATAAATTGTACCCGAGCCTCCTGACGTGAAAAGTACCATTCAAAATCCCAATGCGTATGTGCAACTGCGTAAACTTTTTTCAAAACCAACACTCCTTCTCTACTTACCTACTTAAACTGCTAATTCTTGATCAGCCACCGCACGTTCATGTCGTTGGTTAATAATTACAAATGGCGCGTACAAGAACACGTCCAAAACGACTAGCACAAACGTTAATACTACGGGACTGAAATGAAAGGCACCTAGGACCCAAGTACTAATAAAAATTGGTTCGTTTCCTGAATTTAACACTACTAAAGGTACTACCCAGCCAATTGCCGTAACTACGTACGCAATTACTGCATTAATAATTGGAACTAGAATCCACGGAATGAACATCAACGGGTTCAAGACAATCGGCAAACCAAAAATAACCGGTTCGTTAATTCCAAAGCAGCCAGGAATTAAGGCTAATTTTGCAACCTCCCGTTCTTTTTCACCTTTACGAGTGAAAATTAACATCGCAATAATTAAACCAAAGGTCGCCCCTGATCCACCTATCATTGCGTAAACGTTAGTCATTGTATTTGGTGCAATGGAGATGCCTGCAAAACTTTGAGTTTTAGCAAATTCAGCGACGTTTTGTAAGAAAAGTGGCAACCAAAACGCTGAAACCACACCCCATACAATATTGAAACCATGCAAACCTAAGAACCATAAGATTTGTTCCAATAAAATTACGATAATAATTGCTGGTAATCCGGTTCCGACGGTTAATAATGGCTTAATCAAAACTTCGGAGATCATTTGGACTAAAGAAACGTAACCTAAAGACTGAATTACAATCCTTAAGGCGCCAAATACTAATAAAACTTCTGAAATAGGAATTAATGAAAGAAAGGAGTCAAAAACGTTTTGAGGAACGTTGCCAGGCATTTTAATGGTGAACTTGCTCCGAGCAAACTTTGCGAATAAAGCTACCGAAATCATACCGACAATTAGCCCCGTAAACATCCCTTCGTAACTAAAGAATGATGTTGAAAAGCCCTCGATCACCTTTGCCTTAGTATCTAAAAAATTAACGTTATTGGGTACCATAACAAAATATGCTGCTAGTGCTAGTAAAGTAGCAATAATTGGATTTAAGTTGTCATTACGCGAATCCCGTTTTAATTCCACCGCATAGGAATAAGCCGATGAAAATACCACAATTAAAGCGACAATCCCTAAGGTTGCCGTACCTAGGTACCCGAAAAGATTGCTTATATTGGTCAAAATAACGTTATCTAGGTGCTTAGCTTTGATTAACGCGTCAATCTGCATTTTAATTAAGTTTGAAAATGATCCGACAACGGTAAACGGAATTGTTCGAACAAACGCATTTTTAATTGCTTGTAAGATGGTATTCCGCTCTACCCATGAAGAAACTTTCAGTAATGGTTCTTGAATTGACTCAAGTTTGAATTTCATAACAGTTTTCTCCTTGTATTGTTTTTCGAAATCAAGCGCTTTCATTTCACCTATTATATTAAAGTCAATTTATAAATTTGTAAATACAATTTTCAAACAAAAATGTATACAAATAATATTTTTAGCGTTAATATGTATATACAAATCTTAAATAAGGGGTTTATCTTTATGTTCAGATATCGTGAGGTCTACTCAGACATTAAACGAGACATCTTAACTAATCACTATCGTGCTGGCCATGCTTTGCCTACCCAAGATGAGTTAGCTAATAAATATGACATTTCTCGTATTACCTTAAAAAAATCTATTCATTTGCTAGAGGAAGAAGGATTAGTATTTAGCAAGCAAGGATCCGGCACCTTTGTCCGCCAAAGGATGAACAATCAGTCCGGTGAATTGTTGCCCCTTGACTTACCCGTAGGTGTAACCTATTCTCATCGTGACCAAAAAATAACTAGTAAAATTTTGTATTTTGATGCCCGTTTGCCATCTAAAGAGGAACAAAAAAATTTACAAATAAAGGGTAATGAACCTGTTTATGAAATTAAGCGTCTTCGATTAATTAATGGAGAAAAATACAGCTTTGAGCACACCCTCATGCCAGTCAGCATCGCTCCATTAGACGAAAAAATCATTCAAGGATCCATTTATGACTACTTAGGCAGCAAAGCAAAATTACAGTTAACGGATGCTCAAAGAATTGTCTATGCTGAAGCTGCTGATGAAGAAGCTGCTAGTATTCTTGGCGTTAAAGCTGCTAGCCCTCTTTTTGTAATCAAACAAACCGCCTATGACCAACGTGGCCGGGCTTTTGAATATTCAATTTCTAAATTTATTGGTGATCAAAGTCAGTTTGTTTTGGATGTCCATTTAAATAAATAATTTTTATACTAAAAAGCAGGTCTCCATGTTTAAGGTGGAGTCCTGCTTTTTAAGTTTACTAATTTATTTTAAATACCATCTTCCGCAAAATTTTTAGTTGAAATCGGCTCACTAAAGTCTGCTAACTTTGCCGTATCCTTAGTGATTTTAACAAGATCTTGAGCGTATGCTTTTACACTATCGTATTCTTTAAAAATTGATTCTAGTAAAGCGTTAAGGTTGCATCCCGAAACAACTTCAATTTTTTTGTTAAGAACCGAAATTTTCGCTGCTTCCTTAAATGGGGTACCTCCAGCAAAATCCGTAAAATACAATATTGCTACATTTCCCTTAGATACGTTTTCTAGTTCAACAGCCAAATCTTTTTCACTCATTGTTTCTGTAAAATCGATTGCCATTATTTCTTTATGTTCTCCAGAAAGAAGCTCAAGAGCGCTTTTCAAACCAGTAGCAAAGTTTCCGTGTCCAGTAATAATTGTTTTAATCACTCGTACCGCCTCACTTACATAATATTAAAAAATGAACACAAAATACAAAGTACAAATACTACTGCAATAAGTACGATGGGAGATACTTTCTTTTTTAGTAACCAATAAAGAAAGAACGTAAATCCTAAAGGTAAGATATTAGGAAATATTTTATCTAGAAAGTCTTTTTGCAATGATACTGTTCCAATTTTTACACTAAGTGATAGCGAAACATACGAGCTAATTAATGCTCCAATTACAGTTAAACCCATAATCGTCGCAACTCGAGCGATAATTTCAGAATTATCTTGAATAACGTCAATAGCCTTAACACCAAGGTTATATCCTAAATGCGCAAATGGAATTCGGCATAAAAATATCGCTAAATACACAATGAAAAACAGAATGGGTCCTAAGATATTTCCCTTGGATGCAAATGAAGCTGCTATTCCACCAACAATCGGCATTAAAGTAAACCAATATATTGCATCACCTATACCTGCCATTGGTCCAAACAATCCGTTTTTTAACCCGCGAATCGTTTGTCGATCAACTCTTTTTTCTTCTAAACTCGTTAAAAGTCCCATTAAAATTGAAACTAGCGGCGGTGAAGTATTAATGAATTCCATGTTATCGGCCATTGCATCGGCTAAGCCCTTTTTATCATTACCAAATATTTTCTTCCATATTGGTACTTGTGCCCAAGCCCATCCCCCAGCTTGCATTCGTTCATAAGAAAAGGCTGCTTGAAGCAACGACGAGCGAATAGCAAGTTTAGTTATGTCTTTATTGGTTACTTTTTGAATATTGCCATGATTTCCTCTAGATTCCATCTTCTTCACCTCCATCAGCTGCTTTTATAGCATCGATTTGTTGTTGCAACTTTTTATTTTTCTTGTCTCTAAAGAATTCAATCATTGCAAAAATAACTCCTACAACAGCAGCAGGTAAAACATTAGAAAAGTTAATGAAGCTTGCTACAACAAAACCTAGCAATAAGAATGGTAGGTACTCCACCCTTAAAAGTACTTTTAACAACATCGCAAATCCCACAGCCGGTAAAGCGCTTCCAGATAATTCAAAACCATGGATTAACCATAGTGGCATGGCTTTCACTAATGCTTGCATTGGGCCCTGAGCTGCATAAGCTGACAAAAAGATTACTACAAAAAATAAAATTCCCACAATTGTCATAATAAGATACGGAATAGAACCAAACTTTTTTGTATCTGCATTCGCAGCTGCCTTATCCATTACCGGCATAAAAACCGAAAATAACGAATAACACATTAATAAAATATATTGCATAAGCATTGCAAAAGGCAAAGACAGCCCTACCGCAGTAGCAGGAGCAACTTCTGCGGTATATGCAATAACTACCGTCATAATTCCACAAACTGCTGGATTAGGCGGTTGCGTCCCTCCAGCCGGAGTTAACCCCGCAAAAGTAAGCTCTGTAAGCCCCCCAGCTATTATTCCTAAAGTTGGTACTCCAAGTATAAAACCAGCTACTGTACAACTTATGATTGGCCTAAAGATATATAAAACCTCTAGCCACGAATCAAGACCTGCTATAACTGCAAATATGGATAACATAAGACCCTGGGTTAGAGTAATTGACATCGCATAGCCCTCCTAATTGAGCAATCTTAAAAATTAATTTTCGTCTTATGATCCCCTGGAACATCTTGTATATATACATTAACGCCCTTTTGGACTATCTCTGTAAGAGTATTTTTATCATTTTGATCTACATAAACCTTTTTAGTAATCTCCTCTTTACCAGGCGCAAAATGCATATTTCCTACATTCAGTTCTTTAATGGGCACTCCCCCGTCAATTAGCGTTAATGCGTCTTCTGGAGTTTTTACAACAATAAAAATTTTTTGTCGATCTGCTGCTTTTTGAATCACGTTAATAGTTTTTTGTAAACTAAAAAACCTAATTTGAGCTCCTGATGAATCCGCAGTACTCTTCATTAATTTTTGTTGCAAATCGTCTGTTGCAACTTCGTCATTCGCAACTAGTATTAAATTAGCACCTAAAGTTTTAGTCCAGGTAACTCCGACTTGTCCATGTACTAAGCGATTATCTATTCTTGTAAGTAAAATATGTGGTTCTGTCATAGTATGTTCCTCCTTATGTCGCACAAAAAATACATGAGATGATGCTGGTGAAATGGCCGTACTCATATAAGTAATGCGATTATCCTCATTCTCGTACGTAGTTATTGCTTTAACATAAGATTCTCTAGGAGCTGCACTTGGTATTCCATGCAACCTAGGAGGGATACTTTCAACTTCTGTATCAATTTCATGGTGCAATAAATTAGGATTCAAATTAAATTTACGAGTAAGTAATGGAATAATTTCAGCATTTTCAAGTTCTGCCGAAGTAATCATAGGAAAATCTTCAAATATTATAAATGTTTCCCGCTGAATAATCGGTTTTCTATCAGATATATAAACTTGATTAATACGATATAAGTAATCGCTATTCTTTGCTTTCATCAGTTTTCTAATATTTGGTTCTTCTCCATCTGCTAGAATAGAAAATTCGTGCAACTCGATGTAAACAGAATGCCCTAATCTTCTGAGATCCTCACTGTTATTGTCAATAAAGCTTACTTCCGAATCCGCATACGCATCACGTTTCTTTACAAAGCTACCTTGGCCTTGGCGCCTTGTTATATATCCCTTTTCTTCCAACTCTGCTAAAGCTTTACGAACTGTAATTCTGCTGACGTCATACTGATTACACAGTTCTTTTTCTGACGGAAGTTTAGATTTGATTGCAAATTCTCCGCTTTCAATTTGCTGTATCAATTCTTCACTAATTTGTTTATATTGCCAGAATGGTTGTTTTCTCATATCTTTCACCAACTTGTTATATCGATATAACAACCATACCCACACTATAGTCTGTCGTCGAGTTTATGTCAACGCTTTCATAGGTGCTTTATGCCGATATATCGTTATTTTTTGTTTTTAAGGCCTTGTCTTGTTATATGTAAATACAGGCGTTATATTTTTTATTTGAAATAAAAACGTATATAAGTCTATCATACCGTTATTCTGTAGTTTGAAAATTAAAAGATACTATAAAATTCTCTCCATTATTACAAGTGCAACAGTTATTTTTCCACTGATAGTCAAATTATTATTGTAACAAAGATATAAATTTTTCATTAGTAACAAAAAAAGCATATTGAATACATATTGGATTACTGCTTTTAATAATTAATACTCATAAAATAATGCACTATAGACAACAAAAAAGCAGACCAATGTTATAAACATCAGATCCTGCTTTTTAAGTCTAATATGCTAAATAATTAATCTTTTAACTCGATTTTACCGACGACAAAAATGTAAGAAAGCGCGCCCAGCAAAGCAATTGCTGCTATGAATACCAAGGCTGAAGAAAAATCACCATTAGAAACTAGAATACCAATTACAACTGGGATCACTATTGAAGATAAAGCCCCACATCCGTTAAATATTCCACCTGCCAATCCAATTAAGTGTTTAGGAGCTAACGCAGTAACGAATACCCAAGTAATGGTCGCCAAGCCGTTTCCAAAAAAAGCAATCGACATAAATAAGATAATCAAAGCTGGATTAGAAACAAAGTTTGCCCCTAAAATTAAAAGCGTTAACAATAGCCCCGTAATTACGGGAGCTTTACGGGCTAAACTAGCTGAACGTCCTTTTTTAATTAACTGATCAGAAATAAACCCTGCCAATATTACCCCACAAAAAGCTGCTAAATATGGAATTGAAGACAAAAAACCGGACTGCAAAAAATTAACGTGCTTTGCTTTTGTTAAATAGGTTGGAAACCATGTTAGGAAAAACCAAAATGTCCCCGAAATTGCAAATTGCCCAATATAAATTCCAATCAATCTTCGTGAAAATAGCTGTTTGATGTTTTGCGAATTAAGTTTAACTTTGTGCTTATCAACATTCTTCAAATCATCGTCAGTAATTGCGCCTCCAGCTTTTATATATTTTAATTCGTCTTGGCCGACAAATCGGCTTTTATCTGGGTCAGAATAAAATATATACCAAATAATTGACCAGATGATTCCAACTACTCCAGTTACGACGAATAGCCCTCGCCAACCAATTGAATTATGAATTCCGTATAAAATTGGAGTTGAAAACGCTAATCCTAAGAATTGGGCAGACGAATAAATTCCGATTGCCGTACCCCGTTCGTCTTCGGGAAACCAATAAGAAATCGCCCGGTTATTAGCTGGCATTACCGGTGCTTCAAAAAATCCTACTCCTAGTCGTAATCCCATTAATTGCCCAAATCCACTAATGAATGCTTGAAATACCGTGACCAATGACCAACCAAATAAACTAATGAAATACATTATTCGGGAACCAAACTTATCCAGTAAAATCCCTCCTGGAATTTGCATTGCAGCATAAATCCAACCAAATGCCGAAAAGATAAGGCCTTGCTGGACAGTTGATAGTCCTATCTCTTTAGATAATTCCGGCATCGCAATCGAAACATTTGTACGATCCATGTAATTAATCACTATATTAATAAAAACAAAAGCTAAAATTACGTAGCGCATATTTATTGATAATCTTTTAGACTTTTCTAAAGGTGCCATACGAACCTCCTAATATACTCGAACTTCAAATAAAGAAAACTGTTGACTACCATTGGTTTGGAGTAACTCTAATTTCAATTTATTAGTCTGAATAGGTTGCTCAAATTCTTTCACCAAATGCCGTTGACGATTTTGATCTACCGACCACCACCGTTTCCAACTACCGTTTTTCCAGTAGTATAGGTTAAACGCCTTTACTAGTTCGGGGACCTCATCAAAATACGTACGATGGTGGTGTAGATTAATAATATCTTCGTTAACGTCATCGTTAAATGTCAGGTTAATCTGTTTCATATTCTGGAGTCCTTTCCAACTTAGTTCGATGGCTTCTGGTTGACCGTTAAAATTAGTAACCCACATATTGGGCCCACCATAAGGTCGAACATACCCATTAATAATTTTCGTTGGTTGAAATGCGTTAGTTTGTTTTACTCGAAAAACAAAGTTCCGCCGGTTAATTAATTGATTTGTCCAATACAATAGTGGACTCTTTCGAGAATAATCATGCAGCTCCGGCTGGTTCAATTCGGCAATAGGATTATTTACATAGCTCAAAACTCCGGCAAACTCTTGATTACCTAGATATAAAATACAGTCTTCGTTTTTTTCAATTACCACAAATAAGTTTTGTGCATGACTAGGTTTGTAATTAACTTTTACTTCTTGCCATCCGTTAAACCCTTTATCGATTTTTATTTTTTGTTTGCCAATTAAAGTATCCGGAATATAATTTTGTGGATTCCCGGTACTGTACCACTTAACTATTAAAGAAGTCGCCTTTTCGGTTGATAAAAAAATATCCAATTGGTTAACTTGAGGATCTACGGGAATGGTAAAAGCCGCTGCTTTAGTTAATCGATATGGTTCAGCATTCGCCACGTAAGTGTTAATTTCAGTTAATGTGCTAGTGGACGTAATGTCAGCCTGCCGGGCTAGGTCGTGTTCATCTTGATTTTTAATCCCTAATATCGCACCGTCTTCTCTCAATAAATGTTGTGCGCCAACAGAGTCGTTGTAAACGCCAGAAGCTGGATGTAAGTCAATTGACCATCCTCCAAAGCCAATCCGATCTTTAAACAACACTTGTTCTTCAATATCAGTTTGCTTTAGTGTATAATCTCCTTCAAACCTACGATATTCTCTTTTCCCAGGTACTGAACCAATCCATTCCAAAGTTAAGTTATCAGCATCATAGTTCCCGGAATTTTTAATATAATCCCAAATTCCGTATACGATAGCTTGCAATTCGTCTCTAATTTTTTCGTTATCATGAAGAACGTCTAACTCACCGCCCCATTCAATCCACCAATAAGCACAACCATTATCTTCTTTTTTAATAATTCGATTTTTAATAATTGAAGTCTTAGTAATGTCTCTTGCAAAGCTTGGTTTAACGTACTTTACTGGACGACCAAGATCCTTAGTATAGAAAAATAGTGTGCTACCTAGGGTCGTTTTATCTTCGTGAAGCGGTGCTAAGCTTTCGTTAAATTCTACCCGACTTTCTCGTCCAAGCCGAAATTTTGCTCCCGCTAAAAAAGCTACGATGCCATCTCCACTGCAATCAATAAAGTGGGAGCTCTTGAAAGTAATTAGTCTTTCTGAACCTGACATAAAACCTGAAATTGATTCGATCTTTTGATGGTCCTGCATTTTCACCGTCATTATTTCGGTATTCAAAAATAAGCGGATGTTACTTTCCTCTTTTACCTTTTCCATTAATAATGCATCCCATAAGTATGGGTTTCCCTCTGGATTACGGTACTGATTTTCTACAAATAATTCCCCCATAATTCCCGTCTCTCTTGCATATCGATTAACTCCATGCTTAGTTGCGCCTGCCACCCATACACGAATTTCGCTGCTTGAATTTCCCCCCAAGACTCCTCGATTTTGTACTAACGTTACTTTATGATTCAAGCGTGCTGCGGCGATTGCAGCACAAACACCTGCTAATCCGCCACCAATCACCGTTATGTCAGCGGTTACATTTTCTTCTAACATCATATTCGCCTCCTTGGTCTTAAGATACCCAGTTGTGACCATTTGCACAATTTACTTTTTTTAGTTAAACATGTATTATTTTTGTCAAAATACAAAGGAGGATTTTCCGATGTCTGTTGAAACTGCTGGATATGCATATTGGCAAAATAAGCCCCGTTTTCAACTTAGTGCTGACGTAGATTCACAATACGTCATGTACATCATTGAAAAAGGAGCTTGTTGGTACCACTTCAATAATCATGAGGGGGTTGCTAAAGCAAATGATGTTTTAGTCGTCCCGCCATATACTAACTTTCAGCGTAAAATGCTACTAACCATGACTTTTCACTTCGTCCGTTTGACTTCTGATACTGACATTCCCCATTCTATGATTGGAAATCACCACTACTCTACTAGCCGCTTTACTGAAAACTGTAGCATGCTAAAGAAAACGAACTTTAGTTTTCATCCCCGTGCTCAAATAGTTCGTAATCACATTGTTAATGATTTTATGATCACTAAAATTATGACTTATTTTCAACCAGCCCCGAAAAATATTCGTCATCGCAATCAGACAATTACTGCTGCAATTAATCTAATGCACCAGGATTTAACACTTTCCATTAGCAAAATTGCTTCCCAAGTTGGACTTAATGCTGCCTACTTTTCTAAAACTTTTAAAAAAGTAACTGGTGAGTCTCCAATTAGTTTTTATACCAAAATCAAACTTAAAAAGGTTCAATCCCTATTAATTACTACCGACCTCTCGCTAACAGAAATAGCCGATACAACTGGTTTTAATGATTCATTCTATTTAAGTCGGGTTTTTAGTCGCTACTTAAACTGCTCACCAAGTGAATTTCG
>PPYE01776718.1_pt1 | contig 26779 bp, 22 predicted proteins | sample 1559881 | NCBI WGS metagenome assembly PPYE01 (sample SAMN08240022, study PRJNA423297) | Human gut metagenome, whole genome shotgun sequencing project. | reverse complement strand
CAAAACTTACTGATTTGGTAGCGGTTCTTGCCGAAAAACGCTTGAAATCGTGCGATTTGGTGGATATCGTATCCCCTTACAGATGGTTCGTTTGTCAGAAAGGAGCAAGTTTCGGCGATTCTCGGCTTACTTACCGTGGCATGCCGATCCCGTAACTAAGTCGGGAACGCACCGTTCCCCACCCTTTCTGCACTGTCACCTTACCACACCCCAAAAATCAAGTCAACGATTTCGCCCCATCTGTAACACACTTGTAACAAAGCGCGCGCTTCGTTACAGCTTGACATAATACCCGCCTTTTCGCCGTTATCCGCTACTATATACATATATAATGATCAAATCATTATCATCATTTTTCGAAGCGCAGACCCCGCGCGGCGGTCAGGCGGCGTGTTATTAAGTGTCCGCGCCGCCGCGCAGGGCGCTCCGGGCGGGAAATTTCCGTATTTCCGGCTGCGGCCTGCCGAAATCGGAAGATCCCCGCTCAATCATGCGGCCGCCGCCCGTCCTCCTTGTACAAAACCGTACAACCACCCCAAAATCATGCAAATTTACTCATTTTTCGCGCCCGCGCCGCGCCGCCGCCCGCTACCACACCGCTACCCGATCTCCGCGCCCGCAAGCCCTTGCCGCGCAAGGGCTTTTCCCCGTCGAAACCGCCCGAATTCCGCCGCCGCGCTACCAAACCGCTACCCGGAAACGCCGCCGCGCCTTGCGCGGCAAGGAAAAGATGGAAATTTATGAAAGGAGAGTAACATCTATGAAAAAGTTACTCGCAATGGTGCTGGCTCTGGTCATGACTCTGTCCCTGGCCGTCAGCGCCAGCGCAGCCTTTAAGGATGTCAAGGACATTGACGAGACTTATGCTGAAGCCGTCGAAGTTCTCACTGGCATGAAGGTCTTTAAGGGCTACGAAGATGGCTCCTTCCTCCCGAAGAACGCCATCACCCGCGCCGAGGTGGCTGCGATCGTCTATCGCATCTACACCACCGACGTGAAGGACACCTATGTCAAGAACTATGAGACCTACAACAAGTTCGCTGACATGGCAGGCGCCGGCTGGGCCAAGGGCTACATCGGCTACTGCGCCAACGCTGCTCTCGTCAAGGGTTATCCCGACGGCACCTTCAAGCCCTCCGGTAAGGTCACGGGCTACGAGGTCCTCGCCATGATTCTCCGCGCTGTCGGTTACGATCAGAAGGGCGAGTTCACCGGCGCTGACTGGGCGCTCCACGTTGCCGAGATCGCCGAGCAGAACAAGATCCTGAAGAACGTCAAGGGTGTTGACCTCAACGCTCCTGCTACCCGTGAGCTGGTCTCCGAGCTGCTGTTCCAGTCCATTCAGGTTCCCATGGTCTCCTACACCGCTGCGTTCGGCTATCAGAACGTCAGCCTGACCGGCGACAAGGACAAGAACCTCCTCAAGAACAACGCCACCATCGGCTACAAGAACTTCGGCCTCATCTGCGGTGAGGACGAGGACGAGTGGGGCCGTCCCACCAAGGTTTGGGCCAACGACGTGAACGAGAGCGGCAAGTACGAGTCCAGCAAGGATTCCGCATACGCCACCATCGCTTACAAGGCTGACGCTTCCTTCCAGGCTGCCACCGCTCAGTGCGACATTCTCAAGGAGCTCGGCACCAAGAAGGACGTCAAGGGCAACCTGATCGTCAACGGTCAGAAGCTCGACGCCGTCACCCTGAAGGACGTCACCGGCAAGGTCGGCGCTCAGGGCCGCCAGATCGAGGTCTTCTACAAGTACAATGATGCCGGCGATACCCGCGTTGTCATGATCGACACCTTCCTCGCTTATGTCGACGGTACTGCCGAGGCCAAGTTCGACAAGAACGGCCACATGACCACTCCCTACACCATGACCCTCTATGTCTACGATGAGGCGAACGTGGGCCGCAAGGTCGTGCTCGAGGACAAGGATGAAGCGTTCACCTACGAAGAGGGCGACTATGTTCTCGTCAACGCCTACACCGATAAGGTGAACAGCGCCGATGAGAGCGGCAAGGTTCTCAACAACAAGGATCAGTACGTCGAGGTCATCGGCAAGGCCGAGTCCTTCGTTGGCGCTCAGACCAAGATCTGGAAGAACGCCGCACAGCACACGGTTGCTGACAAGGTCTATGACGACGCCTACAAGTTCCTCCTCAACGAGGCTGGTTCCACCGGCACCACCGCCTACACCTGGTTCCTCGACCAGTTCGGCAACCTGATCGGCGCTGTTAAGGTCGACAACTCCAGCTATGCTGTCCTGAAGGACATCATCTGGAAGGACGGCAAGCCCGGCGCTGCTTATGCAACGCTCGTCTACATGGACGGTACCGAGAAGGAAGATGTTGAAGTCAGCTTCATGGACGGCATTGATGATCGCACTGGTGCTTTCGTCAAGAACTTTGATAACCTCAGCGTTGAGAAGAGTGAGATGGCTTATTTCAGCGGTTACGCTTATGTCTCCGCTTCCAGCCGTTACAACGAATATTATGAGGGCATCGCTCTCTTCCGCGTTGACGCGCTGAAGGATGGCGACGTTGAGCTCAACGGCTATGGCATCATCGACCATGCTAAGGGTGTGACCCTGAAGAAGGACGCTTCCTCCGTCAAGCTGAGCGACAACACCAAGATCAACCTCAACAGCAACACCCAGTTCCTTGTCCGCAGCGAGAACGACAAGGGCGAGTGGATCTACACCCCGTACACCCGCAGCAACCTGCCCGACTTTGCTGAGAACTCTGTTGAGCTCTACTACTACGTCGGCGGCGACGGCTATGCCAAGTACGTCTACGTGAAGAACGCGACCCTCGAGGCCGACCTCGGCACTCACGCCTTCGTCCCGCAGGGCAGCTACGGTCTGAACGTTGAAAAGAACGTCTGGGAGATGGATGTCGTGATCGACGGCGTCGAGCGCACCATTCGCACCAACAAAGCCATTGCCGAGTATCTCTCCGAGAACACCGGCAAGCTGTTCCACGTCGAGTTCTCTGATCGGTACAACAACGGCGCCAAGTATGGTGAAGTCGTCGATGCTACCCTCGTGAACGAGGAGTGGGATTCCGATGGCAACCAGAATGTCAAGCACGATGGCTACGACTGCGACTACATCACCTACTACGATCTGAGCAAGGCTGAGGTTCAGCAGATCGCCAAGGGCATCAAGGCCGGCACGATCTACTCCCCCAACTCCGAGCACAACTGGCAGATCACCGACAAGACCGTGTTCATCAACCAGAAGGGCAACGAGATCAAGAGCCTCGACAACGTCGTTCTTGAGGATCACGACATCTGGGTCATCGGCAGCACCGAGAAGGGCTCCTATGAGCACGCTCTGGTCGTCTACGTTGGCGAGAAGCTCGACAAGAGCGTCGCGCTCGACGTGACCGCCAAGGACGGCTCCGTTGTTTACAACGCAGAGACCAAGACCTTTGCCTTCACCTCCAAGAAGGACGCCACCTCTGACGAGCTGACCTTCACCGCCAACGACGCCAACAGCGTTCTGGTCTATGACAGCGGCAATGCTCTCTACACCGCTACTGTCACCACCACCAATGGTGATACCAAGTGGACTGTTACCGTCCACAACGAGGCCGCCACTGAGAAGGAGACCTACACCGTCACGCTCAAGTGGGATACCAGTAGCAACAACACCACCCTGAAGAGCGCCAGCATCAGTGAAACTGGTGCTCACCCCACTGCTCTGGATGTAGCCTCCATCACTGGTAATGCTGATCTCGCAACCGCGGCTGCAACTCCGAAGCATCTCAATGTGACGACTGGTAAGCAGTACAATGTGAGCGTTGCAGCTACGAGCGATGCCGCTAAGGTCGAGATTGTCTCTGCTGAGAACGTCGCTGCCGCTGCAAGCGCGCTGCCCGCTACGGCTCCCGCTTCTGCCACCAACACTGCTTCTGCGCAGGTTGATGGTAATACTGCCCTCAACGGTGGTATCGTGGTTGTCCGCGTGACTGCTGAGAACGGCGATGTTATGTACTATGTCTTCTCTGCCGCTGAGGCTCCTGCCTCTGGCAACTAATCCTTAACAGGATTTCTAAAACTGTATAGTTTTTCAGCCCCGAGGGATTTTCCCTCGGGGCTGTTTTTTGCCGCTGCGCGGCATTATGCGTCCTCGGCCGTCTTGTCGTAGCCGAGAATGACATAGGAATAGACCGTGTCGCCGCTGTTGAACTGCGCGGCGGGACGGCCGCCGCTGCTGTACCACGAAAGCGAGGTATCGCCCCAGCTGAGCTCCAGAAATTCCGTCGTATTAGACGCGCTGCGCCCGAGACTGACCTTGGTATACGGCCGGAAGAGGACGGTCGGCAGCACCGCGTTGTAGCTCGAGGGCGGCGCGCAGATGATCGCCAGCACGGGCGCGAAGCCGCAGTCCAGCGTGGTGGGATTTTCCGCGCCGACCGTGTCGGTGCCGGTGTAGGTGCCCCACTTTACGCGGCAGTTGTGTCCCGCCGCGCCGAGGTTCTTGCTGAGCGCGGCGTCGGCTTCGCCGCGCGCGGCGATCTCCGCGCGCAGTCCGGTCGCGGTCGCGTCGGCGTTCGCCTTGAGCGCCGCGTCGGTCTTGCCGAACGCGTCGTTGAAGTCCTCCATCTTGATGAAGTCCTGCTTCTCCCACTGCGGGAGGGAATAGTTGTCGGTTTTTTTCATGTCGATCCCCCAATTGATAAAATTGGCAAGGCAAATCGTTTGCCTTACAGCTTTAGGCTGTAAGGCAGCGGACATTGTACGTTTTGCGGCAACGCGCCGGAAAAAATTTCTTCCGCGCGCGTTATCGGCGCGCATTTTGCTGCCAAATAGTTACAAATGGGAACAAAACCGCGAAAAGCGTAGCCAAAAGAAAGGAAGTCTGCTATAATAACCGCGACAAAAGGAAAGGAGATCCGACATGAAACGTTTTTTGGCGCTGCTGCTCAGCGCGCTGATGCTGCTCTCGCTGCTGACCGCCTGCGGCGATAAAAATTCCCCGCCCGACGACGGCGACACCGTGGTGGACGACAATCCCGACGCCGAGTCCGGCGACTCCGCCGCCGACCCCTACGACGCGGTGCGCACCTACTGGTCGGAGGATCAGCTCACGCAGGCGTGGGGGCCTGAGCAGGTGGTGGAGCATCTTTTCTTCCACCCCGTCATCGCCTATCCGCAGTGGGCCTTCCACGACTGCAATGCCTCGCAGGATCAGCGCTACGGCCTCGATGACTGGATGGTCACGGCGGACGAGTACAAGAAGATCTTGCAGTCTGTGTACGACCGCGGCTACATTCTCGTTGCGATGGAGGACGTTTGGAGCGAGGTGACGGACGAGACCGGCACGCACATGGTGCGCAACACCCTCATGCTGCCCGAGGGCAAAAAGCCCCTCGTCATCAGCTTTGACGACGTAAACTACTATCCGTATATGCTCGACGAGGGCTTCACGAGCAAGCTCGTCGTCGGCGAGGACGGCGAGATCTGGGCGCAGTGCACCGATCCGTACACCAATGAGACGTTTTTGACCAAGGAGCTCGACGCGACGCCCATTCTCGACGAGTTTGTCTACGAGCACCCTGATTTTTCGCTGAACGGCGCGAAGGCCATCTTCTCGCTGACAGGCTATTGCGGCATTCTGGGCTACCGCACGCAGGACGACCGCGACATCGCGGCCGATTCCCCCGACCGTCCGGCGTTCGACGCCTATCGCGCGGGCGAGATCGAAGCGGTCAAGCCCGTCATCGAGCGCCTCAAGGAAACGGGTTGGACGTTCGGCAGCCACACCTGGGGTCACATCCGCCTCGACAGCAAGTCGATGCAGACCATCATCAACGACACCGAGCGCTGGGCGGACGAGGTCGGCTCGCTCGTCGGCCCCACGCAGATTTTGTTCTATCCGCACGGCGGACGGCCCGACGGCGACGACTGGCACACCACCGGCGAGCGCTTCAAGTACCTGCAAAGTCAGGGCTTCCGCGTGTTCGCAAGCGTCGGCACCAGCTCTTTCAGCTTCGTCAAGCCCGACATCTCCGCTGTCATCTGCGACCGTCTGCACCCGGACGGCACGACGCTGCGCGGCAGCAAGCGTGTGCTGAGCTGGTATCAGCAGTTCTATGACGCAAAGGACATCATCGACCTTACCGTGCGCCCCGATCTTGGCGTGCGCTGGGATCAGTAAGGAGGGCAAACCATGACGCTTGACGAGCTGAAAGCCAAGGCCGTCGCCATGCTCGACATGGCCTATGTGCCCTATTCCCACTTTCCCGTCGGCGCGGCGCTCGAATGCGACGACGGCGCGGTCTTCACCGGCTGCAACATCGAAAATTCGAGCTACGGCCTCACAAACTGCGCCGAGCGCACCGCGGCCTTCAAGGCCGTGAGCGAGGGGCACCGCCGCTTTGCGCGCATCGTCATCGCCGGGCGCAGCGACGATTACTGCTACCCCTGCGGCGCGTGCCGCCAGGTGCTCTACGAGTTCGGCTCCGAGATGGAGGTCATCTGCCTCAACAAAAAGGGCGAGGAGAAGCGCCTGTCGATCCGCGAGCTTCTGCCCTATGGCTTCGACCGGACGTGGCTTGCAATCGACGAGAAATAACGAAAAAAAGAGAGCGGCATTGCCGCTCTCTTTTTTTGTTCGCTTCAGTTGCTGCCAGAGGAAGAGGCTTCGATCATCACTCCGCCGCCTTCGTGCAGAAGGAGTAGAACGCCCTGCCGCAGTAGTCCTCCGCGTCCCACTGCGCGTCCACCTCAAAAATACCGACGCTCGGGATCATCTCAACAGTATACGTTCCGTCGTCCTGCCGCTGCACGGTCAGTTTTTCGGCAGTCGCCTGCGTGTCGCCCCAGCACTGCTCGTTCCAGTACCGCAAGGTGATTGAATCGGGCGCGCAGTCGCCGAAATCGAGCGTCACCGTGTAGTAGAAGGACGCCGACACCGCGATGGGCATTTCAAGAGCCGGCGTGCTGTCGCGGAGCGTCTCGTCCAGCGGATGCATGCCGCAGGCGATCGCGCTCGTGCGCTGGCCGCCTCCGGCCTCATAGTCCCAGTCGTAGCTGCCGCCCATCGCCGTGATGCTCGCCCCCTGCGCGTTCGTCACCGTCAGCTCCGGCGGCTCGGTGGGCGCGGACTTTGCGCCGCAGCCCGCGAGCATAAGCAGCAGCATCAAGATCAGCAGAAGGGAAGATTGCTTTTTCATTCAAGTTCACCTCTCGTTTCTTTCGGATACCCATATAGACGCAAATCGCGGGAAAAATGTTCCGCAAATGCAAAATCGCGCAGACGCGAAATGATTTCGAATCGTTTTTTGGCGCGACATGCGCGTGCCAAAAAACTCTTCTCGCTCCGCGCGTGTCGAAGCCGCCCTTTGGGCGGCAAGGCACGAAGCGGAGTGTAATTCTCAAAAAACAAGGGACACGGTTTCCGTGTCCCTTGTTTTTTGAAGAATTAAAAGTCCGCGTTGCCCACGGTGCGGGGATGCAGCTCCACATCGCGGATGTTGCCGATGCCCGTCAAATACATCACCATACGCTCGAAGCCGAGGCCGAAGCCCGCGTGACGGCAGGAGCCGTAACGGCGCAGGTCGCAGTACCACCAGTAATCCTCGGGATTCATGCCGAGATCGCGGATGCGCTGCTCAAGCAGCTCGATGCGCTCCTCGCGCTGGCTGCCGCCGATGATCTCGCCGATGCCGGGAACGAGGCAGTCCGCCGCCGCGACGGTCTTGCCGTCGTCGTTGAGGCGCATATAGAAGGCCTTGATCTCCTGCGGATAGTCGGTGACGAACACGGGGCGCTTAAAAACTACCTCGGTGAGATACCGCTCGTGCTCGGTCTGGAGGTCGATGCCCCACTCGACGGGATAGTCGAACTTCTGGCCGCTCTCCTTTAAGAGCTTCACGGCCTCGGTGTAGGTCACGCGGCCAAAGTCGGACTCGGCAACGTGCCTAAGTCTCTCGATGAGGCCCTTGTCGACAAAGCTGTTGAAGAACGCAAGATCGTCCGGGCAGCGCTCCATCACGCGGCGAATGATGTGCTTGATCATCGCTTCCGCCACTTCCATGTCGCCGTTGAGGTCGCAGAAGGCCATCTCCGGCTCGATCATCCAGAACTCGGCGGCGTGGCGCGCGGTGTTGGAGTTCTCCGCGCGGAAGGTCGGGCCGAAGGTGTAAACGTCGCCGAACGCCATGGCGAAGTTCTCGGCGTTGAGCTGGCCGGAGACGGTCAGGCTCGTCTTCTTGCCGAAGAAGTCCTTGCTGTAGTCGATCTGGCCGTCCTCGGTGCGGGGCGGGTTCTCAAGGTCGAGCGTCGTCACCTGGAACATCTCGCCCGCGCCCTCGCAGTCGCTGCCGGTGATGATGGGGGTGTTGACGTAGACAAAGCCGCGGCTCTGGAAGAACTCGTGCACGGCGTAGGCCGCCGCGCTGCGGACGCGGAACGCCGCGGAGAAGAGGTTCGTGCGCGGGCGCAGATGCTGAATGGTGCGCAGGTATTCGACGCTGTGGCGCTTTTTCTGCAAGGGATAGTCGGGCGAGGACGCGCCCTCGATCTCGATCTCCGTTGCCTTGACCTCGAGCGGCTGCTTGGCCTCGGGCGTGAGCACCACCGTGCCGCGCACGATGAGCGCGGCGCCGACGTTCTGCGCGGCGATCTCCTTATAATTAGAAAGAGAATTCGCGTCCATCACCACCTGCAAATTGCGGAAGCACGAGCCGTCGTTCAGCTCGATGAATCCAAAGGTTTTCATATCGCGGATGGTCTTCGCCCAGCCGCACACGGTGACGCTTTCGCCGCCGTAGCGCTCGCTGTCGGCGAAGATCGCGGCAATTCTCACTCGTTCCATAATAATTTCCTTTCCTTTTGTGGGTTTTCGCGGGATAATGCGCTTATTATATGCTACTTTCTGTGCGATTGCAAGCCCCGCTTTTGATTGACTTTTCGGAATTTGTGTGTTATCTTAAAATCTTACCTCAAAAGGTAAACGTGAAACTTTCACCTATTACTTTACAGGAGGATTTTAACATGAACAAGTATCTGGACATCGCCCCCGAGGTCGCCGAGGCGCTCAAAGCCGGCAAGCCCGTCGTGGCGCTCGAATCCACCATCATTTCCCACGGCATGCCCTACCCGCAGAACGTCGAAACGGCGCTCAAGGTCGAGCAAATCATCCGCGACGCGGGCGCAGTGCCCGCGACCATCGCCATCATCGGCGGACGCTTGAAGGCCGGCCTTTCCAAGGAAGAGATCGACTACCTCGGCCGCACCGGCGCGGGCATTCCCAAGGCCTCCCGCCGCGACCTGCCCGTGCTCGTCGCGCAGGGCAAGGACGGCGCGTGCACCGTCACCACCACGATGATGATCGCCGACATGGCGGGCATTCGCGTGTTTGCCACCGGCGGCATCGGCGGCGTGCATCGCGGCGCGCAGGAGACCTTCGACATCTCCGCCGACCTTGAGGAGCTGGCAAACACCTCCGTCATGGTCATCTGCGCGGGCGCGAAGTCCATTCTCGACCTCGGCCTGACGCTCGAATACCTCGAGACCCATGGCGTCACCGTCATCGGCTACGGCACGGACGAGCTGCCCGCGTTCTATACCCGCTCTTCCGGCTTCGGCGTCGACTATCAGCTCGACACGCCCGCCGAGCTTGCCAAGACCTTCCACGTCAAGCGCGAGCTGGGTCTGCGCGGCGGCCTCCTCGTCACCAACCCCATTCCCGAGGAGTACTCCATGGACAAGGCAGTCATCGACAAGGCCATCGCCGAGGCCGTGGAGGACGCGAAGAAGGACGGCATTCACGGCAAGGCCACCACGCCGTACCTCCTCGCCAAGATCAAGGATCTCACCGGCGGCGACAGCCTCGATTCCAACATTCAGCTCGTCTTTAACAACGCCCGCCTCGGCGCGGCGGCGGCCGTGGAGCTCAGCAAGCTCGAAAAGTGAGATTTTTTGTCCTTTACCTCGCCGCGATCAATCTCATCACGTTTTTCGTCTACGGCGCGGATAAGCGCCGCGCCAAGATACAGGGCGCACGGCGCGTGCCCGAAAAGACCTTATTTGCACTCGCGCTGCTGCTCGGCAGCGCGGGTGCTCTTTTCGCAATGAGGGTCTTTCACCATAAGACGCGGCACTGGTACTTCAAATTCGGCATTCCGGCGATTTTACTCTGTCAGATCGCGGCGGGGGTGTTTGTGTACATGCGGTTTTTCGCGGCGTAAAAAATTTTTGAAATTTTTTGTCCGTTCCTGCAACAAATCCCCCCTTTCCTGCGTCTAATAACATACAGGGGGGGCGGCAGGAAAAATTGGAAAATAAAGTTTTTCTGAAATTTGCGTTTTCCTGTTCCCTTATTTCCCGCGGCATGATATAATGCCGATGTATGAGAACTGCTCTGTGCGCGCAGAGCAAATCACAAAAATGAGAAAGGATGAAGAAAATTATGAAGAAATTTCTCTCATCGCTGCTGGCGTTGACCATGATTTTGAGTCTGGTCATCGTTCCGGCAAACGCAGAAGGCCCCGACGACCCCGCACCGAATAATGTTACGGGCGTCATCGCTGCAAATGCCCTGTCGATCAGCGGCGCTCCATCTTCTGCAATGGCAATCAGCGACACTGCTACCTTAGTGCCTTCCATTTCCGATGAGGCGCTGACGTACAAAGGCGCAGAAGTGAAAATGCCCACGAAGACCTATAGCTGGAGCAGCAGTAACGATTCCATCGTGTCGGTGGGCAACGATGGCAAAATAACCGCCAACAAAGATGGCAAGGCAACCATTACCTGCCAAGTTACTATGACCGGTACGGGCACTCTGTACGAATCTTCTACTGGTAGAGATATCACTTATACCGTTACCGGCACGCAGAGCAAGTCGGTCAAGATCACCGTCGCTGCTCCCAATGTCATCTACATCATCACTGGCACGCCCACTGTCAAGGCAACGGTTGACGGCAAGGATGTTTCTAATGTCAAGCATAATACTACGGTTGACTTCTCCATTGACGGGGATATTACCGTTAAGAGCAAGACCGGCGATGCCGAAGAAGTAACCCTTACTAAGGGCAAGGATTACACTTTGGGGTATGCTTGGACCGGCGACGTTTCCGGCAGCAGCGAGAGTGTCAGTCAGAAGCTGACCAACACCACCAGCTCTCCGAAGACCGTGACGGCTGGCTGCACCATTACCGTTAAAGTCGGTGGCAAGGCTGTTGGCTCTCCCGTCAAATGCACTGCCGCTAAGGTCATTGTTGCCAGCGAGCCCGGCATCTCCATCACTGGCAGTGTTCAAAAGGTCGGCGAAAACTACGAAGTTCTCAAGGGTGGCAGACTGGAATTGACCGCATCTGCCACGGGCGTTGAGAATCCCACCTATAAGTGGTATGTGAATGATAGTATTGATTCCAGCCACGGCCGCAATGAGAAGTATATTCTGACCTCTTCCGATACCACCCGCACTGGTACCACTACTGTGACCTGCAAGGTTTTCTCCGGCGACAACGAGACTCCCGTAAAGGAAACGACCTGCACCTATAAGATCGTCGACGAAGATGTTCGTCTGACTCTGGACAAGGAAAGCGTTACGCTTTCGAAAAAAGGTGCCTATGATACGGTTACCGCCTCCGTGATTGATTGGTCGACTGACCGACCTGTTTCCGGCGAGGTCAAGTATAAGTTTACTCCCAGCAAACGCGGCGTTGTGTCTCTTTCTTCTTCTGAGAACACCACCGGCAAAACGCGCATTACCCTTGATGCCAATGACACAGTGACCATCACCGTCGAGGCCACCTATAAGGGCAAGACCCTCGATGCGAAGACAATCTATGTCACCGGCGAACTGCTCAGCGCCAGCCTTGATAAGGTTGAAAACGGCGATCCGCTTAAGTTTGACTACGATGATCTGGAAGCTGCTGCCAATAAGGCGCTCCCTTCTCGCGTCAACGTTAAGAAGAACAGCTATATCAATCTTTCCGGTGTCCCGACCGCAGCTGACGAGGGCGGCGTGCTCTACTATGGCTCCAATAAGGTCTCTGCCTCTGGCCGTAACATCGATAAGAATGATAGTCTTGAGTTCCGTACCGCCGCAGGTTTCATTGGTGATGCCACGATGACCATGACTGTGAGCGGCGATGATAACAAGTCCTACACGATCACGCTCACCATTCCTGTTATCTCTGCTGGCACCATCAAGGAGACCGTGACCGGTAACGCCGCCAACAAGGACGTTACGTTCACTAACTCCGACTATAAGTATCTCTATTACACCACCTCCAAGGTATCCGATTACAACGGCTACTACGACGGCAGCAGCAAGGTCGGCAAATTTGACGGCCTCGTCAAGGAGGACAAAACCGTCACCATTCCCGCTTCCAAGTTCAATAACAGCAAGACCGTAACCCTCTACGTCGTCGGCCTTGACGATGACGGTGTTGCTTCCACCGGTACCATTGAAGTTTCCCAGAAGTCCTACGCCATCGAGTACAATGTGGTCGCCGGCGAGACGCTCTCCTTCGACCAGAAGGCTTTCGAGTCCTTCATGGAAGACTACGCCGATGACAACATCAAGACCAGCAAGGGCGACTACTTCGAGTTCGACTACGTTAAGTTCGACTCCCTGCCCAACTCCACCAGAGAGGGTGTCCTCTACGAGGGCAAGGACAAGATCAAGACCTCCACTGAGGTCGAGGATCTCGACAAGGTGACCTTCGAGTCCGTCGCCAAGGCCAAGGACACCATCAAGGTTCCCTTCACCCTGTATGCCAAGCAGTACGACAAGAACGACAAGGTCATCGACAAGAAGGTCAGCATGACCGGCGTGGTCGAGATCTCCGTCGTCAAGGAAGACATCGTCTTTGAGGTCGGCGTGAACAGCGCGGTCAAGCTCGGCTCCGACAAGTTCATCGACTTCCTGCGCGATTCCGACAAGAGCTACAGGAAGGCTGACCTCGACTATGTCACCTTCGATGTGGGTAAGAACAGCGCCATCACCTCCTACTTCAACGGCACCGGCGCGCTCTACCGTTACTACAACGGCAGCACCGGCATCAACGCCACCGTCAGCGCCAAGGACGAGTTCTACTACAACCCCAAGACCAGCAGCAAGCACTATGACCTCGACGACGTGACTTATGTGACCTCCAAGTTTGCCAAGGTCGGCGATATCGTCTATATCCCCTTCACCGCCTACGGCACCAAGTCCGGCCAGAAGGCTGAGGGCACGCTTGCCATCAAGGTCAAGCAGACCATGAACTTTGTCGACGTCCACACCTACGACTACTTCTATGATTCCGTCCAGTGGGCTGTGAACCTTGACATCACCAAGGGCACTTCCGCCACCACCTTCTCCCCGAAGCAGGGCTGCACCCGCGCGCAGATCGTCACCTTCCTGTGGCGCGCCGCCAATTCTCCCGCGCCGCGCAGCAGCACCAACAAGTTCACTGACGTTTACGCCACCACGCACGCCGACTACATGAAGGCGATCATCTGGGCCACCGAGCAGGGCATCACCACCGGCACCGGCAACGGCAAGTTCTCGCCCGACGCCACCTGCACCCGCGCGCAGATCGTCACCTTCCTGTACCGCTTCAAGAACAACCCCGCGGTTTACGGCTCCCTGAACTTCTCGGACGTCAACAAGACCGAGCATGCCGCGTTCTACAACGCCATTCTCTGGGCTGTGAACAACAAGATCACCACCGGCTACGGCAACGGCATCTTTGATCCCAACGGCACCTGCAACCGCGGTGACGCTGTGACCTTCCTGTACCGCGCCCTCGCGTGATCTGAATCTCCGCGCAGCGATTTCCCGCGAATCAAGAGGCCGCCCGTTTGAAAACGGGCGGCCCTTTTTTGTAAACTTTCTGTGATAGCCCTTTCCCCCGCCTGCAAACCGTGCTACAATACACCCATCTTGATTTTCCGGGGAGTTGTTACTGTGAGCAAATTCCGCAATGCCCTCTACCGTTTCATGTACGGCCGCAACGGCGTGGACGCGCTGAGCTGGGCGCTCGTCGTGCTTGAGGTCGTCCTCAGCCTGCTGAGCGCCTTCATTCACGTGCGCGGCGTGTCGCAGACGCTGTACTTTGTGTCCACGGCGCTGATGTTCGTGGTGCTGCTCCGCATTTTTTCGCGCAATCTCGCGCGCCGTCAGGCCGAGAATGCGAAATTTTTGACCTGGTGGACGCCGAAGGCGAACGCCATTCGCGGCGCGCAGGCCCGCCGCGCCGACAAGGCGCACAAATACGTCCGCTGCTCCTGCGGCGCATACTGCCGCGTGCCGCGCGGCGTGGGCAAGATCGAGCTGACGTGCCCGAAGTGCGGCAGGAAAAAGGTCATCAAAACGTAAGAAAGAAAAAATCCGTCCATCGGGACGGATTTTTTTGTAAGAAAACCGGTTTTTCGCCGTCTAATAGACAGAAGGGGGTGAGGGTGCTGACGGATTTTGAAGAGGTCTACGCCGTGTACTTTGACGATGTGTACCGCTATCTTCTCTCGCTTTCCGGGAGCGAGAGCGTCGCCGAGGAGCTGACGAGCGAGACGTTTTTCCGCGCGATGGACGCCCTCGGCCGCTTCCGCGGCGAGTGCAGCGTGCGCGTCTGGCTCTGCCAGATCGCCAAGAATCTCTATTATTCGCACCTGCGGCGCGAAAAGCGCCTTGTGCCGCTCGAAGAGGCCGCGAGCGCGTGCGAGAGCCACGAGGACGCGCTTGCCGACCGCAGCGAGGCCGCGCGCATCCAGACGCTCCTGCACGCGCTCAGAGAGCCGTACAAGGAGGTCTTTATGTGGCGCGTGTACGGCGAGAAGAGCTTCCGCGACATCGGCGCGCTCTTCGGCAAGACGGAAAATTGGGCATGCGTGACCTACCACCGCGCCAAGCGCATGATCCGCGAGGGATTGGAGGACTGAAATGAACAAGGATTGCAGCATCGTGCAGGATCTTCTGCCGCTTTACGCGGAGGATATGCTGCGCGAGGGAACGAAGGAATATGTTGACGGGCACCTCGCTCAGTGCGAAGCCTGCCGCGCAGAGCTCGCAGCGCTCAAAGCGGACGTGACACCCGCGCCTGTCAACGCGCAGCCGCTGCGCAGCTTGAAAAAGCAACTCCGGCGCAAAAAGTTCACTGCTGTGCTGCTGGCCGTCGCGCTCGCGCTGACGCTGGCCGCGGCAGGCTTTGCCTATCTCACCGCACCGCAGTATCTGCCGTATGACGAGACAGAGTGGATGATCACGCGCTCTCCCCGAGCGCTCGCGGACGGCTCGATCATGGCGGACGGGCTGACCGATCTCAGCGGCATTGAGAGCATTTCCGTCAATCTGCTCACGCCTGTGTCCGGCACAAAGGTCACGAGTACGCAGGACCCGGACAGCGGCAAGACGGTCTACTTCATCACCGCATGGCGCACGCCGCTCGATACGTGGTGCGGCACCTTTGACGTGTCGGACACAGGCGACCACGCGCAGCGCGAGGCAAACGCGCTGCTGGACGCGCTCGGCGAGACGGAGTCCGCACGCACGCTCTTCACGCTCGACGCCACGAATTGCACGGCGATCTACTATTCGCCAAACAATGGGCAGGACGATGTGCTGCTCTGCGGCAGCAGGGACGGCGGCATCATTTCCCTGCCGCGGCTGGCGCTCGGCTATTACGTTTTGCTATCATTGGCACTTCTTATTCCTCTGAGTATTGCCTTTTTCCTCTGCCGCAGGAAAAAAGCGGGCAAAGCGCTCGGCCATCTCGCGCTGATCCCCGCTTGTTATCTCGTTGGCCACCTGCTCGTCAAGGGCTTTGTCACGACGAGCTACCAGATGCAGCGCGACTTTTCGCTCATTGTCCTCACCGCCGCGCTCCTTTACGCCGCGGCGCTGTTGGCAGGAACCCTCCTGCGGCAGAGGCGGGACGCAGCAGAATAAAAAAGAAGAGACACCGTCAGGTGTCTCTTCTCTTCTTGGCGCAGCGGGAGGGATTCGAACCCTCGTGCGATTTCTCGCAAACTGATTTCGAGTCAGCCCCGTTATGACCACTTCGATACCGCTGCATTTTTTGCGCTGTTATCAGCCAAATTATTATGCCATAACTTTTGGCGTCTTGCAAGGTATTTTTTCGTATTTGCGGCATATTCTGCTCCCATGAAGCGTGTTTATCTATCGGTACGCCTGAAAAATTACGAAAATGCGCTCTCGCTCGTCGGCGCACGATGCGTAGAAACGCCCTGGGAGGCGGATCTCCTTCTGCTGCCCGGCGGGGGCGACGTTCACCCGCGCTTTTATGACCAGCAGATCAACGGCTCGACCGATATCGACGCAGCGCGTGACGGGCGTGAGCTTGCGCTTGTTGACGAATTTCTGCGCGCGGGAAAGCCCGTCGTCGGCATCTGCCGCGGCTTGCAGCTCCTCAACGTCTATTTCGGCGGCACGCTGCACCAGCACATTTTGGGCCACGCCCAGTTGTGCGGCCGCGACCGTCTGCACGTCGTTCATGCTGCGCCGGGGCTGCTGCGTACGCTGTACGGCGCGTGCTTTACGGTCAACAGCGCCCACCATCAGGCCGTCGAAACCTTGGGTGAGGGGCTGCAAGTCCTTGCCTGCGCTCCCGACGGCACGGTCGAGGCGATCGCGCATAAGGCGCTTCCTGTCTTTGCTGTCCAGTGGCATCCCGAGCGTCTTTGCGGCGCATTTTCCCGGCCGGAAACCGTCGACGGAGCGGCGCTCCTGTCCGCTTTGCTCCGGTAACACAAAAAGCCGAAGGAATTTCCGAAAAAATATTGACAAAGCGGGACACTGATGCTATTATAACAGAGCTGACGATCTTTGCGGAGGGCGAATGCAGGTGTAGCACAATGGCCAGGGCACCAGCCTTCCAAGCTGGGGATGCGGGTTCGATTCCCGTCACCTGCTCCAATCCATTTGCGCCAGTAGATATGTGGTGGGTGTAGCTCAGTTGGTTAGAGCACCGGATTGTGGTTCCGGGTGTCGAGGGTTCGAGTCCCTTTACCCACCCCACAAAAAGAGAGGGATGGGATTTGATCCCAGCCCTCTCTTCCCAATAGGGGTGTAGCCAAGCGGTAAGGCAAGGGACTTTGACTCCCTCATTCGCTGGTTCGAGTCCAGCCATCCCTGCCAGTTTTTCTCCGCTTCGGTGGTTTATAATAGAATACGCTTCGTTAGCTCAGTCGGCAGAGCACCTGCCTTTTAAGCAGGGTGTCCGGGGTTCGAATCCCCGACGAGGCACCAAAAAAGAGATGGCTTTAAGCCGTCTCTTTTTTGATTCCGTTAGAAATGAAAATGCCTGGGACAAATGAACGGCCAAGACGGCCTTCTCCTGCCCCCGCAAAGAATCTTTGCTTGTCTGCGAGCGGCTTCTTTGCTATGATGTGGACAGCAAGGGAGGTTGATTTATGTCTGATTTCAGTTCCAACCTGCGGAGGCTTCGGAAAAAGGTGGGGCTTTCGCAGGACGCGCTTGCGGAAAAGCTCTCCGTTTCGCGCCAGACCGTTTCAAGCTGGGAGCGCGGCAACTCCTATCCCGACCTTGACATGCTGGTGCGCATCAGCGACGCGCTCGCGACCGATCCGAACGAGCTGCTTTATCCGAGTCAAAAGCGCAGGAGCGGCGGCGTAAGCCGCCTTGTAGACGACGACTTTTTCGGCAAACTCACGGTCGTCATTTGGATTGTGGGTGTTCTGCTCGGCCTGTCCGCCGGCAGTCAAGGCTATGCGTCGGGGCCGAACACCCTTTCGTGGCATTTCGTGCTTTCTGACGCATTGCGCTGCTGGGTTCCCGCATTTTTGACCGGTATGGTATTTCTCGGCCTTCAGAAGATCATCGACCTTTTGAAAGAGCGCGGCGAGTGAGCAGGGCGGTTTGACTTGCCCCCGGAATCATGGTAAAATTCTCCTATCAACACTCAGGAGGAATGCTGTGTGAAGCGCTGCAAGTTTTTGACCCTTATGTTCGCCTTGCTTCTGCTGCTGCAAAGCTCTGTGCTGGCGGCGAACACGGAACAACGGTCACCGTCACGCTCCCGACGTTCGCCGTTACGCTCAACGATACCAAATTCGACAGCGCGCACAGTGAATATCCACTGATTGTCTACCGCGATATTACATATTTCCCCATGACCTACCACGCCTCACGCTTCCTGCACCTCAAGAGCAGCTGGTATCAGACTGAGCCAAAGGGTACGCTGTTCGTCGGCTACAGCGACGCAAGCGAGGACGCGTGGATCGACACGCCCGCGGCTGGCAGGAATGCTTCGACCGCCAAGGCAACCGTCGCTGACTACCAAATTGCCGTCAACACGGTGGACAAAAGTGAATTTCTCGACAATTCCGCTGAGCCGTACCCGCTGCTCAACTTCCACGGCGTGACATATTTCCCGCTCACATGGCGCTTTGCTGCGGAGGAGTTTGGCTGGGATTATCGTTTTGATACCAAAACCGGTCTGAGTATCCGCTCGGCCGAGCAATTCCGCCCCGAGCTTGAGGATTCGCTGCTCGCGAACTCCGCGCCGTCTGCCGCGCTGGTGCAAAAAACATATTTTTACAGCGCGGACAAGTCCGAATACGCGGGCGTTCCCTATTCCAATCTCTCTGGCGCAACATTCGTCTACCGCAGAAGCGGCGAGGCGGCGTTAACGCTCAAGGCGGAAGATCTTTTTTCTGACGGAGAATACTACTACGATTGTCAGGACGGCACAAACGCGCCCGTGCTCAGTGACGGCGTGCTGACGCTCTCCGCCCGCCAGATGGACAGTACCGGTCAGACAACCGTTCGCCTTAAAATCGACCTGCGCAGCGGAACACTGCTGCCATAATTTACTTCCAAAGGAGGCTCCCCTTGCACCTCACCACTGTTTTATTCGATCTGGACGGGACGCTGCTGCCCATGGATCAGGAAGCGTTCACGACCGGATATTTCAAGCTCCTCGCCAAAAAGCTCGCGCCTCACGGCTACGAGCCGAAGTCTCTCGTCGACACCATCTGGGCGGGCACTGCCGCCATGGTAAAAAACGACGGCAGCTGCACCAATGAGCAGGCCTTCTGGAAGAAATTCTCCGCCATCTACGGCTCCGAAAAGGCGCTCGCGGATCAGCCGCTGTTCGAGGATTTTTACGCCAACGAATTTTCTGCCGCGCAGGAGATCTGCGGCTTCACCCCCGCCGCAGCCGAGACGGTGCGCAGGCTCAAAGCCCGCGGCGTTCGCGTGGCACTCGCGACGAACCCCATCTTCCCCCACATTGCGACCGAGCAGCGCATTCGCTGGGCAGGTCTCGCGCCGGAGGATTTTGCGCTCTATACGACCTACGAGAATTCGACCTTCTGCAAGCCGAATCCGGATTACTACCGCGAAGTCGCGCGCACGCTGGGCGTGCAGCCGGAGGAGTGTCTGATGGTCGGCAACGACGCGACGGAGGATCTCGCCGCGCGCGAGGCGGGTATGGACGTCTTCCTGCTGACAGACTGCCTCATCAACACAAAAAATCGAGACATTTCCGCCTGCCCCCGCGGTGATTTTGCCGCGCTGAACGCTTACCTCGATGAAACATTGAACTAAAAAAGTGCCGCCCAACGGGCGGCACTTTTTCTGCTGTTTATGATTTCATTCGGTTTCTGCGCTGCGCGGTCGCAAGGCGGAACACCGTGGATACCAGCAGGATCGCCACGGCGATGCTGCCCGCAACGCCCGCGGTCTCAAGTCCTTTGTGCACCGCGGCCTGCACATCGCCGCCCAGGCCGAGGCTCATCGTGTAGTAAATGCCCGCGCCCGGCACCAGCGGCAGGAGCGAGATGACGAGGTACGACGTGACGGGGTATTTGCGCGAGCGCGCCAAGATTTCAGCGTAAAGCGCCGAAACAACGGCGGCGAAGAAATTCATGCTGTAAATGCTCATGCCCAGATCACGGCAGAGCAGGTACGTCATCCATGTGAACACGCCGCCGAGCGCGCAGAGAATGCTGCCCCAGTCGTGCACATTGAAGAGGATGAAAAAGCCCGTACAGGCGACGAAGATCATCACGGCCTGTGCCCAGGCGGGATAGCTCGCTGAGCCGGACGCGACCGTCAGCCCGTATACGCCAGACGTGACGCGCCATGCCGCCGCCGTGCCGAGCGCGATGGCGAACGACGAGAGAAGCACCTGCACGATGCGGTTGATGCCGGAGTTCGTATCGCCGTAAATGATGTCGCGCATGGAGGTCGTGATGAGAAGGCCGGGGACCAAGATCATTAAGGTGCCGATGATGACAAAGTCGATATAGTCGACCAGATGGAAGCCCGCGGCGAGATACGCCGGCACCGCCATGGCAAACGCCTCGACGATGGTGCTGAAAAACGGGTTCGTCTCGCGCCTGTCCATCTGGCGCGAGACAAAGCCGATGATGAGGCCCAGAAGGCCCGCAAACAGGCAGTCGCGCAGTGAGCCGCCAAAGACGGGGCAAAAGCCTGCCGCACCGCAGAAATTGCCCAGGTAATAGATGGGCGTTGAGTAGTGCCGCCGCTCCCTGAGCGTTTCCTCGAGCCACTGCGCGGCAACGCTCGGCTCGGGCACCTCGGCACAGATGCGGCGCGAGAGCGCGTTGAGCTTTTCCACCGCCTCCAAGTCGTTCCCGTGGAAGCCGACGCGCTTCATCACCATCAACGGCTTGCCGTTTGCGGCCTCCAGGCTGACCATCACGCAGTTTGGAATGGAAAACGCCTGGCATTCGATGCCGTAAGCGCCGATGACGCGGCGCATCGTCTCTTCGATGCGGAATGTTTCCGCCCCGCTGAGGGCCAGATGATAGCCAATGCGCGCGGCCAGTTCGGTCAGAAGATAGTAATCCATAGCGTCCTCGCAATTTCGGGAAATTTGACGTCTGCGCGCTTATATTACAGCGAAACAGCCGCCCTGTCAATGCCGGGCGCATGAGGGCGGCGCTGCAAGAAACATTTGCTATTTTGCCGCGGCAGCGATATACTATCCGCGGTTAAGTAAAACAAGAAGGAATCGCGGTCATTATGGAAAAAACAGTCAGAAAGCATGAGATCGACATGCTGCACGGCTCAATCTGGAACAAGCTCCCGCTCTTCGCCCTGCCGGTGGCGGCAACGGCGATCCTGGAGCAGCTCTTTCACGCTTCAGATGTGGCCATCGTCGGCAACTTCTCGGGCGATGCATGCACGGTAGCCGTTGCGGCCGTGGGCGCGAACGGCCCCATCATCGGTCTCATCGTCAACCTTTTCATCGGTATCGCGCTGGGCGCAAACGTTGTCATTGCAACCGCCATCGGCTGCGGAGACGACAACGCCGTCGAGCGCGCGGTACACACGGCGATCGTCTTTTCCGCGCTTGGCGGTGCGATCGTCTCTCTGCTCGGCCAGCTCATCGCCGCGCCGCTTTTGAGCATGCTCAATGTGCCGGACGATGTGCTTCCCTATGCGCTCTTGTATCTGCGCATCTACCTGCTCGGCATGCCGGTCATTCTGCTCTACAACTTTGAAGCGGCGATCTTCCGCAGCATCGGCGATACCAAGGTGCCGCTCGCGGCACTGGCGATCTCCGGCGTTTTGAACGTCCTGCTGAATCTCTTTTTCGTTGTCGTGCTGCACATGACGGTCGGCGGCGTCGCCATCGCAACGGCAGTGTCAAACGCCGTGAGCGCGCTGCTCCTCTACCGCCGCCTCACGCACACGGACAAGTGCGTGCGCGTTGAGCGGAAGCTGCTTCGCATCGATGGGGCAAGCCTCAGGCGCATTCTGAGCATCGGCATTCCCGCGGGCGTGCAGAGCGCGGTCTTTTCCTTCGCCAACATTGTCATTCAGTCCGCCATCAACAGCCTCGGCACGGTGGTGATCGCGGCGTCGAGCGCGGCGTTCAACATCGAAATCCTCGCCTACGACGTGCTCAATTCCTTCTCGCAGGCCTGCACGACCTTTGTCGGCCAGAACTACGGTGCAGGCCAGATCAAGCGCTGCAAAAAGACGATGCAGCTGAGCCTTCTGGAGGACGCCGCCGCCACATTCCTCGCTGTCGCCCTCGTGCTGCTGAGCGCAAGGTCACTGCTCGCCATCTTCAACAGCGATCCGCAGGTCATCGACCTCGGCTATGTTCGCCTGGCAACGATCCTGCCGGCCTATGGCTTCTGCCTGCTCTACGAGATCCTCTCCGCCTACCTGCGCGGCTTCGGCATCTCGCTCACGCCCGCGCTTTTGACGATGCTCGGCGTGTGCGGTATCCGCATTGCGTGGGTCAAATTCGTCTTCCCACAGAGCATGACCTTCCAGACCATCATGCTGGTCTATCCTGTCAGCCTCGGCGCAACGGCGCTGCTCATTCTCATCGCCACGCTGATCCTCCGCCCGTCTCGCCGATACGCTCATCTGGAATCCCCGCAGGGGGACAAGTGAGGGCTTCCCTCACTTGTCAAAATGCTCCCAGAAGGCGCGCATCGCCGCTTCATACGCCCCGCGCCCCATATAGTAGGTTCTGGCGTGATCTGCACCGGGAATGACCAGCAGCTTGCAGAACGAGGCGCAGGCGTCGCGGTTTTCAAACGCCATGCGCAGCGGAACGAAGTGGTCGTCCTCGCCGTGGATCAAAAGCACCGGCACCTCGGTATTCTTGAGCGCCTCGACGGTGGAGTAGCTGCCGGACGAGGCGTTCAGTCTCTTTTTGCACAGTCCGTCGGCGATAAACGTCGCCGCGCGCGTGGGCAGGCGGAGATTCTTTTTCATCACATACTGCCAGATCTCGCGCGGCGAAGTGTAAGCCGAGTCGGCGATCACGCCGCGCACCGCGTCGGGCAGCACGTCGCCCGCGGCCATCAGCACCGTCGCGCCGCCGAGCGACACGCCCATCAAATAGATGGGAAGCGCTTCCCCAAAGCGTTCCAACGCCCACACAGCCCAATCCACGCAGTCGTAGCGCTCCGTCAGGCCAAAGCCGATGTAGTTGCCCTCGCTCTCGTTCTGCGCGCGCTGCTCCACGTAGAGCACGCTGCACTTCTCGCGTTCCAAAAAGTCTGAAACCAGGCCGAAATCCCGATACCATGCCGAGCGCCAGCCGTGAAACGCGATCACAAGGCGCTCGGCGTTTTCGCATTCGCGCAGATGGCCCACGAGCGTCAATCCGTTGCGGTTTTCAAGCAGCACCGTCTCCGTTTCCGAAGAGGCAAGCCGGTTCGCCGCCGTTTTCTGCGCCTCGCGGTAAAGCTCGTCATGGCTCTCCCCTGTAAGATGGTCGCCGCTTTTATGCTGTAGCGCCTTGGGCATGTCGCGCTTCATGGCAACGTCCATCAGCGTCCTCGTCACGCCGTAGGCCGCCGCGCCGTAGAGCGCTGCGACTGCTGTGGCGGCAACGGCCGCCTTTGCACTTTTTTTCATAACTGTGACCTCCGTGTATCTAAACTGTAAACTCTTATCCGGGAGACTGGACAGCGGCATTTCCCCGTGCTATACTCCCTGTTAATCTAAGCTTTGGGCGGTTTTGACCGTTCCTTTCTTCTTTTAGCGTAGCAAAAACTCCGGCTTTTTGCTACGTTCAGTTTTTTCCATTTGTATGCACTTTTTGCCGGAAATTCAAACGATCGGAGGAATCCTTCCATGAATGAAGTCAAATCCCCGAAAAAGCCGCTGCTCTACTACTATGTGGTGGCGCTCCTTGTTGTGATGCTCTTCAACTTTATCGCCATGCCGTGGATGGCCGAGCATCAGATCAAAGAAGTGGACTACAACACCTTCGTCACCATGACCGAGCAGGGCGAGGTCGGCAAGGTGGAGATCCAGCAGCAGGACAACCGCATTCTCTTCACAAGCGCGGATGAAAAAACGGTCTACAAGACGGCAATGGTGCCGGACGACGGCCTTGTGCAGCGTCTTCTCGACGCAGGCGTTTCCACCACGGGCGAGGAGATCGAGCAGACGTCTACGCTCGTCAGTATTCTTGCGTGGGTGCTGCCCATCATCATCTTTGTTGCGCTGGGACAGTTCATGTCCCGCAAGATGATGGAGAAGATGGGCGGCGGCAACTCCATGATGTTCAACATGGGGAAGTCCAACGCCAAGGTCTATGTCAAATCCGCCGAAGGCATTCGCTTCAGCGACGTGGCAGGCGAGGACGAGGCCAAGGAGAACCTCACCGAAGTCGTCAACTACCTGCACGACCCCAGCAAGTATCAGGAGATCGGCGCGTCGATGCCCAAGGGCATCCTGCTCGTCGGCCCTCCGGGAACCGGTAAAACGATGCTCGCCAAGGCGGTTGCCGGCGAGGCAAACGTGCCGTTTTTCTCCATGTCCGGCTCGGAATTCGTCGAAATGTTCGTCGGCATGGGCGCAAGCAAGGTGCGTGACCTCTTCAAGCAGGCCAAGGAAAAGGCCCCCTGCATCGTCTTTATCGACGAGATCGACGCCATCGGCCAGAAGCGCAGCGGCGGCCAGTATGGCGGCAACGACGAGCGCGAGCAGACGCTCAACCAGCTGCTGACCGAAATGGACGGCTTTGAGGGCAACAACGGCGTCATCATTCTCGCCGCGACCAACCGTCCCGAGTCCCTCGACCCCGCGCTCACGCGCCCCGGCCGCTTTGACCGCCGCGTGCCCGTGGAGCTGCCCGACCTCAAGGGCCGCGAGGCCATTTTACAGGTTCATGCCAAAAAGATCAAAATTGCCGAAGATGTGGACTTCAACAAGGTCGCGCGCATGGCCTCCGGCGCTTCCGGCGCGGAGCTTGCCAACATCGTGAACGAAGCAGCGCTGCGCGCCGTGCGCGACGGCAGACGCTTTGCCACGCAGGCAGACCTCGAAGAGAGCATTGAGGTCGTCATCGCCGGCTACCAGAAGAAGAACGCCATCATGACCGACGAAGAAAAGAAGATCGTCGCCTACCATGAGATCGGCCACGCGCTCGTGGCGGCGAAACAGACGAACTCCGCTCCCGTGCAGAAGATCACCATTGTGCCGCGCACCTCCGGCGCGCTCGGCTACACGATGCAGGTCGAAGAGGGCAACCATTACCTGATGAGCAAGGCCGAAATGGAAAACAAGATCGCAACGCTCACCGGCGGCCGCGCCGCCGAAGAGGTCGTGTTCCACTCCGTCACGACCGGCGCGTCGAACGATATTGAGCAGGCGACCAAGCTCGCCCGCGCGATGATCACGCGCTACGGCATGAGCGATGATTTCGACATGGTCGCGCTCGAAACGGTGACGAACCAGTATCTTGGCGGCGATGCGTCGCTCGCCTGCTCCGCCGAAACGCAGACGAAGATCGATCAGCGCGTGGTGGAGCTTGTGAAAAAGCAGCACGAAAAGGCTGTGAACATCCTCACCGAGAACCGCGCCAAGCTCGACGAGCTTGCACGCCATCTTTACGAGAAGGAAACCATCACCGGCGAAGAGTTCATGCATATCTTAAACGAAGCACAACACATTTTGCAAACAACCATCGGCATGACCGTCCAACGGATATGCCGATGGTTGTTTCATTTCCTGTTGCTGTATATCTAAAAGAGGAACCGGCGATACGCAGTTGCGAAAATCGCCTGCTGCAACATTACTAAGAATATCAAGCTGCCCTGCGCGCCGCCGCAGAGAGATAAGGCATTTCACTCCGCGCTCGTCTGCGCCGCAGCGTCCGGCGCGAAGTATTTCCGCCACGGGAAGCGGTCGCAGAACGTCCAGTGCTTTTCATAAAACGCGGAGAATCGTCCGATGACATAGCCATTGATCAGCGCACACAGGATCGTCCCCCACTTCACACCCTCGAAGTGCCAAAGTCCAAAGGCAAGAAAGCTCATCGCCACGCCGACGAGACAGCTCACGCAGTCATACCCGGTTTTGAACCGGTTGATGTCTGCACCGAAATGAGCAGAGACCTCCTTCACAAATAGCTCGTAGACCTCGGGCGAAATGTAGGTGTGGAACATGGCAGAAACACCTGCCGCGCAAAAAAGCATCCCCAGCACATAATAGATCGCGCGCAGCCAGACGCTGCCCGCCGGCAGCATAGCGCCCAGCAGCATGAAGGCGTCCAGTACAAAGCCGTAGACGACCGCCGTGACAAAGGAGAAGAGATACGACACACGGAAACGTCGCAGCAGCAGGCACATGGCGAGCAGCAGCACCGCCTGCAAGCAGTATTCCGCCATGCCGAAGGTGACAACGCTCCACGCAGGAGACAGCCAACGGTAAAGAAGGTATGCAGGCGCGACCACCATGGAAACGCCGAAGTCGGCCTTTTCCATCAGGACAACGCCCCACGCGACAAATACGATGCCGAATACATAGGCAAGCTCCGTGCTGAATGTTCTCTTCATTTTTGATCCTCCAAACAAAAATGAGCCTTCTCCGTTTGGTATAGAAACGGAAAAAGCTCATTTGTATTGTACCACGCCTGTCAAGCGGCGCAGGGCTTTGGCAGCGTTATGCCTCGTCCTCCGCCAGCATCCGGTAGCCGACGCCAAGCGCGTTGATGATATAGCGCTTTTCGCCGGGCGTCACACCCATTTTCTTGCGGATGTTCTTCATGTTGACTTGCAGCTTCTTGACGCTGCCATAGTCCGAATATCCCCAGACCTCCCGAATGATGGCGGCATACAAAAGGACAAGCATCTAAAATGGATGCTTGTCCTTTTATATCCGACGAATTAAGTTAGGATATGCAGTAAATGTTCCATCTTACCATCCCACTCTCTGCTGGAATCGCCGCACTCTTTCAGCTCAGTTTCGACTTCAGCATTTATTGGCAGGTTTTTCTTATAGCGGATGGTATGCTCAAGGCTTGCCCAGAAGTCCATAGCGATTGTACGGAGTTGTATCTCCACCGGC
>PPYE01384686.1_pt1 | contig 26790 bp, 17 predicted proteins | sample 1559881 | NCBI WGS metagenome assembly PPYE01 (sample SAMN08240022, study PRJNA423297) | Human gut metagenome, whole genome shotgun sequencing project. | reverse complement strand
CTGCATACATTTTCCTGGCCGCTTCATATCTTTCCTGTACCGTCATAAAATTTTTACCTCACCTTTCTGCCGGGCACAACATCCGCTTCCGGCATATATTTTTTTCTGATATTCCTGATTGTTATTTCTCATATTTTTTTATTTCAAAAGACTCAAAGATACATTTTCTTGCAGCCTGTAAATTTTCAAGTTCTCCTGCTGCAATGATCTGCGCCATCAGATTTCCGATTGCTGTTGCCTCTGTTGGACCGGCATAAACTGTTTTTCCGGTTGCCTTCGCAGTCAGTTCATTCAAATACGCTGCATTGGCTCCTCCCCCGACAACATGGATGCTTTCATATGTAATTTCTGACATCTCCTCGATTTCTCTGATCGTCTGTGCGTAGCATTGTGCAAGACTGTTATAAATCACGCACGCTGTTTCTGCGATTCCCTCCGGTATCCGCTGTCCGGTCTCTGCGCAGGCTTTTTGCACTTCTTCTGTCATGCTTTGCGGTGCTAAAAAGCGGTCGTCATTACAGTCTACCAAAGATGCAATGTCCGCCCTTGCCGCCGCCTCGCAGATCTCTCCGAATCCCTGCTTTGGTTCCAGTTCTTTTCGGGCCGACTGTATCATCCAAAGTCCCATGATATTTTTCAGATAGCGAAAACGATACGCATATCCTCCCTCGTTCGTAAAATTATGAAGTCTGCTTTCCGGTGAACAGTCTGCTTGTTTTAATTCAGTTCCCATCAGTGACCACGTTCCGGAACTGATGTAAATGATATTGTCCTCATTTGTCGGAACTGCCATCACTGCGGAACCGGTGTCATGTGTTGCCGGTAAGACGACTTCACAGTCAAATCCGACCTCTTTCTGAATTTCTTTCGTCAGATTTCCCAGTACCGTTCCCGGCTTCTTTATTTTCTGGAAAATCTGTTTTGGATATCCTAACATTTCGATCAGCTCATAATCCCAGTCTTTTGTTTCCGGGGATACTAACTGTGTTGTGGTGGCATTCGTATATTCTGATGCCTTCTCTCCTGTCAAAAGATAATTAAAATACTCCGGGATCATCAGCATGGTCTCTGCGTGTTCGAGAATTTCGGGATTGTTGGATTTTACCGCCATCAACTGATAAATGGTGTTGAAAATCTGCTTCTGGATGCCTGTTCTCTCATATAACTTTTCTTCCGGGATGATCTCATAGACTTTCTCATCCATTCCTGCTGTACGGCTGTCCCGATAACCGACTGCATCTCCAAGCATTTTATTCTCTTTATCCAACAGGACAAAATCAACTGCCCAGGTATCAATCCCCATACTCACCGGGCTTTTTCCCGCTTTTTTACACTTTTTCATTCCCTCTAAAATTGCTCTGAAAAGTGCTTTTACATTCCAGCATCTCTGTCCGTTCTCTTCGGTCATTCCATTCGGAAAACGATATATTTCTTCCAATACCATTTTTCCGTCTTCCATATGTCCTAATATGTGTCTGCCGCTGGAAGCCCCAATGTCGATTGCAAGATAATACTGCTCCATAGTTTCCCCCTCTCCTGCATCTGTGTTCCTTTTCTATTTTTTATTTTAGGAAAAAAATGAGCGCAAAAAAAGAACACTTTTTGTTCAAAAAAGTGTCCTTATTTGCCAAAATTATTTTCAGCAGAGCCACTGATAGGTTCCTTCTTCCACTGTCTCCCTCTGTCCGTTCGGCAAAACCACTTCCGATTTTACCGGCGTATTCAATGAGATATGACAGCCATCCTCCTCATACTTCCAGGAGCTTTCAATTTTTCCTGCTCTTGAGAGATAACTTCCGCTCACACCGCCAAGCCGTCTGTCCGGATACGGCTCGAAATGCAATTCTGCAAAACCCGGTTTCTGTGGTTTGATTCCGAGAATATACTGATAATAAAATTCTCCGACACTGCCAAATGCATAGTGATTGAAAGAAACCATATTGTCGCCGGAACCTGCCATTTTCTCTTCGTTGACCGTTCCATCCGGTTTTAATGCATCCCAGCGTTCCCACGTCGTGGTCGCACCGCATTTGACCTGATACATCCAGCCCGGACAGTCTTCCTGAAGCAGGATATCATAAGCGAGTTCTGTCTCTCCCGCTTCCACTAAAAGCGGAAGCAGATGTTCCGTCGCAAAGAAACCTGTCTGTAAACCATTTTTACGGATATTGGCAGCAAAATTCTTCTTCACCAGTTCCCGCAGTTCTCCCTCCGGCAATACAAATTTTAATGCCATAATATAAGCAGACTGATAATCTTTTGCCACAATTCCTTTTTTGCTCACGAATTTCTCAATATATGCTTTCGTTGTGGCTTCCAGCTGTCTGCGGTATCTGTCTGCATCAGCTTTTTTCCCAAGACGCTCTGCCGTCTCGCTGATGACCTTCAGATCATGTACGATAAAGGCATTCGATACCGGATTGTTGTGCATTGCCTGCCATGCGATCCCTTTTCCCATTGCAAGCCAGTCTCCCAAAGAAGGTCCAATCCAGAGATTTTTCTTTCCCATTTTCCGGATTTCCGCCTCCACAAAAAGTTTCATGCTCTCGTACTGGCGTGGCAGTGCTTCCTCGTCTCCAAACTGCTGATAGAGCATTTCCGGTAAAATTGTGACTGCATTTCCCCAGCCTAACATGCTGATAAAACCAATTCCGGCAGGTCCGGTCTGCGGCACAGTGGCACACACATACCCTTCCGTGTTGTCAAGCTGTCCCAGTTCCAGATCACGCAAAAAGTTTTTCCAGAAATCATTGGTGTCAAAATTGTAGGCTCCGGTGCGTGCAAACACCTGACCATCCCCGGTATAACCCATACGTTCATCCCGCTGCGGACAGTCGGTCGGCACTTCCACATAGTTGGATTTCTGCCCCCAGACCTGATTCTCATATAACTTCTGAACCATTGGATTCTCACACGAAAAGTATCCGGTGCGCTTCATATCGGTGTGAAGCGCATACGCTTTGATCATGCCCGACTGATAATCTACGCCTGAGAGTTCCATATATCGAAATCCCATATAGGTAAAACGCGGACGGTATTTTTTCTTTTCCGCTCCGGCATGATAGATGATAGCTGCCTTTGCTTTCCGCAAATTGGAAGTGTAAAGACTTCCATCTGCATTTAAAATCTCTCCGTGGCGGATTGTAATTGTCTCATTTGTGAGAAAAGAAGGATTAATTTCAACAATTCCGGCAAAGTTCTGTCCAAAATCAAGAATCGTCACTTTTCCTGTCTGCTTTGCCTCTTTCACCTCCATCTCTTCCTGTAACGTGACTTCGGTCAATGTCGGCTCCAACGCAAAATCCAGTTCGTTTTTGAAAGATACCGGATGTCCGATCACCTGATTTCTTCCATCCGCAAAATAAATCTCACCGTCATACTCCCCGGCGTATTCGTAAGGAGATTCCAGTTCGTCCGTCTGCTCGCCGGATACAATGTCCCGGACGCCACCCGCATCCTCGATGTTTAAAATCCACGATACTGCAGGTTTTTCCCCGTAAATCTGTGTCTTGTTCTCACAGAGGAAACGGCCGCAATACCAGCCCTGTCCAAGATAAACCCGCAATGTGTTCTCACCCTCACGAAGCAGTGCGCTCACCTCATGAGTCTGGTAAAGCACACGCCTCGGATAGTAGGAATATCCTGGTGCAAACATCTGTTTTCCGATTTTGACGCCATTGATCTCTGCCTCATATACTCCGAGTGCGGTTGCTGTGAACACTGCTTTCTTCACATCTTTCACGGTAAATTTCTGCTCATATACAAATACCTCTCCCTCGCGGTACCCGCGGTCTGAGGTGATAAAATGCATTTTCAGTTCTTCCATTCCCTGCGTTTCCTCCTTCCAGCTATGCACTAACGAACATACTGATTCATAAACTCTGCACTTAACTCCATGGACTTTAACGGAGAATTGTCCACCCAGTTTTTGTGGCTTTCTAAGATCACTGCATCCACGTTCACTTTTTCTGCCTGCGTGATCAGGGAAACAAGATCCATGTTTCCATAGCCGAGTTCCATGCTGTCCGATTTTAAGATCGGTGTCATGGCAGGTTTTGACAGTCTTGTTCCACGGTCATTGATATGGTAAAGCTTCATTCTTGTGTCAAGCTTTCTCATCAGTTCCAGTGCATTTACGCCTGCTTCTGTTGGCCAGTAGGAATCCAGTTCAAAATTCACACACGAAGCATCCGTCTCAGAGAGGATCAGATCATATGCCGTTTTTCCCGGTTCAACTTTCAAAAATTCACAGTTGTGGTTGTGATATAAAAGCTCCACGCCCGCCTCTTTTAAAATTTTTCCGGAAGCATTTAAGTCCTGACACAAGCCAAGCACTGCATTTTTATCGGAATAATCAAAACGGTACATTCCGGTGATGACCACGTATTTTATGCCAAATTTTTCAGCCTCCCTGATAACAGTCTCCGGCTCTCTTTTTATCGTGCCAAGATCCTCATGGATACTTGTCACGGCAAGTCCTGCCTCTTTCACGAGGGCATTCCAGTCATAATCCCCGCCTTTTCCGACCGGCATACCGGCTGCTTTTGTGAGCATTCTGACCAGAAAAGAGGTCGGTTTTATCATAAACCCATTCAGTTCAATGCCGTCATATCCGGCCGCTTTGATCCTCTTTAAAGATTCTGCTGCCTGTTTTTCATTCTTTGTCACAGTTCCAAGCATAATCTGCTGTATTGCTTTTGTCATGTTCGTAACCATCCCTTTCCTATGCCTGATTTTTCGGGATTTTCTGTAATGCGTCGTTGAGCGCTTTCATCTGTTCCTCGCTCACTGCGTCACCTGCCTGTTTTAAAAGGCTGACTAATGTCATCCGCTGCATCATGCGCTGCAATGCCGGGTTATCTTTCACACTTTCTGCCACATCGCCACGGCTTGCTGATGCCTGCGCCATCAGACGTTGTACGATCACATTTGCCATCTCGTTCTGTGCAAGCTCGCCGAGCGTATCCGAGATAGAATAATGGTCTGCCTTAAAATCATCCCTGTCAAACCAGTTGACAACATCTCCCTGTTTGTTAAATATATAATCTTGATTTGATTTTTGTACTTTTTTTACAGTGATCTCGTCTTCACAGGTACCGGACACTGCCCTAATTTTGTGTGTTCCTGTGATTGGAACTTTGAATTTAAATACTTTGGAACCTTCGGATGTTTCTCTCTCCACGCCATCCACAAAGAGTGTGACGCTCTGCTCATTGGAATAAACCTTGATCTCCGTCACATCTTCGGTACGCTCCACATACCTTCTGCCACATACATGGACAAATGGAGTTTTGCTCCAATATGCTTTATACAGATAAAAGGCATCTTTTTTCAGCTTACGGTCGATGGTCACAAGACCTTTCTGGTTCACACCGTGTTTTCCACCCTCATCTCTTCCGTCTGCCGCAAAATCAAACAGATTCCAGACATGTGTTGCCCACAGATACGGGCGCTCCTCGATCATTTTTGCCATATGCTCATGATAAATACACTGATATTCCTCTGTGTAATCGCCCCGTTCCGGATTTGCACTGTGGTAAGCCGGATTGGCGTCTGCGCCATACTCGGAAAGTCCGATCACACGATCCGGGTACGTTGTGTGATACGCATCAAAGAAACTGTCGTTCTGTTCTAACTCTCCTAGATACCAGCCAAAGTACAGATTATAGCTGTTCATATCCGGGATCTCCAACATTGGACTATCCGTCTCTAACATAAACACATCTGCCATAACCGTTGGCCGTGTCATATCCAGTGCATGGCACAGATCATTTAATTTCCTGTGATTTTCCAATAATTCCTCATTTACGGCACTTGCGGCAGTGATCTCATTGGAAAGTCCCCAGCAGACGATCGATGGATGATTGTAATTCTGAACGACCAGCTCTCTCATCTGGCTTAATGTATTCTCTGTTCCATCTGACATGTGCATCGTAATGTACGGAATTTCTGCCCATACGATCATGCCGTTTTCATCACACAAATCATAAAATTCCTGTGCATGCTGATAATGTGCAAGACGGATGGTATTCGCTCCAAGCTCTTTTATGATCTCCATATCCTCCCGGTGCATCTCGTGCGTCAGCGCATTGCCCGCTCCGGCGCGGTCCTGATGACGGCTCACACCGCGAAGCGGATAAGACCGTCCATTTAAGAAAAATCCTTTTTGCGGATCAATGGAAAAACTTCTGCAGCCAAAGGTTGTCTCCACAATGTCACCATCAGACAGTTCTGCTTTTGCCGTATATAAATACGGATCATCCACGCCATCCCAGAGATGTACATTGGCAAGATCAAACACTGCTTTTGCGTAACCGTTTTCAACTGGAGTTTCCTTCTGCTGCCCGTCAATTGTTACCGTTACTGCTTCTGCATCTCCGACCATCCAGAGTTCAACCGTTACCTTTGCATCCGCTTTTTTGGCTGCGGCATCTGTCAAAGTAACCTCCGGTGTTACTTTGATGCCAGTTCCACCTGCATAATCCAGTTCAAAATGATTTTTCGAAACAGTTACAAGCTTCACCATACGATACAGTCCGCCATAAAATGTAAAATCTGCTTTCTGCGGATATACCTTTGTGTTATCGGAATTGTCTACATACACTTCCAGCTTGTTTTCGTCTTTTAAATATTGTGTAATGTCTGCACGGAAGGCTCCGTATCCGCCTTCGTGGTGCACTGCTTTTGTTCCATTTATAACTACATCTGCCGTCATTGCTGCGCCGTCAAACTCAAGATATGCTTTTCCGTCCATTTCAAGTTCCGGTCTGCTAAAGTGACATTCATATTTACAGGTTCCACGGTAATAATCATTTCCGCCGTCCTGTCCGTCTACTGCATTCCAGGTATGTGGGAGGGAAACTTCCTCTCCCTGCGTACTGTCCGGATTTTTATAAAAGGTCCAGTTTTTGTCCAATAATATTATTTTTCTCATATCTGTCCAGTTTCCTTTCCTGAAGCATTTTTCTTCTATTTCTTTTGTCCAGTTATTTTCACTTTACTGACTGCTTTTTTCTGCGGCTTATTTCATCTCGTCAATCACTTTTTCAACTTCTGCCTGTTTTTTCTCCTGAATACTCTTCTGTACTTCTTCCATTTTCTCTTTGGAAAGAGGACTGTGCCGCATCGCGCAGAGTGTACATACCCAGCCAATCAATGGCAGTCCGAAATAAAGGCTCATCGTCATCCAGAAAATTGCCGGTGTAGACGGGTCAGATGGCTGTGGCATACTGTTTTTGTATCCAATTAATGCGACAAGTCCGGTTGCGATTGCTGCACTGAAGGAAGAAACCAGCTTATCAATAAAGCTATACGTTCCTGTCACTGCTGCCGGAATAAATTTACCGCTTCGGTCTAACTCATAGTCAATAATATCTGCCATCATTGCATTGCTTGACATGGTAACACACATTTTTGCACCATTTAACACTAAAGTAAGAACGACATATGCAATCATCATAGGTACTGCTGTTGCAATTAAAGTCGGGTCAATGAAAATAAACAATACGATAAGAACTGCTGCCACTGTCATGCAGACATAAGTCCAGGTTACCATAGACTCTTTGTTTCCATGCTTTCCGGCATATTTTGCACCGATAAAAGCAAAAACAATTGACGGAAGCATTCCTATTACACTTAAAATGGTACCAAGCTGCATGTTGCCGATAATAATACCAAAAAGCATCGTTGTTACAACTGCCTGGCTTGCAGTCTGGCTTGCGATTTTGTCCGAGCTTGCTGCTACGATAAAGGTCTGTAAAGCACGGTTAGATTTCACTAATTCGACCATATCTTTAAATTTGACCGGTTCATTTTTCTTTGTGGTGCTCACACCTTTAAAGTTCTCCGGCTTGTCAATGTTTGTAACACCGATACAGCATAAAATCAGTCCGACTGCTGAAACTGCAACGCAGACTTTACATGCTGCTGCAAGCATTTCAACAGAATATACATTTCCATACTGTGGAAGTAACATAACAGTAATTACAATATTTAAAATCATAGGTATAAGGTAATTATAGGCTGTGCTCCAGACACCTACCATCGGTCTCTGCTTCGGGTCATTTGTAAGCATTGCAGGAACAATCTGTGCGGTTACGTTGCAGAGTGTGTATCCAATAATATAGACACAATATAAAACAACAAATAATACAATTCCATGTCCTTTTCCACTTGCCCAGCAGTACATCATAAGAACTGCCAGTGACTCAATTGCCCAGCCAAGTGCTGTTAAAATCCTGATTTTTCCGAATTTTGTATTCATTTTATCAATGATGATTGCTATGATTGGGTCCGTGACACCGTCTAAAATTCTTGTTGCTGTAAGGATTAAACCTACTACTGCGGTTGCAATTCCATATCCTTCATTTGCAACATAGCTTGCAAGACCAAGCAGTACATAAAAGCTCATTCCAATCCCGGAACTGCAAGACGCAAGTGCAATCTGCCATGTTTTCGCCCTCCGGTAAGTTACACCGCCTGTTTCTATTTTCTGTTCTTTTTTCTTTCCAAACATTTCCTTCTCCTCCGTTTGTTTTTCTCATTTTCCTACATCTGTATACTATGGACACCCACCGTCTGTCTGACGTTACAGGTCTTTTTTCGGGAATTTATATGGTTTTTATGCTGTCTCCTTCTGTAATTCCGCCTTCGTTAAATGTATCCACGCGTACATAGTAATTTTTATCCTTAACAAGCGCCCCAATTCTCTTTGCATCTACTTCATTACCGTAGACCAGATAGCTGTGATACAGCTTGTCCTCTTTATGTCCCCATAAAATATTGTATCCAATCGCATTTTCTGCTTTTGCAGTCACGAACATGTCCAGTCCGTCTTTACTTCGTTTTACCGTAAACTCTGCTTTACCCGGTTTTTCTCCAGCTCCAGTTCCAAATACCCGGAGGCCGGAAATGCATGGCTTCTGTCCATATGGTACTTCATAAACCGTAAGCTTTAAGTACCGGACTTTTATTCCTTCTTCCCTCACAATCAAATCATGCGGCAAATCGGTCACGGCATCTTTTTTATCCTCAATCACTTCGTAAGTTATTCCATCAACGGAGCCTTCTAACTTCCACCTTGTCACCAAATCTCTCTCTTCAATATAACGCGGCTGGGTTTTGGTTCCCTTAATTTCTCCCGGCACCGGAATATCGATTTTATCGTCTGCAAAGTTAATCTGAATGGCACGGACATCGTATTCTTTTTGTAAATCCAGCTTTAACCAGCCGTCCTTTGTCCCTGACTGCCACCAGGTTGTCGCATCTTCGTCCACCGCAAGCGCTGGTTCTTTTCCTTTTTCATAAGAAGATGCCTCTACCGATTTTTTATAGCTTAACAAATACCACTGTGGATTTTCCCAGGCATCTGTTTTCTTTTCCGAAACAGCAACCGGCCAGTCCCCGTAACGCTGATTGCAGAAAAGTTCTCCGTCCGCATCAAAACCGGCTCGCCAGATACCGACGCGGCGCTCAAACTGATGATTAACACTGATCCGCATCGTGGACGTATGCCAGAGATTTCCACTCAAATCCCACATCGTAGAGCCATGTCCTGCGCCCGGCATAAATCCACCCGCATGATACGAATATGGATTATTCTCTGCCAGTGTAAATGGTCCAAGTGGTGACCCGGAAACATAAACTCCGTCTGCATAGACATTGTATTCTGCTCCCGGACACGCATACTGCAAATAATATTTACCATTGTATTTGTCCATCCATGGTCCCTCGATAAAAGGTTTCTCTGTAAACATTCCTTTCACAAGCGGTATCATTTCTTTTGGCAGCATATCCTCTGTCATATGCTGCATTTTCAAAAATCCCTGATACTGCTGTTCCACAGCTTCTTGGGAATTCGGGAAAATGCTGTTGTCAACGCCCATTCGTTCATATCCTCTTTCGAACGGGTTACCGGAAATAAGCGGTATCCGCTCTCCAAGCGGCTTCATTGTGATAGGGTCTAACTCCACGCCCCAGACAGGTGTTTCATTCGAACAGCCCCAGTAAAAATAAACTCTTCCATCCTCATCGAAAAACAAATTCGGGTCCCAGAAATCAAAGGTTCCTTCGATTTTCTCATAAGGTCCGTTTATGATATCTTTTGTCCGATAATAATCACAGACCTCACCTTTTTTCGATGCACAAAAATAAACATAATCCCCGTTCACCCTTGCGTCCGGTGCGTAATCATATAATGGAAGATTTTCCGGTAGCCTGTGGCTTTCCCAGTTTACCAAATCCTCCGATACCCAGACACTCAAATTCATGGATGCAAAAATATAATACTTTCCTTTAAAGCAAATCATTGACGGGTCTGCCGCTTCTCTGTCTACCTGTATGCCAGTGCTCCGCGGGTCCGCATTAAACTGATATCTGTAAGGAACATTAATCGGATTACAGTAATACTTCATCTCCTCTGCCTCCCTTTTTCTTTTGTTAACTTCTTTATCTGCTCCTATTGTATCTGTTTCTATGCTTTCATGTGTTTACATATTCGTGGAAATGTAATAAAATTCGCGTTATATAAATACATTGTAATAATTTTCTAACATTTTACTGATTTTATGAATGTATGATTTCATAAAATATTCTATTATTAAGGTAACGAAAGATCGGCTTTGTGCAATTTGACAATCAAAAATTGAAATAGCACCTTTTGACACCCGAAACCGAAAAATACTTTACTTTAAAAAGGAGACAAATTTTATGAAATTACCAGAGAACTTTTTGATTGGCGCAGCCACCGCTGCCCACCAGGTAGAAGGCAATAATATTCACAGTGATTTATGGGCAATGGAGCATATGAAGCACACCAGTTTCATTGAACCGTCCCTTGATGCGGTCGACCACTACAACCGCTATGAGAAAGATATTAAGCTGATGGCAGACGCCGGTTTAAACGCGTACCGCTTTTCGATTGAATGGGCGCGCATCGAGCCGGAGGAAGGACACTTTGACAGCGAGGCTGTGGACCATTACAAAGCAGTGATTGCCTGCTGTAAAAAATATGGCATAGAACCATTTGTTACACTCCACCACTTTTCCAGCCCGAAATGGCTGATAAGCAAAGGCGGCTGGGAGGCTTCCACCACCCCGGAGGACTTTGCGCATTATGTCCGTTTCATTATCGGCGAACTCGGAAGTGAGCTTCATTACATCTGCACTATTAATGAAGCCAATATGGGAATCCAGGTAGCTGCGATTGCCGAGCGTTACAAACGCCAGATGATGGCACAGATGCAGGCTGCACAATCCGGTGGTAACAGTGCCGACGGAAGCGTTCAGGTTGGTATCAACCTCCAGAAAATGATGGAAGGACAGAAAGCTGCCGCCGCTGAAAACCTCGAAGTATTCGGTGTAGAAAAAGTCGAAAACTTCACTTCCATGCGTACCAGAGAGGGCGACCTTCTGATTTTAAAAGCACATGAGCTGGCAAAAAAAGAAATCAAAGCACTTTACCCGGACATCAAAGTCGGACTGACCTTAAGCTTACATGATATCCAGCCGCAGGAAGACGGCATGGAGCGTGCGAAAAAAGAATGGGACGAAGAATTTATGCACTATCTTCCTTATATAAAAGATGACGATTTCTTAGGCGTACAAAACTATACCCGCTCCTTAATCGGTGCAGACGGACAGCTTCCAAACCCGGATGGTGCAGAGCTTACACAGATGAATTATGAATTTTACCCGGAGGCATTAGAGCACGTTCTTAGAAAAGTAGCGAAAGATTTCCATGGGGACTTATATGTGACAGAAAACGGCATTGCAACCGCAGACGATACAAGACGTGTCGCTTTTATCGACACTGCATTAAAAGGAATTGTTTCCTGCATTAACGACGGGCTTCCGGTAAAAAGCTACTTCCACTGGAGCCTTTTAGATAACTTTGAGTGGCAGAAGGGCTACTCCATGACCTTTGGTTTAATTGCGGTTGACCGCAGCACGCAGACACGCCACCCGAAGGAAAGCTTATCCTTCTTAGGTCATTGGAATCAGTAGATAAAAACAGGAAAGGAAACCAAACATGAATATTAAAGAACGTCTCTCTTTTTTTCAGGAAATAGTACAATGTGAATACCCGCTTCACCTCTGGAGATATGATCCGGATTTTGAGCTGCTTGAGACAAACTGCCCAGCAGAACTAATGCTGCCGGATATTATATCCATGCTTGGTTTTTCTTCTCTTATCCTCTCCCACATTGAGAATGGAAAACGTCTTCCGCTTGTTCTCGATACTGAATTTGGTCTTATATGGATTGCCGGATTTGAATATCAGGGGTTTGAGCTGAAACAGATCCACATCTTGGGACCGGCCTTTACCGGCAGCAACTCCCATCTGATCCTGCGCAAAAAATTAGACTCCTACCAGCTTACCGTGAAGCTGCGCTCTAAAATCGTCCGACAGATTGAGAGTGTTCCAATCATTCCATCTTCCACACTGCTCTCCTATGCCGTTATGTTTCACTGTGCGATTACCGGAGAAAAAATATCCGCAGACATGATTTCCTTCTCCTCTCACAGCGAAGCAACGGACACAGACGAACTTACACTCATTGCCGATGAACATCCTGGAATCTGGATGGCAGAACAGACCTTTCTTTCCATGATCCGTGAGGGAAATCCGGACTACCGGAGGGCACTCGGCAAGTCCATGACCTTAAGCTCTGGCATGAAAGTGGAACTTGGAGATACCCTGCGTGCCAATAAAAATAATCTGCTCGTACTTCTCACCCTCTGCAGCCGTGCCGCCATCGAAGGTGGATTAAATCCCTCCACTGCATATACCTTAAATGATTATTACGGAAAGCGGATCGAGGAATGTAAAACGACTGCCGACACCAACAACCTGGGCAATGAACTTTTAGACGATTATGTCAGTAGAGTCCGCACCGCCCATGAGACGGATGAGCACGCAAAACAAATTGCCGATATCTGTGATTATATCACGCTTCATATCCGGGAGCCTTTATCCATCTCGCTTCTCTCGAAGCGGCTTGGGTACACCGAATATTATTTTTCCCACAAATTCAAGGATGTGATGGGAAAAAGCGTCAACAACTATATCCGGCAGAAAAAAACAGAAGAAGCCAAGCTTCTCCTGTCCGGTACACATATGTCGATTTCAGAGATCAGCGATGAGCTGTCATTCAGCAGCCGCAGCTTCTTTTTTTCCAGTTTCCAGAAGGAAACCGGCATGTCACCGACAAAATACCGGCAGCTCTATACAAAATCATAAAAATATTTTTTGCTGTCTTTCACTCACTGATACGATATCTGCGCGGCGTCATCCCATATTTTTTCTGAAAAATCCGATGAAAATAGCTGATATTGTCATAGCCGACCGCCATGGAGATATCCATCACATTCATGGCTGTCGTGCGGAGCAGATATGCTGCCTGACTCAGCCGCTTTGCCTGAACCAGATCTGTATAGGTCTTTCCGGTTCTTTTCCTGATCTCCTTTGAAAGCCAGTAAATATCAAAACGCAGCTCCTCTGCAAGCTCTGTCAGCTCACCGCTTTTATAATGTTCCTCCACATAACTCAACACCTGAATAATAAACTTCTGCTGCTCACTGGCTGCATCCGTCTCCATCATCTTTAACCCATAGTCAAAAAATTCCGGAAGAATGATAAAATTCACTGCCACATCCCCTTCTCCTGCCGGATAAATCTCCTGCACGGCATTCTGGTTTAAAATAAGCAGTTCTCCCTGCTTTAAAATCACATCCTCCCCATTGATCACATGATGCGTGCTGCCGGAACACATGTAGATCATCTCCACATAATTATGGGTATGTTCCGGAAAATGAATAAATCTCGTATGTGTCCGCACCTGAATGAGTTTTCCTGCCTCCAAAAGCTTTGTGGCATCGATCACATTCGAGTTCTCTTCCATATAAATTTCTTTTTCAATGGTCTTTTCACCGGATAAAATACGCTGTTCTTCAGGTGTGATCTGTTGTAACTTTTCCAGAATTTCCCCTGTCATCGTTTCCTCTGCTCCTTAAAATACGTCATCATCTCATGTGTCAGACTTAACTTCTCCTTATCCTCCGGGATATCATGATAATCCACCCACTCTGCCACGGAGAGTTCTTCCTCGTCTAAGCGGATCTCCCCCTCCTCTGCAAGTTCACAGAAATAGCCGAGCAGAAGATTGCTGTCAAAACCCCACGGCTGGCTCTTATAGTAACGGATATTCTTCACGGTAAGTCCGACTTCCTCCATGACTTCTCTTTTGACCGTCTCCTCTGCCGTCTCACCGATCTCGGTAAATCCGGCGATAAGCGCATACCTTTTGTACTCTCGTCCCGCGTATTTTGTCATGAGGATTTTATCGCCGTGCGTGACTCCCACGATGACTGCCGGTGCGATCTTCGGAAACACCATGTTCGCGCAGCACGGACACTGCAGCATCCGCTGCATTTCGCTGTGAACCAGTTTTTTCCCACATCTGCCGCAGAACTGATTGTCACGATACCACACAAATAAATGCCATGCAGTAGCAGCTGCGAGGACACGTTCCTTCGGCTGCATTGGACGGACATCAAACATCTTATAAAAACGAAACTCGCCAATCTTGGTATCCGCTCCTATTTCAGTCAGAAAGTATTCTTCCTCCCCTATAGAAAAAAGATAAATACAAGACGGCACTTCTCTTCCCAGTATATTTTCGTTGTAATCCTTCCACTGCTCATAAGTCAAAAACTGCAATTCTCCATTATATTCCAGATATACCGTTCGCTCTCCAAAACCAAACATCCTGCTGCCTGCATGCGGTACTTTCTTTTTATATGAATTATCCAATTGCATTGGTGCAATATCCTGTATCATTTCCTTAGATTCCTTTCATTTTGAAGCTTTTCCTATTGTAAAACATTTTGATTTTTTGTACAATAAGATTATATTGTTGTAAAAAAAAGAGGCTGCCGGATCATGGCTGCTTCCAAGGGGTTTTTATCATGTATCACAATAAAAAAATCGGGATTTTTATCTCCCACATTATGGGATTTTACCAGAAGAATGTATGTCAGGGTATTATTGACAAAGCTCTGGAATACGGTTACACTGCTGAGATTTTTGCTTCTATGGATGGGGAGAATCTCGGGGACTACAGTCTGGGAGAGGAAAGCATTCTGACATTGCCGAATTTTGATGATTTAAGCGGTGTTATTTTTGCGTCTGAAACTTATCCAAACGAACAGTTAAAGGATCAGATCTATTCCCTGCTGAAAGAAAAATGTCACTGTCCTATCATAGAGATTGCTGTTTATAAGCAGCAGTTTCCTTCGGTTTCCTTAGAAAATAACCATCCTTTTTTTGATATTACAGAACATCTCATCACAGAACATCACTACAAAAATATCTGTTATTTTGGATGTGCCGATGAGAGTTTCTTTTCGGATGCCAGAGAAAAGTTTTACCGGGACGCATTAAAAAAACATGGCATTGCACCACACGCACATTCCATCTATACCGGAACCTACACTGCGCAGTCCGCTGCTGAAGCACTCCGCTTCTTTGAAGAAAATGAAACAAAACCGGATGCGGTTGTCTGTTACAATGATAAACTGGCACTTTTATTAATGACTGCTGCCATCTCTGCCGGTTATCATATTCCAGAGGACCTTGCGATCACCGGCTGTGACCACAGTGAAGAAGGACAGAATCTCACACCTTCTCTCACGACCGTCTCTTTCCCTGTCTATGAACTTGGGGAAGCTTCCGTAGAAAAACTGATGAAATTAATCCATGAGGAAAATGTTCCTGCCATCACTGTGGTACATGCACAGATGGTTCTGGAAAATTCCTGTGGATGCAGTCTTACAAAAGAGACTCCTGCTATTTACTTTGAGCAGAAACTGACCAGTCAGATTGCTTCTCTGGAGTCTTCTATTTTAAGTTCCATGAAAATGTCTGCTGAATTCCAAAATATTGCCGACATAGATGAAGCGATGGATCTGTTGGAGAATTACGTTCATTCTATTCCAAACTGTTCCGAATTTTATCTGTGTCTGTACGCCAACTGGGACAGCGTTTCCCAGCACATACTGGAATTAACGGAAAATGAAATGGATTTTGAGCCAAGTCAGGATGAGATTATTTTAAAATTAAGTCTGCGGGATGGCAAAAGACTGCCGGAATGCAGTTTTACCAAGCGTTCCCTCCTGCCGGAACATATCTACAGACAGTCAGATTCTGCCTACCTTTATTTTCCGCTGTTCTTCAAGAATAAGACTTTTGGCTATATTGCCTTAGCTTACGAGAACAACCGCATTGACTATCACTTCCAGCTCGTGCACTGGTTCATGAATATCAACCAGTTATTAAAACGTTTGAGTGACGCAAAACGTACTTCCATCCTCGTCTCTCACTTGGAGGACATTTACACCAAGGATGCGCTGACCGGACTTTATAACAAACACGGCTATCTGCACCGTGAAACGCTGTTACTTCAGGAAGCTGCAGAAAACCAAAGTACTGTGACCTGTTTTCTGTTTGATTTAAACCGCCTGAAATATATCAATGACCACTATGGTCATAATGAGGGGGATTTTGCGATTCAGGTCATCGGACATGCCCTATCCAGTGTCACCCGTTCCACCGATATCTGCGCAAGATTCAGTAGCGATGAATTTTATCTGCTGACAATGGATTACACAAAAGAAGATGCCGATGAACTCCTCACCCGCGTCTATAAGTACTTAGATAATTATAATAAAATAAGCCACAAGGAATATAAGATCTCTGCCAGCGGCGGCTATGCCCAGTCCACACCGGGTGCATCCCTTTCCAAAGAAGATGTCAAAGCTTTATTTTCCAAGGCAGATGAACATATGTACCAGCAAAAACAGATTTTTCATCAGGATTTGGATAAATAAGCATTGTGACGGTATTCTGTCGGAGATACTCCACAGGTTGCTTTAAAAATTTTCATAAAATGCTTTTCATTGTCATACCCGACTGCCTGACTGATCTCGATAATCTTCATATCGGTTTCGGTCAGGAGTTTTTTTGCCTCTCTCATGCGGATTTCCTTGAGATAATTCACAAAATTGCTTCCGGTATACTGCTTGAATGAGTAGGAAAACAGGGAGTAATTCATGGAAATATAATTGGAGACAACCGCCATATTCAGATCCTTTGCATAATTTTCTTCTATATAATCCACAGCCATTTTGATTTTCTGTACATTCTTGTTCTGGTCATAGCTGCTATTGATCTTCTCATGAAGCTGCAACACAAATTCCATTACCTTGTCCTCGTAGGAATCGATACAATTTTCACTCCAGATTTCTTTGCATTCCAATAAAAGTTCTCCCTCTGTCTCTAAAGCATTCTGATAGGTTTTCTCTACCTCCGTAAAGAAATCTTTCATACAGCTCTCAAAAACAGCCTCATCAATTCTTCCATTTTTCACTTCATAAAAGAACTGATGAAAACTCTTTTCCAGATCGTCTGTATGATCTGTTCCGATCAACTGGACGCGTTGGATTCTGGCTGCCTCCTCTGTCAACTTAGCGGCCTCCGTGATAAGACCTTCCGGTATCTTTTCCTGAAATACACCGTACTGCGCTTCCACTTTATTGCGGACAAATGCTTTCTTTCGCATCATGACAGACTCCGCATATGCCTGACGGATGCTCTCTAAGCCACAATGCGCCGCACTGATTCCAATGTAACCATCCTGCAATTCGTTTTTCAATAAGAGGGAAAGGTTCTCTGCCGGAACAATAAAAATATCATTGTCATTCATATTTTTCATGAAAATATAATTATCGTCGGACAGTTCTCCTCTCTTGACCTGATTCTGGCAGCACACATAATAATTTCCGGTATAAAAATGATCTGCATACTGACTTTCGATTGTGCGCTGTTCCTCCCCGGAAATCTCATCGGAAAGCATCAGGTGCCGCATCTGCTGATAACCAATTTTCTGATTGTTCTCCTCTTTCTCTTTCCGGCTCTCAATCTCTGCATTGAGTTTTTTTAAGATTTCGGTGATTTTTTCACGCTCAATCGGTTTTAAAATATACTCCCGCACCCCGTTTCTTAACATTTCCACCGCATAGGCAAAATCATCATAACCACTGATTGCCACGGTAAGTGGAATATGTTCGAGGCTCTGCATTTTCTGTACCAGTTCGATGCCATCCATCTTCGGCATACGGATGTCCGTAAACATCACATCAATCTCCTGCTCTTTCAGAATTTCAAGCGCAGTCTCTCCATTGTTGCACTCCATAATGGTCTCGATTGGCACACCACTTCGCATAATCATTGTTTTGATTCCCTGACGGATCATTTTCTCATCTTCAACGATCAAAACTGTTTTCATTATCTTCCTTACCCTCTTCTAATCCTGTATCTCTCTTCTGTCACAGTCCCCTGTGCCTTTATTTTTCACTTATGCTCCGGGTCATTTTCCTCTGACTGTCTATGCGTGATTGGAATCCGGACCATAATTTTTGTATAACACCCCAATTTGGATGCGATCTCGATTCCATACTGATCTCCAAATGCAATATGGATACGGTCCTGTACATTTTTCAGACCAATTCCATTGCCGGAGCCTCCGTTGGAATCAATTTTTCCTGCAATCTTTAACCGAAGCTTCTCCACTTCTTCTTCTGACATACCTTTTCCGGCATCTGTGATCTCGATCACACAGTCATCTCCGTCTAAAATGCCCTTGATATAGATATTTGTGTCCTCTGCCATCTGTTCGATTCCATGATAAATGGCATTCTCGACGATCGGCTGCAGGGACATCTTCGGAATCTCCTGTTTTAATACCAGTTCCGGCAGGTTTAACGACAGATAAATCTCATAATCAAACCGCAGATTGATCAGAGCCATGTAGTTTTTAATGTACTCTAACTCCTGCTCCACAAGCACATTTCCTGATACCCACTTCATACTGTAACGCAGCAGTTTCCCCAATGCGGTCACCGCATCAGAAATGGCGTATTCTTCATCAATCTCTGCCATCATCTTAATCGATTCTAACACATTATAAATAAAATGTGCATTGATCTGATTCTGCAAAGCCCGGATCTCAGAATTTTTTGCTAACATCTCACGGTTTAAATTATCTTCCATCAGCTCCTTGATACGTTCCAACATCTTATTGATCTGCGTTCCGAGTTCGCCCATCTCATCTTTGCCACAGTTTTCGATCACGACATCAAGATCACCCTTCTGTACTTTTCGAATGGACTTTAAGATCTCATAAAACTGCTTTAACAGATGCTGCACAATACGGTTGATAAAGAACGCCAGCAATATGATAAATGCCAGCATGACAGCCACAAACACATCACGCATAAAATATACATTATGAACATTTTTTGTGATATCCTTCACACAGATCAGTGTACCGGAGAGTTCGCGCACCTGCATATAAGAGATTACAAGTTTTTTTCCATCCAATTTTTTATAAATGGTCTGTATCTTGTCCTCTGTGGGACGCTGTTTTAAAATATCGTCAAGCAGCGCTGAAGATTCTGTCTGCTCTTTCTGTCCAAAATAGGTTACTCCCTCATCCGAATAAAAGAAACTCCACTCATCCTCAATTCCCTCGTACAGGCTTGGAAACATATTCTCCATCGTCATGGCAGACTCGATCACACCAACTTTTCCATTGGCACTGTCAATAATCGGTGTGACAAGTGAAATAATCTTCCGATTCTGGTTCATCGTATAGGAATTGAAAATATTATCTGTGTAATCAAAATTCCAGCCGACATATTTATCCTGCTTGGACCACTCCTGTTTTTTCATACGGGATGCATTGTATAAAATGGGCATCATCTCCTGCACACTGTCATTCACCGCATAGACACGGACACCATACAGCAATGGGTTATTGTTAACTAACCGTTCCAACGCCGACACTTCGTTATTTTTAAAATCCAGCCAGTCGGCCGTAGAGATTTCTCCCCCAATCGCAGATGCATTCAACATTTGAAGCAGGGAATCATCACTTAAGAAAAACTGTGTGGACATATTGATAGAATCAATCTTTGTCTTGATTCCATCCTCATTCCGCTGCATTGTATATTCCATGTAATCCATGTTCTCCTGCACCGCATTCTGCTCCATAACATAGAACAAAACCCCTGCTAACACCCCGATTGGAATCACCATAAACAGAATGATAATACTGGTAAATTTGATATTTAGCTTTGTATTTCGAAACAGCTCTCTTATTTTTTTCATTCGCTAATTCCCATTTTTTCCTTTGCTGCATTCATTAATACTGTTTTCTGTTTCAAAACTTCCTGATAGCCCATGGCATTCCTTTTTCCCACAAATTCTTCAAATATTTCATCAAACTGTGCTTCATTTGATGCGAGAAGAAGCTTTGGCAGTGTCTCTCTCCAGAGTTTGGTACATTTTTCATCCATAGCTGCAATTTCAGGACTTGTCGACAAACTCACATCATACTGTCCATTGTAGACTGTATATTTGCATGCCCACACGAGTAACTGTTCAGTAGCAGGACCTGCCTTCTGCTCCCACTGAAGTTGCATGACATTATTCTGCAGCATCCAATAAGCATCATCTGCGCCGTATAACCTGTCGTAAGTCTCCCGGTCGGAATTTAAAATTTTGCTGACGTCCTCTTTTAATACCGGCTTACCATCCACGATATCGTAAGTAACCCCTTCCACACCGAGATAGATCAACATCTGTCCATGCTCACTCATCATATAGTCCATAAACGCTATGGCGCGTTCCGGATATTTACAATTTTTTGAGATCAGCGTCAATGTCCATCCATTCATATTGTTAGTCGGCAGTGTCGGATCATCCCCATTGGAATTTCTCGGTCCCTCAACCGCCATGTAAATGCTGTCCGGATCATTCTCATACAATGCTTTTTGCTGTGAGATCGTATCACTGTACTGATAGAGCATACAAAAATACCGACCTTTTGCCAGTTTTTCTTCCATCTGTATCCGTGTATCCACAAAGATATCATTGGCAAGCAGCCCTTCCTCCCCCAGTTCACGGAACATTTTTAACCATATAACATACTCTGGGTCTGTATATCTGTCATAATATTTCCCATCCTTTTCCCACGGAACCGCAAGAAAATTCATCAGATATTTGTCAAAGGAAACATTTCCCTGATTATCAAATACATGGGATCCCACCGGGATCAATTTTTCCCCATTCACCTCAGGAAACATCTCTGCCGCTTTCTCCACTGCTGCTTTAAATCCTTCCGGTGTTGTCATATCCGGACTTCCAATTGCCTCATAAATATCTTTACGTACCAGAAACGTCTGATTGGATATGATGTCATCATGCTCTTTCACCTGTTTTGGTGTAACCGTGGAACACGGATATCCATAAATATTGCCATCATCCATTGTATACCAGTTCACCACATCTGCATCTGTGACCTGCCAGAAATAGGCATCATAATCATCTGCAAGTTCATTTAATGCATAGACCATGTTCTCTTCGATCATCTGGTTCACCTGTGGCTCCCAATACCCTAATGTGATCAGATCAGGCAGAGAATCCAATGCGATCAGTGCATTTAATTTTTCTGTTTCATTCCCGATTGGTGTAATAAAATTAATATTTACTCCTGTCTCCTCTGTAATCTTTTGAGAGACTGCATTCTCTCCCCACGGTATTGCAAACCAGGAATAATTGACATACCAGTCTAACGTAACAGGTTCTCCGGCATATTTTTTCCATGCCGGTGTATCCTCATCACCCTGTGAGGTGTCCTCCACCTGAGATGTCTCCACAGCCTGTCCTTCTCTTTCCGCTCCGCAGCCCGTCAAAACATTTGTCATCCCGGCTGTCATGGTCACTGCCATGCCCCATGCGATCATTTTTCTGATTCTGTATGTAACCATAAAACTTCCCCTTTATTTCTGTTTCCAAGTATCTTTATCATACCATTTTCTTTCGTTTCCCGCAAACCCCGACAGAGCAAATTTCCTGTTTTCATGACATTTTCCGAGTTCTTTTTACTTTCTTTTTAAACACACAAAAGCGCTACCCCAATTTTTTGAGTAGCGTTTCTGTTTTTATCTATTTAGAGAAGAATATGGTAAGGAAACTATTTTATGTACTGTCATTATTCTTTTACAGCACCTGCAGAAATACTGCTGATGATGTATTTAGAGAAGAATGCAAATACGAGTAAAATCGGAATAACAGAAATTGCAACGGCGAGATAAATTGCGCCCTGGTTTGCAGTAATATCTGTTGATGCCCTTAAAGTTGCCATCATAACCGGTAATGTAAATTTCTCATTTTTATTTAAGATAATCATAGGTAACAGGTAAGCATTCCATCCACCGATGAATCCCATGATACTCATGGTTGCAATCCCAGGTGACATGATTGGGATTGCGATTCTGTGGAATGTATATAACTCGCTTGCTCCATCAATTCTGGCTGCCTCGATCAGTGAAGGTGGCATAACGGAAAGTACATACTGTCTTAAGAAAAATACGGTTCCCGGTGAAGCAATTGCCGGAATAATCAATGGGATATAAGAGTTTACCAGATGAAGTTTGGTACATAAGTTATAAAAACCGATCAGACCAAGCTGTCCAGGTATCATCATGAAAATTAAAATCGTCATGAATAATACTTTATTTCCCTTGAATTTGTACATTGCCAGTGCATAAGCTGTCATAGCGGAAAAGTATGCACAGAGTAATGTAGATGGAACTGCTACTTTCAAACTGTTCCACATACCTAAAAACAGGTTGAAGTATTTAAATACAGTAGCCCAGTTTTCTTTTAAATAAACACTCGGAATCAGAGTAAATGATTTCATAATCTCAGATCCGCTTCGTGTTGCGTTGACAATCATTAATAAAAATGGAAACATACACACTACACTAAGCAGGATTAGTAAGATATATAAAATTGTTTTTTTGATTTTATATCCAATGCCGTTCATAGTAATCCTCCTTATTTCGTCTTAGATGAAGCCCGTTTTTTTGCACGGCGTGCTGCTGCTTTCTCTTCATCCTGGTTAAACACTTTTAACTGTATAATGGAAACAGCTAAAATGATAAGGAATAATACATAGGCGATTGCGGATGCATAACCAGTCTGTGTTGTTCCTGTTGTAAATCCAAATTTATAGAGATACATTACCACGGTGTATACGGAGTTATAAGATGCCCCTGCCGGATTTGACATCAGATACGGCAGATCGAACATCTGTAATCCACCAATCAGTGATGTGATTGCTACATAAAGTAACATCGGTCTTAATAATGGTAATGTGATTTTTCCAAATACGGTCCATCTTCCGGCTCCGTCAATTGCTGCTGCCTCGAAATAATCTTTTGAGATTCCCTGCACACCAGCCATTAACATAATGAAGGAGTTACCAAACCACATCCAGGAACTGATCACTGCGATGGTCACACCTGCTGTTGCAGATGATCCAAGCCAGTCGACCGGAGTGTAATTTGCACCAAATAACCGATAGATGCTTGCAATAATCTGGTTGAACGTTCCATAACGCCAATCCAGTAATGTCTGAAATAAGAATGCAACAGATGTTGCTGCAATTAAGTTCGGTAAGTAATAAATAATACGGAAAATTCCAAGTCCTTTGATTTTGTATTTGATATCACTAAATACAATGGTAAGTAAAAATGCAAGTCCGAGCTGTAATACGATATTCACACCCCAGATCCTTACCGTGTTCCAAAGCGCTCTCCAGAAAAATTTGTCTGTGAATACACGCTTGTAGTTGTCAAACCAGACCCAGGATGTCACACCGACTCCTGCAATCTTGGCATTTGTAAAACTGAAATATAAGGTTCTTAATACCGGATAAACACTAAAAATACAAAATACAATAACAAATGGTAAAACGAAGAAGTATCCCACGTTATCATATTTTTTCAAACCATTTTTATTCTTTCCCATATTCTGCCATTCTCCTTCTTCATAACTATCTCAGAGGATAGCCATTCTTTTCCTGTACTCTTTTGTCTTTTCTTACAGTCTGCACATTCACTGTGCAGACTGTAAGAAAAATGATTTTGGAGATATTTTTATCTGTTTACTGTGATTTCAGGATATGTTGCTTCAATTGTATCGTAGAAGTCAGAGATTGCCTCATCCTTTGTCTTCTCACCAGTTTTAACAGAAGAGATTGCATTGCCCCATGCATCGCCGATACCTTTGTCGTATCTTGTTACTTTAGAAGTATCAATGTACTGTGCCTGATCTAACCAGAACTGGTATAATTTCTCACCACCGTAAATCTGGTTCTCATCATCTTTGTGTTTATCAAGAGCTGATTTCAAAGAAACTGTATCACCCTGTGAGTATTCAATCCACCAGTTAGCTGTATCTTCATTTAATGTACAGAATTTTACGAATTCCCAAGCTGTGTCTTTTCTTTCAGACTGAGAAGAAATACCGATATATGTACCACCGTCAAATCCTGCTGCTGGTCCAGAGCAAACGCCCCATAATCCAGATGTCTCGCCTACGTTATCTCTCATAGTAAGTACACCCCAGGAAGGAAGACCAAATGCGAATACAGTTGTTGTATCAAGTCCTTTTGTTGCCTCTGCGAACTGATCTGCATCCCAAACGTTAACGGAATCATCTGCATTAGACTGGATATCTGCTGTTAAGATAGGTACCTCGCCAGCCATAGCCTGATACCAAGGTGTTGACCACTGGCTTGCATATGCTGTTAAGTCATTCTGATATAAGTCAACGCAAAGATCCATGTAATCAATTCTGGACTGGTCAACATTTAATGTTCCATCTACTACCCATGCACTATCACCGGAGAATACGTTCATCTCTGCATCAGAAGAGAAGATTCTGTATCCAGCATCTTTTAATGTCTGAGCTGTCTCTAAGATAGTAGGATAATCTTTGAATAATTTTCCAACTTCGTCCGGATCATCTGTTCCGAATACTTCTTTTGCGATATCTCTTCTGTAGTAGATACCTGCCGGTGTGATCTGGTAAGAGATTGCTCTCTGGATACCATCGTCATCCTGTCCAACCTGCCATACATAATCAACGATCTGATCTGCATAATCCTGTGCATTGTATGGTGCCTGGTTTAAATCCTCGAAGAAACCTGCATCAAAGAAATCCTCTAACATCTTTGGCTCACCAACGATGATATCCGGTTCTTTTTCTCCTGCAAGTAATGCTGTCTGAACTTTTGTTGGGTAATCAGCTGGCTCGATAACCACTGTATCAACCTCTACACCAGTCTGTTCCTGGAATCTCTTACCAAAGTCGATCAAGTCGTTTGATAATGTCCATACAACTAACTTTTCATCGCTGGATGCATTTGCTGTGCTTCCCTTTGTCTCTGTTCCTGCTGCTGCATTATCGCTTGTGCTTGCTGTGTCGCCACATGCTGCCATGGATAATGTCATTGCACTTACGAGCAATACTGATACTACTTTTTTCCAATTCATATATAATCCTCCTTGTTTTACGAAGCAAAATCCGAACCCATTGGTGAGGAGAGGATTTTGCCTCCTTATTGTTCTGCAGAAAAGTGAATTTGCTTTCTGCTGTTACACAACACTTTGTTGTTTGTTGATAATTGAATTATAAGTTCAATCCCCTCTTGTAAAAATGCTTTAAATTTTAAAATGGTGTCTTTTTTTTAGGTGTCCTTTCTCCCATCAGCGCAGATTCTTTTTCTGTTTCTTCCCAGAACTTTTTGTTTTCGTAGTCCGTTGTGATAATTTTCATGCGATATTGTACTATGTGTGTCGTTCTTATCGAACATCAATCTCAATGGATGTCACAAGCCCCTCACGGACATCCACTGCTATTTTTTCTCCTGCAACGCCGCTGCCCACATTGGCAACGCTTCCATTCTGATAGATAAACTTCATGGAAGCAATCTCATAATGTCCCGGAATGTAGTCGGTGACATCTGCAAACTGATACGTTACCTTTGTCTTTCCAAACAGCATGGCAGATACTTTTCCATTTTCCGGAATCAGATATGCCGGTACCGCAGGCTGTGGCGTGAAATGCAGTTCTCCATTTTTCATGGATAAAATATGGCTGCCAAACATCATCTGTTTCCACATACTGATAAACTCGATGGTCGATCCACTTAAGCGTGCCACAAAACCTTTGCCGTGATATGCTTTGTTTGGATTTTTACTGCTTGCGATAAAGGATGAATTCTCATAAATACTTCTTCCATATACTTCCTTATCCAAAAACGGGATCGCAGCTTTATGGAAATCCTCAAAAAAAGCTTCATACATGCCATTTCTGATCAATTCCAACAGATACTTATATTCCATATGAAGCCAGATAGACTCATTCTCCAGCCAGCCCGGTGTGAAGGCTCTCGCCCTGCCAAGTTCAAAGGATGCATCCTGCAAAGAAGCGTTGACCTTATACATGGAAAGCTTCTCATCATAGAGATCACTGTGTCTTACCTGCTCATATAAGTTTTCCTTTTTCTCTTTTCCGGTCTTTAATTTCAGATAGCGAACCGGTCCTTCCAGGAAATATGGAACTTCACGAACCATAAATTTTAATGGCTTGCAGCCGTCTTTTACTTTCTCATACTCTAAAACTTCATAAGTAAAATAGGTCGGGCAGATGCCATTTCCCAAAATGCATGCTTTTTCAATTCCGAATGTTACTGTTTCCAGAAAATCATTTAAAATTTTTACCACTTTCTCTGTGGAAACAAGATACTTCCCCCCGGATATTCCGGAGAATACTTTCTCACGGTAAGCCTCTTTTGCATCGTTGATCTGATTCCAGAA
>PPYE01433102.1_pt1 | contig 26804 bp, 22 predicted proteins | sample 1559881 | NCBI WGS metagenome assembly PPYE01 (sample SAMN08240022, study PRJNA423297) | Human gut metagenome, whole genome shotgun sequencing project. | reverse complement strand
AAGGGCTTCAGCCGAAGTGGTAACAACAGACGAATGGGATTTTGAGTCCACTACGTCTGCCAATTCCATCACACCGGCAAGTGTGAAAAGCAGGTATTATTATAACGCCTATCCACAAAAAAATCAAGCCTTTCTTTTGAAAATCTGCCGCGGCTTTTTTCAGGCCTTCCCAAAATAGCGGGCGCGGTAGCGTGACAGCTGCCAGGGCCAGTCCGTCTGAATCACACGGACGCCCTTGCGCATCATCTCGCCCCAGGAGCCGTCGGGGTCGCCTGCCAAGGCCGCATCGTCGTCTAGGCCGGCGAACAGGATCCCCACCTCGGTGGGCCACAGCTTGATGGCGTTGGCCCACACAAACACCCCTGCCTCCTGGGCGGAACGGATGGCCTCATCCTGGTACAGCGAGTCCTGGGGGGTGGATGCTTGGAACTCCATTCCCACCAGGTTGACGCCGGGGTACCCCAGCGCCTGCCGCACTTCCTCCTCTGTGCGGACAATGGCCATGTACATGTATTTCCGGGGACAGCGGCGGAAAAACTCCAAATACTCCTCCCGCACCGGCGTTTTGACAAGGGCCTGGCCCAAAACGTGGGGGTGCCGCGCCAGCAGCGCGTCCAGCTGGGGCAGGTGCTCCCAGGCGCGGGCGATGTTGAACAGCTCCCCGTGGGTGAAGGCCTGGAGCACGTCCTCCAGCTTTTCCACGTGGACGCCGCTGGGCCCGCAGGCGCTGTTGATGCACACCAGCCTGTCAATCTCCTGGGAGGGCAGCGTGGTGAGGTTCTCCTCCCGGCCCAGGTTGATGGGCTCGGTGCCGTCGTGGAAGGCGTAGAACACGCCGTCCGCGGAGAGGGCGGCGTCGCACTCGAAGATGTCCCCACCCATGTCCAAAGCGATGCGGTAGGCCTGGACGGTGTTCTGAATCACATTGCCGCCCCAGGTGCCCCGGTGCACGGCGATGAGCACCTGCTTTTCCTCCAGCTGCCGGTTGAGGCTCCCGTTGATTTCCCGCTATTCCTGTCTCCCGAACATACCCCTTCCCCCTTCTTGGAATCCTTCCCCATTTCTACAGGCCTATTGTAGCCCCTTCCCAGGCCCTTGGCAAGGCTTTCCCAGGGAAAATCCGGGAAAAAAGCCCCTGTCACTGGGGCTTCCCAGGGCCGCGCCAGTTGCCAGCCTGTAAAAGATGTGGTATACTTATCTGGATTCTATGCATGGCGCCGGGCCGCGGCCGGGCGCCCTTTGGCCAAAGGAGAGGTTCCCATGAGGGAGGCGGAAAAGGTCCGGGTGCTGCTGATTATCCCGGCCTACAATGAGGAGGCAAACATCCAGCGGGTCATTGGCCGGGTGCGGGAGTACCGCAAAACCTGCCCCTACCAGCTGGATTACGTGGTCATCAACGACGGCTCCACAGACAGCACGGCCCGCATCTGCCGGGAAAACGGCATCCACCACATCAGCCTGCTGCAAAACCTGGGCATTGGCGGCGCCGTCCAGACGGGCTACCTGTACGCCCAGCGGGAGGGCTACGACATCGCTGTGCAGTTCGACGGCGACGGCCAGCACGACTTAAACAGCCTGCCCCAGCTGCTGGCCCCTGTGGTCCGGGGGGACTGCGACTTCTGCGTGGGCTCCCGCTTTTTGGACAAGTCCAGCGCTTTCCAGTCCACGCCCCTGCGCCGGGTGGGCATCCAGTACCTCTCCTGGCTGATACGTCTGTTCACCGGCACCAAGGTGACGGACCCCACCTCTGGGTTCCGGGCGGCCAACCAGGCGGTTATCCGGGATTTGGCGGACTATTACCCCGCCGATTACCCCGAGCCGGAGTCCATTGTGCAGATTAAGAAAATGCGCCACCGCATCCAAGAGGTGCAGGTGAATATGTTCCAGCGGGAGGGCGGCCAGTCCTCCATCCGCTCTTGGAAGTCCATTTACTATATGATTAAGGTCAGCGTGGCGGTGGTCTGCGCCAGCCTGCAAAAGGGGAGGAAGAAGAAATGAGCTGGATTCTGCGGGCCGAACTGATTGTGCTGGCCCTGGTGGCCATTGTGGTGGTCATCCACGCGGTGAACCGCCGGGTGCTGCAATTGAAATACTCCCTCATCTGGCTGCTGATTTCCCTGTGCTTGGTGGCAGCGGCCCTGTTCCCGAAAATCGCCTTCGCGGTGACAGCCCTGGTGGGCATTGAGACGCCCTCGAACCTTATCTTTTTCCTGGCCATCATCGCGCTGCTGGGCATCTGCTTCTCCCTGACGGTGATTGTCTCCCGCCAGGAGGCCCGCATAAAGCGGCTGATACAGATTCTATCCATCGAGCACAACGAATTGAAAGGCAGCGAGGAGGAAGAGGATGCTGCAACAGAAAGGGACAACAAGTAAAATGGTATTAGTGGTTCTATTCGCGGTATACGCTTTGCTCTCCGCCGGGGGGCTGGTGCTCTTTAAGCTGGGCGGCCAGGACGCGGCGCTCCAGCTGGGGAAGACTGGCTTTTCCCTGACGCTTTCTTGGAAGATGCTGCTGGGGATTTTCTGCTACCTGTGCAGCTTTTTGCTGTGGCTTGTCATTGTCAGCCGCACCCAGCTGACCTTTGCCATGCCCCTTTCCGTGGGCGTTGTGAACACCTTGGTGTTCCTGGGCTCCGCCCGGTTTTTGGGGGAGGAGATTACCCCCACGAAAATCGCCGGCCTAGTGGTGATTGTCCTGGGGCTGTTTCTCATTAGTATCCCGAAAAAGTAGGGATACTGTACCATAGTTAATATTTTGTCACTTAGCATATCATCAAAAAAGGGGAATGAAGATAAATGGCGGGAATATTTAATTCATTTAAGACGAAGGTAAAAAAGGATTTTCTTTCTTTTATGAAAGAAAATAAGGCTGCCTTAATTGTATTGTTCTTACTCCTTGTTTTGCGGCTAATGACTCTTTACAGCTTGGGATTTACCTATTCTTTGGAAAGTGACGATGCCGCGTATATCGAAAGCGGGATTCAATTCGCCAGAACTGGAACCATAACAATGCACGATGACTATCCAAGTGCACAGATTATGCCCGGCATGACAGTTCTCATCGGAATTTTTGTACTACTGTTTGGTGAAGGTAAACTGCTTTGGATATCTTTAAAAGTACTGTGGATACTTATGGGATTGGGAACAGCCTGGCTCATTTACAAAAGTGTGTGTTTATTTGTCCCAAAATGGTGCGGGATCATCGGCATGCTTCCTTTATTCCGAGCGGATTTTATTTGGATGGATAACCTTATCTTAACTGAAACCCCTTTTATGTTTGCCCTAACCGCCATGGTATACTATACCTTGCGAATGGGTAAACAACCGGGATTCCGCTATTTTTGGCCTTGCGCAATTGCGTATGTGGCTGGCTTGATGTTAAAGGCGAATATTGCGCTGTACCCGCTCTTTGCTTTAATATATTTACTGGTTGTAAAATATGATAGGAAGCTCCTTGCAAAACAGTGCGTAGTTTTGGCAGGTATCGTCCTTTGTTTTGTCATCCCTTGGAGCATCCGCAATTATATCCACTTCCACGCATTTGTGCCATTAACGTATGGTGCGGGAAACCCCACATTGTTAGGCACATATCAGGGAGAACAATATCCGTCTGATGACGAGTTGGACTATGAAACTAACGTTGAACAAGTCGCAAAGGAAAAATATGCGGATTACTATGATGAAAACGGGGAAGTTCTCCCCCAATACCAGCGTTATGTTTCATTACAGAAAGATGCGATTAAGGCAAAATATAGGCAGCAAGCATGGTGGGATACAGATTACAAAAAAATGCTTTACTCATATGGAGTAATAAAGCCCCAGATGATGATTGAAAGCGTTTTTTACTGGGATACTGTATTCAATCAACCTCTAGAAGCTTTGCAGCAAATTCAACGCGTTGATTTGTATCTATGTATCGCATCGCTAATTGCGGCGTTCGTTTTGAAGCGCCATAGAAAACCTCTGCTTTTTGTCACCGCCGCTTATTTAGGAAATATATATATTTATTCCATGACGTACGCTTTTTCCAGGTATAACGCCTCTTTAATGAGCATGCGGTTTATCCTTATTGGCATTGGAGCAGGATTGCTTGTATCACTTCTAAAACGGGGGATGGATACCCTAGCAGCCAAAAAGTGAGCAAGGTTTTGCTAGTGGGAGTTTTTTGGAGGCCAGCTAGTGTCTCTGGTAAGCCAGCCGGCCCAGTGGGGGGCGAGGCTGAGCGCGGAAAAAAGCCTGGCGTAATCCCCAGAAAAATGCCGCCCTCCCCCCTTCCCGTTTGCCGGAGAGTGTGATAGAATAGGCAGGATATCAGATGAAGTGGGGAGAGTATCTATGAGTTTCAAGTCGAAAATGCGGAGACTTGGGCAGCACCCGCTGCTCCAAGTGCTTTCCAACAACAAGGGGAACCCCCGCACGCTGGTGCTGATTGAGCCCCTGTGGGGCATCCCCTACAACTTGATCGCGCCTTTTGCCACCCTGTACATGTACACCCAGGGCGTCACCGACGTGCAGATTGGCCTCATCCTCTCCATCACCATGTTTGTCCAGGTGTTTTTCTCCTTCTTTGGGGGCATCCTGGCGGACAAGCTGGGGCGGAAATTCACCACCATGCTGGGGGACTTCTTCGGCTGGGCGGTGGCCTGCCTGGTGTGGTCCGTATCCAACAACTTCTGGCTGTTTTTGGCCGCGGCCTTGCTCAACTGCTTTGAGCAGATAAACCAGACGGCCTGGTACTGCCTGCTCATTGAGGACGCCCAGCCCAAGGACCTGATTGGCATCTACACCTGGGTGAACATAGGCGGGCTGGTGGCCATCTTCTTCGCGCCCCTCTCCGGGCTGTTTGTCAACGACTACTCGGTGGTACCGGTGGTGCGGGTGCTGTACTTCCTCTTTGCCCTGACCATGCTGACCAAGTGCTTCATCACCTTCAAATTCTGCCGGGAGACAAAACAGGGCCAGGTGCGCCGGGCCGAGACAAAGGGCGTGTCCATCTTCCACATGGTGGGGGAATACCGCCATCTCATCCCCCGGCTGCTGCAGGACAAGGCCGTGCTGAAGGCTGTGGCCGTGTCGGTTATCCTGTACATCACCAACATGGTGAACACCAACTTCTTCAGCCTGTACGTCACCCAGCGGCTGGGCCTCTCGGAGAATTTCCTGGCCCTGTTCCCCATTTTAAACGCCGCCGTCATGCTGGTGTTCATGGTGGGCATTCAGCACCGGCTGAGCGCCACCAAGTTCCGTGCTCCCCTGTGGACCGGCCTGGTGCTGTACGCCGTCGCCGCTTTGGTGCTCATCTTCTCCCCGGCGGAAAGCCTGGGCTTTGTGCTCATCTACGTGTTTGTGGCCGCGGTGGCAGCCTCCCTGGTGAACCCCCGCAAGGACGCCCTGCTCCAGCTGAACATCAACCCCCAGGAGCGGGCCCGCTTAAACGCCTTGATTATGGCCTCTACCATTGCGTTGTCCTCCCCCTTTGGCTACCTGGCCGGGTGGCTCTCCAGCCTGGACCGCCGGCTGCCCTTTGTGTTCAGCTTTGTGCTGTTCCTGGTGGCTATGCTGGTTATCAGCCGCATCCAAGAGCCCTCTATGGAGGAGGAAGCCGCCTAAACCCCAGCTTGTAGAACGAAACGACACGAGCGCCGCTGTTTGCCGGCGCTCTTTTTGCGCGGCTTTTTGGAGCAAATTGATTTTTTGCCAGCAAATTACCCACAATTTTCTTGTGCACCGGCGTAATATTTGCTATAATAAAATCAAAATGAAACTAGGGGGCATGTACAGGGCACAATCCAGCAACACGGCATGCAGGCTCCCCGCCCCTGGCGCAGAGCACGGCCAGCGCACAAGAGAAATCCACGGGGAAAGCGCGCTCTCCCCACAAGCACATATCCAGGAAAGGAAGACTCGTTATGGCACGGAAAAAAGCAGAACCCGCAAAGAAGAAACCAGCCCCCACCAAGGCTGCTGCCCCCGCCGCTGTGGAGCCCGCTCCCGCTAAAGCAGAGGCCGCTCCCAAGAAGGAAGCCCCTGTAGAGGTAAAAGCCGCTCCCGCCGCGGAGAAGGCCGCCCCTGCCCCGGCGAAGAAAGAGGCCGCTCCTAAGAAGGAGGCCCCTGTGGAGGAGAAAGCCGCTCCCGCCGCGGAGAAGGCTGCCCCTGCTCCGGCGAAAAAAGAGGCTGCTCCCAAGAAGGCAGCCCCTGTGGAGGAAAAAGCCGCTCCCGCTGTGGAGAAGGCCGCCCCTGCTCCGGCGAAAAAAGAGGCTGCTCCCAAGAAGGAAGCCCCTGTAGAGGAGAAAGCCGCTCCTGCCGCGGAGAAGGCTGCCCCTGCTCCGGCGAAGAAAGAGGCCGCTCCCAAGAAGGAAGCCCCTGTGGAGGAGAAAGCCGCCCCTGCCCCGGCGAAGAAAGAGGCTGCTCCCAAAAAGGAAGCTGCTCCTAAAAAGGCCGCTGCCTCCAAAAAGAAGGCAGCCCCCGTCGTGGAGGAGCCCGCCCCGGTGGAAGCCGCTCCCCCGGCAGAGGAGCCTGCTGTGGAGGTGTTCTCCGACCTGCCCCGGCGCAGCGTGGCCTTTATCGGCTCGGAGTGCCACCCCTTTGTGAAGACCGGCGGCCTGGGCGACGTGATGTACGCTCTGCCCCGGGAGCTGGTGCGCCTCAACTGCGACGTGCGGGTGATTTTGCCCCGCTATGCCTGCATCCCCCAGAAGTACCAGGAGAAGATGGTCTACCGGGGCGAGTTCTACATGGACCTGGGCAAGACCGGCCGCCAGTATTACGTGGGCATTATGGAGTACGTCTGCGACGGCGTGGTGTACGACTTCATCGACAACCAGGAGTTCTTCTCCTCTGGCAACCCCTACATCAACCTGGTGGATGACATCCCCAAGTACTGCTTCTTCAGCAAGGCCGCCCTGGCCGCGCTGAACTTTATGAACTGGATCCCCGACATTGTCCACTGCCACGACTGGCAGGCGGCTTTGGTGCCGGTGTACCTGCGCACCTTGTTTCAGGATTCCCCCGTGGGCAAGGCAAAGTCCATCCTCACCATCCACAACCTGCGCTTCCAGGGGATTTACAACATCCCCACCATCCAATATTGGTCCGGCCTGCCCGGCGAGGTGTTCAACATGGGCGCCTTGAAGGAGGGCTACGAGGACGCCAACATGCTCAAGGGCGGCCTGGCCTATGCCGACCGGATCACCACCGTCAGCGGCACCTATGCCCAGGAAATCCAAACCAGCGAGTACGGCGAGCACCTGGAGGGCCACCTGCGCTACCACAACTACAAGCTGCGGGGCATTGTCAACGGCATTGACTACGGCATGTGGAACCCGGAGACCGACCCCGCCCTGGCGGTAAACTACGGCCTGGGGAACGTGCTGGAGCACAAGATGGAGAACAAGCTGGCCCTGCAGAAAGAGCTGGGCCTGGAGCAGGACGAGGGCAAGTTCGTCCTTGGCCTCATCTCCGGCGCCGACGCCCTGCTGGTGCCCTCCCGCTTTGAGCCCTGCGGCCTGACCCAGCTCAACGCCATGCACTACGGCACCTTGCCCATCGTGCGGGAGACCGGCGGCCTGAAGGACACCGTGGAGCCCTACAACACCTTCTCCGGGGAGGGCAACGGCTTTACCTTTGACCGGTACGAATCCGGCCTGCTGCTGGATGCCATCAACCGGGCCAAGACGCTGTACTTTACCAACCGCTACCACTGGGACGAGGTGGTCCAGCGGGATATGGCGAAGGACGTCTCCTGGGAGAACTCCGCCAAGCAGTACAAAGATCTCTACCTGGAGCTGACCCAGTGGTAAAACGCCATCCGTCCCTCTTAGCACAGCACAAGCCGGCAGGCCTCTTTCTCGGGAGCCTGCCGGCTTCCTGTTCCGGCGGCCTTGCCCTTCCTGGGGAAATCCCCCCAGGCCTTGACTTCCTGACACTCTCCGATTACAATGCAGAGGGAGCGGCATTAAGAACTCTTTAGATTTCTTAATGCGCTTTAAGGAACACACCGGGGTAAATCTTAAGAACCCCCTGTTAGAATAGGCGTTGTCAAAGGGAAGAAGGCTTCCCAGACAAAACTAAACTGACAAGGATGTGTTTCTGTATGACAACCCGCAAAACCAAAAACAACCGTATCCGTATCGGCGCGTTAGTTCTGGCCATGCTGCTTTCCTTTTCTCTGTTTGCTGGCTGCGGCAACAGCAAAAATGCAGGCGGCGCTGGGAAAAAGCCTACCACCAGCCAAAGTGCCAGCTCTTCTAAGGGCAGCTCTCACAAAAAGAACAGCTCCTCTTCTAAAGACAAGAAGGGCAGTTCCAGCAAGAAGGACAGCTCCTCCAGCAAAAAGGGCAGCTCCTCTTCCAAGGGCAGCACTTCCAGCAAAAAGGACACCTCTAGCAAGAAGGATACTTCCAGCAAGAAGGACACTTCCAGCAAGAGCAGCACCTCCAGCCAGAGCGGCACTTCTAGCCAGAAGGCAGAATCCTCTGCCAGCAGCGGGAAGTAAGAAGCTTCCCCCAGCGTGAATTTCTTCTGTTTCCCCTTTTAGCGCCTTTCGCTTTCCAGCGGAGGGCGCTTTCACGCATCCCACAAAAAGGAGGCACCACATGACAAAGCAAACCATCTTAATCGTGGAGGACGAGGCGGAAATCCGCGAGGGCATCCGCATCCTCCTCTCCGGCGAGAATTACTCCATCTTAGAGGCGGAAAACGGGGAGCAGGCCCTGAACCGGATGAGCGACCAGATTGACCTGGTCATCTTAGACGTGATGATGCCCGGCATCTCCGGCCTGCGGGTGTGCGAGGAGATTCGCAAGACCTCCACCGTACCCATCCTGTTTTTAACCGCCAAGGCACAGGAGTCGGACAAGCTCATCGGCCTTACCGCCGGCGGGGACGACTACCTGGTAAAGCCCTTCTCCTACGCCGAGCTCATCGCCCGGGTGAAGGCCCTGCTGCGGCGCTACTGCGTCTACCAGGGCAAGGGCCAGCCCGGCGCCACCTACGAGGACAACATGCTTTCCGCCCAGGGCATCACCATCGCCCTGGACCACAACCAGGTGTGGGTGCGGGGGGAGGAGCGGGATTTGACCGAGATTGAGTATCAAATCCTCCGGCTGCTGATGCAGCGGCCCCAGTGGATTTTCTCCGCCCAGGCCATTTACGAGAGCATTTGGAACGAGCCCTACTTCCCCGTTTCCAACGGCACGGTGATGGTGCACATCCGCAAGCTGCGCACCAAAATTGAGGACGACCCCCAAAACCCCGTCTTTATCAAGACCGTGTGGGGCAAGGGCTACCGCTTTGGCTGGGAGGAGCGCTATGTCCCGCAATAAGGTGAAACGAGAAAAGACCCACAAGAGCATTCTGGCCCAGTTCTTTATTCTGCTGGTGGGGCTGGGGCTGCTGTGCGGGGCGCTGTTCTTGGTGCTGCACACCACCGTGGGCTCGGCTTTGGAGAGCTATGTGTATTCTTCGGATTTCCTAAGCAACGTCACAGAAAAGCGTGTGAGCGATTTGCAGGAGTACGTCACCGAAAACCAAGTCTCTGCCACGGATTCCCAGGCCCTCTCCCAATGGATGCGCGGCAAGCCCCTGACGCTGATGGAGATTTACCGCTTCAACGTGCTGGTGTACTCCTCCTATGCCTCTTACAGCCTTGCCGTGGAGGGGGGCGACTTCACCTGGACCGCCACGGAGGGGGAGGAAACCCCCACCTACGACTGGATTTCCTACTACACCGTGGACTTTGCCGACGGTGAGGGGGAAGTGGTCCTCTACAGCAACGAACTGTACCGCTACTCCACCTACGCCACCATGGTGGAAATCATCCTGTGCGCGGCGCTGTTCCTTCTGGGGTTTCTCATCGCCTTCCAGCGGACCGTAAGCTATATGCGGCAAATCAGCTTGGAGATACAAGCCATGGAGGGCGGCGATTTAAACCGGCCCATCACCGTGCGGGGAGACAACGACCTCACCGCCCTGGCGGAGAGCTTGGACGCCATGCGCCTGGCCTTCCGCGCCCAGCAGGAGCGGGAAGCCAGCACCTACGCCGCCAACCAGGCCCTTATCTCCCAGATGTCCCACGACCTGCGCACCCCCCTGACCACCTTGCTCATCTACACGGAAATCCTGCGCTATGGCAAGTACCAGGGGGAGGAGCAGCTCCGGGGCTACCTGGACAAAATCGACGGGAAAGCCCAGCAAATCAAGCAGCTGGCGGAAAACCTGCTGGAGTACTCCCTGGCCTCCCAAAAGCGGGCCGTGGAGATGGAGCCCCCCGCCCCGGCCGGGGAGGTCTTTGGTCCCCTGCTGCAGGAGACAGCCACCTTCCTGGAGCAGTACGGCTACACCTTCCAGTGGGAGCTGCGCTTCGGCCAGGGGAAAGTGGCGGTGCACACCCCTTACCTGCGCCGCATTTTGGACAACCTCTCCTCCAACATTTTAAAATACGCCAGCCGCAAGGAGCCTATCCAGGTGCAGGCCCAAGAAGAGGAAAACACGCTGGTGCTGTTTTTCCGCAACAGCCTAAAGGAACGGGAAGACGTCACTGAGGGAACCTGCGTGGGGCTCTCCAGCGTACAGGCTATGATGGAGAAAATGGGCGGCTCCAGCCACGCGGAGCAAACCGGCGCGGCTTTCCAAATCACCCTTGTGTTCCCCTTGTCTGAGTGATAAACGGGATAGCTCCCTTGCAACCAGGGGGCTTGTATGGTAAGATATCCTAAAAGCTTCCACCGGGAAACGCGAGGTTTTTAGAAAGGAGCTTTCCTATGGAAATTCAACAAATCTCCCGGCAGGCAGTGGAGGCCTCTGCCGTGCTGTTAAAAAACCAGGGTATGCTGCCCCTGGCCCCTGGCAAGCAAGTGGCCTTTTTCGGCTGGGCCCAGTGGGACCCGGTGCTCTCCGGCAACGGCTCGGGGGCTTCCCACAGCGGGCGCAACCCCAGCTTTGTGGAGTCCTGCCGTGAGGCGGGGCTGGAGGCTGTCCCGGCCCTGGCGGACTTTTACAAGCAGTGGGTGGAGCAGGAGAAGGCCACTAAGGCCCCGGCCATGGAGCTGCCCCAGCTGAAAGAGGCTGTCAACAGCGGCCTGATGTACGAGCTCTTTGGCAAGTACAATCCCAACCCCCAGGAACCCGCCATCCCCCAGGAGCTGCTGGAGGAGGCCGCCGCCCAGACCGACACCGCCCTGTGGGTGCTGGGCCGGCGCTCCGGCGGTGAGGAGTGCGACCGCCATTTGGAGAACGACTTCACCCTCTCCCCAGAGGAGGAGGCGCTGCTGGAGGCCCTGTGCGCCCACTTTGCGAAGGTGGCTGTGGTGCTGAACACCAACGGCCTGGTGGACCTCTCTTGGGTGGAGCCCCATCCCCAGGTGAAGGCACTGCTGTTCTTGGGCGTCCCCGGGGACGAGGGCCCGGCGGCTATGGCCAACCTGCTCACCGGCAAGGTGAACCCCTCCGGCAAGCTGCCTGTGACCATTGCCCAGAAGGGGGAGGACTACCCCGCCTGGAAGGACTTCTCCTGGGACAAGGACCACCCGGAGAACATCCTCACCTACGGCGACTACGGCCTGGAGGCCCCGGTCTCTGCCCAGGCCTTTGACAAGCGGCCCGTCACCGTGTACCGGGAGGGCATCTACCTGGGCTACCGCTATTTCGATTCCTTTGGGGTAAAGCCCCTGTATCCCTTTGGCTTCGGCCTCTCTTACACCACCTTCTCCCTGCGGGCCGCCGCGGTGGAAAAGGGCGATTCCGGCCTGCGGGTGCGCGCCCTGGTGGAGAACACCGGCAGCTGCCCCGGCAAAGAGGTGGCTCAGCTGTACTTGTCCGCCTGCGGCACCCAGCAGGAGCACCCCTTCCAGGAGCTGAAAGCCTTTGCCAAGACCCGGCAGCTGGCCCCCAGCGAAGGGGAAACCCTCACCCTGGACGTGCCCTGGCGGGAGCTGGCAAGCTATGTGGAAGAGGGCGGCGCTTGGGTCATCCAGGCGGGCACCTACCTGGTGCGGCTGGGGAACTCCTCCGCGGCCACCCAGGTGGTGGGCGCCATCCAGGTACAGGAGGACATTGTGGTGTCCCAGGGCAAGGGCTCTTTGGCCATGGACGCCCAGGCCCGGGAGAAGGTGGACTGGCTCACCCGCCAGCCCGCCCCGGTGCCGGAACTCCCCGCGGATTGCGTGGTGCTTTCCCTGGCTGCCGGTGAAGTGCAGGCCCGCCCTGTGCCTGCCGTGCCGGTGGTGGACTGCTCCGCCCTCTCCGATGAGGAGCTGGCCTGTCTGTGCGTGGGCTTTGGCCCCGGCCTGCCCTTCCCCGATTTGCAGGAGACCGAGCTGCCCTCCACCTTGGCTGGGGAGGACGGCCGGCCCCTGACAGAGAACGACCATCCCACCGGCCACAACGGCTACGTGTCCCCGGCCATCCCGGGCAAGGGCATCCACTCGGTGTTCTACAAGGACGGCCCCGCGGGCATTGGACAAACAGGCTGGCCCGGCGAGATGCTGCTGGCCTGCTCCTTTGACAGGGACGTGCTGCGGGCCATGGGCGACGCCATCGGCCGGGAGTGCGAAGTGGGCAAGGTGGACGTGTGGCTGGCCCCTGCCATCAACCTGCACCGCCATCCCCTGGGCGGCCGGAACTTCGAGTACTACTCCGAGGACCCGGTGCTGGCCGGCGCCATGGCGGCGGCGGTGCTCCAGGGCCTGCAGGAAAACCACAACGTGCTGGGCTGCGCCAAGCACTTCGCCGCCAACGAGCAGGAGACCTACCGCCGCGGCAGCGCCAAGGTGAAAAACGACCTGCCCGCCTTTGACGCGGTGGACTCCATCCTCAGCCAGCGGGCGCTGTGGGAGCTGTACCTCAAGCCCTTCCAGGTGGCTGTGGAAGAGGGCGGCCTCCACTGCCTGATGACTTCCTTCAACAAGGTGAACGGCACCTTCGCCGGGGGCAGCAAGGACTTGTGCACCCACATCCTCCGGGAGGAGTGGGGCTTCGACGGGGCCGTGGTCACCGACTGGGGCGACATGGACATTGTAGTGGACGGCGCCGACGCCGTGGCCGCTGGCAACGACGTGGTCATGCCCGGCGGGCCTCCTGTCACCCAGCAGATTTTGAAGGGCCTGGAGGAGGGCCGCCTCACCCGCCAGGAGATGGAAACCGCTGTGGGGCATCTGCTCTCTATGGTCAAACGCCTGGGCCGCCTGGACTAAACGCGGCACAGCTGCATAAATAAAAAGCCCGCGCTCACCTTGGCAGTGAGTGCGGGCTTTCTGTTTTACCGGGCGGCAAGCAGCGCCTCCACCTCATCCCGGGCGGGGATGGAGGCCTGGGCCCCTGGCCGGGAGGCGGTGAGTGCCGCGGCGGTGTTGGCAAATTTCAGGGCGGCTTGCAGGCTTGTCTCCCCCTCCACCAGGCGCAGGGCAAAGGCGGCGGTGAAGCAGTCCCCGGCGGAGGTGGTATCCACCGCCTTGACCTGGGGCGGGGCCACCAGCAAAGCTTCCTGGGGGGTTACGGCCAAGGCCCCTTTGGCCCCCAAAGACACCAGCACCGTGCCCACCCCCTGGGCCAGCAGCCAGCGTGCGGCTGTCTCGCACTGTTCCACGGTGGCGGTGGGCAGCCCGGTGAGCAGGGCCAGCTCTGTCTCGTTGGGCTTGAGGTAATCGCACAGGGCCAGCAGCTCCCCGGGCAGGGGGCCAGGGGCGGGGGCCGGGTCCAAGATGACCACCTTTCCCAAGGAGCGCGCCAGCTTGGCCGCGGCCGCCACGGTCTCCAGGGGGATTTCCAGCTGGAGCACCAAGCAGTCCGCCTGCGCCAACAGGGGGCGGAGCTTTTCCACATCCGCCGGGGAAACGGTGGAATTGGCCCCCGCCAAAATGATGATGGCGTTTTCCCCGGCGCTGTCCACGGTGATGAAGGCCTGGCCGGTGGGCACCTCCCGGCGGACCACGCAGGAGCAGTCCACCCCCGCCGCCTGGAGGCTTTCCAGCAAGGTGTCCCCGGCGGCGTCCCGGCCCACCGCGCCCACCATGGCCACAGGGCAGCCCAGCCGCCCCAGGGCAAAGGCCTGGTTGGCGCCCTTTCCCCCTGGATTGAGGGAAATCCCCTGGGCGGCGATGGTCTCCCCGGGCTGGGGCATCCGCTCCAAGGTGATGGACGTATCCAGATTTAAGCTTCCCACAACAACAGCCTTGCACATACGGACACACTCCTATCCCGCCGGGAAACCATCGCCGGCGTTTATTTCAGTATAGCGCACCACGGCCCTAGGCGCAAGACAAAAAACAGCCCGCCGGCGCGCCGGCGGGCTGTTTTGCTGTTGAGGCGGTTAGGCCTGCTTGGGCTTGTCCAGCACCTGCTTGCCGGCAAACTGCACCAGCAGGAAGCCCACCACGCAGGTGAGGATGATTTCAGGAATCATGTACACGCCGTTGTACACCAGGGAGTACACTACGGCCAAGGTGGTGCCCGTCAAGTTGGACAGGGCGGGGATGTAGGCGGCGATGACCTCCTGCATATAGGGGGCGTCGTTTACCACGTCTGCCCACAGAATCCAGCCGGACAAGAACGAGCAGAAGTACCGCAGCATCATGGCGACGAAGCCGCCCAGCGTAAAGGCCACGGCGTCGTTTTTGATTTTGCCCCGGAACATGCCGCCCAGGCCCAGCACGGTAAAGGCCAGGATGTAATCCAGGAAAATGGAGCCCACCAGCGTGCCCACAGACAGGCCGCGCAGGGCGCTCATGCCCAGCAGCAGCTGGAGCACGCTGTGCACCAGCCCGGCGCCCAGGCCCCACTTTAGGCCGCAGCGGTAGCTGTAAAACAAGATGGGCAGCATGGAGCACACGGTGATAGCGCCGCCATAGGGGGCCTCGTACACCTTGATAAAGCCCAGCACCGTGGCCATGGCCACCATAATGCCGCCCAGCACCAGGTTAAAAGTGCGCTTCGAAACGGAATTCATGTTCAACCTTCCTCTCAAGTTGTAAAATCTGGGAAAAGGCCCAGGGCAAGAAAACAGCCGCCCAAAAGCCGGGCGGCCAGGAAGATTCCCCGCAAAGCAAGCGCTGCGCTGGTATGATGAAAACTTCCTACGCCGGTATTACCCGTATCAGGTTCCTGCCCAAAGGCAAAGGGTTTAAGCTCTAGGCTCCTCTCAGCCGCCCGGGGGCAGCTCCCCTTTTTTCATTTTCCGTCCCCTATTGTAGCGCGGGATGGCCGTTTTGTCAAATCCCCGCGAAAAAGGGCCGCCGCGAACCTGCGGCAGCCCTTGGCTCTCCCCTCTCCCCGTTTCCTGGATAGGGGGGTAATGTTTACTTTTCCTTGCCGCGCTGCCGCCGCTGGATGACGGTCAAATAGCACAGGTACGCCGCGGCGATGGCGAAGTAGGCGGTCACGTTGGGCCGGCGCAGCACGTTGCCGGAAATCTGCGCCGCGATGGCCGCCAGCAGGAAGGTCATGCCCACGGCGCCCATCTCCACCGTGAGGAACCGCTGCACCCCGCCCCCAAAGGCGCACAGGGCCCGCACCGGCTTGGGGCGGCCCTTGTCCTTCTGGGCGCGCCAGGCGGCGGCCACATCTTGGCCAAAGGCCCAGAAAATCATCACCACGAACAAAGCCAGGAACACCATGTAAAGCCCAAAACCAATGTACCCGCAGAAGTAGAACACCGCGGGGAAGTCGTTCTCCAGGTCGTAGATGGTGTCGCCGTAAATCATGTCGCTGTACTCAAAGCCCAGCAGCCGGGTGAGGAAGTCCTTCTCCTCCCACATCAGCTTGGCGTACATGGACTTCCGCACACGGGAATCCGACAGAACAGAGGGCTCAGAGGTGTAGTTGTAGGCATCCATTACGTTGTACACGCCAAAACGGTCGTACATATTTCCAAACACAGGGCCGTAGACCTCCGGGTCCGTATAGACGCCCATCAGGCTGTCCCGCAGGCGCTTAAGCCGCACGTCCTCCCCTTCGGTGGGACCCTCTTGGGAAGAGCCGCCCTCCTTCCCGCTCTCCTCCAGCTCCTGGCGGATTTGGTCCAGCTCTTCCTGGTCGGTGCCGCTGTTTTTCAGGCTTTCCTCCACCAGGTTCTGGTAGTTGTTCAAGGCGTATTGGGACTGGCTTTCCCGCTGCATCATGGGGGCATAGCTGCGGAATGCCACCACCAGCACCACTACCCCCAGCAGGGGCACCACATAGCGCAAGCACTGCTTTTTATAGTGGAGGACAAAGAGGAACACATACGCCCCTGCGATGATGAAGATGGAGTAGAAGGTAAACTTAGTGCCGGTGATGAACATCAACCCAAAGCTGAGCACCAAGGACAGCAGGAAAACCAGGTACTTGCCGGTTTTCCAGGCGAAGAAGATGGCCAGGGGCATTACCAGCACGATAATAGCGCTTTGGGCGTTGGCCACACCAAACCAGCCCATCACCCCCAGGCCCAGGCTGGCATAGGTGTACACCGGGTTCCCCGTGGCCCAGGGCAGCGCGGTGAACAGCACAATCTCCGCCAGGTTGATGGCAAAGCCGGTGTAAATCCACTTGCGGATGTTCTTCCCCTTTTGAAAAAAGGTGATAAAGGAAAGGGTGTACATGGGGAAGCTCATAATCCGCAGGAAGTTGGCCGTGTCCGCCACCATGGACTGGTACCCAATGCGGTAGCAGTTTGCCATGTGGGCCACCCAAAAGGCGCCCATTATCCCGTAGAAAATCACATACACCCGCTTTTTATCGCTGACCACAAAGCCCAGCAGGGCCACGGCCATCAGCAGCAGGAAGCGCAGCGCCGTGGAGAAGGAGTTGTTCCCCAGCTCCCCCAAAAAGTAGGAGAGCACGTCCAGCGCGGGCTGTATGACGATGACAGCCCCTACAATCCAGTGGAGCTTCCCATCGATGGCCTTTTTCAATGTTTGAAATTTCTGCTTCATACCGTTCCCCCTTGGCGATTTCCCCATGTCCCGGGGCGGTGCCCCCGGCGTTCCACCAGCAGCCTCCCCTTCTCCAGCGCCCGGCCTGTACCCGGGGCGGGGTGGAGGTACACATACAACAGCGCCGCCGCCACCGAGCCGTACACCGTCACGCTGGGCTTGCGCAGCACCTGGCCGGAAAACTGGGCCCCGCCCAGCATCAAGGCCAGCATCATGGCGGGCACGCCAAACTCAACGCACAGCACCCGCCGCCAATCCCCCACCAAGCCTTTCAGGGAGATGAGCACAAAGTACAGGCAGAAGGCCCCGTACAGGCCCACGCCCAAATAGCCGTAGTAGTACAGCAGCGCCGGAAAGTCGTTTTCCGGGTCGTAGATGTGGCTGCCCACATGGCACTGGGCGTACTCAAAGCCCAGGATTCTCGTCAGGAAATCCTGCTTTTGCCACACCATTTCCATGGCCGTGAGCTTCTTCACCCGGGTGTTGTACAAGGTCTGGGGGTCGGTGGCGTAGTTGTACTGCTCCATCACCGCCTCCAGGCCAAACTCATCGATGAGGTCCGAGAGCAGCGTCACCCCGTAGATGCCCGGCTGGTCGTACACCTCGGTGTACACCCGGGTGATTTTCTCCAGGAGCTCCGGGGGGACCTCCTCCCCTGGCTGGTGGGTGTAGCCCGCGTCCTCCCCCAAGATGGCGTCGGCCTTCTCCTGGTAGATGGCGTAGGAATCCCCGGTGAGGGCCTGTCGCTCGGCCATGGGGGAAATCCCCCGGCAGGCCACCAGCACCACCAGCGCCACCACCAGGGGAACGCAGAACAGCAGCTGCTGCCGCCGCAACAGCAGCAGCGCCAAGAATGCGCAGCCAATGAGGATAGCCCCGTAATAGGTCAGCCGGGTGCCGGTAAAGTACAGCAGCCCAAAGCCCCCCAAGCAGCACAGGCAGAACTGCCACAGCCGCTGGCTGCGCAGGCCCCACAGCAGCAGGGGCGGCACCAGCAGCGTCAAAATGGAGCTCTGGGAGTTGGCCACCCCAAACCAGCCCAAAATGCCGATGGCCACCCCCCGCTCGGGGTAATCGTAGGTGTACACCGGCTGGCCCACGGCGTAGGACAAAGCTATCACCAGCAAAATCAGGCCCACGTTCACCGCCAAGAGGCCCGCCACCCGGTAGTCCAGGTTGCGGCGCTGGCGGAAGAAGGTGACAAAGGAAAGGGTCCACAAGGGGAACTGCACCAGCTTGAGGTACTCCGCGGCGTCCCCCACCGGGTCCTGGTAGCCCAGGCGCAGGCAGCTGAGCATGTGCAGCACCCAAAAGCCCCCCACCACGCCGTACATCACATAGTAGGCCCGGCGGTTTTCCGTAACGGAAAACCCGTACACCCCCACAGCGAACAGCAGCACCGTGCGCAGGGCGGTGGTCAGCCAGGTGGCGTCCGCCTGGCCCATAAAATAGGAAAGCACATCCAGCAGGGGCTGGGCCACCAGCAAAGCGGCCATCACCTCCCCCACTGGGAAGGAAAGCTTCTTTTGCAAAGAAGAAACGTTCATAGCAAAGGGTTCCTTTAGATTTATGTCAAGTGTTTTCCAGTATTATAACACGAAATCCCCCCGGGCACAACCGGGGCAAACGGGCCCCGATGGGCTTTTTTCCCGCAGCGGCGGGCTTTGGGCCATTTCTTACAAGTTTCTTTGTTTTTCCCCAGGGGGGAACAGGGCAAAAAAAGCCGGCAGAGGATTCCCCCTGCCAGCGTTTTTTACAGCTGCTCCAAGATTTCCGCCGCGTTGGTATCGGGCTTTACCTTGGGCATGATTCTCTCGATGTTGCCCTGCTCGTCGATGACAAAGGTGGTGCGTACCACGCCCATACTCACCTTGCCGTAGAGCTTCTTCTCCTGCCACACGCCATAGGCCTGGATGGCCTGGAGCTCCGGGTCAGAGAGGAGGAGGAAGGGCAGGCTGTGCTTTTGGGCGAACTTCCCATGGGAGGCCACGCTGTCCCGGCTGATGCCGATGACCTCCACGCCTTTTTTCTGAAACTCCCCATACAGCCCGGCAAAGGCGCAGGCCTGCCTGGTGCAGCCGGGGGTGTTGTCCTTGGGGTAGAAATAGACGACCACCTTTTTCCCCGCGAAATCGGAGAGGGAAACGGTGTTGCCGTCCTTGTCCTGCAAGGTGAACTCTGGGGCTTTTTCTCCTACAGTCAGCATGTGATGTCCTCCTATTCTGTTATCATTCCAATGCCTTTTACCAAGGTGTCGTAGTCCAGCATCCCGCGGCTGCGGGTGACCAGGTTCCCCTGGGCGTCGATAAAGTAAGTGGCGGGAAAGCCTGTCACATAGTAGGCGTTTACCGCCTCCAGCTGGGTGTCGTAGAACACGTCGAACTGGAACCCCTCCTGCTGGATGTACTCCTGGGCGGATTCCATAGTCTCCTGGACGCCGTCGGTGGCGTTCACCATGAGGAACTGCACCTCTGGGTAGGCCTCATAGGCCTTGTCAAAGTCCGGCATTTCCTCCTTGCAGTAATAGCACCAGGTGGCCCAGAAGTTGAGCACAATGGGCTTGCCCACGTAATCGGAGAGCTGCACCTCGTTGCCCTCGCTGTCCAGCACGGTGAAATCCGGGGCGGCCAGCTGGGCCTCCTCGGTGGAGCCCAGGTTTTCCCCGGCGTACTCCCCGCTGAACTTCTGGTACAGCACCGCCGCCACCGCCAAAACAGCCACCAGCAGGACGGCTATCCCGGCAAGGGCCAGGTTTTTCTTTTTTGCGTTCATCTCTTCCCCTCCTTATGACAGCAGCGCCAGGAACTTGCCAAAGAGCCCCGTAGCCATCAGCACGCCAATGGCCACCAAAAAGCCGCCGCTGACCAGGTTGATAACCCGGTAATGGCGCTTGATAAAGGAAAACGCCCCCTTCAGCCTGTCGATGAGCACGGCGCTGATGAAAAACGGCACCCCCAGGCCCAAAGAGTACAGCAGCAGCATGGCCACGCCCTGGAGGACATTCCCCTGGCTGGTGGCCAGCAGCAGCGCCGAGCCCAGGAAGGCCCCCACGCAGGGCGTCCACCCCACGGAAAAGACCACCCCAAAGAGCAGCGAGGAGAAAAAGCCCAGGTGCTCCACGTTGCCCAGCTTTGTGCCGCGGAACAGGTTGACCCGGAACACGCCCAAAAAGTTCAGGCCAAAGAAGATGACAATGAGCCCTGTCACCAGGTTGACCACCGCGCTGTACTCCTGCAACAGCGTGCCCAAGGAGCCCGCTAAGGCCCCCAGCAGCACGAACACCAGCGTAAAGCCCAGAATAAAGCCCAGGGCGTTTTTCACCACCCGCTTTGTATCCCTCTCGCTGTCCCCGGCAAAATAGGAAATGTAAATGGGCAGCATGGGCAAAAGGCAGGGGGACACAAAGGTGATAATCCCCTCTAAAAACGAGATAAAATACTGCATTATCTTTCTCCCCCCCGGGCGCGGCTGTACCCACCGTTTTTTTAGAATTCGCCGCTGCCGTCCAGTATATCCCTCTTTGGCGGCGCCGTCAAGGGAAATCCGGCCCTGTGCATGGGCAAGGCAGTCCTTTGCGGTTCTTGCCCCCAGTATACCAGGGGCCGGCGGAGATTACCGTGATTCAGTCACAAAGGGGCGGCCTGCCGCGATTGCGCTTCCCGGAGGCCCATGCTATAATGTCCTCAGAGAACAAACGCCCGGGGGAGTTGCCCCGTGCGCGTGATAGGTAGAGAAAGGAGTGTCTGCGCCATGGCGCCATCCATGTTTGAACCGGTTTACAAAGAGATTTTTCCCTTTTGGAATGAAATCTCCCCCGAAACCCGGGACACCATCTGCCAAAATTCCGTGGCCATGACCTATTTAAAGGGCACCACCATCCACGACGGCACAGAGTGCTCGGGGGTGTTCTTCATCCGCTCGGGGTGTTTGCGGGTCTACCTGCTGTCGGAGAAGGGGAAGGACATCACCCTATACCGCCTGTATGCCGGGGACATGTGCATGCTTTCCGCCTCCTGCGTGCTGCAGTCCATCACCTTCGACGTGATGATCGACGCGGAAGAGGACAGCGAGTGCTACGTCATCAGCGGGCCCGCCTTTGTGTCTGTCAGCGAGGCAAACCCCAAAATCAAAATCTTTTCCCTGGAAACGGCCATCAGTCGCTTTTCCGACGTGATGTGGGTGATGCAGCAAATCCTCTTTATGAGCATGGACCAGCGGCTGGCCATTTTCCTGTCGGACGAGTCGAAGCGGCTGGGTTCCGACACCATCCCCTTCACCCACGAGCAGATTGCCAAGTATATGGGCTCCGCCCGGGAGGTTGTGACGCGGATGCTGAAATACTTCGCCAGCGAGGGCCTTGTGGAAGTCTCCCGGGGCGGGGTGAAAATCCTGGATAAAAAACGGCTGTGGGAGCTGGCGCTCTAGGCGGGGGATATGGAAAACCAGGCGGCTTGCGGGCTGGCTGGTTTTTTCTATGTACAAGGAATCGCGTCCCCATAAGATGATGTTTGCAGCCTGGAAGTACACTCTACAAAGAAAAGACACCACACAATGTGTGATGCCAAATTAGAATAACAAAATCGATGCAGGCTGTAAGCACGGGCAAGAAAAATCGCGAACCCCACAAAGTGAGATTCGCGACTTGCCTGGGGTGCAACCCCTGGCTTTACTGAACGAAAATGAACCCTTGTCAAAAAAGAGAAGCAAAAAGCTAGGTTTTATGCTGGTTTCCATCAGTTCCTTGTTCAGAAAATGCTCACTGAACAAAAATGAAACCGCAACTTATGGATTATATTATAGCAGATTGAATGCAAAAAAGCAATTGTTTTTGAAGATAGAAAAATATGCTGACTTGTCATTATAGTTTCATCCCATACTCCGCCGCCACATTTTCCTCCACATCGTTCTCTGTGGAATCCATCTGGGGCTGCTGTGTGAGGATAAAAGTCGCCAGCAGTTGGACACGTTGGTTCACCGAGGCAACGATGGCTTCCACTCGCTCTTTGTCGATGAATTCCTCCGCGCCAGTGAACACCTCCCGGATGTCTTGGTCAACGCCATCCAGCTTGGAGAGGTCGAGCCAGTCAAAAGAGGTCACCAGCCGAAGTTGATCCTGGTGGGTTCTCTTGAAAGGCTTGCAGGTGACATTCCGCCCGGAACGGATTTGCGGCGTCAGCTTGTCGTACCCCAGGCAGGAACCGCTGTCGTAAATGGGCGCTGGCCCAAGCCATTCCAGAGTGTCCGGGTCGCGGAGCAACCCAAAATTGTTGAAGTGCCTGTCCTCGTTGGCGATGAGGTAGTCCAGCACCATCATTTGGTCCAGGGCGTGGGTCGTGCCGGGGACACCCAGCTTTTCGCAACAGTTGCGGTAGTGTTGGTAAACCATGGTAAATCGTACCGTTCATCCCGATGGAGCCCGTAGTATGGCAAAATCCAGATCTGCAACGGACAAGTTCTTGTGCGTCAGGCTGTGAGTCATGGGGCCGTTGCCTTTGATTTATAGTAATCCATAGATATTTGTGTTGCAAGGAGTTTGAGCATAAAACGCCCCCGTCTGATTTGAATAATAACATGCGTTTACTAAAATTAGGCTGAGGGCGTTTTGTTAGATTCTCTTGCCATATTTCAAAGGCTCTAACTTTGACTGGAAGCTAAAATCCAATTTCCATCTTCATCCTGTTCAACTAAAGTATTCGACGGAAGTATAACCATTGGTCGTGATGAAGGAGGGATATCTAGTTTGCTATAGGCAACCTCAACACTGTATTTTTTGTTGATTTTTCTAAGATTGTAGTTGCGAATATACTTAACCTGTCCAGCAGAAACGGTATATCCCTCCTTTTGGAGCTTGTGTTTGATAGCTTGAACTTCGTACTTAGAATAATGCATTTTTTTACAATAATTTTCAAACGCTGTCCGAGAAATCACATGGGTGTTTCTGATTGCTTCCATATATTCTTCTATTTTGGGAATATCATCAAGGGGATACACTTTACTTCCGCAATCCATCTCCTCAAATATCCATCTGCAAAAATCCTCATCATGTTCGAAGCGGAATTTATCAAAAAGAGGATCTTCCAATAAATTGTATGACTCATCTCTCGCATATATCATATACCCATATTGAGCGCTACACCGCATAAATGGCTGATAACCAATTGGAGTAATCAGGTTACCCTCCGTTTCGTTGGTTATTAATGCCCACTTTATATCTGTGATTTCTGTAGGTGTTCGATATAGTATGCCGTACCTACAATCTTTTGCGCCATTTCTATCCTTCTTATATACAAAGTCTCTTTTCCCCATGGGTCGCCATTGATGATGTTCATAATTACAGCAAGCAAAGAACAGCGCGGTTTTTAAGTCACTCGTAATATCCAGCAAAGGAGTCTTTATTCCATAATGCTGTGCTAGTGCGTGATAATTCACACAAGAAGGGAACCATTTCTGAACAGCATCAAATTGCTTCAGGAAGAAACAGGCCTCATCTAAAATGAGAAAATTGGCTAAATGTTGCATTGGGGAAATACTATCCCCACGGAACATACCCGGTTTTGATGAACCATAGAAGGCGCTTTCACCTCGATAATAAAATTTGCTTCTTTGCTGAGTTATGGCTGTTCCAATGAGGGGAAAGGTTAACCGTATACCCGGCACAAACATTGTAGAGAAAAGATTGAGGACCATTACGAATAATCCAATGTTGCTGGTAATTTTACCTTTAATCTCTTGCGTTTCTTGGTCAGATAATCCCTGTCGACGAATGATCCAGTTAAACAATTCAAATGTATTATGATCCGGTAAGATGCCGAGCATTGCTGCTGCACAAAATATATCATCCTGACAGCCATCCCCCTTTTGGATTTTTTGGTTTAGGTCCAAGAATTTTTTAGCGTTAGAATGATAGTTCTCATCTTCTCGAATCATTGCATAGAGTTGATCTGCTGAAATGGTCGGCATATCTTCGCAACATTTTGCACTATGGCAAGAATCCCGATAGGCTTGGCTATTAAAATAGGCTGTAACACACTGTGACCAATCTGCTCTTTGACCGTAGAACTTTTGTAAATGACTTTGAATAATCCGTAAATTCTCTTGGTATCCGAATGTAACATGGGACCTTTCTCTTAAATCAGGAGGCAAGAGGTTATGAAATTCCTTCTCTTGCGCTGTTTCTGGACGCATATCGCATTTCCCCCCTTTACTATACTTTACATTTCCGCTGAAACTTTCCTGCCTGGATAGTAGTGCAAAGGTGTCCATTCTTTCCCAAAAGAGTATGAAAAACAAAACCTTTGGTTTGGAGTATAACAATTGGTTATCTTTCTTCTGGGTCTCATCACTCGCCAGACGGGAATGGAGCGATCTGCCTATCACTCGTTGAAAACGTTCTGATCGGCTATGCCATGACGGATAGGAACACCCACGGGCAAGCGCTCTCCATACGTCAATCCGTTGGATACCGTCAGTTGCCTTATCCACGGTCAAATCCATTACAGGGGTGTCCTTGTGCATCAGGGTATACTTTCCCTTGTCTAATAATGTATCACACTTGGAAATAGATCTCAATATCCTTCGTCTACTCCCTGGAAGCTTGCATTCCTTCGCTAATTCTCTTACACTATGTGTTCTAAGGAGGGAAAAATTATGCGATATTCAGAGCAAGAAAAGATTAAAATCGTCTGCCACTTTCAGAATGGAGCAACGGTTCAAGAAATCTGTCAACAATATGGGATCTCCCGCAGTACACTCTATCGGTGGGCAGCTGCCCCTTGTACCACAACTCCCGATGGTGAAATTTTCAGTCTAAAGGAAATTCGCCAGCTGCAACGCAAAGTAGAACGTCTCCAGGCAATCGTTCATATCTTAAAAGTTGTCAACTGCACCGTTTCATCGCCCCTTCATGAAAAATTTGCGGAGATGGAAAAACTGAGAGGGCAATTTGAAGATTTTCTTCTTTGCGAGGCCTTGGATGTACCTCGTGGATCTTTCTACAACTATGTGGTTTATGGAAAAAAAGAAAACACCTGGTACCACAGACGCAGGAAAGAATACAGCATCTTGATTGAAAAAATATTTGATGAAAACCACCAGGTGCTGGGGGCGAGAAAAGTCACAGAAATCCTTAAGCAAGAGGGGCATCATGTCAGCGAAGCTTTTGTGAGCGCGCGAATGCAGGAGCTGGGTCTTGCCAGCGTGAGGAATCAAGCAAAGCAAATCTACCAAAACATGCGAAACCGCGACTCCACAAAAAAGGACTTGATTAAACAACATTTTAGCGTGGAAAAACCAAATCAAACGTGGGTCAGCGATGTGACCTGCTATAAGCTGAAAGACCGCTATTACTACATCTGCGTGATTCTGGATTTATACTCTCGAAAAGTGGTTGCTTACAAGTTATCCAAGAAAAACAGCACACAGCTCCTCACTAGCACTTTTAAACAGGCGTGGGCTCTACGGAACCCGCCGGAAGGACTTGTTTTTCACAGTGACCGGGGCGCACCCTATCTTTCTTTCAGTTTTCAAGCCTTACTAAAAAATCGACAAGTACAGCAATCTTTTTCCAGGCCTAGAACACCCCACGACAACGCGGTGGCTGAATCCTTCTTTTCCACGCTGAAGCGAGAAGAACTTTATCGAAAAGACTACACCTCCGAAAAACATTTGGTGCAATCCTTAGCTGCATACATTCCTCGTTGCGGGAATATGCAAAGCCCCCAGCCAATCCACAAGTCTCACAAGCTTGTTCGAATTGGCTGGGGGCTTTCAATTTACACGGGGTTCCGAAAGGTCAATTCCAAGGGCAGCCGCAACGATGAATTCCGAATAGCTGCCCCGCAGTGTATTGTCCAGCAGGTCGGAAAACCCCCAGCTCCAAAAGTCGCAAAGGCGTAATCCCAGATCCTTGCCGTTAAATTGCAATGCCTCCTCTCCCGTTTTCCGCATAGACATTCCTCCTGCCATCAGCTGCGCATGGTGTGTTTCTTCCTACCGGTATTATATCGGAATAACGGCGGGACAGCAAGGCAGGAAACGTCTGAATGCGCTCTTTTCCTGTGGTAAGACACAAAAGTGTGGGGAAACAAACGGGATAGTTCCCATATCTTGGGGGTTGCAATTTCCGAACAATCGTTCTATAATGTACTCAAACGAGCACAGAACGCCCGTTCGATTTTTGAAAGGAGGAGGGCCTATGGTTGCACCGAATAAGCAGTACGCTTGCGTGGATCTGAATAATGCCGAGAAATAGAAAAAGCCGAAACAGCAAAGAAAAGCAAGTAAAATGCGGTGGGAATCAAAAAAACTCGGCATTACCTGCTATACTTGTAACAACTAAATATAGCAGGAGGTATACAAGATGCAAAAAATCGAAGAAATCGTAGGTGAAGTATTGGATGCCATGCGGAGACGTGGTCTGAGGGAGTACACACTAAAACATGAGAACTGGAGCATCTACAGGCCCATCATCAATTGGCACCATATGCCGCCGAGCACCCGGAGGAGCACGCGGCCAAAGAAGATATCTATGAAAGCCTGATGGCCGGCCGCATTTCCGCCCTGGATGAGAAGCTGGCCGCCCTGGGGCAGACCCAGGAGGACTATCTGCCTTCGGAGATCGAGAAGTTCAAAGACGCTACCGGCTATGAGGAATTTCTTGACTTTGATCCAGCGGTGATCCGGGAGGCCATCCAGAACTCGGACAAGTCCCATGCGGACGAGATGCTGGCCTTTGCAGAGCAGGCGGGCCGGGAGTATGAGGCGGAGCTGTCCGGGCAGACTCCGGCGCCCTCCCCGGATGACCGGGAGACCGGCGAAACGGTGCGGACCCCCAGGGGCACCTTCTATGTGACGGATATGAGCCGGGAACAGATGGAGGCGGCCGGGTACGGCCTGCACC
>PPYE01320254.1_pt1 | contig 26807 bp, 18 predicted proteins | sample 1559881 | NCBI WGS metagenome assembly PPYE01 (sample SAMN08240022, study PRJNA423297) | Human gut metagenome, whole genome shotgun sequencing project. | reverse complement strand
CCGAAAGTGGAAGCGCCGTTTCCATACCAGCCCATCAGGCTCTCCCCAGGAGCGTCCAGGCCGGCTGTTTTTCTGAAAATTTGCAGCAGGGAATCATTGGGAATCGCCAGGTAGGTTTCTATGGTTTCCCTTCTCTGACTCTCCCACAAGCTGTTCTTTAATTCCACTCCCTGATATCTGAAATCCTTTAATTTTTCCATACCCTTTCCTTTCTGCCGCCCGGGCGGCAGTTTCCCTTCTTCTTATTTCTCTCCTTTGCGTACCTCCCAAACTCTAACAGACGGCTCTTGCTCGTCTCTATTTCCAGCCCATATTTCTCCAATCACTTTTGCATTTCTTCATAGTACCGCTCCGTTTCTGACTTCTCTTCAAATCCTGCCAGGCAGTCATCCGCGTACACCACCAGAAAGCTCTCTCCTGTTCCTTGTTTCTCAAAGTACTTTTTGTACCATAATACCAGTACATGGTGCATATAGATATTGGCCAGTACCGGACTGATGATGTTTCCCTGCGCGCTTCCCACTTCATTTGACTGGAGGGTCATTGTAAAGCATGATTGGCCCTGTCTGTTACCAGACAACACCAAAGACTCACTAACGGCGGCTCGCTGCGCTTTACCGTGCGGGTGTTCCACCCGCTAAACCATCCGCCCTTTTCTGGACGCACTCAACCCTTCACCGCACCCACCGTCAGGCCCTTAACAAAGTATTTCTGTACAAAGGGATACAAAAGGACAATGGGTCCTGTGGCCACCACTGCCATGGCCATTTTAAAGCTTTCCGTAGGCATCTCATAGGATGGCACATTGGCTATGGCCGCCGCCTTTTTGATTCCATCCATGCTCGTCTGCATATTATAAAGCAGATACTGCAGAGGATAGAGCTTCTCATTGTTTATGTAAAGCATGGCCTGATACCAGTTATTCCAGTACATCAGTGCGATAAACAGACCTATGGTTGCCAGCCCGGCCTTGGACAGCGGCAGGTAAAACTTATAGAAAACCTGAAATTCCCCGGCCCCGTCAATCGTTGCCGCCTCCGCAATTTCTTCCGGGATGCCTTTCATGAAATTCCGCATCAGCAGAATATTCCAGGAGCTCAGCATCAGGGGCAGAATCAGCACCCAAATGTTATCCTTCAGATGCAGATATTCCGTAGTCCAGATATACCCGGGAATCATACCGCCGCTGAACAGGGTCGTGAAATAGATAAAAAATGACATCTTATCACGGTAACGGCAGGTTGTTCTGGAAAGTACATACGCCATCATGGTTGTAAAAAATAAGCCCAGCGCTGTACCTGCCGCCGTCACAAAGGTACTGACGCCATAAGCCTGTATTATTGTTTTCGGCACCCGGAAGACCAGTTCATATGCACCCATACTTAATTCCTTCGGCCAAAAGCTGAAGCCCCGGGTAATGATCTCCGACTCTGTCATAAAGGAGGCTGCAACAATGAGGTAAAACGGAACAATACATATGAGAGCTTCCAATGTAACAATTAAAATTGCCGCTGTTTTGATAATGATTTTAGATTTATCCTTATTTTTCACTACAGATGCCTCCTTAAAATAATGCGTATTCCGGATTCATCCGCTTTACAATCCCGTTTACTGCCATAATAAATAGCAGGCCAAACAGGGACTGATAGAATCCCGCCGCACTTCCCAGCCCCACGTCAAAGGTCTGGGTAAGGCTTCTGAATACATACGTATCAATAATATCCGTTGCATTAAACAAAACACCGTTACTGCCAATCACCTGATAGAACAGTTCAAACTGCCCTTTCATGATTTTTCCTACTGCAAATAACGTAATAATTATTATCGTAGGTTTCAGCAGCGGCAGAGAAATGTATCTGATTTCCTGCCAATGGCTTGCGCCGTCAATCCTGGCCGATTCATAATATTCAGCGCTGATCCCCGTAATTGCCGCCATATAAACCACTACACCATATCCAAGCCCCTTCCACTGTTCCAGAAATACAAGTACATACTTCCATATGCCGGTGTCCGTATAGGCGGAAAATTTCTCCATCCCCAGCAGCCCTCTTATATTATTCAGAAGGCCGGTATCATAACTGAAGATGTTATAAACCAGGACTCCCAGTACCACATAGGAAATAAAATAGGGCAGAAACATGAACGACTGCGTAATCTTCCTATATAGTTTAGAATGAATCTCATTCAAAAGGAGCGCTGTTCCCACCTGCGTTATCACTCCCAAAACAAGAAAGGCCAGGTTATACAAAATCGTATTTGCCGTAATATGCATCAATGTTCCGGACTGAAATAGGAATTTGAAATTTGAGAACCCTACCCAGGGACTGTGGAAAATACCATCATTATAATTGTATCTTTTAAATGCCAGCACCACACCCAGCATGGGAATATAGCTGAAAACCACAAAATAAATTAATGTGGGCAATGCCATCAGATACATGGTCTTATGCTTCCTTAATTCCCTGTGTACAGGAATCTTTTTTCCTGCCATTAAGTAATACCTCCTCAACTATTTATTTCTGAAGCTGCTGCCTTATTATCCGGCTGCGTCACCTCTTTGTGCCATAACCATAGCATAGTTAAAGCTGAAAAATATAGTTCGGATACGGGACTTTGCCGGATTATCCAGCTTTTAAACCACTAAATATGACGTTCTTTATACAAGATTCATATTTTTGACCATGAAAAGGGGGACTGCCAAGATACAGTCCCCTGCATTTACTGCTTTGTTTCATCTGCCGCACGCCACTGATTCGGCGTAACGCCATGAGCCTTTTTAAACACGGAATAAAAATAAGAGTTATTTACAAATCCTACCTGTGTGGCTATGGTATTGATGGAAATCTGACTGTTCTTAAGCAGTTCTTCCGCTTTTTCCAGTCTAACCGACATGATATATTCGGAAACGGATTTCCCTTCCATTTTCTTGAACAGCCTTCCCAGATAACCAACCGAAAGCCCAACCCTTTCTGCCACCAGATTGATTGACAGATTTTCCTCTTTGTAGTTTTCCCGGATATAATCTTTGATTTCCTGAATAAGAAGTTCATATTTACATCTGTTTTTCTCTTCCTGTACACATGCCAGCCTGCCTAAAAAAGCTGATGCAATCATGTAAGTCTCATCCATTGTCTCCGAAATCATAATTTCCTGGATAATATCATCCATACTGAAATCTTCCACCGCAGCCAGCATAGAACCATCCATTACTGTATTATTTACCTGCAGAAGAAGATTCACTGTCAGCAGTTTTATCTCATAAGGAGATTCCATGCCAAGCTGGTTCAGATACTGCTGCAGCCCGCTGCAGGCTTCTTCTCCGTTTCCCTTACCCAATGCAAGGATAATATCACCTGCAAGCTGCTTTCTGACCAGAGAATTCTTCTCTTCCTTTTTCTCCGGAATCATTTCAGGAAACAACAGTGTCCGAAGTCCCATGATATACCGGTACTGAATCATCTCTGCTGCTTCATCATACAGCCCAGAAATATCCTCATACCCATATCCGATGGAGCTTACAGCCGCGCTCAGCCCCGGCAGTCCCTCATCATGCAGTTTCTTAATGATTCTGTCATATACGGCGTTCAGGTTCCCCGAAAACCTCATAATATCCGTTTTCTCCGAAACATTGCACAATACGGCAATCTGATTTTCCGTAATCGCCCCCACATCACAGCATATGCTTTCCGCAAATACCTCTTCAATAATTTCCGTAATCTTACCGAGAATCCGATTTCTTTCATCCATATTATATGCCTTACAGAAAGCCCGGAAACGATCTATTTCAAACAGAACAACATAATATCCGGACTCAGGCTGTGTTGTCATATCATATCCGTGAAATTTTGCCGCCGCATCCTCCAGGATGCCGTTTCCCTTCAGAAGCCCCCTGATAAATTCTGTCCGCCTTGCCAGCATATGTTCCCTGTTTTCCGCTTCCAGGTTACACATATTCTGTGAAATCCTGCTGTAATTATCCGCTAGCCGCTTTGACAGAATCCAGATAATCAACATCCCTGCCAGAAATATTAAGGAGCTGATCAACAGCGTAAAATACAGGACGGGCCGAAGCTGTTCCTTAATATAAGAGTAGGACTTAATCCCAATAAAAATCCAGTCCGGATTGCCATATCTGTAATATGAAATCAGGCAGTTCTCCCCGTCAATCCTTCTTACCATACTGCTTTGCATCTCAGGCGCATTCAGTATCTCGCCGACATAGTCCCGGCTCTGAATATCTTCACCAAACGGACTTACACCGGAATCCAGAATTACCTTTCCCTCCCCATCGATTAACAGGATGCTGTTTTTTCCAGCCTCCTGAAGTGAACCCTTCGTGGCAATCTTCTTTTCCAGCCACTCTATTGGGACATTGATAATAATAATACCATCTATTGATTTCGTCTGAATAAAGTAATCATACAGGAAAAAGGTAAGTACCGGGATCTCTTTTCCATTTTCCATTGTGATTTTTCTTGCCGTAGGCGTATAAGTCCCAAAGGAATTTACATCTTCAATATATCTGAATATATCCTGGTCAAAAAAATTGGAATAGGTAGCCAGGCTGTTAATACGATCTGAGGATACGTGAATTTCCTTTGTTTTTTTATTTACAAGATAAATGGAGTGAATCAGATCAGAAGAGACTCTGATAGTATCAAGCTGCATTTGTGCTTCAATCAGATTATAAATATCCATCTCTTCCTTATAACACATCTCCATAACGGTATAATTCAGGCGTATGGAGTTATTCAGGCTCTTAATATTCTCCGTAAGATATATCAGGTTATTGCTCTTTTGTTCAAGCATATCGGTTTCCACATCACATAATGCCCCTGAATAGGTTCTCACAAAATAACCGTACATGGCCCCCTGGAAAAACACAGTAATCAGAACCATCACGAGAGAGAATGGAATCATAACCCTGACAAAATATTTTTTCCCTGAATCATTCATTTGCTTTCCTCCGCCGTTTACCGTCTGCAAGAATTGCAGTATATCCTCTGTTCCAAACCAGAGACTGGTTATTCTATACTCCAATTGAAGCTGAAGTCGTTATTAAATAATCATACGGCAAACTGGACGGAAAGCATAGTTTAAAATATAAACATGACTGTTAAATCAATTCTTTATAACTTTTGTATTATTTCGGGAAATACCGCATAAAGCATTATGTTTTTAATACAATGTCCGGCTTACAATCTCCCTCTGCACAGCTTTTTCCAGTTCTACGAACCTGGCGCTGAAGCCGCCCACACGGACAAATAAATTACTGTATTTTTCCGGATGGATCATAGCCTGCTCCAGATCATTTCTATTGACTACAGATATCATGGCCTGAGTGCCGCCGTTATCAAAATAGGTCTTCAGCACACTTTTTACAACAGCGCCTCCGTCACGGAACAGTTCCGGCGAAAATTTCATATTCTGTACCGCTCCGGCATGAAAATCAGGACGGAGCTTTACCAGGGAATTCAACAATGCCGTCAGACCCTTTTTATCATTTCCACTCCATGGATTATTGGCGTTTGCCATATGCAGGCCTTTTTTCCTTCCATCCGCTGAGGCTGCCGTCAATTGTCCCATTGTGGTGTTGGCGCTGTTATTAATGATTACGACAAGATACGAATGAAGTTTTACTTTTTCAATCTGTGCCCTAACCGTATTGCATATATGTTCATGAACCTTCACAGCCATATCGTCAGCTTTAGAGTCATCGTTTCCATATTTCGGCACGCTTTCCAGCAGGTGTTTTTCTTTTTCATAGCCTTCAAAATCAGCATCCAGGGCCGCGAGCAGCTGCGCCGGTGTCAACAGCTTCTTATCATATACCGTCTCTTTGATTGCGGTAAGGCTGTCTGCAGTATTCACATTTCCATAGGTTTCAACCGTACCCCCAAGGTATTTGATACCGCCTGCGAAAATAGCTTTCCCCCGCTCTATACAATCATCGTACAGCATGCTCAAATATAAACAGGGCGCAGTTTCACCCATAACACGATATTCCAGCTCTTCCTGCACCGCCAGCGCATCTATGAAATACTGTACCTGCTTCGTATAGGCTTCCCATAGCTCATCAAAAGACTTGAACTCCGAAAAATATCCGGTCCGTATTCCCGCCTCTTTTCCCGTCATACTGTCCATTCCGTTATGCAGCGTGATTTCCAGCACCTTCAGCAGATTGATTACACCATTGGGGCTGCCAAAGCTCTTATGGTTAATCACATATTCCCCGCAGCCAAAGGGCACATAATCCTCCGCTTCCTCTGTGCTGATACGAAAAGCATTGCTCACTGCCGGAATATTGACATCATCATTATACAGCATGGGATAGGTACGTCCCTCGCCAATCGTCTCCAGCGCTTTTTCCATCAGCCTGCTGTCCATTCCTTCGTAAAAGCGCAGCGTAAGCTGAGGCTCCGCCTCCTTGATCACTCTTGAAGCTTCTATGGCAAGAAGGGCCGCCCTGTCCGCATTCTTTTCATTTTTCCTGCCTCTGCCGCCCAGTATCACTCTTCCGTTCCAGGTAGTCCTGCGGTCTGCGATCAGCTGCCATAATCCGTTGAACAATTCCTGTCCCTGTTCCATGGTGAGCCTCTGTTCTTCCAAATCCTTCGCCAGATAGTCCCCGAACAGAACATCCATCCGCCCATAGTTGATCGTGCCGCTGATCAGGGCGTATAACCACATCAGCTGCATGGCCTCCCGCAGTGTCCGCGGCTTTTGTGACGCAACATTCTTAAGGGCTCCTGAAATCTCCTCCCATTCCGCTTTCTTTTCCGCATCCTCCTGCGCTTCCGCTATCCCAAGCGCCTGTCTGTAATAATACATACAGCACCTGGAAAGGAGCTGCAGCGCCATTTCCATCGCCTCAAAGAGTTCTGTTTCTTCCCCCTGTGCCTTAGCCGCCTCTTTTCTCTTTGCAACTGTTTTTTCAAGCCCCTCTATTCCGTTATCCAGAAGCTTCCCATAATCCAGATAGCTTCCGGCCATACGGTACAAAGGTGCTGCCGCTAACGGTTCTTTGCCCCAGTTGTCACTTGGCAGCGCTTTTGCAATTTCCGGTGGAAAGGCATTCCGTACTTTTACCTGGGTCTTTTCCTTCTCCCAGAACGCAATCATGTCTTCCATTTCCGCCCGGAAGGCGTCCGTATATTCGTTTTCCTCCAAAAGCCTCCTTATCGCCGGGGTATTGCAATAATAGCCCAGCCCGCCCGGTTCCGGGCTGAATCCTATCAAACTCATTTTAATGCGTCCTGCAAACTTATCCCCGGCTTTGATGTCCTCAAAAATATCCGGATACATTTGTTCCAGACATTTCGCTTCCCTTATTGCAATCGGGGCGTCCCTGTAGCGCAGATAGCTTTCCGTAAAGTTTTTTTCTACCAAAAAATCATACTGCTGCATCCTCTCTTACCTCCTGCTGTCCTGAAAGTGTCAGTTCATCATAACTTCACAGCCCGCCTCCAAAAAATGTCTGCGAAGAATGTCCTTTTGCTCCTGATCCGTATTTTTCAAATCACAAAGTCCATATTCCTTCCCGATCTGGTTCCATTTTCCTTTGCCCATATCATGATAAGGCAATAACTCCACACCTGTGAGCTTCGGATACTTCCGCGCAAGCGCCGCAATCCCCCCGATATGTTCAGCTGTATCATTTACACCGGGAATGAGCGGACACCGGAGCCTTATTTTTGCTCCCATACGATATAAATAATCCAGATTATCAAGAATTATCTGGTTGGAAACGCCGGTATATTTTTTATGCTTCTCATCATTTATATGCTTAATATCATATAGAAACAGGTCAACATTACCGGCAATCCGGGCAAATAGTTCCTTCCTGGCAAAACCGCTGGTTTCCAGGCAAATATACAGGCCCAGCGTTTTTGCCTCACCCAGAAGAGCTTCCAAAAATGGAAACTGCAGCATCGGCTCCCCGCCGGATACCGTTAACCCGCCGCCTGAATTTTCATAATAGCTTTTGTCCGCAATAACTTCTTTTAAAATGGTATCCACATCCATTTCTCCGCCGGACAGCTTAAGCGCGCCATAGGCACAATGAGCTATACATTCTCCGCAGGCATCACATTTTTGATAATCCAGGACATGCTTCCCCTGCTTTAGCAGATGTACGGATTTGGAGCAGCTCCGGATACATTCCAGGCATTGTACACATTTTTCTTTATAGAACATCAGCTGCGGCTCCCTGCTCCAGGATTCCGGATTGTGGCACCACATACAGCGGAGCGGACATCCTTTCAAAAAAACGGTTGTCCGGATACCCGGCCCGTCATGCAGCGAAAACCTTTGGATATCAAAAACAATTCCTGATTTTTTCATGAATATATTCCTTTCTTTTTGATTTCAAAATAAGTATAATACAGTCATGACGGCGTCTTCTTGTTTAACAATGTCTGATTTTTGTACTATAATGATATTATCAGTAAATCATCAGCAGGAGATAACTTATGCGGACCTCAAAATTACTGGCAGCCACAGCTTTTGACCCCAATACGGAAATGTCCTTTACATTTTCGGTTAATACGAAAGCATTTTCACAACCTCACAGTCATGATTTTTATGAGATCACCCTGGTTACCTCAGGTAATATTGAGCATCACATCAATGGTTCGGTTCAAATTCTCCCTTGTAATACAATGACTTTTATACGTCCTGCGGATTCCCATTTTTTCAAAAGCGCAGATCAGGAAGCATTTGAATACGTCAATCTTGCATTCACTCAAAAAACCATGCGGCTCCTGCTTCAGTATCTGGACAATTCATTTGACATAGAAAGCTTCGATAAGGCTCCCATGCCGCCGTCCACCTGCCTCAATCCTTCCGATACCATTGCCGTCCGGCAGAGTATAGAAAAGCTTTCTCTTTATACCTCAATGGATAAGGATAAAAAGAAAGCCTATTTTCTTTTGCTGACTGCAGAATTGTTTTTTAAATATTTTCAAAACGTTTGTGAAGGGAAAAAAGTCCAACCGGCCTGGTTTGGCAAGCTTTTACAGAGCATAAATGAACCCGGGTATTTCTGCGAGGGGATATCCTGCCTTGAAAGATTAAGCGGCAGGGGGCTGCCCTATATCAGCCGGCTTTTTAAAGAAAAACTGCAGACCACCCCCACTGACTATATCAATGATCTTCGCCTGAATTACTGTGCCAACCGGCTGGTCCACAGCGATGCCGCAATTATTGATATTTCCATGGACGCCGGTTTTAACAATCTGAGCCATTTCTATCACCTTTTCAAAGATAAATATCATATGTCTCCCAATAAATACCGGAAAGAAAAGCGGGTTATGATGTAATCCCCCGCCCTTTCATCCTGGGGCTTCCAGGGCTTCACCCTTTTTCCCTGGTCCATCTTTCCCTCAGAAGCCAGGCTGCCATCTTAGGCTGCCTGTTCCTGGTGAAAACGCCCTTTTTATTGCCATCAATGCGGTTTAATCCCTGCTTGGTCTGAAAATCCGCAAATGCCCATACCTGCTCTCCCACCATAAAATCAAGCTCATCAAACGCTTTATGATATTCCTTCAGGAATTCACACTGGAATTCCTCCGAAAAGGCCACCGCAGGCATTTTATGCAGGCCGGGTATCGTATCCGCCCCATATTCTGTCATAATCATGGGCCTGTGGTATTTTTCATACCATTCCTTCATTTCACCTGTCACCTGCTCTTTTATCACTTCCGTATGTCCGTGATCCGAATACCATCCGAAATACCGGTTCAGGCAGATCACATCCAGCCACTGGCTGACTTTGTCCGCAGAGGGCCACATGGTATGAACCATCGTCACCGGCCTGGTATTATCAAGGCTGCGCATGGTATCAATTACCTTTTTAAAATAGGGCACGGCCCCGTCCTCGCTGGTATCAGCTTCGTTGGCCACACTCCACATGACAACACAGGGGTGGTTTTTATCACGGGAATACATATCCTTAAGAGTGTCCAGATGATGCTCCAGGGTCTTTTCATTAACCCTCGTTCCGTCAAAGACCTTCTTCTCCTGCCAGAAACACATGCCCACAGCCGGCGCCTCGTCAATGATTACAAAACCTTCTCTGTCCGCCATCATCATCAGCTCCTCAGAATAGGGATAGTGGGATGTACGGAAAGAATTTGCCCCCATCCATTTAAGCAGGTTAAAATCCTTCACATTCAAGGCCAAATCCATGCCTCTTCCATGAATCTCACTGTCCTCATGCTTTCCAAAGCCTTTAAAATAAAAGGGCTTCCCGTTAATCAGGAATTCCTTATCCGTCACTTTTACGCTTCTGATACCGAAGGTTTCCGTGTAAGAGTCTTCCTCCCCTTCTACACGCAGGCGATACAGATATGCTTTGCCCGGATTCCAAAGCTTCGGGTTTTCAACAGTCAAAGTGACTGTCTCCGCCGTATCGGTGCTTTCCGCAGCCGCCAGTCCGTCTTCATCAAGGATCTGGATTTTTTTAATTTTATCCGTTCCGGTAATCCTGCATACAACTTCGGCCCGCGTCATTTCCTGGTTCAGGCCTGTCGTAATCACGATATCCTCAATATACCTCTTGGGGGTCGTATACAGCTTTACTGGCCTGTGTATACCCGAATAGTTATAAAAATCAAAAAAAGTATCCTGGTAATGATACCCTTCCGGATATCCCTTTCCTTCTTTTGTCACGACTTCTCCGCTGGGAAGGCAGGTCCAGTCCAGGACATTGCTCAAGGCAACTGTAAGGCGGAATTCTTTTTCTTCGGATGCTTCCACAATTTCGGTAATCTCCGCTTCAAAAGGTAAAAATCCCCCTTTATGCCGGAGGATTTCCTGTCCATTTATCCAGCACACCGCATGATGTGCGGCACTGCCGAAGCGGATTACAATTCGCCTTCCCTCCCAGCCTGCCGGAATGATAAAACCGGTTTCATACCAGACATAACCCACATGCTCCCTCTCTGACGCATCCGTAACAAGGTCATTATAGCTGGAGGGGACAGCCATTAATACGGCGTCTTTTAAGGGAGCTTCGAACCATCTTTCAGATATGCCGGAGTTGTTTTTATCAATTTTAAAGTTCCAGATGCCGCTTAAATTTTTCACTTCCCTGACTCGGTTTTCAATAGGATATAACATGCTTTTTCCTCCTGGTTTACGCATTGGTTTTACAGCTATCTTATCAAATGGCTATCGTGAAAAACAGTTCAATATCCGTATTTCCCGCGCTGTCTCGAATTTATAGTCCTGACTGTGACTGAAAAATCAGCAGATTTCCATCGGCTGCCGTTTTTATACTTTCTTCGGCCTGACTTTTTTATTATACTTAATGGTAGCTGCTCTGTACCCTCACAGTTACAATGTATCATTGCTCCGTCTTTTCATCGAAGGGAGAGGGACGCTGCAGCTGACCAGAAAAAAAAGCCAGGAGGTTTCTTCATGCAGCAACAAGAAATAAAAGCTCTGCTCTCAGACATGTCACTGGAAGAAAAGATCGGGGAACTGTTTCAGCTTCCCTCTTACTTTTTTAACGGCGACATGGTTACAGGCCCTGCCGGGGAACTGGGAATCACCCCGGATGATCTCCGTGTTTCCGGAAGCTGCCTGTCCGTCGTCGGTGCGGAAAGGATTCATGAAATTCAGCAGAAGCATATCGAAAAACACCCGCACCATATCCCCATGCTGTTCATGGCGGACATCATAAACGGATACCGTACCATATTCCCGATTCCCCTTGCACAGGGCTGTACCTTCGATCCCGGGCTGGCGGAAAAATGCGCTTCCATCGCTGCCCGCGAAGCTGCCGCAGCCGGTCTGCATGTCACATTTTCCCCTATGGCGGATTTGGTCCGTGATGCCCGCTGGGGACGGGTTATGGAGTCCACAGGAGAGGATACATACCTGAATGGCCTGATGGCTGCCGCCATGGTGCGCGGTTATCAGGGGGAAAACAATGATTTTTCAAAAAAAGGAGCCCTCGCCGCCTGCTTAAAGCATTTTGCCGGATATGGCGCACCCGACGGCGGCAGGGATTACAATACCGTGGAATTATCGGAACGCACGCTGGCTGAGGATTATCTCCCTGCCTATAAAAAAGCAATCGATGCTGGCTGCGCGCTGGTAATGACCTCCTTCAATACCTTAAACCGGATTCCGTCCACAGCAAATCGCCGGCTCCTGCGTGAGGTTCTGCGCGGGGAAATGCAGTTTGACGGAGTGGTGATTTCCGACTGGTGCGCGGTGAGCGAGCTAATCCCCCACGGCATCGCCGCGGATGAAAAAGAGGCTGCTGTCCTCGCGCTGAACGCCGGTGTGGATATTGACATGGCCAGCCCCGTTTATTTGAAAAACCTGAAAGAATTGGCGGAGCAAAAACGAATCGACGAAAAACAGATTGATGAATCCGTCCTGCGCATTCTCACTTTAAAAAACAAACTGGGACTATTTGAAAATCCTTATAAGGACGGCAGTGAGGCGGACGAAAAAGAACTGCTCCTCTGTGCTTCCCACAGGGAGGCCGCAAGGGACTGTGCGGAAAAATCCTTCGTTCTGCTAAAAAATGAAGACAGCTTCCTTCCCCTGAAAAAAGGGAAAGAATCCGTTGCCTTCATCGGACCTTTTACGGACAATCAGCTGCTGTACGGCTCCTGGTCCTTCTTTGGGGATGAGCAGGACTGTGTTACCGTAAAAGCCGGAGTGACCCAAAACTATCCTGATGCCGATGTCTTTTTTGCCCAGGGCTGCCCTACCGCAGATCCCGGCACAAACGTTCTCGGCTTCCAGAAAACGCCCCCGAAAGAAGAATTTGATCTTCAGGAGGCATTGGACACAGCGGTGGAACTTGCAAAAAAGGCGGATAAAGTCGTTCTCACCCTTGGAGAGCACCGCGACTATTCCGGCGAAGGCGCCAGCCGCGCTGATATTACGCTGCCGTCCTGCCAGCTGGAATTGTTCCATAAAATCTGCGAAGTAAATCCCAATGTCTGTGTGGTGCTGTTTAACGGCCGCCCGCTGGACATCCGTGAAATAAACCAAAAGGCAAAGGCCATCCTGGAAGCCTGGCTGCCCGGGACCGAAGGCGGCAATGCGCTGGCCGGAATTCTCTACGGAGACGCATCACCCTCCGGAAGGCTCAGCATGTCCTTCCCCTATTGTGTGGGGCAGGTTCCCGTACATTATAACCATATGAGCACAGGCAGGCCTTTTGCCGGGGATTACCGCACCACCCGCTATAACTCCAAATATCTGGATATCCCCAACGAACCTCTTTATCCTTTTGGGTATGGCCTGACCTACACTGCTTTTGAATATTCAGACATCAGCCTGGATTCGGATATCCTGCACAAAGGTGACAGCATCTGCGCATCCGTACGCGTGACCAACACCGGAGAGCGTCCCGGAACAGAGACCGTCCAGATGTATCTTCATGATGTGTCCGCAAGCGTAACCCGTCCTGTCCGTGAGCTGAAGGGGTTTTGTAAGGTATTTCTGGAGCCGGGTGAAAGCCGTGTCATAGCTTTCCCGATTACGGAGGATATGCTCCGTTTTTATAATATTACGATGGACTATGTAAGTGAACCAGGCCAGTTTGAGGTATTCATCGGTTCTGACAGTACCACCAGCCGCAAAGCTGTATTCAGCCTCTGTTAAGAAGTCAAATACCCCGCACAAGCTGCGGGGTATTTGACCCTCGCGGCAATCGCCAAGTGGATGCACAAGTGCATCCGTTTGGCTCGTTGCCCGCGGAAATAACAGAGGCTGAATACGGCCGGATAAAACTTCCCGCACCGCGTTAAAAACGGATGATTGCGGCGCCGAAAGGCTCTATTTGCTCCACATTTCCGAAAAGGCAGCTTATTGTCTTTTCGGAACCCGGGCAAAGGATTCCCGCATCCTGTATTTCTGCCGAATAATTCACCAACACTGCATAGGTGTTATCCGTTCCCTGATGCAGGGTCATACCAACATAGGGATTTGTTTTCCTGATTTTCCTTTTTCCAAGAACCGCTTCCGCCGCTTTCTCATAAAAATGATAACAGGGAGCTTCCAGGCCGTTTTCCTCTTCTAAAAGCATCTCTTCCATCGGGAAATTCAAAAAATATACTTTGCCTGCCCCATAAGAAGCCACGCTGAATATGGGATTGCCCTCGTCATCCTCTGCCAAAACCTCCGCCCGCTCTGCTGCAAGCCTGATATGATACGGTTTCCGGTAAGCAAAGCTGGACTCCTCCCACCAGAAGGTTCCCTGTCTGGAGGACTTTTCAGCGGTTATCACCTTCAATCCGGTAAATTCCCTGAACTCTGTGAGAAAACCGTCCTTCATGGAAATGTACAGTGAAGCGCCGTCATAAACTTTCTTTTTTAAATCAAAATAGCTTTTTTTACTCATCACATCCATACAGATGGAAGGGAGAAAATACATCCCGGCCTCCGGCAGCTCCTGCTCACAGTATGCAAAATCCAGTGTCAGCCCCGCCTGTACTGCCAGGATATAGCTCATATAGGCAATCCCCCAGTGAGCCTGTCCCCTGCTTAAAATGCAGACGCCATCCGTTTGCTTTTCCGGAAGCTCAAGCTCCAGGGAATCCATCTGCTTTTTAAATTCCCTCATGCACAGCAGGGATGGCTTGGGCTGCCTGTTTACGTCCACCATACCCAATTCTCTTTCACACATGTTCCAGTCGTAGGGCGGCGCTGTCAGCTGCGTCTGATCAAAGGCACACCACCACAGCACACCCGGCGAACCATTGGCCCAGTTGGACCATAAATTCACCTTCAGGAAATCTGCCGCAGTTTCTTCCTCACAAATCATAGGCCCCATACTCCCCAGTTCTTCCACCAGACAGGGCTTCCTGCCGACAGAAGCATAATATTGCGTCTGTGCGGTTGCATGCATCAAGGTTCTGAAGCTGTTTAACGGCGTACGCTGACAATGCTCCACCCAAAACGGATAAGGGTGGGTGGTGAGAATATCCGTCAGCTCCCCCTGATCCTGAATATTCCAGACACCTTCCAGTTCCAGCGAGTGCATGCCGGAAATAACAGGCCTGGTCTGATCACAGCTCTTAATCGCATTTACGATGACAGACGACCAGCTATATGCCTCCTCACGCTTATGCGCCTGATCCATACAGTTGCATTCATTTCCAAGATCCCACGCACAGACTGCCTTCTGTCCCTTCATCCGTCCTACAAAGCCTTTGATAAAAAGCTGCTGGAAAAACAGCGCAGTGGGATCTGTAAAAATATTTTTTTCATATAAAGCCGCCGGAACAAACAATCTTCCGCTCATCCACCCGGTAATCAGTCCAACAATCAGCTTCAGTCCGTTTTTATCAGCAATCCGGCAAAACCGTTCAAACCGTTCCAGCATCACCTCATCCAGATAACAGGGATTCCCTGGATACTGATCATTTTCCATCCGATACTCCCGCATACTGTGGCCGCCGCCCAGCACAGGCTTCACAGGCTGAAAATCCCTCCAGTTGGGAAATACGCGCAAAACATCCAGCCCATTATCCGCAAGCAGCTTCAGATCCTTTTCCACGATATCTTCGTTCCAATCCCGCCACATATCAGTACCAGCATGGGAGGCCCAATAATTAACGCCTAGCATAAACTCCTTCATAGCAATCTCCTTTTAACTTCATTTTCCGTTCAGTCTTATCATAAAACATCAGGATTGAAGGCAAAAGTATAAAATCAGTACAATCCATAAATCACAGTTTTTATACTGCCTTTACAGAATATAAATCAATTCATTCCCTCCTGTCGGATTTTATCCGATTAAGATATCAATATACATCCGGCCGCAGAATCCATGACGGAGCATATCGGCTTCAGCCAGGCCTGCCTGTCCCTTAAAATCAAAACGGAACTGAGCTTTATGCTCAGTTCCTGCTAAACACGTATAAAACATCACTGTTAAAATCATGTACGGATATGATTGTTTTCCCATCCCTCTCATAATATACCGGAACTCCGACATTATGGTCCTCCAAAATAATCATCCTGCCATGCCACTTACTGACATTCTTTTTCAAAATAACCTCGCTGTTATAGGGAAGATAAACAGCCAGCTTATCCTCCGCCTTACAGCAATAGCAGCCCGGAATGGGATTTTCCAGCAGTTCCTGCGCCGGTTGTATATCATATAACTTTGCATCTTCGAAGATAGCCTTTGCAAAGGAAAAATCCCATGCGCCGGGAAATCGGAGCGCCGTTCCGAAATCATAGGGAATGCCGGAAAAAGAGGCATTATTGAAAAAATTCTCTCTTCTGTGGCAGGACCAGATCCCATGAGCGCCATAAGTAATTCCTGCTTTTGCGCCAGTCATCAGGCTGCTCCACGCCATCCTCCGCACATCCTCCGCCCTGAATCGCCCTTCCCGAAATCCGTCTTTATGCCCTTCATAGGAAGGCTCGGTATTGACTATCGGACGTTTCACCAGCTGCTTCAAAAACTGGGCAGAAAATTTTTCCGGATTATCCTGATCTAAAAAGCTGTGGCCGGACTGGTAGGAATAAAATTTAAGGGCGGGATTATAAATCAGACTGTCATCCGGCTGCTCCCCGGGTGCAATATGCAGAGTCGTCAGCGCCCCATTATCCAGCTCATTGACAATTTTTAACACCTTCATGCAGTAATCGGTGACAGCCTGGTTTTCAAAACGCACATCTCCCGATATCGCATAAACAGGATGATATTTTTTCACCCGTTCCACTGCGTAGCTGTATATCGGATAAAGCTGTGCTTCAGGTATCACCCGCTCCTCATGCCCCTTTGACGCCCAGCTGTCGGGAATATGGTGCGCCCAAACCAGGTGAAGTGCAACTGTAATCCCATATTCCGCTGCAACAGCTATCATCTTTTCCACTTTATTAAAATAAGCATCATTCCGCACATAATAATCAGGAGTTCCATCTTCATTTTTCATAAACGGCAACAATTCATTCTCATCCGCACTGTTGTCATGATCCAGAGGGAAAAGGCTTACCTGGACAACATTAAAGCCCTGTACCTTCCTGTAATGCAGGTAATCCCTCCATTCACTTTCACTCAGTTTGGAGAATGCCATCCAAATCGTGTCGGCCAGATAAAAGAAGGGCTTTCCGTCCTTAATAAAATAATCTTTACTTTCTGAGACTGTAATTTCAGACATAAATAATCCCCCATATCTTTTATTATGTTTAAAGCTTTTCTCTGTCTCCGGGTCTGTTTACCATTTTACCATACATCCCGGTTCGCTCTTACAAAATCCCGGAAACTTCCCGGCTTTTTCCCCATCACCTTTTCAAAATCCTCCGACACCGTCCTGGCAGTCCCCATCCGGGTCATCAGATAAAGCATGCACATAACCATTGCATAGTCTTTTTCCAGTCCCCGTACTTTTGTCCAATAGCTGAAGGCTGCACGCACAGATATACCTGTATAGGCAATTTCTTTTTTCAGTTCCCTGCTCATGATTTCCGCAGCTTCTTTGTACGACAATGCCTCAGGGCCGGTGAGATCATAGGCCTTATTCCTATGGCCAGCCGGTTCAACCAATATCCTTGCCGACATTTCACCGATGTCCTTCGCATCTACAAAGCTCGTAAGCGCTTTTCCTGCAGGTATGACAATCCTGTTGAAATGCTTTATTTCAAAGGCATGGATTCCGCTCAGGTTCTGCATAAAAAAACTGGGCCTGACGAAACACCATGGGATTCCTGATTCCCGCAGCATTTTCTCTATTTTATGGTGAGGCGGCGCGGGATTTTTCTCAATGCCGATCAATGACAGGAATACCACCAGCTTTATGTTATTCTGCTTCTTCATTACCTCAATAAACGGGCGGAAATCCTCCGGGTTTCCCATCTGCGGAGGACGCATTATAAAAACGCGATCCACATCCTGCAGCGCGTTTTCAAAGGTCTCCGGCTTTCCAAAATCAAATCTGCAGTATTCCGCACCGCTGCCAAACAAGGCTCTGGCCTTCTCTTCATGCATACCGGCCGCTTTTACGCTCTGATCCTGCTCCAGCAGGTATTCCGTCACATATTTTCCTACATTGCCTGTTGCTCCTGTAACTAATATTTTACTCATTGTTCCCCTTTCTCTCAAGCTGCAATACAGCATTTGCCTTTTCCAGCAGCCGCATCAGCTCACTAAATTCCTGTTTGCCCATACCATTTTCAAGAAGCGTCATCGTATGTACATATTCACTGCGCGTTGCTTCTACAAGTGACACCGCCTTTGCTTCCGGGATCAATATATATTTCCTTTTGTCCTGTTCTATTGCCTCTTTGCGGATATATCCACCAAGCGTCAGGGATTTTACCATAGAAGCAACCATCGGTTTGCTGACTCCAAAAAAATCGGCTGCCGCTTTCGGTGTAATCTTCTCTTTGCTTGTCACAAGCAGAATCAGAAGCCCCATCTCGCTGGATCTCACCGGCAATTCTTTTTTCCCATTCAGGTTCAGCCTGCAGAACAGGGAAACCGTTTCTGCCGCATCTATTTTCGTTCCTGCCATTTTTATCCCCCTGCTTACCGCAGGACAGCCTGCGGTATTGAATCAATTTTTTGTTCCTTTGAAAGGGGCATTCAAACATGCTTCCTTCTGTCTGCCCAAATAAGCATATCCCCGGCGCAAAAGCGCATGGAAAATTGAGTCTGCCACCGCCAGTCCTGGGGCTGCGCAATTCCACGGGTATACGGGGAAAAATAATTAAGCAGATTAACTATTATGTTAGTTAATCTGCTTAACTTTGTCAATCGCTATTTTCCACTCCAGTCACTTATTTATCACCAAAAAGCGCAAACCCATCTTTCCCTTTTTCCTTCGCATGGTACAGCGCCTTATCAGAGTTCTGGTAAAGGACATCGAATATCTTCCCGTCTTCCGGCGCAAATGCGACTCCTATGCTGGCTGAAGTCTTCCATCTGGCTGACTGATCGGAAAATTCATGATGCAGCTCCTGAATAAGGCTCCGTGCCTTGTCTGTCGCCCATTCCCTTGACGGAACAGTTATAAATGCCACGAATTCATCTCCGCCAATACGCCCCACAATGTCCCCGCTGCGGAACTGCCTTCTTAAAATATTAGCAAATCCTGAAATTACCAGGTCGCCGAATGCATGACCGCAGTTATCATTTACCTGTTTAAAATTATCAATATCTATGATAAAAAAGGCATATATCCTGTCAGGCGCTTCCTCTAATGCGTGCTGTATATGATATTGCGTGGCCGCCTTATTATACAGTCCCGTAAGAGAATCCAGTTCCATTTTTTCCATCAGCTGTTTTGCATACTTTTTCTCCTCATCCACATTCTGCCTGTAGACAAACATCCGGACAGATTTATCCTCATCCCAGTAAAAAATCCGTGCCGTAATGCGCATCCAGTAATAAGACTGGCCTCCATCATTGGATATCATAAAATCATAGCACAGGCTTTCCTTTCCTTCCTCGTATGCTTTTAATATATTTTTCGGGCTGAAGGTATTAATATAGCCTTTTCTGTATTCCTCCTTAATCTGCTTTTCAGCAATAATATACAGCGCCTTATCAAAAGGCGTATCCTCCGGAACGCCAAGGCTTTTGAAATATTGTTCCGTAGCTTCGCTTGCCACACGGTTATGAGTAAGATCCACTTCATAAATATTTTCATATATTTTCTCTGTTTCCAGCTGGAATACACCGCTGTGCTTCTTCTCCTTCTCTATCGCCAGCCTGACAACTTCATTATTGTACCTGTGTATTATTTTGTTAATAGTATATAGAACAAGAATGATTACCAGGATAACAATGAAGGCGCCTATACAGATTTCCTGCTGAATCTCTTTTTGTTCCACAGTCGTGTCCCGCTCCACAATCAGGTGCCAGCTCAGCGCCGGAATATACTGTGTCACCAGATAGCCCTTCTTTCCTCCGCCGGAATACCAGAAGGTATGGATTTCCTCCTTTCCCTCAAGCACCTGCTCTTTCAGCTGCGCATAGCCGATGTCCGAAAACAATTCTGTCTTTTCATATCCTGTTTGGGATGTGGAAATCTCAATCGTCCCGTCATCATCCACAAGAAATGCCTTTATGTGATACCGTTCTTCGTAGTCCCTGAAAATGGACTGGATGTAATTGACGCGGAAGCCCACGCCTACCACACCCATAACTTTTCCCTGTTCATCCCTGATTTTACAGTTGATAAAGACTGTGATGTCATTATCCGCCGTAGCGACCTCATCATTGTCTATATTAAGGTAATACTCCTGATTTGAATCCAGCCGGCTGAAATACCATTCATTTTCCGGATTGTCCGGGAAAAGGACCCTGTCAACACCATTAAAATTATAATACCGGTTTGTTTCGGCTGATACCAGAAAGGCAGAGTCATAACCATATTTATCTTTATATGTGCGAAGATAGTTCTGCAGGATTGCAATATACTCCTTCTCGTCCTTCCGCTCAGCTTCTTCCGACAAAAACTGTTTCAGAAGGCTGTCATTTGCCATGGTAAGCGAAATACTGACAGGCTTTGTAAAAATGGATTCAATCTTATGATAAATTCCCTCGGCAGTCAAATTGGATACATTTTCCGTTTCCTGCTTAAATAACCCCTGATTGGAGTGATAGCTAATCAGCGAGGTGACTGCAAAACCCAGAATAATTACGGTACATACAAACAAATTGGTTTTTACCAGCGCAATTTTTTTCACTGTTTCTTTCACCTTCCCGTACCCTTTCTACTTCAGCTCGGGCAATATTTGTTTCAGCGTCAATATAGCATCGTTAAGGCTTAGAAGCTCTTCCTCCGTAAGCTTTTCTTCCAGCATCCGGATAAATGCCGTATTCTTAAGGTAATACTCATCAAGATAGTCAACCGCTTTCGCAGTCAGGCGAATCGATATCCTTCTCCGGTCATCTTCCACATGTGCCCGTTCTACAAACTGGTATTGATACAGATTATCAACCAGTTTCGTCACCTGCTGCTTCGGAACCTTCAAATGCTGCGCCAGTTCTGTCATCGTAACCACTCCCAGAGACTTTAAGGTTTCCAGGCAATAATAGGTTTCCAGGCTCATTTCTCCATTCAGGCTGTCTTTAAACGGCCGGACCAGTTTGGAATTCCAAACCGGCATGACCAAAAGCAGATTCTGTACAAATTTTTCCGCAGTTTTTTCTGTTTCCATTCCCTCTACTCCGTTTCCATTCTCTTCGCTCCATGTTGACAAAAGAATTCCGTAGTGATATTCTAAGAAATTAGTAAACAAAATATGACTTTTTTAGAAATGTTACAATTTTTCTCTATTCTACTTTTAAAAAGACGAAAAGTCAATCACACTTCCATAAATAAACCCATTATAAAGGAGATGCTGTAATTATGAAACTGTCAGGAATCTCAGAAAGAATTCGAAGCAATTTCCGCCACAGTACTTTGAGTTTCATTTTTATTATTGCCTATGTAAATATTTTCCCCCTGATATTCGGGCCTGAAAACTCTATAGTAGCTGTCATTTTCACTATTATGATGTCCGCATCAATGGTACGTGACCTTACGGCCACTCCGGTAAAGCATCTGTTCCTCCAGTCAGCAGTATTGGTATGGATGGGTATCGCTGCCTTTCTGGTCACCACCCTCCCCGCCTTATTTTCCTTTCTTATTAATTTTTTTACGCTGCTGTTGATTCTATATGCTTTTACTTATGAATATTCCAATCACATATATTTTCCTTATATTCTGTCATACCTGTTCCTCATCTTTATTTCGCCTGTACACGCCGGGCAGCTTCCCATGAGAATACTCGGAATGCTCGCTGGCGCCGTATCAATTATGCTCTATCAATGGGTTATGGGAAGAAAACGTGTGCAGGAAACTGCCAGGGATGTCTTAACAGAAATGATTGATGATATTTGTCAGTATATATCACAGCGGACAGCCGGAAATCCGCAGAAGGCGGATCTTTCCGCCATGCGGCACAAATTATGCCGTTTAAGCCGGACAGTCTATGAGCGGAGGAAAAAAACCTTATGTGTTTCCGATGCCGGTTTTTCCATGATAGACGCAGGACGCGGATTAGAGCATCTGATGATCCTGATACAGGAGTTTCCTGAAACATTATCCGGACAGGATAAAATATTTCTTTCAGAAATTGTCAGGCTGCTGAACCAGATGCGTATTTTTCTTCAGCAGGAAGGCCATGTTCTCCCTTCTCTGGAGACTTCTTTGTTTTATGAATTAAAAGATGATAAGACTGCCCGGCTTCTTTATAACAGCTTTGTTTATATCCGGGACCGCCTTCTTCATATGACTGAGCCCCAGAGCCGGACACACTACAGAAAAACAGCCCTTTCACTTAAAGTACGGCTCCAGGCAGCGCTGGATTTAAGCCCGGTGAGGGCAGTCTATGCGCTGCGGATCGCACTGCTTTTATCCTGCGCCACATTATTGGTGCAGCTTCTTGCACTTCCGCATGGAAAATGGCTTTTGTTTACTCTGGCATCCGTATCACTTCCCTACGCGGATGATGTTCCCGTGAAAATGAAAAAAAGATTCCTTGCTACAGTGATTGGAGGACTGCTATCAGTCGTTATTTACACATTTATCCCTTCCTCCGCAGGACGCACTGCAGTTATGATGTTATCCGGTTATCTTTCTTTTTATTTTACGGATTATACGGAAACCTTTGCTTGCTCTACTATCGGCGCGCTGGGCGGCGCGGTGTTTATGAGCGCTTTTGATTTTCAGGCGGTTGGAAATATTTTTCTTATCCGTATCGGATATATAGTGGCGGGGATTGCCGCTGCATATGTAATCAACTGCCTGCTCTTTCCTTATACGCGTGCCATGGCAACCAGGCAGCTGATGAAAAAGTATAAGGGCATAACAGAATTGCTGACAAAAGTATGCCATTCTGAGCATGTGGATACCCAGTTATACTATAATCTTGTAATCCAGGCCCATCTGCAGGAAGAAAAGCTTACCTCCAATGCCCATTTGGAAGAATGGGGTGAGCTCCCGGCTTTGCTCGCCGAATACAGGGCGAAGGTACGTCAGGCACACCGCGGCCGGATTCCTGAGAGGGCAGATGCCCCTGTCTTTGAATCCGGGCATCTTGCTACATGATGTCATGTATTAATTATTTGGTTTTTGTGGTGTGATGCAGGGTACCGGGCATCTGCCTGCCTTGTCCTGTCTTTCACCCTTTCCTCTCAGACTGGCGACAGCACATTCATAGCAGCCTCGCCATCGGTATGAATGCTTTTTCGTCTTTTCCATAATTGCCTAAACCCGAAAATGTAGTAGTTACCATTCTACATAATCCTACATATCCCCGTTTTGAAAAGCATGCAGACGGACGGTTACACTAGTGCCTTCCAGAAGCCTGCTTTCGTAGGAAAGGCCATAGTCCTCTCCACAGTATAGCTGTATCCGTTCATGGATATTTCGAATTCCATAGCCATGCGTATATGAGCTTTCATTCGAAGAAAGAATATGTTCCAACTGCTCCTGGGGAATGCCTGCACCATTATCCTTTATCAAAAGTGTAATATCCTCTCCCTCCCGCCAACCATACAATTCTATGAAACAGTCATTTTTATCTTCTTTCACAATAAAACCATGCTGAATAGAATTTTCTACAAGAGGCTGCAGTGTGATTTTGGGAATTTTATATTCCAGAAGTTCGTCCGGCATTTCTACAATCAACTGAATATCTGTTTCAAAGCGATAATTCTGCAACTGCACATAATCGGTAACATGCCTTATTTCTTCCGATATTGTTACGAATTCCCGTCCATTGTTCAGGCTGAGCTTATAAAAATCGGAGAGCTTAAATATAATATCACTGATCACAGGAGCATCCGCATCAATGGCTTTCCATTTAATTAAATCCAAAGTGTTATATAAAAAATGAGGATTAATCTGTTCCTGTATCAGGCTCAATTCAAGTCTTCTTTTCTCCTGTTCATCACGAATTTTGTTATAAAAAAGCGTTTGAAATTTTTGTAGTATACTGTTGTAATAACAGATTAAATAATCCAGTTCATCGTGTTCTTTATCCGTATATTCGATTTGGGTAAATTCTTCATGGAGCAGATTATTCATATTCTCCTCCAACAAGTAGATTTTGCGAAGCATCTGATTTGTATATTGCTTCTCAAAATAACGATAGCTCAAAACCAGAATCAGAAACATAAGTAACCATATAAATAGAATACTGAGCAATATAGACCAGAGGTAGGAAGACGAAATTGCCATTATCATAATCCAATCGGTACCCTTAACGGGTCGGGCAAAGGAGAGGTACAAACCGTTTTTTGATGAAAGCTTTCCCCAGTTTTCCTGCTCCAATAGATTACCTATCTGTGACAAAGTGTCCTTATTTATTTTCATCAGCGGAATAGTTTCATCGGAGGATTTTGTAACAAGTACTGTATCATGGAGCACAGAATATAAAATCAACTGTCTGTTTCCATTAGGAAGAACGGACATCAAGTCTCCGATTTCATCCATGCTGATACTAACCTTCTGGTACGCAACCGGGGTTCTGTTATCACCGATTTTTCGTAAAAAGGGGACAACAGTGGTGACATGATTCAGATATGGAGAACGCTGCTGTTCCGGCGGAAGCCATATGTAGGAGGAATCATCGTTTCTGAAATTCTGGAAGCTGTCATATTTTTCAAGTTCATCCAATGAACGGAATAATATGTTATCACGATATAATGTTTTTTCATCAAGATAGATGGTTATAGGATAAAGAGAGAGAAGCTGGGACATTACGTTAATCTGCGCTTCCACCCCTCTTTTGGCATAATATTGCTCCGGTGCATAATCGGCTTTTGTCTGCATGGATTCAATGACATTTTTTGAATTCTGTATCATGTAAGAAGCATAGTAGCACTCGGAAACATAATTTTCTACAGAAGTCTGTATCTGTGTAAACTCAGAGGTTGCCATATCCTGTATCACAGTATAAACAATTTTTCCTACAAAAAAACAAATGAGTATTCCACTGAGGAGCAAACAAATTACACAGGCCGCAAGAAATTTCCTGAGAAGCTTAGTTCGTATAATACTTTTGTGATAATAATCTGTTTTCATGATTGCAGTCGCTTTCTGTATTCGGAAGGAGTTGTATCATAATGTTTACGAAAAACCTTTGACCAGTAATTTTCATCCGTGTATCCGGAGCGTGCAGCTATTTCGTTCAGAGAAAGATCTGTATTTCTTAGCAACTCCTCTGAATAAGAAAGTCTGCAGTTTTTCAGGTATTGACCTACGGTAATTCCTGTTCTTTTTTTGAAAATAATTGTCATATATTGAGGCGTCAGCCCGGCAGCATCCGCAATATCCTTAATGGAAAGCATACTGTTAGTGAGATTTGATCGGATGAACTTTACGACTTTGCTGACATTCTGATTGTCATGAAAAGCCTCTTCTTCCCGATTATAATATGCATATATGTTCTCCAATAAATAGGAATGGCAGTCATTGATTGTTTCAAAACTGTTAAATTTTATCCAGGAATAATTTGATGGATTTCCAATTTCCTGCATGGAAAAATTATTTTCCATTTTCTGAAGAAGGAATACATTCAACTCAAAATAAATATTTTTAATAATATCTGGAAGTGTATCTATCTGCATTTTCATATAGCAAAACAATTCTTCAGAAATAGCTATGGTCTGTTCTTGATCTTTTATTATAATTGACTGTCGAAAATCATTGATTCGTATCCTATCCATATTAAGTACTTTGGGTTCCAAAGAAGTAACTGTAACAAAATGGTGATATCCCAGGAAAAAAAACTGCTGTAGCTGGCATACGGCCTGCATATACACAGAAGGAATTTCCCGAAAGTTGTCCGCTTTAGGGCTAACCGAAATGAAGACATCATATCCGTTAATTCTGCCTTCAGTAAATTCTGACCGAAAGCGGCGGAATGCAGAATATACTTTAGTGAGAAACTCTTCTTTGGTAAAAGCAAACAGGTATATATAGGTCTGGTTGCTTCTTTTCGTATACAGATAACGGAGCTCTCGAAAAAATTTTTCTGTTTTGCGAACAATATCAAGTTGCCGCACTTCATTCGCTTCTGAAGGCGGTTTAAGAAGCATACAGATAAAACTGTCATCCGGAAATATCCATGACTTTTCCCGGTTCAACTTTTCCATGACAGCTTCGTCCCAGACACCTTTTATCAGGTTTGAAATAACACGAGTATTAATGTGTATATGGTGCAGTCCCATAAGATCCTGTACCAGTGCTTCTTCTTTTTTCTTTTTATCTTCTGACAAAATTTTTTTAGTAACTTTGAGAATGGTTTCCTCCATTTTTTCTAAATTAATCGGTTTTTCAATATAGTCCTCAACTTTTAGTTTTATTGCATTTCGGTAATACTCCAAGTCGGAATAGGCGCTGATAAAAATAATGTGGCTATTCTTATTTTTTTCACGAATCAGCCACGCCAGTTGAATACCGTCCATTCGAGGCAGGCGTATATCTGAAATAATTAAATCAGGGTGATTTTCCTCCAGAAAGGCAATTGCCTTTTCCGCTGAATCAAGTGCGGTGATATTATCTATCCCTAGCTGTTTCCAATGGATATGCTTTATCAGACCATTACGTATGGATGCTTCATCATCAATTAAAAGCGCAGTTATCATTCCCCTATTCCCGCTTTCACCTTATATTTTTATTATGATTTATTATACCTACTACAAATAAAGTGTGCAAGAATACCAGAGAAACAGTTTCTTTTTTTCCTTGTTATACTTCTTTTTTTCCTCTTTTACACCTCATATTCCTTCTTTATAATTAAAATGTATCCGCAAGAAATAAACG
>PPYE01293464.1_pt1 | contig 26807 bp, 29 predicted proteins | sample 1559881 | NCBI WGS metagenome assembly PPYE01 (sample SAMN08240022, study PRJNA423297) | Human gut metagenome, whole genome shotgun sequencing project. | reverse complement strand
GCGGAAGAACATAGAAATCAATCAAATCAAGCCCTGCATCATCTTCTTGTGAGTAGTCCTCCGGCTTTTCATCCATTTGTTCAATATATTGGATAGTTGGAGCGCATATAATCGCACCCGCCGATTCACCGATCATCAGTTTTCCCTTTGCCAATTCCTTTTTCAATAGCTCATCCGTTCCCGTTTTACGGAGCCGTTCCATAAGGAAGAAAGAATTTCCACCAGTAAAATATATCACGTCCGCATCTTCAAAAACGGACTGTATCGTTAAATAAGCCTTCGTTGAAATATCAATTTCCGTTACGGCTGCTCCCAGTTTATTGAATAGCTTTCGAGCCGACATAACCGGTATAGCCTTCACGCAGCGAAGCTGTAGGAATAAATGCGACTTTCTTGTTATCAATTTCTTCTTTTATCAAACTTCCTACACTTGAAAAGTGCGAACATAAAAACAGTTTCATCCATATCCTCCTTAATAAATCCCGATTTTCTTGATTCTGCAAACTTTATCGTCTTGTTCCATTTTTATCAAAATTCTTTTTTAATGCTATTTCTGTTTGGAGAATAGACCCAATTAAAGGAATAAGTTGAACACCACAGATAATTTTTCCCATACTCCCAACACAATCTTCATTTTTTCCAATTACTAAAAGCATGAATATTACTGTTATTGGCAACATAACCATTCCACAGACATACCAGACTTTACCACAATATTTATGAGTAAATTCCCATGTGTCTTTATTCTTCATAGACATCGAAGTCCGATATCCAAATACTGAATTTATTTCCTTTGGAACCTTTTTCATAAAATATCTTCCAAAACCAATCAGCGTAAATGGAAGAAACAAATCCATAATCAACATAAAAATCCAAAACGCCATTGTAAATCTCGTTTACTATAATTTCCGCTTTGTATTTTCGTTTTTATTCTTTTTTGTGAAATTCTTTCAAATTTAATTCACGTTTCAATTCTTCCTCTGACGGCAGATAGGTGAAATATTTAGATGCAAATATCTGGTGATTATCTTCAGGAAGTGTATATTTTACGATAGAATCTTCCTTATCTGCACAAATGAAAATCCTCTTCCAAGTCCCAAAAGGAAATGTTGAAGATGATCAATCAATGCCTGTTCCTCATTTATACGCATCAAAACACGATAATGTGACCAGCTCAATTCAGGACACAGTGTGTCTAGAATTGGGAAAGTGCAATAAAACTGCTGCATCTTACGGAGATTCGATTTATCAAAACCTTTTCCAAACTCTGCGGTCAGCTGCTCAGAAAGTATATGATTGTTGCTGCGCTCTAACCTGTTTTCGAAGTCATCTAAAACAAAAACAGCCAGCGTATCATGTGATTCATTTCGCACAATATTTTTGCAAATAAACAGGATGCCGACATTTGAAATACCGACACCCTGTTTGCAAAATTCGAAAATGCCTTACTGCTCCATACGAACCGTAATCTTGGACGGATACTGTCCGCCATGGAAGATTGTATTATGTGCAACAACCGTTGTCTGGCTGTTGAAACCGTCTTTTGTATTGCTGTTCGGGAATACAAAGTTCTTCGCACTGGAGGTAATCGTCACGCGAATTCGATGTCCCTTCTTAAAGCAGTTGGAAATCTTCGTCGTGAGGATTGTCAGCGGAACTACCTCGCCCGGATTTAAGAAGTCTGCATGGTCAAATCCATTGCGATACTTCGCAGATAAGATACCATCTGCCAGTTTGATAGAACGGCCATTTTCATCTACATCCGTTAATCGAACCATGAAATCCGTATCCGGTGCATCGGAAGCGATGTAAAGAGACACGGTTATATCGCCTGTGATTACCACGTCCTTCTCCAGCGGATCCGTGGAGTAACACAGCATATCCTGACGTTTCTCCTCCTCTGTATAGTCCTCCGGAACCTCAATTTCATTTTCAGACATATCGATGATATGAGTTGACGGATTCTGAGGATCATAATCATAGCTGTCCTGGCTCTCCTTCTCCGGCAGTTTAAAGGAAAGAACTCCATCACCGGAGGATGTGTTGGCATGACCGCAGCTGTCCAGGTAAATCTCTGTTTCCTGGGTCTCCGGAATTGGCCAGTTGGAAGCTGTCTTCCATGTTTCCTGTCCGACGGTATAATACTCAACCGGAGCTGTTTTATCAATTCCGTTGTCTACGCCCTTCAGATGATGCTCAAACCACTGGAAATAGATAAAATCTAAGTCAAAGCGCAGAGCCTCGTCACCAAATGATACTCCATGCATATCGTATTTGCTGTTTCCGCTATGCTGCCACGGACCTAGAATTACTTTTCTCATGCCTTCCGGGAAATCATGCACAAGCTCCAGAGCCTCTGTCGTTCCCATTCCATTATCATCAAACCAGCCGGACTGGATGAGAGCCGGAATCTGCGCATGCACAGAGCGCTCCTTCCAGTTGGAACGATGCCAGAATTCATCATAATCTAAATTTTCCAGCCATTTATCCAGGAACGGAACATGATATCCCAGTGCTTTTTCTGCAAGCTGATCTAACGGGCGGATGTTCAATACTTCTTCCCAGTCATCCCGCTCCATCAGTTCCGGATGGAATTTTTTCTGAGAAACAGCGAATCCCCAGGCAAGCATTCCGGAGGTAAAGCAGCCGCCTCTTCTCGGTAGATCCACAAATGCACTTCCTGCACATACGACGCTGATCAAGGCTTTCAGGTGAGGATTACCGCTGGCTGCTGCTGCCCACTGTACATATCCCAGGTAGGAACCGCCTACCATGCCGACACTACCTGAAGACCAGGACTGATCTGCAATCCAGTTCAGAGTGTCATCGCCATCCTCTACCTCAGAGTGGTTCGGAATCCATTCGCCTTCGCTGAGGTTACGGCCCCGGACATCCTGAACTACGACTGCATAGCCGCGCTGTACGTACCGATAGTAAACCTCACAGCCATCTTCTTTTCCATATGGTGTACGAATCAGTACCGCCGGCACCTTCTCGTTCAGCCCAGCCGGTACATAAACATCCGTTGACAGATGAATGCCGTCCCGCATAGGAACCGGGAAGCTTCCAAGATGATTAACTCCATAAATTTTCTCATCTGGCCAGGTGTTTTTCCACATTTTAAGAACCGTTCTGTCCTCCTCGCCGTCCCGTACCAGCACCGTAACCATTTCTCTTGCCGGACAGCACACTGCAAGCAGCTCGCCATTCTCTACCAGCTTGTTATTCGGGAATTTGATATCACGCTGCAGATACCAGGAATCCTTACTGCTTGTATAGCGCTCTGCGCCTTCCGGCAGTTCTACGATGACTTCCCCGTCTCCCACAAGTTTCTGTTCATAGCTATGGAGCTGATGTGACAGCTTCAATAAGTCAATTTTTGTAAATGATTTATAAAAGGCATTGTCCTCTTCTGACAAAGTCTCCCACGGAAGCAGCTTACCCGATGCAATATCCAGTTTTTGAATGGAGATCGGCTGCGTATCAAAATCAAGTTCCGCATAAAGAATTCCCGATACATACAAATGATATAGTTTCATAACGATTCATCTCCCTATTCGCTGCTGTGCACACATGTGTACACAGTTACTATGTTCCTGTTATACTCCGATGATGCCGCGGATAGCATAAGCAACTGCAATACCAAGGTAGTTGCCCATCGCTCCGGCCAGAACGCCCATCAGAAGACCGGTTGTAATCATAGTTTTCCACTGTGCACTTGATGCAATCAGAGCAGCTGTCGGGCCGTCAGAAATACATGCCACAGCAGAAAGAAGAACATACTCGAATTTTACCTTCAGCAGTCTCGTTACAAGCAGATGCAGTACAATGCAGCTGACGATAACGCAGAAGCAGAATAAGGTAATATAGAATGTAGATCCGAAAAACTGTTTCAGATCAACGGCGAATCCAATGGTGGTCAGGAATAACAGTGCCACAAAAAGTCCCAGGTCAAAGTTGCCGCGCAGCTTACGTACTGCCGGAATCTGTGCAATGATAATTGAGAAAGTCGTAATCAGAATAATACGTCCCGCACTGCGGAAGCCCGGTCCAAATACCATGCCTGCAATGGTCGTAGCTGCCCATACAGTACCAAAGCCGATTGCCAGCAGCCATGCGATCTCCTGAATGGACCACTCTTTAGATGCCATCAGTTCTTCATGATCTCCATCGCCCTGCAGCTCTGCCTCTGTCATCTCATAAGGCCACAGCTTTCTCAGCAGCTTAGAGTTCTTGTAGATAGCCGGTGCCGCAAACATAAGAATCAGACTCGGAATACCAATTACATAGTCTGCTGCATTGGCAGCTGCGATGGTTCCCTTTGCCGCATCCAGTCCGACTGCGATTGCTGTCAGGTTGGAACTTCCGCCTGTATAGGTTCCGACAAACATTCCGGCAATCTTCCATCCCTCATCAATCTTGGATGCGAATAAAACACCAAACACGAATGCCATCAGGCAGACACTTACCGCTGCTGATGCCAGTGCAATAATCGAGTTTCTGTTTAACAATTTTTTCATCTGACGCAGATCCAGGCTCAGCAGACAGATAGAAATAGACAGCGGTACGCAATAACTGCTGAGGGCATCATAGGTCGGGCTGGACACCGGTACAATTTTCAAGTTTGAAAGAATAATACCGGTAACAATAACCGTTAAAGCCGGTCCAAGCACCTTGAACACTTTAAAGCGTTGAAGCCAAAAGCCGACAGCTACCATAAGAAACATAACCAGAAGCAATGCGCTTTCTGATGAAAATAATGTTGTACTTTCCATATAATTAAGTAATCCTTTCTAGTGAGAACCTCCGCGAGGCCTGGCGCATGACTTCGGTCAGCGCATCCCCGCGGAGCATTTATTATCCGAATTAGAAATCCAGATCCAGACCAAGACCCGGTTTCTGAGACAGTGTATATACGCCACCCTCGATGGTGAAGCCACCCGGCATTCCCATCTCCGGATCTACTGCATACATGAAGCTGTCGCAATCTGCCTCTGTGATATTGCTCTTAGCTGCAACTAGGCTGACACCTGCTGCAATCGCAACCTTCGTCTCCAGCATACAGCCAACCATACAATTTACATGATTTGCTTCTGCGATTGCATTGATCTTCTCTGCCGGATACAGACCGCCGCACTTCATCAGTTTGATGTTCAGAATATCAGCTGCATCCATCTTGCAGGCTTTTGCTGCATCAACCGGAGAATGGATAGACTCATCCAGCATAATCTGCATATCAACCTTCTGGCGAAGGATCTTGGAACCGTCCATATCCCACCATGGCAGACACTGCTCTACTGCGTCAACGCCGATTTTTTCAAATTCTTTCAGAACTCTTACCGCATCATTTACGGTATATCCCTGGTTTGCATCCACACGCAGGCGGATATCCGGTCCAACTGCTTCACGAATCAGAGTAAGTGCACGAATATCATCCGCCGGATTAATTCCAGCTTTCACCTTCAGGATACGGAATCCATCACGCTCAACACGCTCTTTTGCTTCCTGTGCCATCAGTTCCGGCTTATCAATACCAATTGTCATATCGGTTACGATCTGGTCACGGTATCCGCCCAGTACCTTGTACAGCGGCTGGTTCATAACCTTGCCCTTCAGATCATACAGCGCAATATCGATTGCAGCCTTTGCTGAGGTATTGCCGGAAATCAGACGATCCATCATCAGATGAATTCCCTCAATATTCATCGGATCCATACCGATCAGACCCTGTTTAAACAATTTAAGAACTTCCAGAACGGTTGCACTGTTCTCTCCGGTAACCGGTTCAAACGGAGCTGCCTCTCCGATTCCATAGATTCCCTCATCTGTCATAACTTTTACCAGAACATTCACAGAATGATCCTGTACGGCAAATGCAATACGGAACGGCTTCTTCATCGGAATGTGAATCACTTCTACTTTTACATCAATAATTTTCATATTAGACCTCCATACTGTAAAATTATTTTAAAATTAGTATAATTTTACTCTCACTAAAATATATAGTCAACCTTTTCACGTTCAAAATACAAAATTAGGGATTTTACATAAAAAATATTCCATAAATCTGTGAAAATAAGCCAAAGTCGAAACAGATAATAAGGCAAATAGGAGAATAGTAAACTTTAATATTTTTATATATATAAAACAAATCAAACTCTGGTTTATTTACAAAAACAATGGTATACTAATACAGACAGCGGATTCCGCTGAAGATCATAGAATAAAGTACATCGAACAGGGGGGTTACAATATGCTCGGTGAGCAGATACGCAACATAAGAAAATCAAGAGACTTTACACTAAAAGCCCTGGCTGAACAGACAGGACTTTCCATTGGCTATATATCCCAGATAGAGCGCAATCTGACGGATCCATCCCTGTCAACGCTTCGCAAAATCAGCGCTGCTCTGGATGTTCCCACCTATCTTTTTATGGGAGAAGCCGAAGCTGACAACACACTGACTACCAGAAAAAATCAGGTCATCACTTTATCACAGCCCCATTCCAATATCCGTTACCATCTGCTGACGCCGATGCCATCGGCAGAATTTGTTCCCCAGTCTCTGATTATCGGTTTTGAGCTGGAAGCACATGCTAAGGATGGCGAACGCCCTGTGATTCACCCCAGTGAGGAGATCATCATGGTCCAGTCCGGAGAACTGGATGTTATCATCGGAACCGAGAGAATTCACCTGATGGAAGGGGATTCGACGCTGATTCGATCCAACCTTCCCCATATTGTGGAAAACACGACAGACAAGCAAATGACCGGTATTTCCGTATTCACACCGGCCATCTGGTTTCCATCCATACGAAGAGCTGAACAGAACGGATAAAACTCATCCCTTTAAAAACTCTTTCGTCTCTTCGCACTCCGGCTTTTCCCAGAATGTTTCTGCATCCTTTGTTTCTACCCGCCGTCCATTCTGGAAAAAGGCCACATCGTCCGCAATGCGCTTTGCCTGCGCCAGGTTGTGGGTAACAATCACAATGGTATAACGCTCCTTCAGGTTCTTAAGCAGCTCTTCTATTTTGGCAGAAGCCTTCACGTCCAGAGCCGAACAAGGTTCATCTAAGAGCAGTACCTTCGGCTCCACCGTCAGCGCCCTGGCAATGCACAGACGCTGCTTCTGACCGCCTGAAAGCTTTTAGGTCAGGTTTTTATAAATAGAAAACGGAAACAGTGCCGGTGTCTGAAACACCAGTCCCACATTTTTTCTCAACTCTTCCATGGATAGACTGTGGATATCCGCCTCCTCCAACATAATTCTGCCGGACACATTCACACCGCGCTCCTGCTCCAAAAGACCATTTAACGTCTTCAAAAATGTGGTTCTTCCGCAGCCGGAAGGTCCAAGAATCGCTGCCCACATCGGTATCATGGGTCTTCTGATTGAAATCCGTCATACCTGTTACCTCCTGCTCAAATTTGTCTCGCCGAATTTCGAGCGAAAAAAATAGAGCCTCGACCCATTCTCGTTTTCAAAGAATGCGCCAAGGCTCTATGTAACAGGATACCTGATATTAAATTTTTGCAAATTTCGTCAGAACTCGCGGGGCTAATTTCCCCTCCAAAATGGCCTTCTGTAAACCCATCAAAATGGGCTAATATGAAGTCAAATTTCCTCAAATTTCACCATCGGAATCAGGTGATTTTAGGCATAGAAAAAGCCCGGAAAATAGCGTATTTCCGGGCTTTTTTAGCATTTTTAAGCTGTAGATTATCGTTTGCGTAACCTCAAATACCTGTATTTACTGGGTTCTTCAGATTCGATGTTGCAAACACGTTACAAACGCTGGAATTCTCATTACCACTGATTACACCTCAAATCAACTCAAATATACTTTAGAATTTATTGCAACAGAGACATACCTTCTAAATTTACCGTTAATAATGGACAAGAATTCTCGGATATGCTTGTTACATACATGCTACAAACCTACAGCATCCTATAACAACCAAGCACTCCTTTTCACAGCCTATAATTTTAGAAAATTAATGGGTTATTGATCCTCCACAGCTATCACAGTCATTACATTCACCGCCACAAGATACAGCATGAGCCTTCATTGTTGATACTAAATCCTCAACTTTGATTACATTCTTTTTAATGTTTTGAATTTCTTTTGCCTTACGAATTGTTTTCATAGCCTAATTTCCTCCTTGATTATGAATAATTTCTAATAATATTTCATCCAGCACACTTTTATATAGATAGCACTGATGAATATCTCCTTCACAAAGCTCACCTACTCTACATCCTCCATGGCAAAGTGGTAAAAGTATACAGTTTTTACATTTATCCGAGAAAGAAGTATTGTAAAACTTAAGTCTATTATGATGATAGGGCGAATAATCATTAATATGACCAACATATCCATCCTCATTCATTACATGCGAACAATTATATAATCTACCATCTGGTGCAATTGTATATCCATTATAGCACACAGCATAACAACCACAATCGTGCGGAACCAAACCATATAATTGATCAGCTTTCATCAGCTCTAATTCTATCAATCTATGGTTTAGTTTTATAACATTCGTCATAGTACTCTTATCTATTTCTTTTATTTTTCTAAATAACGGATAACAATAATACGTTAGGTATTCATTTTTTTCAAATCTTTCGCTGAGAAAAGCTAATAATTCGCACAAATCCTTGTAATTATCCTCAACATTAAACCTGATTGTTACATAAATTTTTCTTGATATCAATAGCTCTATATTTTCCAAAACTTTTATAAACGGATTAGCGATTGATGGTGTATATTTAATCTTGTTATATACTTCCATAGTTCCATCGAGAGTAATTTGAACATGAGAAATTTTCCATGCATTTTTCATCAAATCTGCTATATCCGAAGTAATAAGCAAACCATTTGTAACCATAGTAATCTTTTCCGGAATTCTATCATCTTCAAATATACTTGATGAAATCTTGTTGATTGCCTTGATATTTAGCAATGGTTCACCACCAAACCATTCAATTTTGAATGGTTCGCCCGGAGTAACTCGCTTGCTAATAAATCTAGCAATATCATCCATAGTATCCTCAGACATCGTTATAGTAGTTATCCCCTTCTCATAACAATAAGGACATTTAACGTTACACCCTGTTGAAGTCAATATTCTAAAGTACGGTGCTGCTTTAACTCTAAAATAACTTTGATCAAATTCAATAATATCCTTTTCTTTTATTTTATCATCAATAAGAATCCCATCTATCTTTGCAGCTTCCAACTCTTCCTCTGTTAGTAGGGTTAAATCGTTATTACCACTATATACCTCAAATTCTTTTTCTGACAATTCAGAGATAGCCCCAGAAAAAGAGTTATAAACATAATAACGCTCATTACAGGCATCCTTAAAAAAATAATTATACTCTGATTGTTTCACTAGAACACCCTCCTGATAGCAATATTTCATAAAAATACATATTTATATTATAACAATAGAGTATCTCTTTATCTTATTTTCGTCAATAATGAATTTCCAAAAGAGTGCATCTTTTGAGTATTTCCAATGACAACTCTGCGTGGTAACTGCATAATAGTGAAAGTCTCGTCTTTCCATAGAGATTCTACTGTTTTACTACATTTTCTAATTTTATCAGAAAGTATTTCCTAAAAACATGATATTTTTTTAATAAAATTGTCACTTCATTATATTGAACACATCCATCTCTTCTTTCGCAATAAACTCAATCAAGACACTAATATTTTTTATTAAAGACCATACCTTCTTAAAAAGATAATATTATCATAAAATGCCAAGCTAACATCTACATTTTTATTTATTTATATGATTCAATGCTTGATAATCCACTTTTTGATTACTAGTTCTAGGGAAATCATCTATCGCATAGCAATAAATAGTTGCACGACTAAATTTAAATCTTTTAGCAATCCATTCGTTTACTCCTATAGGCAGCTTCAAATTCATCAGAAATACTTTTAGCTGATTCTCTTCACCACAACAAGCACAAGAAATTCCATATTTTTCTTCAACAGCACATTCTATATCATCAAGATTAATTCTAATTCCATGAAGCTTAACAATACGTTTTAACCGCCCTGTAAGAAAAATTCTGCCATCAGAATCCATTCGAGCAGTATCACCTGTACGAAGAAGTCCATGATTTTCATCAGGTTTACACAAATCTTTCCAAGATAAGGCATATCCCATACAAACACTACTACCTCGGAAACACAATTCATCATTTTCAGAATCAATAAAAGCCTCCATCCCTTTACACGGAACTCCGATACATCCAGGTACGTTCCATTTATCCTTCGAATAAATCTTAGTCAAAATCGTGGTGCCCTCTGTCTGTCCATAAAGTGCATTGACTCGGACATTATTTTGCTCAAAATAAGTATTCATCGTGTCGTGAAGGCTCTTCTCTGCTCTCCCCCCTCCCATAGTTAAAAGTCTTAGTGAAGAAGGTAACCGATACAACATACCTGATTGTTCTAGTACGCTATATGCATATGGAACACCATGCATATCAGTCAGCTGCTCTTTCTGCAAAAACTCAATCAGACTTGAGTCAAACGGTTTTTTTTCCGTTATAAGTAAGGTTGCACCAATAATAAAATGCATATGACAAACAGCAAGTCCATATGTATAATAAATTGGTAACGTTAACAGGCCCCGGTCCGATGACTTTAATTCTAATGCGTCCACAAATGCGTCCGCATTATCATAAATATTGGTATAGCTAAGGCGCACCGTCTTAGGATTTCCTGTGCTCCCCGAAGTAGTGAGTAACAAAGCTAACTCTGGATTCATATCATAAACAGGATAATCCGTCTTATAGAGTAGATGTTCTTTGTTTCTATATAAACATTGCCATGTATTTTTAATATATCTATCTCCATCGTCTTTAATCCAAATATATTGTGGACGGTATAGGCTGATATATTTCTGAATAAAATCACTGTCACTTTCTGGATTAAGCTGAAGAACTATATGCCTATTTGCCATTGTAGCATAATACAAACGAACCGTATCGATTTTTCGATCTGCAAGAATAACAAAACAACTACGCTGTGAGAGAAAACTTTTCAAATGTTCACAATCTTCCCTCAACATTCCATATGAAACACGATTTCCCAAATCATCAATTATTGCTTCCTTATGGTCCGTCACATTGTTGGCTGTCAAAAACATGACTTTCTCCTTTCGCTATACCTTCGCCAATTGCTTTATAAAACCTTTCTCTCGTAATCACTGTTTTTACTCTCGTTTTTTCTGCTTCCTCAAAAATCTTCTCTAAAATACGTCCCCCAATCTTTTCTTGCATTTTTTGAGACGCATGATTCCCCTCAAAAAATGAATTATCCATCTGAGCAATATCATACTTAGAAAAGCAATACTTTACTAAGATAATAGAAGCCTCTGTGCCAAATCCTTGATTCTGATATTCGTGTGCAATCCACAAATCCCCTGATATCTGCCCATTTTTATTATGAAGTCCACATCCTCCAATAATTTCATTATTTTCCATTAGAACTATAGCAAATTTTTCTTTTTCATATCGTTTTAAATCTTCAATGTATTTGCGTGCCATTTCTTCTGTATAAGGATAAGAAGTTCCATAACGTAGCGCAGTGTCTGGATGATTTAATCCTTTTACAAGATATGGTACATCTTCCATTCTCCATTTTCTCAATTGCAACCGTTTTGAAATCATAGCCTTTAAATCACTCATATTTATAAATCTCCCCAAAAAACTTGTCCGATAGGTATCTCTGAGTACAAATTTTTAAAAATACGACATCCCCATGGATCAGATCCTTCAATGTTACCGTTAACCTTATACGCTCTCTCAATACTTTTTCCAACACATTGCTGATTTTTTTCACATTTTTTGCACTCAATCAGTATATCATTATTTCGTCGTATCAATTCATACAAATCCCTTTTCTCATATGATTCAAGAATACTATCAAGAGAATCTTCATAAATGTTACCAATACAGAACACATCCATATCTTGTGCAACCGGACTTAAATAAACATCACCATTATACTTGATACCAAGAGAATCGGGATATAATGATGTGCTTTTTCCAAGTGCAATATGCTTCCGATAAATGTTCAAAAGAGTCTTTTCATAATACTGATATGCCATATCATCATAGGAACGACAAATATTTTTTGCTGCTCCAGTATGAGCCACGGGAAGAAAATTTACTTTTGAAAATTCAGGAATATGCAACACATGAATCATATCCATAAAATTAGTTTCATCCACAGCCATACTGCAGATAATAGGTACTCCAAGGTTACGTAGTTTCTTTACAGTACACATAGTTTTCTCAAAAGAGCCCTCACCTCTGCGTTTATTATGATTCATCTTCATTCCATCAATTGATATCTGAAAAGTAATTTTATGTAATTTAGCATACTTCTCAAAAAAATCGGTGTTTACATAAATTCCATTGGTTGCCAAAGTAATATTTAGCCCTTTATCCATACAAGATTCAATAATTTTATAAGCTGAATCATGAGTAAAAAACTCCCCACCACTAAAAAAAAGTGTATTCACGTGTTTTTTTTCTGCATAATCAATAAGTTCTGTTATTTTTTCAAAAGATAGTCTCCATTTATTCTTGTCATAGTGTTGATAACAATGAGTGCACTTTAAATTACAGTCACTGGTAACCAATATCCTCATCTGTTCCATATTTATATTCCTCCATTATTTTACTCCCCAAAATAAATCATTTAACTTACTTTCAAAACCTCTTTCGTTAAAAATTCGGCAGCAAAATAAATCTGGAGCATCAAAATTACCAAAAAGTTTATATGCTCGAATACGACATCCTCTATTGCATAATAGATTAGAGTTGCATTTTTCACATTCATCAATCTTATTGTCTCTATATGCACAAATCAAATGTCCTTCCTCAGTTTTTACAAAATTTGCAAGAAGTTCTTTCAACGAACAGTATGTCAAATTTCCCATACAAAACATATCATAATCACGAGCTACTGCACAAGGATAAACATTACCATCATAGCGAATTCCAAGTCCCATCGGAAACATATGACAACGTTGCGTACCGGAAATCTTACTTTTTTTATGTTTGTACATCATAGAAACTACTGCATCATATTCACAACGAGTCTCCGGATTCTCATCGTTTAATGCACGATTAGCATCGTTAGTATAGGCCACAGGAAGACAATTAAACCCACAAAAATAGGGCATCTGCATAACTTCAATAATTTCTTTATAATTATTAAAATCTAATACCATGCTCGCAAAAACATGGTAACCAATATCATTAAGTCTTTTAACATTCTCAATCGTTTTGTCAAAATTTCCCTGTCCTCGTCGAGTATCATGTGTTTCTTTTTTTCCATCAATGGATACTTGAAAGCTGAGTCGTTTATTTACATTTTTTTTAAAATATTCAATATCAAGACAAGTTGCATTGGTCAAAATTGCAATGTCTATATCTTTTCCTCGGCAATAATCTAAAAGATCATATGCCTTAGGATGCGTAAAAAATTCACCTCCACTAAACGAAAGTTTTCTTGTTTTACTTTCAATTGCAAAATCTACAATTTCACAAAGTTTCACAAAGGATATCATTTGGGGAAGACTTTCTTCAGAACGAAAACAATGAGTGCAATGCAAATTGCACTCATTGGTAACCAGGACTTTTATTTGGTCCATTTCATATACAAATGAAATACTCATTTGCTTAAGCTATAGCTGTATCTCTTTCTAAGATTACATCAGTAGCCTTGGGATCCCCAATTTCACAAGAACTACAACTTGAAGTGGTGAAGTTTGAATACATCATAGCTTTACCATTGTCTTCTAATGCTTCAGCTAACTCTCTCATATACTCAGTATACACAGTTTCTCTACTCATAATTAACCTCCTTGTAATTATCATTTTGATGATTATATTTTACCCTTTTCTCCTCTTTTAGTCAACAAGAAACTCCGCCTATAAATATCGTAAAGTTCTTCTTGATTCAGATTATGATGTTGATATAATTTTAAAAATTCGCCTGATACAGATGAGCCAAAAATCAAACGATCGTCTGTATTAATTGTTACTTGAACCCCATGTCGATATAACTTACCAATTGGATGCCCCTGATAATTATTACATAACCCAAGACGTATATTACTAGTCGGGCATATATTTAATGGTAACTGATGACGTGCAAGCCATTCCATAACTTTAGGAGAATGTACAGCCTGTATTCCATGTTGAATTTCATCTAACATTAATTCTTCTGCATAACGCCAAATATCATCTGCCGCTTCAAACTCTCCTATATGTGATTTAGTTCTTATATGATACTTTCTTGCACAATCACATATACTTCTCATTTCTCTTATAGAAAGTTTCTGCTTGTAATTTATAATATCCACGCCTTTAAACCATTCATAAGAAAATATTTCATCTAGATATTCCATCCCCTGTGTATCATATATGGTTATTACTGGATTAAAAGATATATTTGGTGCAAAATTTTGTTTAATTGCATTAATAATGCAAACGAATTTTTCCATACCGCCGAAAGAAAATACCTCTCCAATTCCAAAATTCAATTCCAAATGAACTATGTTATCTTCTTGTGCTGCTACAAAATTAGCTTCTACACATTTCAGGTATGTCATCTTAGAAGAAAATCTACTTTTCTTCAATCCTTCCCTATACCATTTGTCCATCTTCTCCAATGAATCAAATACGATTGGAACAGGCGGGAACTTGATTCCCAAACTAGCTTCAACAAAAGACTGTTTTCCCCCTCTTGCAGCATGATTATGAAAGTCACATTTAGGAAGTTGACGCAACTTCTCAATTGATTCACTTTCTAAAGCTTCAATAAATAATTCTTTATTCATGTTTTCCTCCCAAATAAACTACTCTGTTAAAATCCATTTACAACATCACATCGTAATTCAGCCAATATTAATTTAAACATCAAATGTGCCTCGTCTTTTGAACTTATAAGGTAACTATTTTCAATAATATCACGGATTAATTCAATATACTATCTCTATATTTTTTCAACAAGAATCCGTTAGCTTTTCTATCTTGCCCCTTTATCTCTCATCTGTGCTGGTTTCTTCCTTTCTTTTCTCTCCTTTACAAGTTGCACGTTTTTCTGTAATTTTTCCCTGACACTCTGCCTCTGTTCCTGCGGACTGATTGCTGGCTTTGGCTTATCTTCTTTCCAAGCTATAGAAGCCTGGTATTCTGCCTTCACCACCTTCAGTTCTTTTTGAAATTCCTGCACGGTCTTATAACCATACTCCTGCACAATTTTTGACAGCAGGCTTTTCATATTCGAAATCTGCTTTTCCAATGTCTGAATTTTACCTTGTAGTTCTTTCCTCTGTTTGCCCTTAAAGAGTCCTTTTGTATTAGCCAACTCTTTTTGTAATTTTTCAAGTTGCTGCTCTTTTTCATAGATGGCATAATTTTGCTGATTTAACTTTCTGTTAATCTCTAAAAGGCTTGAATATTTTTCTGCCAACACTGTTTTCTCTGATTGCTTCTGTTCTGTTTCTTCCGGCTCTTGAATCTCAGCAGATAGTTTTTCAATTACCTGCCGGATAATAAGCTGTAACGCCGATACCGCCATTGTGATAACTGCTCCAAATAGATTCGGATTACTTCCATTCTGCTGTATACTGCTCCGCACTTTGTCCGATATTTCCACCTTTTTAACCGCCAAAATCTGTTGTTCTGGCACCTCAACTACCAATGCCCTGTCCACGGTTTCATTCCACCATTTTCTATATCTGTTGTCAGCTTCAATCCGATCTGCCTTGGGATTATTCTTCCCGATCTTTTTTGTTGCCAGATACACACCACCACGTTCAAAAACTTTCAGTTTATTTTTATCATCCTGCACATAGAGATTTATTAGATCAGTGTAGGAACGTTTTACTTCATCCAGAAATCCCTCATTCTTAAACTTTGCATCTTTTGCTGTAAACAGCTTTCTTTCATAAACCTCGCCTTTTTTGATAATCGAACATCCTTCACGAATTTTTCCGCTCTCATTGCAGATTTCTTTTTTCGTCCGAACATGTTTCCCATTTTCATCATAGAACATATTTCTGGATGCAATCTTCTCAACAGGTTCATTCAAACACTTACGTTCTGAAAAGATAAGATGAATATGATAATTCGTTTTTCGCTTATTATGATGCAGGGCAGAAATACACTCCACGCCATAATTTTGTTTGAAATGCTCTGTAAACAATTTGAGCAGCATATCCGGCTGATAATCCACAAAACTTTCCGGCAATGCAATGATAAGCTCTCTTGCTTCAATACACTCTCCGACTGTTCCACTTTTTCTAAATTCTTCCTGATTACATTTTGCCAGTTCCCGCCAAAACTTCCGGTCTGTCGTTTCATAAACTGCATATAGATTTTCCTGTTTCGCCTTGCTGGATATATACGTGATTCTGCCTTTTAAATTCGGCAGCTTCGACATCTGTATAAATGAATTTCTTGCGATAGGCTCCCCCTCCTTTATCTGCTGTAATACGCTTGCCACACTGTGAGTAGGTGCATAGGCACCTGTTTACGAACTTTATCCCATTTCTGGGAAAAAGCTCCCAGCAGGGCGAAATACACAGAGTACGAATCGAAGATTTGTGCGATGGGTGTATTTCGCTCTCAATCGCCGAGGGCTGCTATAAAATCTCTACGCCAGTGTGACACATAAACCCACATTTTTATTTATGGGCGTATCCGCCCTATTCTCTTGCCCATATCTGAGCATTTTCTATTACAACAACAAACTCAAAAACATGCGTATTTTCCGTATAAGCGTATATCACACGATTTGTATACGTTGCAATTCCCGTATTTCCGGCGATTATACGCTTATACACTTCTTTTGGCATTTCTTTTTTACTGTATCTTTAGCGTATCAACGAAAACCATCAGTGCGTATCTTCACATGGATTCCCTGAAATCCTCTGGCATTTTTTCCGTTCTCCGCCGGAATATTTGTGGAATATTTGATACCATACAGCTTTTCACTGTCCTTTAAATATCCGGAGAAACTTTTTGCTCCCATTGGTTTTTCTGTATTGTCCTCACACCATCGGCAATATGCGATATACAATGATTTTGAAGTAGCTGTTGTATTGTTTTCCAACCGGATATATCCTTCGGATTTCATAAAAGCGATAACGTTATTTCCATTCTCCATTGCTTCTGAAAGATTTCTTTTTGCTTTGTCACTAACTGAAAACTTATAATTATTTTTCAGGAGTCTACGCAATCCCTGCAGACACCAGAGAAAAATATCATTCACTTCACGCTGTAACTTCTCGATCAGATACGGATCATCCACTCTCTCCGGCGGAATATCTTTTGTTGTCAGAATCAACTGCCTTCTGTAAAATCCATAAGAACGATCATGTAATGCACTTAAACTTCCGTTTCCCAGACACAAGAACCTGACGTACAACATTCCCTGAACACTTTGTTTCGATTTCCTTTCCAAATCCATCTTATCTTCCAGCGTAACAATGGACTTAATATAATTTGTATCTTTCAACGCTTCCATCTTCATATCATCATCCACCATCAACAATTTGTGTTCTAAATCCGCTCTGGCGAACCGATTATGCTCCACCTTCTGAATACTGCTACTGTTCATATTGGAACCGAGAATACCACGCATAATCAATCCCACACGAGATTTCCCTTCGCCCCCTTTCCCCAGAATCAGCAACAGCTTCTGTGCTTTATTGGATGGAATCAGACAATATCCCATATACTCCTGCAAGGTTACAATGTCATCTTCTTCTAAAAGTTCCGATAAAAATCGCAGCCATTTCTCCGGTGCAGGTTCTTTTTCCTGATAGATAACCGGAAGTCGGTTCAGACAAAATTCCTTTGATTCTACAAATCTTCCATCGAGAAAAAGTGTTCCATTCTTCACATGAATCCTGTCCTGTTGTATCGGGAGTTCCTCCGAATACGCCTCCAGCTTCAATACATCCAGTAATTGCTTTACCTTTTTTGAAATACCTTTTGTAATTTCAGGTTTTATCATTCTGTAAATCTCTTTTTCGACTTCCGCATCCATCATCAATCCGTCCAATCCAAAAAGCTCTCCATTGATACATTTCAGCGGAATCTTCTGCAAAAAATATTCGCAAAATGCCACCTCATCTATCTGTCCGTCATCACACCAATTCACAAGCATTGCTGGTTCTGAGCTGACTTCCATCTTGCTGACTGCCTCTTCCATTTTCTTCATGGTTCCTTCGTCTAAATTGTTCCATTCGTTTCTCAAGCTGCTTCACTTCCTCTCCTTTGTCTGACAGAAAATCTATTCTGTCACGTAGTTCTCCCTCTAACAAAATATCCAAATAGTAATTGACTGTTGTGAGTTGTTTACAGGCTTCTGTAAATCTGTCATCCCATGCTTCGTCAAATGATTGCGGTGCATATCTGACCTTCCAATCTTCCAGCAAATGCAGATAATCTGATAAAATCCGAATACAAAATTGCTCCCATTTTTCAAATTCACGGGTCAGTTGAAATGCATTTTTTTTCGGAATAGCCTGTTTCTTAAATTTCTTTTTTTCTTTGTTATCCTGTTTCTCTAATACAATCTGAAAATCTTCCGCAAGCTTTCTTGCTGCCTCATAAGGTGTGATTCCAAACATTTTACTTGTAAAAGAAATCACATCTCCTTTTTCACCACAGGCAAAACAGTAAAAAACTTTATCCACTTTCATGCTCGGATGCCTGTCATGATGAAAAGGACAGCAAGCCATTCCATTCCGGTTGATTTTTAAGCCATATACTTCAGCTGCCTGTCTCGTGCTAACATTTTCTTTTACCTGTTGAAAAATATTCATCTGTCTCCTTAAAATTTTCTGTTGAGTTCCCTTAGAGCCTTTGATATACTGAATTTGCGAGATAGAGTTTTCAAAAGCTCTGAGAATTTGTCCTTGTTTTATGCAGGGACTTTTTCTTTTGTCAGTTCATAATTGAAATATCCGGTTTCTTCCCAGACCTTTCTGTCTGAGCAGTAATAGCTGTACGCATTGGATTGTTCCATTTTCATAGCAACCCCAAATTTAAGAATCCCCTGCTGTATTCCCAACCGAATATAATGTGCATCTTTTCCGATTGCCTTTGCGATCTCCGCAATCGGAACATTTCTTCCGCTAAACGGCGGTAATTCTACATATAATTTCTTTTCCATCCATTGTCCTCCTTCTGTAAAAGTTCCGGCAGACTTATCCCCAATGCCTCTGCAATTCTGTATGCCACTTGTGGAGAACAGCTCTTTCCCGCTTTGATACAGGAAATAGTCTGTCTTGACACATGGCTTTCTTCTGCCAGTTTTTTGATTGTCCAGTTTCTTTCTCCCATTAAAATCTGCATTTTCAGTACATCTATTTTCATCACATCACCTCTTTTACTTTCTTTTATGCATTTTGGGTTCGCATTTTATTATATGCACTTTGTTTTCATATGTCAATACATATAAGCAGAAATATGCACTTGTAATTCGCATTTATTTGTGCTATGATGATTTCGAGGTGAATCAGTGATGAATAATGAGAATAATCAAAACAAACAAATTGGACTCAGAATCCGAACCGCAAGAAAAGAAAAAGGCTTAAATCAAACAGAACTTGCCAATCTCTTAGACAAATCACTTCGCACAATCCAAAAATATGAAAGTGGAGAAATCGAAGTATCCATTGCCACGATTAATGCGATTGCAAAAGTTCTGGACTGCCCATCAACCTATCTCATAGGTTATGAGTTGGAAAGAAAACCTCTTTCCAATCTCGCAGATGTACTGCAATTTTTCTTCCAGTTAGATATGATTCGGGAAATTGGTTTTGACATTGATGTAAAACGCCCGCCACACTATGACGGCTGGCAGTGTTCTATTACTTTTGATGGTAAAGACATGTCTACAGAGCTGAACCAGAGCTTATGCTTATTTCTTGAAGATTTCAAAAACATAAGAGAAGAATATAAGGTATATCAGAGAAGTTTTGAATCCTATCAGGAATGGCAGGATAAAACACTGGCTTATTATTCCAGTGTCGATCTCTCCGATAAAAAGATTGAAGAACTCTCTGACACAGAACGAATAAAAAGATTTAATGCTATTATGAACGAGCGGTACGGTAAGAAAGAGTCCTAATTTTTAAGGAGGATTTTTAGAATATGAAATTACCGAACGGCTACGGAAGTGTAGTAAAACTATCTGGAAAAAGAAGAAAGCCTTGGATGGTTCGCAAAACCACCGGCTATCACATTGATCCTGTAAAGGAAAAGAAAGTAAATGAGTATATCATTATCGGATATGCCGCCACTAAAACAGAGGGATTACAAATGCTGGCTGACTACAATCGGAATCCTTATGATACGAAAGCTGCCAAAATGACTTTTGATGAAGTGTATGAAGAATGGTCAAAGAAAAAATTTCCTACAGTATCCGAAAGTAATATCAAAGGATACAAGGCATCTTACAAAACATGTGGTATTCTTTACAACCGAGTTTTCAAGGATTTAAAACTGGCAGACTTACAACAGATTATTGACACCTGCGGAAAGAATTTTCCCACATTGAAGAAAATTAAAATTCTGTTCAATCAGTTATATGAATTTGCATTAAAGAATGACATCTGCAACAAAGACTATTCTACTTTCGTAGAGATTGCCCAGTATAAAGACCGCAATCCAAACAAACACACACGTACAAAATTCACAAAAGAAGAAGTCGCAAAAGTCTGGACAATGAAAGAGGACAAATACTATCAGATCATTCTTATGTTGCTCTATAATGGCACACGTATTTCCGAATTTCTTGATTTGAAGAAAGAAAATGTGCATTTGGAAGAACAGTATTTTGATGTAATTGACAGTAAAACAGAAAACGGAATCCGAAAAGTTCCGATTGCTGATAAGCTCCTGCCTTACTATAAAGACTGGTATAATTCTTGTCCTGATTGCGAATATCTTCTTCATACAGAGGATGGCAAAAGATTTCTTTATCGCAATTACTATGACAGCTATTGGACTCCTCTTGTGGAACAGATTGGAATTGACCGTACACCACATTGTACCCGGCATACCTGTATTTCCATGTTATCGGAAGCTGGTGTTCAGGATACAACAATCAAAAAAATTGTGGGGCACTCCGGTGCTATGACTTTGACAGAAAAAGTTTATACTCACTTAGATATGCAGGTTCTTGTAGACGCAATCAACAAAACCTTAGAAAATGAGGACAGCGTAACTGCCGATACAAAATCTGCATAACAAAAAGGACACTCTCCAGTGTCTATCACCGAAAAGTGTCCTATATTTTTTAGATATTTTTGTTGCAAACGTGTTGCAAATGCGTTGCGAACTGAGTAAATTCCACCGCTTTTCACCACATCTGACAACTCCACAAACCCTTGTAAAACAAGGATTTGAACGTAAATCCGAGTTCCGAAGATTATCTCGTTTGTAACTGAAATTAACGTTTGCTGAACTGCGGTGCGCGACGAGCGGCTTTGAGACCGTATTTCTTACGTTCTTTCATTCTCGGGTCACGAGTCAGGTATCCAGCTTTTTTCAGAACTGGTCTGTACTCAGCGTCTGCCTGCAGCAGGGCACGAGCGATACCGTGACGGATAGCTCCAGCCTGTCCGGTAAATCCACCACCGTGAACGTTTACCAGAACATCAAATTTTTCTGTATTGTCTGTTGCTGCCAGTGGCTGACGAACAACAACTTTCAGAGTCTCCAGTCCGAAGTACTCGTCGATGTCTCTTTTATTGATTGTGATCTTACCAGTTCCTGGTACCAGGTATACTCTGGCGATAGATTTTTTTCTTCTTCCTGTTCCGTAGAATTTTGTAGTAGCCAATGTTACTTACCTCCTATTAAAATGTTAAAACTTCCGGTTTCTGAGCTTCATGTCCGTGCTCTGCACCAGCATATACATGAAGTTTTTTAATCATCTGTCTTCCCAGAGGTCCTTTTGGAAGCATACCTTTTACAGCAAGTTCGATGACTTTTTCCGGTTTCTTGTTCATCATTTCTCTCAGAGTGGTTTCTTTCATACCACCAACATAATCAGAGTGGCTGTAGTAGATCTTCTGATCTAATTTTTTACCGGTCACTTTGATCTTTTCAGCGTTGATTACGATTACATAATCACCTGTATCTACGTGAGGAGTGAAAACTGGTTTGTTTTTTCCTCTTAATACGCTTGCTACTTCGGAAGCTAAACGTCCTAATGTGCAGCCTTCAGCATCTACTACATACCATTTTCTTTCAATCTTATCTGGATTAGCCATAAAACTGTTCATGGATTTCCCTCCTGTAATTCAATCTTTAAACTATAATTATCTCTATAATGAAAAATATCTTTCCGGGGCTTTGGTAAGATACTTTCGCACTACGTCATACTCGCTTATTATAGTATACTGTTCCGTGTGTGTCAATCATTTTTTCGTGATTTTTCCAGGTTTTTTCAGCTTTCTTTGACTTTCACTCACCCAAAACACCTTGCGGGTCATTACCGATGAACTCTGACGGTTTCCTGACACTTTTCAGGATCTCCTGACCTCAACCGTACACTCCGGCATTTCAACCCTCTCAGATCCGGCACTCTTTCAGTCTCCTGCGACGTTCCCGGTAATCCGGAAGTTCTGCCTCCACGATTTTCCAGAAATTCTTCGAATGGTTCATCTCCCTGCGGTGTGCCAGTTCGTGTACCACCACATAATCCAGCAGCTCCGGTGCAAGCAGTATCAGTTTCCAGTTAAAGTTCAGATTGCCCTTGCTGCTACAGCTCCCCCAGCGTGTTTTCTGTTCCCGGATAGTGATCCTGCCATAATCCACACCCATTCTCAAAGCAAAATATGCTGTTCGTTCCGGAAAAATCCGTTTCGCCCGCTCGATTCCTTCCCGACGCTGTTCTTCACTGATCATAATCTGATCTGTTTTTCTGTTTTCCACCTGCCGGATGTTCTTCAGAATCCAGTCCTTCTTCTCATCCAGAAATTTTTCCGCCTGCCTCTTCGTAATCCCATAGGGCGTCCGCAGAATCACCTGTCCGTTCCGGTCAATCTGAATCGCAATCGTCTTTCTGCGAGAGCGGATCCAATGATACGAGATGTCCATCTTTTTTCGCCTCCCATTCCGGATACCGGATCTCTACCAGAGTCAGCCCTTCCGGCCGCGCGGTCTCTCCGGCAAGCTCTCTGTTTTTTCCTTCCAGAATCTCTTTGACATGTTCCGGCGGATAATAACCTCCACCTACACGGATCAGGGTTCCTGCTATGATCCGCACCATATTATACAAAAATCCATTTCCCCTGATCCGTATCGTGATCACATTATCTTCCGACCGGTGAATGTCAAGTTCATAGATCGTACGAACCGTATTCTCCACCTCCGGTTTATAGGTGGAAAAACTTTTAAAATCATGTTCTCCGATAAGATATCCAGCTCCCTGCCGCATCTTTTGCACATCCAGTGGATAATAATAAAAATACGTGTACAGCCGTTTCGTCGGATCCGGGAACTGCCGGTTGTAGATCTTATACTCATATGTCTTTATGGTTTCCTGAAACCGCGGATGAAAATCTTCCGGCACCTGGCAGGAATCCTGGATACGGATATCCTGTGGCAGCCGTGTATTCAGCGCATAGGAAAACTTCTCCGCAGGCATCCGTGCATCTGTGTCAAAAACTGCGACATTGCCCAGCGCATGCACACCGGCATCGGTACGGCTGGCTCCGATCACCTCTGTCTCAGTTCCGAGAAATTCTGAGAGACACCGGTTCAAAACTTCCTGCACCGCCAGACCGTTCGGCTGTACCTGCCAGCCACAGTAGTTGGTTCCATCGTAGGCAACCGTCAATTTTACTCTTTTCATTTTTCTTCCTTTCAAAGTTTCCACGTTTTCACAAATATAACTATTTGCTGTAAAGTAAAAATGCTGTTCTCCGGCCCATCATGAACCGGAAAACAGCTTGCTTCACCAATCAATTCTATTCATAACTGTTCAGCATCTCACAGAATACTGTCAACCGGTTACTTTTTAAATCCCGACTACCCGAAATACGATACTGAGTGCCAGATAACCTGCCACTACCAGATATGCCAGATAATCTCTTTTTTCATATGCCAGCGGTTTCATCTGTGTTCTTCCGTCACCGCCGTGGTAACATCTCGCTTCCATCGCCATTGCAAGATCGTTGGCTCTGCGAAAGGCAGAGATGAATAATGGCACCAGCAGCGGAACCATATTTTTTACTTTCTGGATCAGATTACCGGTCTCAAAGTCGGCTCCACGTGCCATCTGTGCTTTCATGATCTTGTCTGTTTCTTCCATCAAAATCGGAATAAACCGAAGGGCGATAGACATCATCATGGCAATCTCATGAACCGGCACATGAATCTTGTTCAGCGGCCGAAGCAGTCGTTCCAGACCATCGGTCAACTGGTTCGGTGTAGTAGTCAGTGTCATGATCGATGCACCGATGATCAGAAATACCAGACGGATACCCATCTTGATGGCGAGCCGGATACCTTCTTTGGTAATTTTCAGAATCCAGAATGACCATAATACTTCGCCCGGCGTAAAGACCAGATTAAAAAACATCGTAATCAGCAACAGCACCATGATCGGCTTTAATCCCTTTATCATAAATCCGAAAGGAACTTTGGACAAAACAATCATCGCCACCAGAAACAGTGCTGCCACCCCGTATCCCAGCCAGGAAGAAAATACAAATAAAGATACAATATAGACCAACGTACTCACGAATTTTACTCTGGGATCCAGACGGTGAAGAATGGAATCTGCCGGATAATACTGTCCGATTGTGATATCTCGCATCATTTGTGATCTTCCTCCTTTTTCCAGAGTGCCCGCAGGATCGATGTGGTCGCCTCATCTACATTGATGGCACTGGTATCCACATCCAGTCCTTTTTCTTTCAATGCATGCATGATATAAGTAATCTGGGGTGCCGCAAGTCCGATGGCCTCCAGCTCTTTATAATGTGCAAATACTTTTTTCGGTGCATCATCAAAAGTTTTTACTCCGTGATTCATAACGATGATCCGCTCCACGTATTTCGCAATATCTTCCATGCTGTGGGATACCAGAATAATGGTAATTCCTCTTGTCTCATGGAGACTTGCAATCTGATCAAGGATCTCATCCCTCCCCATAGGATCCAGTCCCGCGGTCGGCTCATCCAGGATCAGTACCTTGGGATTCATCGCCAGAACACCGGCAATGGCAACTCTTCGCTTCTGTCCTCCGGACAGTTCAAACGGGGACTTCGCATAATAACTTTCGTCCAGTCCCACATGTTCCAGGGCTTCTTTTGCCCGTTTTTCACATTCCTCCGGTGGCAGATTCTGATTTTTCGGTCCGAAACAGACGTCGGTCAGTACATCGGTCTCAAACAACTGATGTTCCGGATACTGGAAGACCAGTCCTACCTGACTTCTCAGTCCACGAAGAGGAAATTTGTCTGCCCAGATATCCTGTCCCTCAAAATAAATATGTCCTTCTGTCGGACGGATCAGTCCATTAAAATGCTGGATCAGGGTGGATTTTCCACTTCCGGTATGTCCGATGATTCCAACAAACTGTCCCTGCGGTATTTCCAGATTGACATCTTTTAACGCATGCATCTCATAAGCACTGCCAGGATTATAAGTATATCCTACGTGTTCCAGTTTTATAGATTCTTTCCCCTGTGGCAGGTCTTTCTTTTCTTTTTTCGGGGTATGCTCCGGCAGTTTCCAGCCTTTCGGTACGCGAATCTCCGGTCTGCTCAGTGCATCCACAAGTTCCGGGATTGTCAGAATACCATCCGGGATTGCAAGACCTGCCTCTTTCAGATCATACGCCAGCAGCGTAACCTGAGGAACATCCAGACGGTACTTTTTCAGCTGATCTACTCTGGAAAAAATCTCTTTCGGAACACCGTGCATCACAATGTGTCCGCGATCCATCACATACACATCGTCAGCAAATACAACTTCTTCCATATAATGAGTAATCAGAATAACCGTTACCCCTTCTTTTTTGTTCAGTTCCCGTACTGCTTTCAGTACTTCTTTTCGTCCGTTGGGATCCAGCATGGCGGTTGGCTCATCCAGAACGATACATTTCGGATGCATCGCCATAACGCCTGCAATAGCTACACGCTGTTTTTGTCCGCCGGACAGTTTGTTTGGTGAATGATGGCGGTAAGCGGTCATTCCCACCGCTTTCAGACTCTCATCCACCCGCTTCCAGATATCTTCTGTGGGAACACCCAGATTTTCCGGGCCAAATCCCACATCTTCTTCTACAACTGTGCCGATGATCTGATTATCCGGATTCTGAAAAACCATGCCGGCCTTCTGACGGATATTCCAGATATCTGCATCCGAAGCGGTATTCATGTGATCCACCCACAGAGTTCCCTCTGTAGGCACCAGCAAACCATTGATATGTTTTGCCAGCGTGGACTTTCCGCTTCCGTTATGTCCTAAAATAGCGATAAACTTTCCTTCCTCTATATCCAGATCCACGTGGTCAATGGCTCTGTTAACTTCCGGTTCTTCACCCTCTTCTTCGTACCTCAGATAGTCGAAGGCCAGTTTTGCTGCTTTTATGATTCCCATTGCCTCTCCATTTCTTTCTTACGAAATTGTTATTCTTTGTTTGTAACTGTTCAGTACCTTCACAGTTACGAGCCAAAATGCATAAAAAATCACCTTCGGTGATGGCATTTTGGCTTGT
>PPYE01483055.1_pt1 | contig 26811 bp, 27 predicted proteins | sample 1559881 | NCBI WGS metagenome assembly PPYE01 (sample SAMN08240022, study PRJNA423297) | Human gut metagenome, whole genome shotgun sequencing project. | reverse complement strand
GCGAAGGTGTAGCTATCATGTGGAAAGAAGGTGTAGACGTATCTATCACAGGTAACTCTACTAACCCGACTCGTTTCCAGCACCCGGTTGCAGGTACTTACAAGAAAGAACGTGTTCTTGCAGGTAAGCCTTACTTCTCAGTAGCTTCAGGTGGTGGTACAGGCCGTACACTTCACCCAGATAACATGGCTGCTGGTCCTGCTTCTTACGGTATGACAGACACTATGGGTCGTATGCACTCAGATGCTCAGTTCGCTGGTTCTTCATCAGTTCCTGCTCACGTAGAAATGATGGGATTCCTGGGTATCGGTAACAACCCGATGGTAGGTTGTACAGTAGCTTGTGCAGTTGACGTTGCTACTGCTTTGAATAAGTAATTTATACTTAATTAAATATATAAACTCCTGTAATCTAAATGATTGCAGGAGTTTTTTATTTGCCGTAATTTATAGTTTGGGGATATTCTAATAGTCTTCTTTTTGGTTATCTTGTCTTATCAAGTAAGAAGAAAAATGAGACTATAACGACCTAAAATATGGTTCCTCCAAAGGCTATTACAGTCAAGCCCCAAGCAGAGTAATTGTCACTTAATTAAGCACTAAAAAAGTGATTTTTGCAGCCCATTTGCAGCCCAATTTGCCATTTTCAAAAATGGGCTGCAAAAACTTATATAATCAACTATAGTACAATGAGATATACTCCATTTTACAATCATTTTAATATGGAAAAACATTGTATGATGGTTTACTTTTCATTGAGAGAAAGTAAGCAAAACAAGAAAGGTTTATCACCTATTGAGGTTTCTATTTCCACAAACGGAAAAAGAATCTATTTCAGCACTGATAAATATACAGTTCAACAAAAGCCACCCTCATATTATCACATTCACAAAAAAAGAGGCCGAACTCAATGTGTTTCGACCTCTTCATCTATTCTGTCAAATTAAAATTCTTATTCCGCAGCTTTATCAGTTGGTTTTTCAATACCCTCGCTGGTGGCACGCTCTTCCATACGCTTGATTCTTAAATCAAGATCCGGATGTGTAGAAAACAACTGGTTCAGCTTGCTGGAAGCCTGTCCGCCACTCTGCTCCTGCAGCGTTTTCAATTTCTGGAACGAAAGTGCCATAGCCCAAGGATTCTTTCCTGCTTTTTTCAGAAACTCATATCCGTAATCATCAGCCGCACACTCCTGCTTCTGAGAATACCGGGCATTCACCAGCGCCTCTGTCAAGTCGCCCAATTGAGAATCAGTCAATGCTGCAGCTTTTCCTCCTTGAGAAGAAATTCCGTCTTTCAATGCTGAAGTAAGCAATGCCGTACGGAAACCTTTTTTAGAGTCACGATGAGCTACATGACCGATTTCATGTCCTATCACTCCCAATAATTCTTCATCACTCATAATATCCATCAAAGAAGAGAAGACACGTACACTACCATCCGCACAGGCAAACGCATTTACATCTGTTACATAATACACCTTAAAGTTCAAAGGTATGCCGTCTGCATCCCCTAATCCTTCAGTCAATCTCCTCAAGCGAATGGTATATTCATTGTCATCTGCGCAAACCTGATTGTTAGCATCCATCCAAGTGATATACTCTTTTACATATTCACTCATCTGCTCATCAGTTAAAGTCACAGCTTGAGTAGCTTTTACAGCCCCACCAATCGCTTTCTTTAAATTAAACTGCGCCATTACTGGTATGGCTGATACTGCACACATCAAGCAAACAATTGTTTTTAATAACCTTCTGTTCTTCATAAAACTTTCATTTAGATTGGTTAGTTCATAATTTATGTGTTTTTTAATCGTTTTCTGAAAAAGTATCCGCCATAAATACATAGCGCTCCTATTACGACAAGGCCTCCCCCGAACACTCCTTCCGAAACAGGCAGATGCACCTCTCTTGGATGATCAGGATGATACCATACTGAAATTTCGTCTCCCTTCCTTGTAAAAGGCCAGTGACTGGTTCTGGTTACAGATAAGTCCCCGTATTTTTCCGTAGAATAAATGACAGTCATCTCAGTATCGTATCTGGGTTTACGATGGCGATAATTCTTCTTGGTTTCGACTCTCTGTACAATTCCCACAGTATGCTTGCAATCCTGGACGGCCATACATAAGGGATACAATTCGGCGATTCCTGCAGATAATAAAATGAAGCCCACCACAAGCATCACCCAGAGAATTATTCGGATACGTGTATTCATAAGATAGGTTTGAGAATACAAAGATAAAGAATTACACGTATATCCCTATTCCCAAAAGAAAAAAATGAAAACAGAAAATTACCACAAACTCATTTACGGTAATATCGTGCCAATGAAAAAGCGCATCAGAGCGCTATGCGAGTATAAACGAAGGCACGTACAGAACCAACAAAAAACAGAATTCCGGTAGAGACCATAATATTTCCCAACCTCACAAGCGGGGATAGCACACCACCAAAGGCATCTCCCAATACCCCCAGCAAGGCCGATACCATACCCAGATTCACCTGTGCACTATCCATCGCCAAGGTATTGGATGCGGTAAAGGTGAGTCCTAACATGGAAAGCAACGCCAAAAGCAGCACTTCATAAATCCAGAAACTGCAACCGGCACACAATGCCACACACAGAAGGAAAGAAGCGATTACCATTCCGACACTCCCCCTATATAAAGCTTGTTCCGGATGGGCAAACCTGACAGCCGAAGTTGCAGAAACCACAATGGCTATGACATTGGATCCCAAACAGATACTGAACATCAAAGGCGAAAAGCCATAGTGTTGCTGCATAATAAAAGGAGAGGAGGCGATATTGGCAAACAACACTCCCTGCACAAAACCAAACTGAAGGATATAACACATATACCGACGGTTGTGAATGACGGTAAGAAAACTCTTATACACATCTGCCCAACATGCATTCTGGTGACGTACAGCCGCACAGGACTCCGCAAAATGCAAACTTCCAAGCAATAACAATATACCTAATCCGAACAATACCCAGAATTTGCCAGTTTCCTGTCAGAATACTTATCGGCTGCGATGGAATGTGAAATCACAATACCTCCGGCACCCGTCATTCCCTGCACCACTCTCCAACCCACAAACTATATGATGATCCGGAAATAAAATATCCCAATGTAGCCCCAAAAACAGACACATGTCCACAATCAAAGGAAGCCGGCAATCATACTTATCACTCAGCAGCCCAAAGAAGAGTAACCCTACAGCTAATCCTATCATGCAGGCCATCAAATCCAACTGTACTTATGAGGAAGTGGTATGGAAATAGTCAGTCATAGCAGACAGAGTAGGCAGATACATATTGGTGACAAACGGACTAAATGCGGTTAATATACCTATAAGAATATGAGAATAAATAATCGAGAATTGCTTTTTGTCATAATATCCTTTTTTAAAACGCTGCAAAATTAGACATTATGAGGAAGTTTTCACCTTCCTTTTATCATACAAAACTTTTCAAAATCGGAACTGTCCCATCTTTTTCTCGGACGAAAGTTTTGATTTTGCGTACTTTCTGATTTTTCCGTATCGGTTTCCAGCAAGATTTGTAGCATAAGGATATTTTCTTCCCCATTTCTTTTTCAGATTGTCGAATTTTACTTCAGCCGCCTCTTTACTGGGTACATTATTCTTTATATCAACTGTAAATTCTTTCTTATCCTTATAAACAACATATTTACAGAAATTTCTGTTCTGATGTATTAGAACTGAGGAAATACGGTACGGATAATATTCGTAAATCCATTTAGATTATCGATACAAGTAATTAAAAATACGGAATTCACTTTGAACCCCGTATTTTTCATTTACACAAAATATCCTATAATATCGCTAAAATAAGGTACTTACTCTGCAATACAGATACTTACACGGTTCTCTTCCATAGTAGTAAACGGCTGTACCGTATCACCTTTATAATCTATCGTAATACGTTGGTTATCAATACCTTTCTCTTTCAACATAGTAGCAACAGCTTCTGCACGTTTTTTAGAAAGACGTTCGTTAATATCTGCATTACCTGTCTGCTTGTCTGCATAACCACAGATAGTAACCCTACAGTCCGCATGATTCTTCATAAATTCTACTAGTTTTTCAATTTTCTTTTCTTCTTCTGTACGTATTTTAGACGAGTTGATAGTAAAGAACACATTTTCTGCCATACTGACCTTTTCTTGTTTTACTGAAGCAGGTTCTCGCACAGGTTCCTGCTCTTTTTTAGCTGGGGGTATTGGCTGCGGAGTCGGTTCGTAATATACAGGTTCTGTTTTATGTGAAGTCTTGCCGAATTTGATTGTAAATCCTGCAAGCGCATTAAACTGCCAGTCCACATTACCTGCCTTTTTTGAATTGAACTTATCCGATAGTACATTTGCATTTACCTCTATGTTAAAGAACAAATTTGAAGCTAACCGTAGATTAGTACCTAGTCCAAATCTACCAATCGGACTGATTTTGCTATCTGTCCATAAATAACGTAATTCATAGCCTTTATTAGCTAATGTAACGGCTTCATCGTTATTAAATGCTCCATTCAGGCCTACACCGGCAAACAAGTATGTATTAAAGAAACGGTCAGGGTTATAGTGGCAGAACAAATTGCTCAAATCTAGTGTTGCATCTACATTCCCTTGCAAATAATTATATTTGTAAAGCTGATTATAGGCGGCCCATCCTCCTTTAGCTTGCCAACCACTTACCCCGAAACGTAGTCCCCAAAGTGGTGTAAACTGATATCCTCCATAGATGGCAGCTGCTGGAGAGATTAAATCTCCCAATTTAACTTCACCACGAGTATGTGCTGCACCAGCTTGTATTTGCATAAACCAGTGGGGGACAAACTCAGTTTTTCCTTCTTCTTTAATTTGACGAGAAGATTGATATTCTTGTGAGAACGCTGTAATCGGTGCTAAACCAATACACAGTATTGTTAAAATGTTATTCCAACACATAATATTAATGATTTAAGAATGAAATTGTTAACAATAATGAGAGTAAATAGACACTTTAAATATAGTTTATATTATCTCTATAATATATAATGGTTACTTTGATAAGCAAAGTCTCCACCCTCCAAGATAATTCATAGGCTTAAAGCTAATACTACTAGATATAGATGGAGAATCTTTAATGATAAAGGTACATTTTACTTCATTTTCTATAGCAGTTTTAAACTTTATACTTTTGATTTTATAGCTTTGTACAGGAAAAAGCTTCAGGGTTTCTATTACCTTTTCCATTTCTTCATTTGATAGTGGAATAGGCTCATTCCATATATCTGCAGAATCAGGTTTATATAACATCGCCGCAGCTTCAGCATATTCTCCGTTTTGCACGTATGTCATATAGTCATTAACCAGTTCTTCTACAGCTAAGGTATCTTCTTTTACTAGTCCATTGGTAAAAGTTTTTAATTCTGTTGGTATGGTAGCAATTTCTGTTTGCTTTTCATTTCTTTCTGTACATGAAAGTAAACTGAACAAACAGATTACAATAGCGACAATATTGTATCTTTTCATTGTTTTATATTTACAAGTAAAAAATAAGGGGCTTGTTAAGGCCCCTTATCTTATTGTTTTTTAAAGAATTCCAGGCTCTTGCTTAGTTAGCTTGTGTCTTAGAAATCTTACATACTACGTATACGCGGATTGTACCCCAGTCGTATGTTACATCAAACGGAACTTGAATTTGGAAATCACCTACAGTTACTCCGTTATTTTCATAAAGCAAAGTACCGAAATAATGTTTGATACCATTCTTACCTTGTTGGATTTCCTGATAAGTAGGTTCTGTGAAATGGAACTTAATCTTATCGGTTACACTAGATAATAATTTATCAAACTGACCACTTGTTCCATTCAAATCTGTTTTGATATCCTTTTCAAGACATTCTATTTTCCTTACACCATAGTATTCATAATAGTTGTGGCCTTTGGTTTCAGCTCCATCAAAGTTATGATCACGCCAGTCTACAAATTTCAAGGTCAAGTCTCGTTTTGCACCTCCAGTTTCAGCATCTGTAAAAGTATTGTCATTCGGGTCGATGATGCTAATCGGACGCAAGAATTTAACGAAGAACTTGTTATTATCCAATGTAAATGGAACCCAGTCACAATTAGTAGGTTTAATTTCCAATTGTGCAGTAAATGTTTCCTTAACGTTCAAATCCTTATGGTCTGCAAAGTTCAAGATGTCTTTAGCCACATCATTGTCTACATACTGTAATACTGACTGCTGAATTGTTTTTCCTGCAGCAGGTGTTTCTTGGTTGATTAATCTTACAACTTCATATTTATTCACGTCTCCTTTGATGTTAGCATAAAGAACTGTACCATTCTTGCCAACTGTAATCTCATACTGAGTGCCTGAATTACCTGTAACCGGTGTTAAATCAGTACCTTGAGGATCTACAAATTTAAACTCTTTAGTCAATTTGTCGTTTTGGAATGCTGTATAAACGCTATTGACATCTGATACTGTTACATCATTGCCTACAAATGTATTCAAGATGTCAGATTTAAATTCATCGTCAGCACCTATCTGACCTACAGTCTCAACATTTGCATGAATATCGCTATAGCCACTACCTGCAGCACCATTGTTAGCTGCATACCAATATTCTTTAATCTTGTCAGAATCAGCTAATTTTCCGGCAGGAGTTACATTGCGTTCAGATGGTGTCCAAGTCAATGTAACATATACATACTGATAAATATGTTTCGTTGCATCGATTTCTTTTGCATAACGCACAATTACAGAAGCTGCTTCATTGTTCTTGAACAATTGATATGCTTCGTTGTTCTTCAATGTCCAAGTGATGATTTGTGTTTGTTCTGCACCATCATCTGAAATAGTTTGTTTAACGATACCTTTCTTAGTCACAGGCTGAGATGTTGCAGTTGCTCCGTCATACTGAGTAGCATCATCATTACCGCCTTCCAAATCGAAGTTATTATGGAAGTCTTCTTTAGAGATACCCAATTCCTGAAGTTTAGCCAAGATATCTTCTTCAAAGTCATGCCATGCAATTTCCAGTTTATGTTCATCTTCTGTACAGTTTACTGTATACTTATCATTAAACTGGAATTGAGCATTCAGAAGAACGCTGCTTTCAGCTGCCTGATCTACGATTTTGAATTTGATGTAACCTACAGAAGCAATCTTATTGGAAACTTTATCTCTCAGGATAACACGTACCAGCGGTTCGCGATTTACTTCAGCTTGGTTTTGTTCAGCACCAAAAGCTTGCTGCTTACCGTCTTTCGGCATCTGAGGTCTCAAAATAGAACCCTTCATTGCAGCGTGTGCACTTTCAGAAGTCTTGTTTTCACCTTTGTGGTAACCTACTAATTCGTAACTATATTCAAAACCATATTTTTCAACGGTACCTGATTTTGCATTTACATCCCATGCTTCGTGTACAGGTGCATCACTGCTCATGTAATCATAGTGAGTCTGAACTAATTCAGCTACATCCAATCCTTCATGATTCCATACAATTTCGTATTGAGCTTTTGCTGCAATAGCGTCAGCTGCAGTAGTATACAAATGTTCTGTATGCTTAACCGTAGCATCTGCATGGGCTAGAACCATATCATTATAATCAACAGCTTTTACCGCAGCATAATCAGAAGTAATAGTAGTATCTACTTTTTCTTCTGTATTTTTGTAATTAGCCTGTAAAGCTAAAACTGTAACTTTGCCATCAGTATTAATATCTTTGATTGTACCATCAGTCAGTTGAGCATGTACAGTCAGGATACCATCTTTAGCTTCTTTACCAGTTACAGTTGCTTTAACTACACCACCTTCAGATCTTGTATAATCTTTGTCATCGCTGATGAAAGATAATTTTTCAATTTTGTTGATGTCAGCATTAGACGGATTCATGTGGTAGTTAGCTACCAGACCCGGTGACATTGCAACACCTTTTCCTGAGTTTGGCTCATCTGTTTCGAAATTATCATCTGCATTAACTTTAGCTACAGTCTTTTCTGTGTAATTATAAGTACCAACAGACATTGCTTCAATACCCTGGTAGTAGAAATCCGGCTGGAACACCAATGACTTCAATTCTGTGGTTAAAGAAATAACCAAAGTACCTTGATAACCTTCTACACCACTCAACAGTAATTCTCCGTTTACTTTATCGTATACAGCGGTAATTGTACCTTCTGCCAGATATGAAACTCCTGTGTCAGTCTTTTTATCACCTTCAACTTTCCACCATGTATTAGTTTCAGCATTGGGTTCGTAATAAATACCATCTTTTCCATCTGCACCATCAGCTCCTTTGGACGGTTTTCCTGTATCTTTACCATTGATAACCCAAGTTCCATTAGGACCAATTTCTACAGTACATCCAGCCTGGCTTGTACCATTAGTAATGGTAAAATCTCCTTTACTTGTCTTGATAACAATACCATTATCAGTGGTTGCAATGTCATTAATAGTGACACCTTTTTCAATGGCTGCTTTCAAATCATTCAGTGTCTTCTCAACAGCGTCTACTCGCTGGTTCAGATTATTGATGTCATCATCATAATCTGAGCAAGAGGTTACCACCCCTCCTGCAAGAAGCAAACTTCCCAAAACAAGGGCTCCATAAAATCTTTTTCTCATAATCTTTAAAATTTAATTAAATGGGTAATAAATTTTCTATCTCATTTGATGTTAAAAGATTTTTGTTTTTTCCTTTTAGCATCGTGATGCAAATCTATGCGCATTTGTTTTGCCCTTCCTTGTCTAACTATATATTAATTGCATTTATTGATAAAACGACAAATTACAAAATACAAATAGATAAATTTTATAATTTTACTAATCATGATGCTTTCTCATGAGAGGTTTGCTTTTTCCTCCACACCGATGGAGGCACTCCTTCTTTTTGCTTGAATATCTTGCTAAAATGTGCCAAATCTGCAAATCCGACAAATTCCGCCAAGTCACTCAAATTAATGTCAGAAGTTGAGATGAGTTTTCGTTTAGCCTCCTCTATACGCAGGTTATTTATCCAAGTATTAAAATTAGTATGATAAGTTTCATTGATATATCCTGATAAGTATGTACGATTAATACCTATCTGTCGACTGATATCTTGTATGGTAATGCCTGGGTGTAAATATTTTTTGTTCGTAATCCAGCAATCTATCTTTTCTTTTATTAAATCACTGTTTTGTTTCAGCATTTTTTTTTCTGGCGTTTCCTCTTGCTGAACAGTTATTTTATCAGAAATAAGAACAGGAGCCATCCTTTTTATTTGATTATGTGCCTCTACACCATAGTTATGATATAATATACTAAAATGTATAAAAAATAAAGTATAGCATATCGTAAATAAATATTGGATAATAGGTATAGGAGACAGCTCTGTTATAATACCTATAATTCCTATAATAAATGCTTCTATCCAAATACGAAAATGATATCTCTGAAAAGTACGGTTACTTTTCCCAAAACTATTTTTCCATAATTTAGTAATATGTAGATATATATAAGTGTAAAAGAAAAATTGTACAGCATAACACAATACCAACAAATAATATATCCATTTTCCTACCTCTTTGGTCATAAAATAGATATAAGTAATACTAATGGCACATAAAACACACGCATAAATACCATTATACATCATAATCTTATGAAATTTTTCACTTGCATTCATCAAATGAATCATAGCACATAAAACCAACAACGTTTCTATAGGTAATAATATTTGTATGAAATAGCTCTTTGCATTTGGAAGTTTAAAGCTTTCAGTTGCAGCAAAGAATAAGGTTGATAACCCCATTATTATCAATGCAAGCTTGATATACGTAAGCCCTTTTTGATAAGTGAGATCTTTCTGTTTTGCAGAATAGCTAAGAAAGTGTAGAAATACTGATAAAAGTAAACAACATGTCCCCGAGAATATTTCCAAAGTAAATAAAGGTGTGTCCATTTTTGGTCTTGTAAAAGATTTATTTCTGTTTTTCAATCGTAAAAGTATAACAAATAAATTATATTTAAAAATATAAATTTGTTGATTCGTATATTTTTCAATAATTCATTAATAATCAGACAATACTAACAGTATTAACAGTAAATAAAATGAGTTCTTTAAAAGTGCTCAATTAAAAATAGTTTTAGTTCAATCCCAAATGTGCAAACAATTATCCGAGCATATAAATATTGTATATGAGAGACTTATATGAGAATTGGCGAAGATATAGAAATAGGTGTTATCAGAATAAATGCAAGTTTTCAATCAGTAATAATATGTCTAGTCCGAACAAGACTCAGAAAATACCGTACCAGCCTACACTCTAGGCACTCCATTATTTTCTGAAAATCTCCCAGCTTCATTTCAACTATGATATCCAACTATTATGCACCAGCGGAGAAAGTATTCTCTCCACTGGTGCATAGCAATTTTATCTATATAAAATATCAGAGCTTATCTTCTGGGAAAGAAATATCATGCAACTCATAAATACATCCGGTAATTTTCATATCCGCTTTCTGCTTTATCTTAAAAAGCTCTTTCTACAGATCGATACGACGTATTTCAAGTACATGAGAGTGTTTCCACAGTACAACTACGAAGAAAAAACATCAGTCTCAAACAGCTGACCACCGAACAGAAAGTCCTGCTCAACAATCCGGCTTTATACATTGCAGAAATAGCCTCCCTCTGTCAGTTTCCAGATTCTTCTTACCTGAACTGTTTCTTCAAAAAAATACCGGCATCTCTCCTAAAGAATACCGCACGCAAAAACAGCCCTGAGTTATATCATCCCGCTGGACATTTCATCACGGACTGCCGCCATCATGCCTTCTACTTGTGCCAGTGCAAACATACGTCCGTAGAAAGAGTAACCGGGATTGTATCTTTCTTTTTCATCGCCCAGCATCGTACGTCCATGGTCTACTCGCATGGGAAGTTCAGGATTTTCTTTCTCAAAAATACGGATTAGCTCCAGCAGATGACCTCTTCCTGTCAGATGTGATGTCTCTCTGAAATCTCCTTCAGGCAATATTTCCGTACTGCGAAGATGGACAAAATGAGTTCTACGGGCAAAACGGCGGGCCAGTTCACGGGTATCATTCTGGCTTCCGGAACTCAAGGAACCGGCGCAGAAAGTCAGTCCGTTATGCAGATTGTCCACGACATGCAGCAGCCAGTTGATGTCTTCTTCGCTAGTGACAATACGCGGAAGACCGAGCACCTGGAAGGGAGGATCGTCCGGATGAATACACAGATTGACTCCATACTCATCGCACACCGGCATCACTGCTTTCAGGAATTCACACAGATTTTCTCTCAGCTTCTGACGGTCTATTCCTTTATATAATGCAAGCAGTTCGCGGAACTTACGAACGGGGTATTGTTCTCCCTCCTGAATGTTACCGTCGATAAACCCTTGCGTTTTTACAATAATCGTATCTATCAGTTCGGCCTTTTCCTCAGGAGTAATACGGTGGTCCAGTTCTTCCACCTTCTGCAATTCTTCCGGTGAATAATCACGTTCCGCTCCTTCACGCTGCAAAATCTTCAAGTCGAAATAGGCAAAACGTATCCGGTTAAAGTAAAGCGAAGAACTTCCGTCAGGTAAGGCATAATGCAGGTCTGTACGTATCCAGTCAATGACCGGCATGAAATTGTAGCACACTGTCTTTACTCCACATTTCCCTAAATTAGCCAGACTGATTTTGTAATTTTCTATCAAATCATCACGCTCAGGGCCGCCGTACTTGATAGCCTCACACACCGGAAGGCTTTCTACAACCGACCATCTCATACCGTACGATTCGATATAGTTTTTCAGGTCATTAATCGCCTCTGTGGTCCAAACCTCCCCGTTGGGCACCTCATGAAGCGCCGTCACAATGCCTTCCACCCCAATCTGCCGAAGCATGGAAAGCGTAATGCGGTCTTTCTTACCAAACCATCTCCAAGTCTTTTCCATCGTTACCGTTTCCTTAAATTATACTCCACTGAATGAACTGAATCCTCCGTCGATGGGCAAAGTAACTCCCGTAATGAAGCTGGCCGCCTCACTGCACAGAAACTGTACGGCTCCATTCAGTTCTGAGATGTCACCAAAACGCCTCATCGGAGTCTTGGCAATAACTTTCCGGCTACGTTCCGTCAGCGAACCGTCAGGATTTATCAGTACGGCACGATTCTGGTTGCCGATAAAGAAACCGGGCGCAATGGCATTCACGCGAATCTTCTCACTGAACTTCAAGGCCATTTCCTGAGCCATCCAGCGAGTGAAATTCTCTACCGCACTTTTGGCCATGGAGTAGCCCGGCACACGAGTAATGGCTTCATAAGATGCCATGGAAGACACATTGATAATGCTACCGCTTTTCTGTGCGGCCATCACTTCCCCGAACACCAGGCAAGGATATACCGTACCGTTCAGGTTCAGGTCTACCACCTTGTTCAAGTCTTCCACCTTCATATCGAACACGTGCTGCGTTTCGGCCAACGTACCTCCCGGGATATTTCCTCCCGCTGCATTGACCAGAATATCTACCCTTCCCCACTGGACCAGCACTTTTTCTTTCACTTCCCGCAAACTGTCCATGTCGAGCACGTTACAGGTAAAACCGCAAACTTCTCCTCCGGTCGCTTGCAGTCTTTCCAACGCTTTTTCCACCCGGTCGGAATGTGCTCCAATCACTGCGACTGTGGCTCCGGCCTTCAACAAGCCTTCAGATATGTTACTTCCCAATACCCCGGAACCGCCTGTAACTACAGCCACTTTTCCAGATACATCAAACAAACTGTTCATATTATGTCAATTTTTATCTACCCCAAAGTTAGAGAAGAAATAAACATGAACATTTGCCAATTTTTGCAGGTTATTTGCGTAACTTTGCAGCATCTTACTTTTTCCTTTTCCTGATATGAGAAAGATACTCAATGAACAACTGGATATTACGGATGCCCACCCGCTGAAGGCCCGGTTCTACGATTACAAGAACTTCACTTATCCCTGGCATTTCCATAGTGAGTTTGAAGTAATTTACATCGAAAAGGGATATGGCCTGGGAATGGCAGGCGACGGCATAACCGGTTTCTCCGACCAGCAACTGTTTCTTTTAGGTTCCAACCTTCCTCATTACCTGGAAAACGCACCGGAATATGACCTGAAGGAAGAATTAAGAGTGAACGGAGTCATCATCCAGTTTGAAAAAGATTTCATGCAATATGCTTTCTCGCACTACAGCCAGTTTCAAGGTATCAACCGCCTGCTGGAAGAGGCACAAAGGGGGCTGCTGTTTTCATTATCCAATTGCACGTATGATATTCCGCAGATAATAAAGCGCATCCCGAAAAAAGAAGGAGTGGGACAAATAGTGGAGTTTCTGCAACTGCTGGATGCACTGACGCATCTCACTCCAGAAAAAGTCATCTCCTCTCCTGCCTACGATCCGGTCCCAGCGCGGTTTAACGGACGAAAGATTGAAAAGGTCATGGCCTTCCTCAACAAGCATTACACCCAGCCAATCTGCCTGGAGGATGCAGCCTCATACGCTGCCATGAACCCAACTGCCTTCTGCCGTTTTTTCAAGGAAAACACCGGAAAAACATTCAGACAACATATTACGGACATGCGAATTGGCTATGCCTGCAAATTATTATTAAACGTAAAATGGACTATTTCGGAAATCAGTCTGGAATGCGGCTTTGAATCAGTCGCACACTTTAACCGATGCTTTAAAAAGCATACGGGAATGACACCCACTTCTTTTCGGAAGAAAATTCAATAAACAGCAAATTATCAAATGGCTACATATCACCCTTAATAAATATTAAATCGTTATTCAAAAATTCTAGAGGGATGAAAAAACGCAAGTGCGTTTGAAAGAAAACGCTTCGACGTTTAAAGTAAAACGCAAGTGCGTTTGATGCAAAACGTACTTGCGTTTTATCTTAAATGCACTTGCGTTTTTACACTTACCCATTAAGCGTAAAAAAGAGGGATACATCACCAGACGCATCCCTCCTTCTATCTTAATAAAAGCAATTTTTTAAATCAGGAATCCTAACAGGATACCGGCAGCAACTGCCGAACCGATTACACCTGCTACGTTCGGACCCATGGCGTGCATCAACAAGTAGTTGCTTGGATCATATTCCAAACCTACTACTTGAGAAATACGGGCTGAGTCGGGCACGGCAGATACACCGGCATTACCGATAAGCGGATTAATCTTGTCACCTTTCGGAAGAACCAGGTTGAAAATCTTCACAAAAATCACACCTGAAGCCGTAGCGATGACGAATGACAATGCACCCAAGCCGAAGATTTTCAGAGAGTCCACAGTCAGGAACTCAGAAGCCTGAGTAGAAGCTCCTACGGTAAGTCCTAACAAAATGGTAATGGTGTCAATCAGCGGACCACGGGCTGTTTCAGCCAGACGACGGGTTACACCACTTTCCTTCAACAGGTTACCGAAGAACAGCATACCTAACAAAGGCAGACCGGAAGGAACCAGGAAGCAAGTCAACAATAAACCTACGATTGGGAACATCACCTTTTCTGTGTGTGACACGGCACGAGGTGCTTTCATGCGAATCAGTCTTTCCTTTTTAGTAGTGAGCAAACGCATGATAGGCGGCTGTATCACCGGCACGAGGGCCATGTAGGAATAGGCTGACACGGCAATGGCTCCCATCAGGTTAGGTGCCAGCTTGGACGAAAGGAAGATAGCGGTCGGACCGTCAGCACCACCAATGATACCGATAGCTCCAGCCTGCATCGGGTCGAAGCCCCAAGCCAAGGCAATCATGTACGCACCAAAGATACCAAACTGTGCTGCCGCCCCAATCAGCATCAGCTTCGGATTGGAAATCAGAGCCGAGAAGTCGGTCATGGCACCAATACCTAAGAAGATAAGGGGCGGATACCAGCCGGACGTAACTCCCTGGTACAAAATGTTCAATACGGAACCCTCCTCATAAAGCCCGACTTTCAAGCCAGCCTCCATATTGAAGGGAATGTTACCAATCAAGATACCGAAGCCGATAGGAATCAGTAACATCGGCTCAAATTCTTTTGCCACGGCCAGATAGATGAAGAATATACCGACCAGAATCATCACCACATGCTGGAGCGTGGCGTTATGAAAGCCGGTATAGGTCCAGAAATCGGCCAGGTTATTCTGTAAAAAACTAGCAAATTCTCCCATAATTATTCAATGATTATAAGGTCTGTACCTTCGAGTATTGATTCTCCCTTGCTCACCTTGATGGCGGTTACCTTACCGTCACGGTCAGCCTTGATGTCATTTTCCATCTTCATGGCTTCGAGCACGAGCAATGTCTGACCGCGTTTCACGGTATCTCCTTCTTTCACCTTGATTTCCAGAATGACACCCGGAAGCGGAGACTTAATACCCGACTTGCTGCCTGCCACAACCGGACGGCTCACTGCTGGAGGAGGAGCTGCCGGCGTAGTAGCTGCCGTACGAACTACCGGTTTGATTTTCGGACCAGCTTTCTTTTCCAGTTCTACGGTATAAGCCGTTCCGTTTACTTCTACATGTACATTATTGTCTTCTATGTCTCCCACGGTCACCTTGTAAAGATTCCCGTTGATTTTATATCTGTATTCTTTCATGGTTTTCGTTATGCTTTAGAGGTTATTTCTTATGAGGAGTTTCACGCAATGTATAAATCTTGGAACTCCACGGTGAATAGCTTCGTTTCACCCGGCTGATGGTCAGGATGGTTTCTTCCACATCGTGGTCGGCTCCCTGTGCTTCGTGCAAAGCCATGGAAATAGCGGCAATTACTTCACCTGGAGCTTCACCCAGCTTACGTTCTTTTGCTTCCTGCTTGTCGGTTACATTCTGTGCTTTCATGGCGTTACGCTTACGCAACTTAACCGCCAGTTTGCCCACAAACTTAAAGCACAGATAAAGCAAGATGAGCCCGCTAAATACCACGCTCATGGCAGAAATAGCCATACCGATACCTACAGGGTCATGCTGGTCGAATTTTTCCATCTTCGGATTACTCTCGATAGTTTGATTATTGGTACTCGGAGTGACATATTTATCTTCACTTCCGCCCTTCACTTCCCATGTAGCCGTACCATCACCTACACGGGCATATGACTGGTCGGCTTGAAGCAAACCTGCGGGAATCACCACCTCATCCAATAACTTCTTACCGGAGTCATACAAACCAATCCAGTTATCCTGTGTCTTGCTAAATACAAAGTTGGTATGGAAAGTCCCTCTTCTCGGTGCCCCATCGGCCCAGAAAAGTGCATGCTGACGCGGTTTGAGCAAGGTCAGCACATCTCCCTTGGGAATAAAATAAGACAAAGTATCGCCCGGCTGACTGCTCACTCTCAGATAGCATCCGGCCAGATCGGCACTGCTGTAAGCTCTGTTGAATATTTCTACCCAACCGCTGTGGATACCATAATCATCCTGAAAGTTGCTTTCATTATCAATCAAGACTTCATTGATAAGCAACTTGGACGCGGTGTTCTGTTCCTTACAGGACGAGAACCCGACCAGCAGAAACAGGGCCAGAAATATTCCGATTTTATGTGTTTTCATCATCATTGTCAAGTTTTAGTTACTATTACAAAGGAATATTACCGTGTTTCTTGGCCGGATTGGTCAATTTCTTAGTCTGCAACTGCTGCAGGGCACGAATAATGCGGAAACGTGTGTTACGCGGTTCAATCACATCGTCAATGTAACCATACTTGGCCGCATTATACGGGTTGGCAAACAGCTTGGTATATTCGGCTTCTTTTTCGGCCATAAAGGCTTTCGGATCGGGGGCTTCTTTCGCTTCCTTCGCATACAGTACTTCTACGGCACCGGCTCCTCCCATCACGGCAATCTCTGCTGTAGGCCATGCGTAGTTCATATCGCCACGCAACTGCTTACAGCTCATCACGATGTGAGAACCTCCATACGACTTACGAAGGGTTACTGTTACTTTAGGTACAGTAGCTTCACCGTATGCATACAGCAACTTCGCACCGTGCAGGATGACCGCATTGTATTCCTGACCTGTTCCCGGCAAGAATCCCGGAACGTCTACCAGTGATACGATAGGAATGTTGAACGCATCGCAGAAACGAACGAAACGGGCTGCCTTACGAGAAGCATTGCAATCGAGCACACCGGCCAGGAATTTCGGCTGGTTGGCTACAATACCCACTGACTGTCCGTTGAAACGTGCAAAACCGATAATGATATTCTTGGCAAAATCACGCTGGATTTCAAGGAATTCACCGTTATCGACAATGGCACCGATTACTTCATACATATCGTAAGCCTTATTCGGACTGTCGGGTACGATTTCATTTAAAGAATCTTCCAGACGGTCTATCGGATCGGTACAGTCTACGTAAGGCGGTTCTTCCAGGTTATTCTGCGGGATATAGCTCAACAATTTACGAATCAACGCCAAACCTTCTTCTTCTGTAGAAGCCGTGAAATGAGTCACACCGGAACGAGTGGAATGTACACTGGCACCTCCCAGGTCTTCCTGTGATACATCTTCGCCTGTCACAGTCTTTACTACCTTCGGACCGGTAAGGAACATATAAGAAGTACCTTCCATCATCAAGGTAAAGTCTGTCAAAGCCGGAGAATACACTGCACCTCCTGCACATGGACCGAAAATACCGGAAATCTGCGGAATAACTCCCGAAGCCAGAATATTACGCTGAAAAATCTCTGCATAGCCTGCCAAGGCATTGATACCTTCCTGAATACGTGCACCACCAGAATCATTCAATCCAATACAGGGAGCCCCCATCTTCATGGCCATATCCATCACCTTACAGATTTTCAGTGACATGGTTTCGGACAAGGAACCGGCAGATACCGTAAAATCCTGGGCAAAAACATAAACCAGACGGCCTTCGATTGTTCCGTATCCGGTTACGACGCCGTCTCCCAAATAATGCTTCTTGTCCATTCCGAAGTTTGTGCAACGATGCTGTACGAACATGTCCATTTCTTCAAAGCTACCTTCGTCAAGGAGCATGGAAATACGTTCGCGGGCTGTGTACTTACCTTTATCGTGTTGTTTTTCGATGGCTTTCGCACCTCCACCCAGACGGGCCTGTGTGCGAAGCTCTATTAATTCTTTTACTTTTTCAAGCTGGTTACTCATGGTATTAGTATTTATATTTGATAATTAAATAAGGGTCTTTTCCCGATGGTTATTTTTCACAAAGTTCCGTCAATACGCCCATGGTAGATTTCGGGTGGAGGAATGCAATATGAAGGCCTTCTGCTCCTTTACGCGGAGCCTTATCAATCAAACGAATGCCTGCTCCCTCAGCCTGTGCCAGCGCATTGGCAACTCCGTCTTCTACTGCAAATGCCACATGATGTACGCCCATGCCGCGATTTTCAATAAACTTGGCAATTGTACTGTCAGGACTTGTAGGTTCAAGTAATTCAATTTTTGTGTCACCACATTTCAAAAACGCAGTCTTTACCTTCTGGTCTTCTACGGTTTCTACGTTATAGCATTTCAATCCGAGGACGTTTTCATAATAAGGAAGGGCTTCTTCGATACTGTTGACCGCAATGCCCAAATGTTCAATGTGAGAAATTTTCATAATAGAATTGTTTTTTATGGGTATTAAATTAAAGTACGTGTTTAATATACACACAGACAAAGAAAAGAAAATTGTGGTGAAAAAAGAAACTTTTTGACGATTTTTTCAAAGAAACCCCATTGTTTAAAAAGAGTTTAATCCATTAATGGAAGCATGGAAAGGGAACTATACATAGATTTTTATCAACAGACGATTCAGCCAGTTCCAGCGCACATGAAACCAGCGACGACTGCTCATCTGCTTTCCGCCAAAGCGCAAAATAAAGTCACGAAAACCGAATTTTTTAAAAGGTAATCCGGCTTCAATAAATTCAAAATGAGCACATCCGTGCTCACGGGCATACTGCATGGCTCCCCACACCGCAAGTACTCCTGGAAATTGCAACGGATACGTTTTTCTCATTCCTCCGGAAAAAAGCAGATAGGCATCCGACCCAGAAAACAAACAGACCGAACCTCCGATAATCTTGTTTTTATAACGAATGATAAAAATCTGTCCGCAATGAGAAGAATGAGCCAGCAAGGCAGTGAAGAAACCGATGCCGGGCAAATAACGATGAACCTTGGGCGAATAATAATGCTTGAGCATACTGAAAAAAGCCTGCACATCTGCTTCTGTACGTGCCACATCGATTACGGCCCCATTTTTCAATCCCTGATGAATTTGCCGCTTGCGGGAGGTACTCATCCACTTGTCTAACGAATCATGATGCAAGGAGTTGCGCACCCGAAGCCAGCGTATCGGGAAATATCCGTTTTGCCGGAAATAACGGTAACCAAACAAAGGTTCTTCCAGATTACGAAATTCTAAAAGAAAAGATTTCTCCGCAAACTGTTGTGTAAAATAGGAAAGCAGCTCCTGAAAAATATGTTCTTTCGAATAAGAAGAAGGAAAATATTCACCTATGCCATACGCATAACTCTTTTCGGCAAAACATAGCATATTAATGGAACGGAGAGTGATACACAGCAGCTTTCCCACAGGAGATTTCCCCTCGTAAGCTACCAGCAAAAGCGGACGGACTCCCCTTGTCTGTTCCAACACATGAAACAGTTCTGTAGAATGAAAGATGTTTGAACCCGGAAGGGCGGGTACATCCTTAGCGTGATAATATGTAGCTAAACGGATGTTCATATGATGCAAATTTACATTTTTTTATTGAGGATTTAATGGGGAAGCCTTATATTTGTCCAAACAAACTAAATTTTTATGGAAAACTTCAGTGATTTAATCAGAAATCGGCGAAGCATGCGAAAGTTCACGGACGAGGAACTGACACAAGATCAGGTGCTCACATTACTGAAGGCGGCCCTGATGGCTCCGTCTTCCAAACGCTCCAATTGCTGGCAGTTCATCGTTGTAGACGACAAGGACACACTGGAAAAGTTGTCTTTCTGTAAGGAATCGGGAGCGGCATTCGTAAAAGATGCTGCACTGGCTATTGTTGTGACTGCTGACCCGCTCGCCAGCGATGTGTGGATTGAAGATGCTTCCATTGCGTCAATCATGATTCAGCTTCAGGCAGAAGATTTGGGACTGGGAAGCTGCTGGGTACAGGTAAGAGAAAGATTTACCGCCAACGGCACACCGGCCAACGAATATATCCATGAACTGTTGGACCTTCCTTTACAGTTGCAAGTGCTGTCCGTCATCGCTATAGGACACAAGGGAATGGAACGCAAGCCTTTTGATGAGTCACACCTGCAATGGGAAAAGGTACATATCAATAAATTCGGAGGGAAATAATGGCAGCAGCATCGGGCAAACACAAAGATACCTATCGGGCTACAGCCGTTTTTCTTGTACTGACAGGACTGCTCTACCTGATAGACAAATGGGTAGGATTCGGTCACCTCGGACTACCGTGGGTAATGCAAAAAGATACGATGTTACTGTATGCAGCCATTATTTTTCTGTGGTTCAAAAATGACAAATCGGTAGGTCTCATTTTATTAGGTATCTGGCTGATTCAGAATACCGGACTGGTCATCTCTCTGCTGGGACAGATGTCGACTTTCCTCCTGCCCGCCACCTTGCTGGTCATCGGAGTTTTACTTTACTTCTTATCTTCACGCGGATGATGAATAAAAAAGATTTTTCCATTGTATGCATAGGAGCAGGCAATGTAGCTACTCATCTGGCTCAGGCTCTACAGCAAAAGGGATTCCACTTGTCGCAAATTTACAGCCGGACACAGGAATCGGCACAAGCCTTGGCACAGACATTAGGATGTACGTGGACCACCTGCCTGGAACAGGTAGACGAACACGCTGATTTGTACATCGTATCGGTGAAAGATGCCGTTTTGGAAACGGTCATTTCACAACTTGCCCACTGTAATCCAGACGCTCTGTACCTGCATACTGCCGGAAGTATGTCAATGGAAGTATGGAAAGGAAAGTTTAAAAATTACGGAGTAACTTACCCCATGCAGACTTTCAGCAAACAACGGGAAGTTAATCTTGAGGAAGTACCGTTTTTCCTCGAAGCCAATTCGCCGGAGAATTTGTCCCTGCTCCAGAAAATAACCGGAAGCCTTAGTCCGAAAGTGTACGAAGCCAGTTCGGAACAACGTAAATACCTGCACATAGCTGCTGTCTTTGCCTGTAACTTCAGCAATCACATGTACGCCATCTGCCAACATTTGCTTCAGGCACACCAACTTCCTTTCGAATCTATGCTGCCACTGATAGATGAAACCGCCCGAAAGGTACATGAATTATCTCCGGTAGAAGCACAAACCGGTCCAGCAAGACGTTACGATGAAAATGTGATTAACCGCCACCTGAATATGCTGGAAGAAGAACCTAAGCTGGCAGAAATCTATCGGTTACTGAGCGAACACATTCATTTATATGAAACAACCAATCATTGACCATTTAATTTTTCAGATATGATAAATTACGATTTGACTCAAATAAAAGCGCTGTTTTTCGATGTAGACGGAGTACTGAGCGCCGAAACAATCTTTTTGCATCCCGACGGAGAACCCATGCGTTCTGTCAATATCAAAGACGGCTATGCGCTGCAGCTGGCTGTGAAATGCGGACTGCATGTGGCCATTATCACAGGGGGAAAGACGGAAGCCGTACGGAAACGCTACGAAGGACTGGGTATAAAGGATGTGTACTTAGGTGCTGCCGTAAAAACCCGTGAATACAAGGAACTGTTAGAAAAATATAACCTGAAACCGGAAGAAGTGCTTTACATGGGAGACGATATACCCGATTATGAAGTAATGCAGTTGGTGGGCCTCCCCTGTTGTCCGGCAGATGCGGCACCTGAGATCAAAGCCATCAGCAAATACATTTCTCACCGACAGGGAGGATATGGCTGCGGACGCGACGTCATTGAACAGGTTTTAAAAGCACAGGGAAAATGGATGGCCGGGCAGGCTGCCTTTGGCTGGTAACCAATAAGTATGCAAGAGATGAAACCATTAGAAAACATACAACATTATAAAGTCGTACTTGCTTCCAATTCTCCCCGACGACGGGAATTGCTGAGCGGACTGAATTTAGAATATACGGTCAGGGTACTTCCGGATATAGATGAAAGCTATCCTGATACGTTGAAAGGGGAGGAAATTCCGATGTACATCTCACGTGAAAAAGCGGAAACTTATCGTAATTCCATGGCGGAAGATGAGTTAATCATTACAGCCGACACCGTGGTGTGCATCAACGAAAAGGTATTGGGAAAACCCCGGACACTGGAAGAAGCCAAAGAAATGTTACGGGAACTTTCCGGCAAGACACATCAGGTAATTACCGGAGTATGTCTGACGACCCATCACCTGCAACGTACGTTCTCGGCTACTACACAAGTCACATTCGACGTACTGACAGAGGATGAAATTGAATTTTATGTAGAGATATTCCGGCCACTGGATAAAGCGGGGGCATACGGAGTACAAGAATGGATTGGCTTTGTGGGAGTTTCCCGACTGGAAGGCTCCTATTTCAATGTCATGGGCCTTCCGGTGCAACGTTTGTATCAGGAACTCAAGAAACTTTAATGTGAAAGGGCTGAAAAAGTTTTTCGGCCCTTTACTTTTGCCTGCCACACCAGACTGAAAGAATAACGTTCGGGAATGGTTTTCAATACTGTATGGGACAGATTTTGCTGACGGCTGTCAGTAAACAGACTTTGAATCCGGAAAAACTCCCGGCGGGCATTCCACACAGCTTTAGCATTGGCAAAATCTCCTTTCAACAACCAAACTGCAGCAGCACAATAATCCAAGAAAGTACGAACTCGCATCACAGGCTTCAATTCTTCTTCCGGCAGGTTCTTATACAGCATCAGCAAATTGTTACGGAAATTCAGGAAAGTTTTACGAGGATTTTCCTTTTTCAAGGTAGCACCTCCCACATGATATACCGTACTTGAAGGAATGCATACAAGCTGATAGCCTCGACTGCGTAAACGCCAGCACAAATCTATTTCTTCCATGTGTGCAAAGAAACGTCCATCCAGTCCACCGACATTCCGATATACGTCCAGACGAATCATCAAAGCTGCCCCCGTGGCCCAGAACACAGGGAGCACCTCGTCATACTGTCCATTGTCTTCCTCTACGCTCTCAAAAACGCGTCCACGACAGAAGGGATAACCATAACGGTCAATAAAGCCTCCACTTGCCCCGGCATATTCAAACAGGTTCCGGTGCCGATACGCACGGATTTTCGGCTGACAGGCCACTGTCTCCGGATGAGTATCCAAATAACTAATCATTGGCTGAAGCCATCCTTCTGTCACCTCTACATCACTGTTGAGCAGGACAGCGTATTCCGCATCTATTTTCTGCAAAGCATAGTTGTAGCCATCGGCAAAACCATAATTCTTATCCAGGCGTATCAGGCGGACAGAAGGAAATTCTTTTTCTACCACCTCACACGAAGCATCCGTGGAAGCATTGTCGGCTACATAAATTTCCGTTCCCTCCAAACGCGAACAAGCAATCACTGAGGGCAAGAACTGGCGAAGCACGGCTTCCCCATTCCAGTTTAAGATGACTACAGCTGTCTTTATCATAAAATAGTTCCTTTAAGCGACGTTCCGTCTTCATTAAAATCACCCAAACGCACTTTTACCAGATGGTTATCCAATTTTTCATCGTGCGCCAGTTCCACCCGAATGTAGTTTTTCGTAAAACCGTGCATGGGTGTACCAGTCTTAGACTTCTCCATCAGCACTTCTGCTTCTCCACCAATATGACGGGCATAGAAAGCTTTCGTCTTTTCATCTGAAAGCTCCAACAAACGTTGACTTCTGGCATGTTTTTCCTGAGCAGAAACCACATAATCAATTTTCAAAGCCTGAGTTCCCGGACGTTCTGAGTAACTGAACACATGCAGCTGAGTTACATCCAATCTCTTAATAAACTCATAAGCTTTTTCAAAATATTCAGGAGTCTCTCCGCGAGTACCCACGATGACATCTACTCCAATAAAAGCATCAGGCATCAGAGACTTTATCTTTGCAATCTTAGCGGCAAACAAAGCTGTATCATAACGACGGCGCATCAACTTCAGCACTTCATCGCATCCGGATTGCAAAGGAATATGAAAATGAGGCATAAAACGACGGGATTGAGCTACATATTCAATGATCTCATCCGTCAGAAGATTGGGTTCAATAGAAGAAATACGGTAACGCTCAATGCCTTCCACTTCATCTAAAGCCTTTACTAAATCAAAAAAGGTTTCACCCGTTGACTTTCCAAAATCACCGATATTCACTCCGGTCAGCACAATTTCTTTTCCCCCTTCGGCTGCTGCCTGGCGAGCTTGCGCTACCAAATCTTCTATCTTTCCATTACGGCTTCTTCCCCGTGCAAAAGGAATGGTACAGTAAGAGCAGAAATAATCACATCCATCCTGCACTTTCAGGAAATAACGGGTACGATCCCCACGAGAACAAGAAGGAGAAAAAGTACGAATGTCTTTGGTAGCGGTAACTACAGCTTCTCCATGCGTATGTTTCTGCAAGTTGCCTAAATAATTCATCAACTCACCCTTCTGTTCTGCTCCTAATACCAAATCCACTCCTTCTATGTCAGCCACCTGTCCAGGCTTCAACTGGGCATAACAGCCGGTTACCACAATAAATGCATCAGGATGCTGACGAGAAAGACGATGAATGGCTTGCCGACATTTCTTGTCTGCCATTTCTGTCACCGAACAGGTATTAATCACACAAATATCTGCTTTTTCACCTTTTCTGGCTGTCCGAACTCCTGCTTCCTTTAATGTTTTTCCGATAGAAGAGGTTTCTGCAAAATTAAGCTTACAGCCCAACGTATAATAAACAGCTACTTTATCCTGAAAGATAGTTGTATCAATCATATCTCTTTACAATTTTAGAAGTCTGCAAAGGTACACATTATTCATGATTCCTGAAACGAGTTTCAGAATTTGCAACCTCAATTCACTGCTTCTACACATATTTCTTCATCTTTTAAGAAATTTCTCAAATCACGAAGTTTTCTTTCATGTTTTGTAACATGTTATAATTCATACAAACTAGGTTATAAAACATATTTTTTGAAAAAAAAGTAGCAGAAAATAGAACAACGTATTGAAAAAGTCTATATCTTTGCAGCGTTTTAAGAAAACAACATAAGTATTACAGATTTAAAAAGCAAAGAAAATGAAAAAATTGGTATTTTTGTTCGTAGCATTTGCTGCAGTTTCTTTCGCTTCTTGCGGAAACAAAGCAGCTAACAGTGAAGTTGCATCTGATTCAGATTCAGTAGCAGTAGTTGAAGAAGCAGCTCCGGTTGTTGATTCAGCAGCAGTAGTTTGCGATTCAGCTGCAGTTTGCGCTGACTCAGCAGTAGTAGCTGAATAATCTCGAACATCAGAGAGAATTGAAAGTCTGTAAGCTCAGCCTACAGACTTTTTTTATACCCTTTTGCCAACCAATACTAACACATGCTTCACCTCACTGTTACTCATATCCAACTCACACTTACCCCCGAATACAAATCCTCTACCCACAAATTAAAGATTAATTAAAAGAAGCACACTACACCCTAACCTATACCAAACAAAACCCCGAACAGACTATAGTCCATTCGGGGGATTTATTAAAGTATTTACAGATACAAATTAAGCTTCTTCTGCAACTACTTCAAAAGGAATTTCTACAGAAACTTCCTTGTGAAGTTTAACCACAGCTTTGTAGTGTCCAACTTCTTTCACGCTGTCTTTTACAACGATAATCTTGCGATCGATATTGTGACCCAACTTAGCCAATTCATCAGCAATCTGAATATTACCTACTGAACCATAGATAACACCTGTTGCACTTACCTTTGTAGCGATAGTCAAAGAAACACCCTTCAATGTTTCTGCAACTGCTTCAGCATCTTTCTTAATCTTCTCCAATTTGTGAGCACGCTGTTTCAGTTCTTCAGCCAACATTTTCTTTGCAGCCGGAGAAGCAATCACAGCTTTACCTGTCGGAATAAGATAGTTACGACCATAACCAGACTTAACGGTTACAATATCATTCTTGTAGCCCAAGTTAACTACGTCTTCTTTCAAAATCAGTTCCATATTCTTATTCCTCCTTTATTATTTCATCATATCAGTTACGAAAGGCAGCAAAGCCAAGTGACGAGCTCTCTTAACAGCCTGCGCAATACGACGCTGGAACTTCAATGAAGTACCTGTAATACGGCGCGGAAGGATTTTACCCTGTTCGTTCAAGAATTTCTTCAAGAATTCAGGATCTTTGTAGTCGATGTACTTAATACCGCTCTTTTTAAAACGACAGTATTTTTTCTTCTTCACGTCTACTGAAGGCGGAGTTAAATATCTGATTTCTGATTGTTGCTGTGCCATGATTAATTTTCCTCCTTTTTAGTTGATTTTACATTTCTTCTCTTAGCAGCGTATTCCGCAGCATACTTATCCATCTTGAAAGTCAAGAAACGGATTACACGTTCATCACGACGGTAGTTGATTTCCAGCTTCTCGATTACAGACGGGGCAGCTTTGAATTCAATCAGTTGATAGAAGCCTGTTGATTTTTTCTGAATTGGGTAAGCCAATTTTTTCAATCCCCAGTTTTCTTCATTGATGATCTCCGCACCTTCCTGAGTAAGGATAGCTTTGAACTTCTCTACCGCTTCCTTCATCTGAACATCAGACAAAACGGGAGTTAAAATGAAAACGGTTTCGT
>PPYE01046774.1_pt1 | contig 26820 bp, 29 predicted proteins | sample 1559881 | NCBI WGS metagenome assembly PPYE01 (sample SAMN08240022, study PRJNA423297) | Human gut metagenome, whole genome shotgun sequencing project. | reverse complement strand
CTCCACCGTGCGCCCGAACTGGTGCGCGGCTTTCTGGAAAAGATTCTTGCCCCCAAGCAGGAGCGCACCATGAATGTGCAGCAGAAAAACCGCAAGCGTGGGCAGGATATGGAACTTTGATTTTCGGAGGATACCATTTGAACAAAAAGAAGAAGTCAAACAAATCCGGCTACCCGGATGAAGCAATCAAGACCCTTGCACGTTGCTTTTATCCCTCCATGGTTGAGTTTTTCAACAGCGAGGAAGGCCAGCGTGAATATGAGGAATGGCTGAAAGAGCAGGAAGCTCTACAAGCCTTGCCTGTTGCCGCATAAAAACAGCAGGACGCTCCCAGTAAAGGGAACGCCCTGCCTTATATAGATGTATCTCACCGAGGTGTGTCCAGTTGGGCACACCTCTTATTTTTTTGCCCTCAATCTTCTAGCCCATGGCTCCCGGCTGCATTTTTCAAATATTCCTCCGGGTCACCGTTCAGAATCAAATCCGCATAGCCAAGCGGGTCATTATAGACGAGATAGTCTAACTCCGACCTCTGCGCCATGGTCACGTCCAGTTGGATTCGAACCACCGAAGCTGAAAGCAGCAGATTTACAGTCTGTCCCCATTGGCCACTCGGGAACACGCCCATATTCACTTTTTGCGTCCTTCGCCGGACGACTCGTTTATTCTATCATGCAGAAAGGCTTTTGTCAACTGTTTTTTTACCTTTTTCTTCAAATGCGTTTTCCGTGCAGAGAAACGGCAGAGCAAAGGCGGGAAAAGCCCTGCAGCCATGCAGGCACGGCAAAGTCGGAAAAAAAGCCAGCCGGAAGAAATTGATAGGCAAATTGCAAGAAAAACTCGGGACAATATGTGAAAAGTGCAAGACTTTTTGTCTCTGCATTGAAAAACGCAGTAAGACGTGATATATTAAAAGCGCAACAAAGTGCAACAAAATGGATGGCACTTTTGTCACTCTGTAGCAAATCAGGCGGGATAAGTAGAAAAAGAAAGGCATAGCGACAAACCATGACGATTCAGGAATGTTATAGACAGATGGGCGCAAATTATGAGGATGTGCTCAAGCGGCTTTACAACGAAGGCATGATCTGCAGATTTACGCTGATGTTTTTGAACGACGACAGCTATCCGAAACTGGAGCAGGCATTGAAGGAAGGAAATGTGAAGGAAGCATTCCGTGCGGCACACACGCTCAAGGGCGTGTGCCAGAACCTGGGTTTTACCAACCTGTATCAGCCCACCTACGATTTGACCGAGGTGCTGCGCACAGGCACACTGGAAGGTACCAAGGAGCTGTTTGACAGCGTGACCTGCCAGTACAAAATCACCATCAATGCGATCCGTGCGCTCCAGTAAGCTCCGCATTTGGCTCGATCTCCAAACGGCATCCTTCCTTATAAAAGGCAGGATGCCGTTTTTTATTGCATTCTGCGCAGTTTTATGATATAATGCCGGACGAACTGAACAGAAAAACAGCAGGTGCCTTTTGCCGATGCACTGCACGGCGGAAAGGGTAAAAGGGAAGCGGGTGCAGATCCCGCACGATCTCGTCACTGTGATAAGGGAGTCCGCATCAGGGTGCTTTGCACCAGCCACTGGAGCTTTTGCTCTGGGAAGGAGATGACGGGCGGCGATCTTTCAGTCAGGAAACCTGCCTGCTGTTGGTACGGGGGTGCAAACCCCAGATCACGAGGAATTGGTTGTACCAAAAAGCCCTGAAACAACAGAGGTCTTTTTGTCATGCCATCCGCAGGACAGAAGGGCCTCTTCTTTCATCTTTCTTTCCTGTACCCTTTGTTTGGTTCAAACCGCAATTTATCCAGCAGGAAAGGACAAGACACATGAGAAAAATCGAAACCAAAAAGCTGGCCGTAGCTGTTACGGCTCTGGCTCTGTGCGTCGGCGTGCTCACCGGCTGCGGCGGGGCTGCTTCCGGCACTGCATCCAGCACCGCTGCGTCTTCCGCTTCCAGCGAAGCGAGCAGCGAGGAGGCTGACGAAATGGCAGCAAAGAACGTGGCAGACCTGATCGATGCCATCTATGTGCAGGAGCGCAATGAGGATACCGATGCCCAGTGCGAAGCCGCCAAGGCTGCATGGGATGCCCTGACCGACACCCAGAAGGAACTGGTGGAAGGTGAGAACGCCGACCCCGACTACTTTGGCCGTGACACCGGCGATGCTTCCAAGGACGATGCCCGCAATCAGGACGACATTGGCGACAACGAGCTGCTGGTGGTCTCCTTCGGCACCTCCTTCAACGACAGCCGCGTGAAGGACATCAAGGGCATCGAGGATGCTCTGCAGGCCGCATACCCGGATTGGTCTGTGCGCCGCGCATTCACCGCACAGATCATCATCAACCATGTGCAGGCTCGTGACGGCGAAAAGATCGACAACATGCAGCAGGCCATGGACCGCGCTGTGGAAAACGGCGTGAAGAATCTGGTCGTCCAGCCCACCCACCTGATGCACGGTGCTGAGTACGACGAGATGATGGAAATGATCGACACCTACCGCGACAAGTTTGAATCTGTCGCTGTGGCTGAGCCCCTGCTGGGCGAGGTCGGTTCCGATGCCACCATCATCAATCAGGATAAGGAAGACGTTGCCAAGGCTGTCACCGCTGCTGCCGTGAAGGAAGCCGGCTACGACAGTCTGGACGCCGCTGCTGCGGACAAGGTCGCCTTTGTCTTTATGGGCCACGGCACCTCGCACACCGCAAAGGTGAGCTACAGCCAGATGCAGACCACTATGCAGACTCTGGGCTACGACAATGTGTTCATTGGCACCGTTGAGGGCAAGCCGGAAGAGACTGCCTGCGAGAACGTGATCGAGGCTGTTAAGGCTGCGGGCTACACCAAGGTCATCCTGCGCCCGCTGATGGTGGTTGCCGGCGATCACGCCAACAACGATATGGCCGGTGAGGATGCCGACTCCTGGCTGAGCCAGTTCAAGGCTTCCGGTGCTTTCGACAGCATCGACTGCCAGATCGCTGGTCTGGGCGGGATCGAGGATGTCCAGAAGCTGTATGTCGCCCACACCAAGGCGGCGATCGATTCTCTGAACGGTTGATCAAACGAACCCTCTCCGTCTCGCGGCCGCTTTGCGGCATCCGGTGGAGAGGGTTCATTTTTTATCTGAACAATGGTATAATAAAAGCTGATTTCTTATAATGTAGAGGTATTTCCTATGAAACGCGTTTTTTCCTGTATTGTCGCTGCTTCTCTGGCACTGAGTCTGCTGGTGGGCTGCGGCGCTTCTTCCACGGCATCTTCTGCAGCTTCCAGTGCTGCTTCTTCCGAGGCGGCATCCTCTGTGGCTTCTTCTGCCGCTGAGACCGCCGCTTTGCCGGATGGTGTGTATACCGCCGAGTTTGACACCGACAGCAGCATGTTCCACGCCAACGAAGCCTGCGACGGCAAGGGCACCCTGACCGTGGAGAACGGCCAGATGACCTTCCATGTCAGCCTTGCTTCCACCCATATCGTCAACCTGTATCTGGGCAAGGCTTCCGATGCCGCCGACCACGAGGCCGACTGGCTGCAGCCCACCACAGATACCGTCACCTATTCCGACGGCACCTCGGAGGAGGTGTACGGCTTTGACATTCCGGTCACTGCTGTGGATACGGACTTTGACCTTGCCATTCTGGGCACCAAGGGCAAGTGGTACGATCATGTCGTCAGCGTGCGTGATGCCGTGGAAAAGGCTGCGGAAGCCGAGACCCCGGCAGACGGCACCTACACCTGTGATGTGACGCTGGAGGGCGGCTCCGGCCGTGCCACCGTGGAGAGCCCCGCCGCCCTGACCGTGGCAGACGGCAAAATGACCGCCACCATCGTGTGGAGCAGCCCCAACTACGACTATATGCTCGTGGACGGCGAGAAGTATCTGCCCACCAACACCGAGGGCAATTCCACCTTTGAAATTCCGGTATCGGCGCTGGATACCGCACTGGATGTCACCGCCGACACCGTTGCCATGAGCACCCCCCACGAGATCGAGTATACGCTGACCTTTGATTCTGCAAGTCTGAAGTGACTCCTCTAGTCACCTTCTTTGGCAAAAAGATAAACTTTACCGTACTGCCAAAGCCTCCCTCTATGAGGGAGGTGGCACGGCGTAAGCCGTGACGGAAGGAGTTACCTATGAAGATCACCCGCAACCAATTTCTGAAACTGATCCCCGCTGCGGCGCTGACGCTGACCGGCTGCGGCAGCAAGGCTCAGCCTGCCAATACGGAAAGTCTTGTTTTCTCCCATCATTACAAGCTGGACTATGCACAGCAGTTCACAGCGGACTGCTATGAGGGCGGCTATACCATGCTGACCATCGCGGAGTCGGATGCACGGTTCCTTGTTGTGCCGGAAGATGCTGCGGAGGTGGACGGTCTGCCTGCTGATGTGACTGTGCTGCGCCAGCCGGTGGAGAATATTTATCTGGTCTCCACCTCGGTGATGGATCTGCTTTTACATCTGGACGCACTGGACAGCGTGGCCTTTTCCGGCACCAAGGCCGAGGGCTGGTATCTGCCCGCGGTGCAGCAGGCCATGGAAGAGGGAAAAATCGCGTATGCAGGCAAGTACAGCGCCCCGGATTACGAGCAGATCCTGGCAGCGGGCTGCCGCCTTGCCATTGAGAATACCATGATCCTGCACACGCCGGAGGTAAAGGAACAGCTGGAACACTTTGGCATCCCGGTGCTGGTGGAGCGTTCCAGCTACGAGAGCGACCCGCTGGCCCGCATGGAGTGGATCAAGCTTTACGGCATCCTGCTGGGCAGGGAAGAACAGGCCGAGCAGGTGTTTTCCGCGCAGGAGACAGCCGTTCAGCCCATCCTCTCGCAGGAACCCACGGGAAAAAGCTGCGCCTTCTTCTCGCTGACCACCAACAACCTTGCCACTGTGCGCAAAGGCAGTGACTATGTGGCCCGCATGATCGAGATGGCGGGCGGCAGCTATGTCTTTGCGGACCTGACGGACAATGGCAACAGCCTTGCTACCATGAACCTGCCGCTTGAGGACTTCTATGCAGGTGCAAAGGATGCCGATGTGCTCATCTACAACAGCGCCATCGAGGGCATGATCGCATCGGTGAGCCAGCTGACCGAGCGTTTCCCACTGTTGAACGAGTTCAAAGCGGTGCAGAACGGTCAGGTGTGGTGCACCACCCAGAGCCTGTTCCAGCAGAGCATGGAGCTGGCAGACCTGATCGTGGATATGAACCGGGTGTTCACCGAGGGTACACCTGCCGCCAGTGAACTGAAATTCCTCACCCATGTGGATTAAAGAAGAGAAATTTTACAGAAAGGAAAGCCTATGACCCGTACCAGACGCCTTGCAGCCGCCTATATTGCCCTTGCGGCAGCCGTGGCTGTGCTTTTTGCGCTGAACCTGTTCTGGGGCAGCGTATCCCTTGCACCGGGAGCGGTGCTGACGGCACTGCTGGGCAAGGGCGGCGATGCGCTTGCGGGGAATATCATCCTGCAGCTGCGCCTGCCCCGCGCGGTCATGGCGGCGCTGTTGGGGGCAGCCCTCAGCGCGGCAGGCTACCTGCTGCAGACTTTTTTTGCAAACCCCATTGCCGGGCCATTTGTTATGGGCGTTTCCAGCGGCGCAAAGCTGGCGGTGGCCCTGACCATGGTGGTGTTTCTGGACCGCGGGATGCTGACCAGCTCGGCCACGATGATCGCGGCTGCCTTTGCGGGTGCCATGGCTTCCATGGCCTTTGTGCTGGCGGTGGCCCGGCGGGTGCAGCGCATGAGCATTCTGGTCATCTGCGGTGTGATGATCGGCTATATCTGCTCCGCCATCACCGATATCGTGGTGGCCTTTGCGCAGGATTCCAACATCGTCAATCTGCACAACTGGTCGCAGGGCAGCTTTTCCGGCGTGACATGGGCCAATGTGCAGGCTGCGGCACTGGTGGTGCTGCCTGCGCTGGCGGCATCCTTTCTGCTTTCCAAGCCCATGGCCGCCTACCAGATGGGCGAATCATATGCCCGCAGCGTGGGCGTGAATGTCAAGCCTTTCTCGGCAGCGCTGGTGCTGCTATCTAGCCTGCTGGCGGCCTGCGTCACCGCCTTTGCGGGGCCGATCTCCTTTGTAGGCATCGCGGTGCCGCACCTTGTCAAGCAGCTGCTGGGCAGCGCAAAGCCGCTGCATGTGCTGCCGGGGTGCTGCTTGGGCGGTGCGGCTTTCTGCCTGTTCTGCGACCTGCTGGCCCGCAGTCTGTTCGCGCCCACGGAGCTGTCCATCAGCTCGGTCACGGCCGTGTTCGGCGCACCGGTGGTCATCTGGCTGCTGGTGCGGCGCAATTCAGAGCGGGAGGGCGCATGATGAACGAAAAAGCACTTTGCACTGCGCGGGAGCTTGCCATCGGCTACGGCAAGACACCGCTGCTCTCGGATATTTGCCTCGGGGTGCAACCGGGCCAGATCCTGACCTTGATCGGGCCCAACGGCGCAGGCAAATCCACCTTACTGCGCACACTGGCGGGCCAGCTTGCCCCCATGGGCGGCACAGTGCTTCTGGCGGGGAAGGATCTTACTGCCTATACCGGTACCCAGCGGGCGCAGAAGCTGGCTCTCATGGCTCCCCACAGCCGCCGGATGGAGCTGACCACCTGCTTTGACTTTGTTTCGGCGGGGCGCTATCCCTACACCGGACGGCTGGGCATTTTGTCTGTTGAGGACAGGCAGCAGGTGCACAGAGCTTTGGAGCTGGTGGGTGCGGCACACCTTGCAGACCGGGATTTTAACCGCATCAGCGACGGCCAGCGCCAGCGCATCCTGCTGGCCCGGGCCCTGTGCCAGCAGCCGGAAGTGATCCTGCTGGACGAGCCGACCTCTTTTCTGGATATCAAGGGCAAGATCGAGCTGCTCACCATTTTAAAGGAGCTGGCCCATACCGGTCAGCTGGCGGTGATCCTGAGCCTGCACGAGCTGGAATTGGCCGAAAAAATAGCGGACACGGTGGTGTGCGTTTCGCCCGGTGGTGTTTCCGGCGTGCTGACCCCGGAACAGGCGTTTCAGCCGGAGAACATCCGCACCCTGTACGGCCTGACCGAACAGCAGTACACGGCTCTGTTCGGCACATCGGAGCCGGAAGCCGAAAAGGCTCCCGCCGGAAAGCCGCAGTTTGAGCATTACGTCCGCAGCGGGCAGAAGCTGCTGCGCTGCGGCTATACCACCGGCACCTGTGCCGCGCTGGGGGCTGCCGGGGCGGCGCGTCTGCTGCTGACCGGCCGCGAACCGGAAACGGTGGCTCTGCGCACGCCCAAGGGCATTGTGGTGGAGGTGGCACCCATTTACTGCCGCAGAACGGATGCCGGTGCGGTATGTGCCATCCGCAAGGACGGCGGCGACGATGTGGATGTGACTACGGGCCTGCCGGTGGTCGCATCGGTGGCGCTGGAACCGGCTGCCCCCGGCGTGCGCATCTTTGGCGGCGAGGGGGTGGGCCGGGTGACGAAGCCCGGCCTTGACCAGCCCGTAGGCGAAGCCGCCATCAACCATGTGCCCCGCCAGATGATTGCCGAAGCGCTGGAACGGGAAGCTGAAAATGCTGCCTACACCGGCGGCTTTGCGGTGACCATCTCTGTGGAAGGCGGTGCCGAGACGGCAAAGCGCACCTTCAACCCGCACATCGGGGTGGAGGGCGGGCTTTCCATTCTGGGCACCAGCGGCATCGTGGAACCCATGAGCCAGCAGGCCATTCTGGATACCATCCAGCTGGAAATGAATCAGGCCGCACTGCGTGCAAAAAATGCCCCAGGCCCCCGGCGGCTGGTGCTGGCCCCCGGCAACTACGGGCTGGATTATCTGGCCAGCGCTCTGCCGCAGTTCGAGCGGTTCCCGGTGGTCAAAACTTCCAACTTCATCGGGGATACGCTGGATATGGCTGCCACGGCCAAATTTGAGGAAGTGCTTCTGGTAGGCCATGTGGGCAAGCTCTGCAAGCTGGCGGCAGGGGTCATGAACACCCACTCCCACACGGCGGATGGCCGCGCTGAAGTGTTTTGCGCCCATGCGGCGCTGTGCGGTGCCGCGCATGAGGTGTGCGCCGCCCTGATGGATGCCGCCACCACCGATGCCTGCCTTGACATTCTGGACGGCGCACAGCTGCGTGCACCGGTGCTGGAAAGCATCCTTGCCGCCATCCAGATGCATCTGGACCGACGGGCAGGCGGGGCGTTCCGGGTGGGCGCGGTGCTGTTCTCCAACCAGCACGGCCCGCTGGGCGAGACAAAAACGGCAAAGGAGCTGATGCAGGAATGGCAGAACTGAAAGGTACATTTTACGGTGTCAGCGTCGGCCCCGGCAACCCGGAGCTGATGACGCTGCAGGCTGTGCGGCTCATCCGGCAGTGCCCGGTGCTGGCCGCGCCGCAGACTGCTTCCGGCCAGATGCTGGCGCTGGACATCGCCCGCAGTGCGCTGGGAGAAGCGCTGGACGGCAAGACCATCGTCCCGCTGTACTTTGCTATGAGCCGTGACCCGGCTGCGCTGGCGGCTTCGCACGAAAAAGCCGCCGCCGCGGTGCGGCAGTATCTGGATGCCGGGCAGGACGTTGCCATGCTGAACATCGGTGATGTTTCCATCTATGCCACCTTTGGTTACCTGCAGGAGATCTTGCAGGCCGGGGGTTATGCCACCGCCATGGCGGCAGGCGTGCCCAGCTTTTGTGCGGCGGCGGCGCGGCTGAATGTGCCGCTGACCGGTGGCATGGATACGCCGCTTACCATTGCGCCCGGCGGCTGGACAGACCGCGTGCTGGAAATGCCCGGCACCAAGGTATTGATGAAAGCCGGCAGGCAATTGCCTGTCTTATTGGATGCCCTGCAGCAGGCAGATAAGCTGAAAAAAAGCGCACTTGTGTGCAACTGCGGTCTGCCGGACGAGCGGGTCTACCCGGATCTTTCCCTTGAGCGGCCGCAGGAACAGGCCGGTTATTTTGCCACCGTTTTGGTAAAGGAGTAACGTTATGGTACATTTTGTTGGTGCAGGCCCCGGCGCACCGGACCTCATCACCCGGCGGGGCGCGGCCCTGCTTCAGAAAGCCGACTGCATCATCTATGCGGGCAGTCTGGTGAACCCGGCCCTGCTGGGCCTTGCAAAGGCAGACTGCGCCATTTATAACAGCGCTGAAATGACGCTGGAGCAGGTGCTGGATGTGATGCGGCAGATGGAAGCTGCGGGTAAGATCACCGTGCGCCTGCACACCGGCGACCCCTGCCTTTACGGTGCCATCCGGGAGCAGATGGATGTGCTGGACACCGAGGGCATTCCCTACGATGATACCCCCGGTGTTTCCAGCTTCTGCGGTGCGGCGGCGGCGCTGAACGCCGAGTACACGCTGCCCACCGTCAGCCAGACCGTCATCATTACCCGCATGGAGGGCCGCACCCCGGTGCCGGAAAAAGAAAAGCTGGCAAGCCTTGCCGCCCACGGGGCAACGATGGTCATTTTCCTATCCATCGGCCTTGTGGACAAAGTACAGCAGGCGCTTCTGGAAGGCGGTGCCTATACGCCGGATACCCCGGCAGCGGTGGTGTATAAGGCCACATGGCCGGAGGAAAAAACGGTGCGCTGCACCGTAGGTACGCTGGCGGAAAGCGTTCATGCAGCGGGCATCACCAAAACGGCGCTCATCGTGGCAGGCGGCTTTCTGGGCCGGAACTATGAGCGCAGCAAGCTCTACGACCCGGCCTTTACCACCGAGTTCCGCAAGGGGACAGACCAGTGACCCGGGCCTACCTTGCCTTTACGGCAAAGGGCCTTGCACTGGCCCAAAAACTGGCGGCGGCATATCCCGGCAGTGTGACCCGCTGCGGCCATGAAGCCGGGCAGGTGCACCTTGCCGATTGGACGGCCCGCCAGTTTGCCGGGAGCGATGCCCTTGTTTTTGTAGGTGCTGTGGGCATTGCGGTGCGGGCCATTGCGCCCCACTGCCAAAGCAAGGCGCAGGACCCTGCCGTTGTGGTGCTGGACGAGTGCGGCCGCTTTGCCGTGCCCATCCTCTCAGGCCACCTGGGCGGTGCCAACGACCTTGCCCGGGCGCTTGCCGCTGTGTGCGGTGCGGTGCCGGTGATCACCACAGCCACCGACGCAAACGGTGTGTTTGCGGTGGACGAGTGGGCAAAGCACCAGAACTGCACCGTGCTGGAGCCGGAGCGCATCAAGCTTGTCAGCGGTGCACTGCTGGCGGGCAAAACGGTGCAGTTTGCATCCGACTGGCCCATTGCGGGTGCACCGCCTGATGGGATCACGGCGGGAGATGACCCGGACTTTGCCCTCACCCTCTGCCCGGCGGGGGATGCGTTGCATCTGGTGCCGCGCATTGGCGTGCTGGGCGTGGGCTGCAAACGCGGCACCAGCGCCGAAACGCTGGCCGAAGCCTTTGCAGCTTTCTGTGCCCAGAACCGCCTTGCGCCGCAATGCATCACGGCGGCGGCAAGCATCGACTTAAAACAAAACGAGGCGGGCCTGCTGACCTTCTGTAAGAGCCACAGCTGGCCGGTGCAGTTTTTCACAGCGGAACAGCTGCGTGCCGCCCCCGGCAGCTTTACGCCTTCGGCCTTTGTGCAGAGCGTTACCGGCGTGGACAATGTCTGTGAACGGTCGGCAGTGCTGGCCGCAGGCGGGACACTCGTTTTTCACAAATATGCCCATACCGGCGTGACCTTTGCGCTGGCCGTGCGGCCCTATGCCCCGGACTGGAGGTGGCAGAATGTTTGACCCGATGGAATTTGAGATCGACGAACCGGAAAAGGTAGTCTATGTGGTGGGCATTGGCCCCGGAGATGTTTACTACCTGACGCAGGAAGCCCAGAACGTTCTGGAACACGCAGATGCCATCTGCGGCTATAAACTTTATCTTGACCTGATCAAGCCGGAGTTCCCATGTGAGGAATATTATTCCACCGGCATGACCAAGGAGATCGACCGCTGCCGCTGGGCGCTGGAAAAGGCGAATACCGGCAGGCGCGTGGTGATGGTGTGCAGCGGCGACGCAGGCGTTTACGGCATGGCCAGCCCTGTGCTGGAACTGGCGCAGGATTACCCGGACGTTGCCGTAGAAGTGGTGCCCGGCCTTACGGCCGCCCTCAGCGGCGGGGCGGTGCTGGGCGCGCCGCTGGCCCACGATTTCTGCGTGATCTCCCTTTCCGACCGGCTTACCCCGTGGGAGGTCATCGAAAAGCGGCTGGCCTGCGCAGCGCAGGGAGATTTCTGTGTTGCACTCTATAATCCTTCCTCCAAGGGCAGGCCGGACTACCTGCAAAAGGCAGTGCGCATCCTGCGCGCAAACGGCAAGGCGAATGATACCGTCTGCGGCCTTGTGCGCAACATTGGCCGCGAGGGCCAGAGCTCCCGGGTGCTGACGCTGGCCGAGCTGGAAAACACGCCGGTGGATATGTTCACCACCGTGTATATCGGCAACAGCAATACCCGCGCCCTTTCGGGCCGGATGGTCACGCCGCGGGGGTACCGCAAGTGAAGGCGGTCGTGTTCAGCGGCACCACCGAGGGCCGTCGCTTTTCCAAAAAGCTGGCAGAGCTTGGCGCTGCGGTAACGGTGTGCGTGGCAACGCCGCTGGGTGCCGAGGAGCAGGGCGAAATGGCGGGCATCACGGTGCACGCCGGGCGGCTGCAGCCGGATGCCATGGCGGCATTGCTGGCGGGAGCTGATCTCTGCGTGGATGCCACCCACCCTTACGCAGTGGATGCCACCAGGAACATCCGCGCTGCAGCGGTGCAGGCGGGCGTGGAATACCGCCGCCTGCTGCGTGCGCAAAGCCCCTTGCCGCCCGGCTGTGCGGTGTTTGAAACAGCAGCGCAGGCTGCAGAATATCTGACCGGGACAGAGGGCAATATCCTGCTTGCCACCGGTGCCAAGGAGCTGGCTGTGTTTGCCGGGCTGGAACCGGCGCGGCTTTACCCGCGCGTCCTGCCCACGCCGGAGGGCATTGCCGCCTGTGAAGCGGCCAATGTCCCGCATCGGAACATCATTGCCATGCAGGGACCGTTCAGTCTGGCGCTGAATAAGGCGTTGATCACACAGTTCCAGATCCGGTACCTCGTCACCAAGGACGGCGGCGCAGCGGGCGGCTTTGCCGAGAAGGTGCAGGCCGCTGCCGATACCGGCGCACAGCTGGTGGTGCTGCGCCGCCCGCCGGAAACTGGCGAGACGGAAACACAAATTTTAGCGTATTGCAAGGAGATTTTGCAATGGTCACACTGATCGGCATGGGCAGCGGAAAATGGGAAGCCCTTTCGGCGCAGGCGCAGCAGGCTGTGCGCAGCGCGGGCCTTGTGTTCGGTGCAAAGCGGCTGCTGGCGGGCCTGCCTGCAGACTGCACGGCCCGGCAGTTCGCGCTCTACCAGCCCGCTGACATTCTGGAAACACTGGCACAAAACCCCGGGCAGGATGCTGCCGTGCTTTACAGCGGCGATACCGGATTTTACTCCGGTGCGTCCGGTCTGCTCACGCCGCTGCGGGCGCTGGGCATCCCCGCGCGGGTGTATCCGGGCGTTTCCAGCATCCAGCTGCTTTCAGCGGCGCTGGGCCGACCGTGGCAGGACTGGAAGCTGGTCTCGGCCCATGGCTGCGCCTGCGACCCGGTGGCCGAGTGCATGATGAACCGTTCGGTGTTCTTCCTCACCGGCGGCACTGAAACGCCCGCCTCTCTGTGCCAGAAGCTGACCGATGCCGGTATGGGCGAAACCCACGGCGTGGTGGGCGAAAACCTTGGCACCGAGGCGGAAGCCATCCGCTACGGCTCTGCTGCAGAGCTGGCGGGGCAGAGCTTTGCACCGCTCAGCGTGCTTCTTGTGGAAAACTTTGATCTGCCGCAGCTGCGTGCGCCGGGCTTCCCGGACGAAAGCTTCATTCGGAGCGAGGTGCCCATGACCAAGCAGGAGGTGCGCGCTGCTGCGCTGGCAAAGCTGGCGGTAATGCCCACCGACACTCTGTGGGATGTGGGCGCAGGCACCGGCAGTGTGAGCGTGGAGCTTGCGCTGGCGGCACCCAAAGGCCGCGTTTACGCCGTGGAGTGTGAACCGGATGCCTGTGAACTGATCCGTAAAAACCGGGCAAAGTTCCATGCTTGCAACCTCATCCTCATCGAGGGCCGCGCACCGGATGTGCTGGCAGACCTGCCTGCGCCGGATGCCGTGTTCATCGGCGGCACCAAAGGCGGCATGGAAGCCGTGCTGGATGAAGTGCTCGGCAAGAATCCGAACGCACGCATCTGCATTTCGGCCATTGCGCTGGAAACGCTGGGCGCTGCCATTGCCGCCCTCACGGCCCGGGGCCTGACCGCAGAGGTAACGCAGATCGCCGTCAGCCGCACAAAACCGGCGGGCCGACTGCACCTGCTCATGGCCAATAACCCCATCTTCCTCATTACGGGTACACGTAAATGATGCAATTCCTCATCGCCGCGCCTTCTTCCGGCAGCGGCAAGACCACTGTTGCCTGTGCAGTGCTGGCGGCGCTGAAAAAGCGCGGGGCCGACCCCTGTGCGTTCAAAAGCGGGCCGGACTACATCGACCCCATGTTCCACCGCTCAGCTCTGCAGGTGGACAGCCACAATCTGGATCTGTTTCTTTCCAACAGGGATATGGTGCGGGCCATTTTTGCCCGCTATGCCGCCGGGCATGGTGCCGCCGTGTGCGAGGGAGCTATGGGCTTTTATGATGGTCAGGGCCTGACCACCCGTGCCAGCGCTTGGGAACTGGCGGATACGCTGGGCCTGCCGGTGCTGCTGGTGGTACAGCCCAAGGGTGCCAGCGTGACGCTGGCCGCGCAAATTCAGGGCCTTGTGAACTTCCGCAAAAACAGCCATGTTTCGGGCATCCTGCTCAATGATTGTTCCGAAAAGCTGTATAAAATGCTCAAGGCCCTGCTGGAAAGGGAGACCGGCCTGCCGGTGCTGGGCTATCTGCCCCATTTGCCGCAGGCAGCGGTAGAAAGCCGACACCTCGGCCTGAAGACTGCAGATGAAATTGCCGACCTGCAGGAAAAGATCGCCCTGCTGGCCGATGCACTGGTGCTGGATTGGCAGCGCCTTGCCGTGCTGACCGAAAAGCCTGCGCCGGAAGCTTTGCCGGGAGCAGCTGCCCCCACATCCGTCCGCATTGCGGTGGCAAAGGACGAGGCGTTCTGCTTTACCTATGCCGAAACGCTGGACGCACTGCGGGATGCCGGGGCGGAGCTTGTGCTTTTCAGCCCGGTGCAGGATGCGGTTTTGCCGGAAAATATAGGCGGGCTGTATCTGCCCGGCGGCTACCCGGAGCTGTACGCCAAAACGCTGAGTGAAAACAAAACCATGCTGGCTTCCATCCGGCAGGCCGTGCAGGCGGGCCTGCCCACAGCAGCCGAATGCGGCGGCTTTTTGTATCTGGGCCGGAGCCTTGAGGATGCCGACGGTAAGGCGTGGCCCATGGCAGACGTTCTGCCGGGCGATGGCATCCGGGTGGGAAGGCTGGTGCGCTTTGGCTATGCCGAAATGACCGCCAAGGCGGATAGTATGCTCTTCTGCGCCGGAGAAACGCTGCCCATCCACGAATTCCACCACTGGGATTCCACCGCAAACGGCACTGCATTTACTGCCTGCAAAAACGAAAAAATGCAGTGGGAATGCGGCTTTGCAAACGAGAATTTCTATGCGGGGTTCCCGCATTTATACTGGGCGGGCACGCCCCTGCCGGGCCGCTTTGTGCGCGCGGCAGAACGATACAGCAAAACAAAAGGATGACCAAAATGACCGAAACGGAACTGAATGCACTTTTGGCGGGTATCACCCCTGCCAACGAAGCTGCCCGCGCGGCGGCACACGCCCACTGGGCCAGCCTTGCAAAGCCTCTGGGCGGGTTGGGCCGGCTGGAGACCATGCTGGAGGATGCCGCCGCCCTTACCGGCAGTGCGGAGCTTGATCTTTCCCGCCGGGTGGTGGTGGTGCTCTGCGCGGATAACGGCGTGGTGGCGCAGGGCGTGAGCCAGACCGGGCAGGAAGTGACCCGTGCTGTGGCCGAAAACCTTGCCATGCGGCGCACCAGTGTGTGCCAGATGGCCCGCACGGCCCACTGCGATGTTCTGCCCGTGGATATGGGCATGGCAGGCGAACCGGTGCCCGGCGTGCGCAGCTGCCGCATTGCCGCAGGCACGGCGGATTTTACCCAAGGCCCTGCCATGAGCCGGGCCGAGGCCGTGCAGGCCGTTGGGGAGGGCATTGCCCTTGCCCGGGAACTGGCAGAGGATGGCTACAGGCTCATCGCCACCGGTGAAATGGGCATTGGCAATACCACCACCTCCAGCGCGGTGGCGGCAGTGCTGCTGGGCCAGCCCGTGGAGCTTATGACCGGGCGCGGTGCGGGCCTCTCGGACGAAGGGCTTGCCCGTAAGGTGGATGCCATCTGCCGCGGCATCCTTTGCAATGAGCCGGACCCGGAAGACACATTGGATGTTCTTGCAAAGCTTGGCGGCTTTGATATCGCGGGCCTGTGCGGTGTGTTTCTGGGCGGTGCACTGGCCGGTGTGCCGGTGCTGGCAGATGGCTTTATCAGCGGAGTGGCCGCGCTGTGCGCCGTGCGGCTGTGCCCGGCGGCGGCAAAGGCTGTGTTTGCAAGCCACTGCTCGGCAGAGCCTGCCGCGCGCATCGTGCTGGAAGCACTGGGCAAGGCACCCATCATTACGGCGGGGCTGCATCTGGGCGAGGGCACCGGCGCGGTGGCCAGCATCCCGCTGTGGGATATGGCGCTGGCCGTATACGGTGGGTGCTACTCCTTTGCGGAGGGCGGCATTGCGCCGTATACGCCCCAATGTTGACGCTGGTCCTGGGCGGCGCGGCCAGCGGCAAAAGTGAATATGCCGAGAGCCTTGTGCTCAGGACCACCGGCCCGCGCTACTATCTTGCCACCATGCAGGTGTGGGATGCCGAGTGTGCCGCCCGGGTGGAAAAGCACCGCAAAATGCGGGCCGCAAAGCAGTTTGAAACGGTGGAGTGTCCCTTGCATCTGGACAATGTGCGCCTGCCTGCGCGGGGCACCGCCTTGCTGGAAGACCTTGGCAACCTTGCCGCCAACGAGCTGTACGACCCGGCGGGAGCAGGGGAAAACGCGGCCAAAGCCATCCTGCACGGGCTGGAAAGCCTTGCAGCCCAGTGCAAAAACCTCATCGTTGTTTCCAACGAGGTGTTCAGCGGCGGGGCCGACTATGCCGGTGACACAGGCCGCTATCTGCTGGCACTGGCGCAGGTAAACAATGCCTTTGCCGCCCGGGCCGACAATGTGGTGCGGGTGGTATGCGGCATCCCGGTCTATCATAAAGGAGTGGAAAAATGATCGTTTTGCAGACCATTGCGGTGGCCTTTGCCATGTTTTCAGCCATCCCGGTGCCGCAGTTCGACTGGAACGAAAAGAATATGCGTTACGCCATGTGCGCCTTCCCGCTCATTGGTGTCGTTATTGGTGCGGCGTGGTGTGTGTGTGGCGCGATGCCCCTGCCGGGCCTTGCCAAGGTGGCGGGCTCTGCGCTGATCCCGGTATGGATCACCGGCGGCATCCATCTGGACGGCTATGCCGACACCTGCGATGCCCTTTCCAGCTACGGCGACCGAGAAAAGAAGCTGGAAATATTAAAAGACCCCCACTGCGGTGCCTTTGCGGTCATCCGACTGTGCAGCTATTTCCTGGCCTATTTTGCCCTGTGCACCTGTGTGAGTTTTACACCCCGCGTGGGTGTGCTGTGGGTTCTGGCACTGGTGCTGGAACGGGCGCTTTCGGGCCTTGCGGTGGCATCGTTCCCCATGGCCAAAAACACCGGTCTTGCACACACCTTTGCCACTGCAGCAGACAAAACTGTGGTGCGCCGGGTGCTGGCGGTGCTGGCCGCAGTGCTATGCGTGGGCATGGCGGCGCTGGGCGGCTGGGCGCTGGTGCTGGCAGCGCTGGTGGTGCTCTGGCGCTACCATGCCGTGAGTTGGAAGCAGTTCGGCGGCATCACCGGCGACCTTGCCGGGTGGTTTTTGCAAAAGGCCGAGCTCTGGATGCTGGCGGCGCTGTGTGCCTGCCAGTGGGGAGGGCTGCTATGATCTTTATTACCGGGCCGCTCTACAGCGGCAAGCGCACCTTTGCGCAAACACTTCCCGGCAAGCGTCTTTCGGACGTGCAGGTATTGGCTGCCGATGCCGCCGACCTGCCTGCCTTGGCAGACAAGCTTGCCCATGAATACGATATCCTCATCGCCACCGAGGTAGGCGGCGGTGTTGTGCCGATGGATGTCAAACAGCGCGCAGACCGCGAGGCGGCGGGCAGGCTTGCCTGTCTGCTGGCCGCACGGGCAGAGTGCGTGGTGCAGATGTTCTGCGGCATCCCCACGGTTTTGAAAGGAGAATTGTCTCAATGCTGATCTATCTTCTGCGTCATGGCCAGACGGAATACAACGCCCAGAAGCGTTATCAGGGCCAGCGCGATATCCCGCTCTCACCCGAAGGCGCTGCTCAGCTGCGCCGGGCAGATTTTGACCCCGATGTGGTCTATGTTTCCACCTTGCAGCGCACCAGCCAGACGGCGCGCATCCTGTTCCCGGAGGCAAAGCTTGTGCCGGTGGACGGCCTGAAAGAGATGTGCTTTGGCAGCTTTGAGGGCCGCAATTTCATCGAGATGGAAAAGGACCCCGAGTATCAGGCATGGGTGAAGGCCAACTGCGAAAGCCCCTGCCCGGACGGAGAGCGCAAGACGGATTTTTCAGACCGCATCTGCCGCACTGTGGCAGAGCTGATCGATAAAGCTCTTGCCGCAGGCGAAGAACGGCTGGTCATTCTGGCCCACGGCGGCACCCAGATGGCCGCCATGGAGCGGTTTGCCGTCCCCCACAGGGACTATTACGCATGGTGCGGGCCCAACGCGGGCGGCTTTGTGCTGGATGCAAAGGACTGGACGGAAAAGCATCTGCTGTATCTCGTGAAGACCGTCCAGTACACAAAGGAGAGCAGGGCATGATCCTTCAGGCAGTTGTCGGCGGTTTTGTGCTGGACGCACTCTTCGGCGACCCGGCGTGGCTGCCGCACCCGGTGGTGCTTATGGGCAGATGCATCTCCCGGCTGGAAAAATTCCTGCGTGCCCGCCTGCCCGGCACCCCGCAGGGCGAGCTGCTGGGCGGTGCCGTGACGGCGTTCTGCCTGCCGGTGGGCACCTTTCTGGTCACGAGCCTTGTGTGTCTGGCGGCGGCAAAGCTCAGCCCGTGGCTGGGCCTTGCGGTGCAGATGTTCTGGTGCGGGCAGGCGCTGGCAGCCAAGGGCCTTGCGCAGGAGAGCACAAATGTGTATAACGAGCTGGTCCGGAACGACCTGCCCGCTGCCCGCAAAGCCGTGAGCCGCATCGTGGGCCGCGACACCCAGAACCTGACCGCAGAGGGTGTGACCAAAGCTGCGGTGGAAACGGTGGCCGAAAATGCCAGCGACGGCGTCATTGCGCCGCTGCTGTATATGCTCATCGGCGGGGCACCGCTGGCGCTGACCTACAAGGCTATCAATACCATGGACAGCATGCTGGGCTACAAAAACGAGAAGTATCTTTACTTTGGCCGTGCAGCCGCGAAGCTGGACGATGTGGCCAACTACATCCCCAGCCGCATTGCCGCCCTTTTGTGGGTGGCGGCTGCGGCCTTTACCGGCAACGATGCCAAGGGCGCATGGCGCATCTGGCGGCGGGACCGGCGCAACCACGCCAGCCCCAACAGCGCCCAGACCGAAAGCGCCTGCGCCGGTGCACTGGGCGTGCAGCTGGCCGGCCCGGCTTACTATTTTGGCGAATATTACCCCAAGCCTACCATCGGTGATGCCCTGCGCCCCATTGAGCCGCAGGACATCCTGCGCGCCAACCGCATGATGTATGTGGCAAGCGGCTTTGCGCTGGCATGGGGTGCAGCAATACGGGGGTTCCTTGCATGAAACAATTGACCCATGGCGGCGACTGGGCGGGCTATCGCGCCGAGTTTGGCCGCGACCCGCTGGATTTTTCGGCCAATGTCAGTCCGCTGGGGCTGCCGGAAGGGGTGGCAAAGGCCATTACGGCAGCGCTTGCCACGGCCGACCGCTACCCCGACCCGCTGTGCCGGGCCCTGCGTGAAAAACTGGCGGTGGCTGAGGGAGTGCCCGCCGAATGGCTGCTGTGCGGCAACGGCGCGGCAGACCTCATCTTCCGGCTGGCGCTGGCTGCAAAGCCCCGCACTGCACTGGTAACGGCCCCCACTTTTGCCGAGTATGCCACCGCCCTTGAAACGGCAGACTGCACGGTGAAACGGCATTTTTTGCGGGAAGAAAACGATTTTGCGGTGACGAAAGATCTCCTGAACGCGGTGCACCCGGGTACAAATATGGTATTCCTCTGTCAGCCCAACAACCCCACCGGTCAGCTGGCAGAGCCTGCCCTTGTGGAAGCGCTGCTGCGCAGATGCGAAGTCGTGGGTGCGGTGCTGGCCGTGGACGAATGCTTTCTGGATTTTCTGCCGGAGGGCGAAGGCCTTTCGGCAAAGCATCTGCTGAAAAACAGCAAAAAACTGATTATTTTAAAAGCCTTCACCAAGCTTTACGGCATGGCAGGCGTGCGTCTGGGCTATTGCCTGTGCTCTGACACAGAGCTGCTTGCCCGGATGCGGGCAGCGGGCCAGCCGTGGGCGGTTTCCAGTCTGGCACAGGCGGCGGGCATTGCTGCGCTGGACGAGACGGAATATGTGGCAAAGGTGCGTGCATTGATCGAAGCACAGCGGCCTGTGCTGGCAGACGGCCTGCGGGCGCTGGGCCTGCGGGTGATCGAGGGCCGGGCTAACTATCTGCTGTTCCGCGCGCCGGAAGCGCTGGGCGAAGCGCTGCGCCGCAAGGGTGCGGTATTGCGCAGCTGCGGCAATTATCCGGGCCTTGATGCCAGCTGGTACCGCACCGCCGTGCGCACAGAAAACGAGAACCGGCAGCTGCTTGCACTGCTGGCCGAAACCCTGCCGGAGGTGGCACAATGAGCAAGGCAAAATGCATTATGGTGCAGGGCACCATGAGCGGTGCGGGCAAAAGCCTGCTGTGCGCGGCGCTGTGCCGCATCTTTGCGCAGGATGGCTACCGCGTGGCCCCTTTCAAAAGCCAGAACATGGCCCTGAACAGCTTCGTCACCCGCGACGGCGCGGAGATGGGCCGTGCTCAGGTGGTGCAGGCACAGGCTGCAGGCGTGGAGCCGGATGTGCGCATGAACCCCATCCTGCTCAAGCCCAGCAGCGATGTGGGCAGTCAGGTGATCGTGAACGGCAAGGCCCGGGGCCAGATGCCTGCCGCCGCCTACTTTAAAATGAAGCGCAGCCTTATCCCGGACATTCTGGAAGCCTACAACAGCCTTGCCGCCGAGAACGACATTATCGTGATCGAAGGCGCGGGCAGCCCGGCGGAGATCAACCTGAAAGCTGACGATATCGTGAACATGGGCCTTGCAAAGCTGGTGGATGCGCCGGTGCTGCTGGCGGGCGATATCGACCGCGGCGGCGTATTCGCCCAGCTGTACGGCACTGTGGAGCTGCTGGAAGCCGACGAGCGTGCCCGCATCAGGGGGCTCATCATCAACAAGTTCCGGGGTGATGTGGAGATCCTGCGGCCCGGCCTTGCCATGCTGGAAGAAAAAACGCAGCTGCCCGTGCTGGGCGTAGTGCCGTATCTGCGGGTGGAGATCGAGGACGAGGACTCTCTCTCGGATCGTCTGGAAGCAAAAAGCGCCGTCAAGCCGCTGGATATCGCCATCCTGCGCCTGCCGCATGTGTCCAACTTCACCGACTTTATCCCGCTGGAACAGCATCCGATGCTGGGCGTGCGGTATGTGCAGCGCACCCGCCAGCTGGGTGCACCGGATCTCGTCATCCTGCCCGGTACCAAGAACACCATGGATGATCTGCGCTGGCTGCGGGAAAGCGGACTGGAAGCGGCGGTGCTCAGGCTTTCGGCAGCCGGTACGCCGGTGCTGGGCGTGTGCGGCGGCTATCAGATGCTGGGCGAACAGCTCTGCGACCCGGCAGGGGAGGAGAGCGGCATCCCCTGCACCCTGCGGGGCCTTGGCCTGCTGCCCACCACGACGGTGTTCGGCACCGAAAAGCACCTGACCCAGACCGCAGCCTGTGTGACCACAGAACCCTTTGCAGGCGCAAAGCTGACGGGCTACGAGATCCACGCAGGCCGCACCGAGGTGCGGGGCAGTGCGTTCTGCATCCTTGCAGACGGCACGCCGGAGGGCTGTGTGCAGGACAGTGTATTCGGTACCTACCTGCACGGCCTGTTCGACACCGGCGAACTGACCGAAAAACTGACCGCATTTTTGTGCAAACGGAAGGGCATCGATCCGGCCGGGGCCGAGCTTATCCCCATGGAGCAGTACCGTCAGCAGCAGTTTGATCTGCTTGCCGATGGTGTGCGCGCGGCACTGGATATGCCCGCCATCTATGCCGCCATGGGAATGCAAAAAGGAGACAACACATGACACCGCAGCATCATCTGCCCGCCGACATTGAACGGACGAGCATCTCCATTATCACAAGGGAACTGGACGAGCTGGGCCTGACCCCGCCGCCGGAGACGGCTGCGGTGGTCAAGCGGGTCATCCACACCACCGCGGATTTCGACTATGCCAAAAATCTGCGCTTTACACCCGGCGCGGTGGAAGCCGCAGTCAAGGCCCTGCACGCGGGTGCTTTCATCGTTACCGACACCAATATGGCGCTGGCGGGCATCACAAAGCCGGGCCTGAAAAAACTGAACGGTGAAGCCATCTGCTACATGGCAGACCCCGCTGTGGCCGAAGCCGCAAAGCAGGCGGGCACCACCCGTGCCGTTGCCGCCATGCACCGCGCTGCCCGGGAGCACCCGGGGGCCATTCTGGCCATTGGCAATGCGCCCACGGCCCTTTTGACCATTGCGGAGGAAATGGAAGCCGGTCTGCGGCCTGCACTGGTCATTGGCGTGCCGGTGGGGTTTGTGAATGTGGTGGAAAGCAAGGAAGTACTGTTTGCCGCCTGCGAGCGATACGGCGTGCCTGCCATCGCCGCCATGGGCCGCAAGGGCGGCAGCAATGTGGCTGCAGCCATCTGCAACGCCCTCATTTACTCTGCCGCCGAAATGCTGGACCCCTCTGCCAGAGGGTGGAACGGATAAGGCGGAAACAGCATAACATCAAAAACCCGGAACCCTTTTTGAGCCGTTTTGGCCGAGAAAAGGTTCCGGGTTTTGTTCATGATTTTTTCAGAGAGCTATTTTGCAACAGCCCCATTTTCACGGAAAAGGTCCGAACCGAGCACGGCATCCACACGGCCGGCATCAGGCTGCGGGGAACGTCTTGTTCCACACTTCGATCACCTTGAACTTCGGGGTCCAGCCTTCGGGCTCAAAGCGGTCGCCCTTGGCACCCATGGTGCCCTGCTCGGTGCACCACTGTGCGGCCTTGGCCATATCAGGGTCGGTCACATCCGCAAAGGCGGGTGCGCACACGCTCAGCACCATGCACAGCGCCACGAGGGCCGAAAGCAGCCTTTGGGTCAGGGTCGTCTGCTTCATATGGAATTCCTCCTTTTTGCTTACAAGGGGGGGATGCGTCCGCCTTAAAAAGGCCATATTTCACCTTCTTTTTCAATAAAACCTGCGTGAAACGCCCCAAAACCTGCGTGAAAAACGTTTTGCACCGCTGTGCGCGCCTTTGCCCCCTCTTGCAATTTGTGCGCAAAGGGTGTAAAATACAGTCACAATCAAATACAGGGGAGCTTGTGAAGCAGGCTGAGAGGAAGTACCTAAACTTCGACCCTTTTACCTGATGCGGATAATGCCGCCGTAGGAAGTCAGAATGGATGATTTTTTGCAGGAGGCACCGCGGAAGGTGTCTCCTGTTTTTTTTGTTGTGTACCTATTACCATTAAGGAGGATGCCTTGTACTTTTCTGCGGAAGTGCCGCAGCGGGCTGAGGGGGAGCGCCCTGAGCTTTGTGACCGTCAGCGATGGGAAGCCGTGTTCCGGCGTGAGAGGAGACCAGAAAGTCTCGACCGCTTCTTATAGTTCCTGCGCCGGGTCTGGCACCGGGTGCGGGCTGTTTGCGGAGGCGCTGTATGGTTTTTGCTGCTTCCGCAGGTTTGGAAAGGAGCCTTGCCTTATGAAAAAAATCTCTGTGAAAAAGCTGGCGTTGGCCGGCATGCTGTGCGCTCTGTGCGTGGTGGGCAGCGTATTCAGCTTCCCCATGTTCGGCAGCAAATGTGCACCCATCCAGCACATGGTCAATGTGACCTGCGCGGTGCTGCTTGGCCCGTGGTGGGGCGTGGGCGTGGCCTTTGTGGCCTCGCTGCTGCGCAACCTGCTGGGTCTGGGCAGCCTGATGGCCTTCCCCGGCAGCATGTTCGGCGCACTGCTGTGCGGCCTTGTGTACCATAAGACCAAAAACATCCTTGCCACCATGGTGGGCGAGGTGTTCGGCACCAGCATTCTGGGCGGCCTGTGCGCTTACCCGGTGGCCATCTTCCTCATGGGCAAGAGCGCCGGCGACATCGCGTTCTATGCCTACATCGTGCCGTTCCTCATCTCCACTGCAGTGGGTTCCATCATTGCGGGCGTGCTGGTGTACAGCCTGCAGCGCTCCGGCGCACTGCGCTCCATGCAGAACAGTCTTTCCTGACGGAGGGGCACCCGAATGTTCAAAACAGAATTCGAGAACCTGCGCCGCACCTGCCCGCTCATCCATAACATTACCAACTACGTCACCGTGAACGACTGCGCCAACATGGTGCTGGCCTGCGGTGCTTCGCCCATCATGGCCGACGATGCCGCCGAGGTGGAGGACATCACCACCATCTGCGGCGGTCTGAACATCAACATCGGCACCCTGAACAGCCGCACCATCACCAGCATGCTGCTGGCGGGCAAAAAGGCAAACCAGCTGGGCCATCCTGTGGTGCTGGACCCGGTGGGTGCGGGTGCATCCCGCCTGCGCACCGACACGGCTTTCCGCCTGCTCAGGGACGTAAAGTTCACCGTGATCCGCGGTAACATCTCCGAGATCAAAACGCTGGCCTCCGGCGCGGGAACCACCAAGGGCGTGGATGCCGATGTGGCCGATAAAGTTACTGAGGCCAATCTGGACAGTGCCGTGGCCTTTGCCAAGGCCTTTGCAGCCCAGACGAGTGCCGTTATTGCCATTACCGGTGCCATCGACATCGTGGCCGATGCCGAAAAAGCCTACTGCATCCGCAACGGCAATGCTATGATGAGCAGCATCACCGGCACCGGATGCCAGCTTTCGGCCCTGACGGCGGCGTTCGTCACCGCCAACCCCGGACATCCGCTGGAAGCCGCTGCAGCTGCAGTGTGCGCCATGGGCCTTGCGGGCGAGACCGCCCACAAGCGCCTGACCCCGCTGGACGGCAACTCCACCTACCGCAATTATATCATCGATGCCATTTACAATATGACCCCGGATCAGCTGGAAGAAGGAGCAAACTATGAAGTGCGATAAGCAGAACATGCTTCTGTATGCCGTCACCGACCGCGCATGGGTGGGAAAGCAGACCCTCTATGAACAGGTGGAGAGCGCCCTGAAGGGCGGTGTCACCTGTGTGCAGCTGCGTGAAAAAGAGCTGGACGACGAAGCCTTTCTGAAAGAGGCTGTGGAGATCCATGCTCTGTGCCAGCGCTACGGCGTGCCGTTCTTTGTGAACGACAATGTGGACATTGCCATCCGCTGCCACGCCGAGGGCGTGCATGTGGGGCAGGAGGATATGGCCGCAGCGCAGGTGCGCGCCCGTGTGGGCGACGGTATGATGATCGGCGTTTCCGTCCACAGTGTGGAGGAAGCACTGGAAGCCGTCAAGCACGGCGCAGACTGCCTTGGCGTGGGCGCAGCCTTTGCCACCCATACCAAGACCGATGTGGACGTTCTGCCCCACGAGACCCTGAAGGCCATCTGTGATGCCGTGGACATCCCGGTGGTGGCCATTGGCGGCATCCACAAGGAGAACATCCTGCAGCTCAAGGGCACCGGTGTGGATGGCGTGGCCCTTGTGAGCGCCATCTTTGCAGCAGACGACATCGAGACCGAGTGCAAAGAGTTGAAAGCCCTGTCGGAGCAGATCATCTGACCGATCCCGCGGCAAACCGGGGACACCACCTTGGGCCGCGTTATAAAATTCATGGAGAAAACCAACATGAAAAGCGTATTTTGCGCAGGTGCCGGCATCCAGAACGTTCTGTTTTTTCTGAATGACGGTTGCCTTTCCCTACCCTTGTATGACCAGCACCCTGCTGTTCAGAGATAAACTGTCATTTGGAGGAACAGAGCGTATGCAGACTTATACCACTCAGATGGATGCTGCCCGCAAGGGCATCATCACGCCGCAGATGGAGATCGTGGCAAAGAAGGAATACCGCACCACCGAGGAGATCCGCCAGTGGGTGGCCGAGGGCAAGGTAGCCATCCCGGCCAACAAGCACCACGAGTGTTTGAACCCCGAGGGTGTCGGCTCCATGCTGCGCACCAAGATCAACGTGAACCTTGGTGTCTCCCGCGACTGCAAGGACTACAATGTGGAAATGCAGAAGGTGATGAGCGCCGTCAACATGGGTGCCGAAGCCATTATGGATCTGTCCAGCCACGGCAACACCCAGCCCTTCCGCCAGAAGCTGACCCACGAGTGCCCGGTGATGATCGGCACCGTGCCGGTGTACGATTCGGTCATCCACTACCAGCGCGATCTGGCTGAGCTGACCGCACAGGACTTCATCGATGTGGTGCGTCTGCACGCAGAGGACGGCGTGGACTTTGTCACCCTGCACTGCGGCATCACCCGCAAGACCATCGAGCAGATCCGCAAGCACAAGCGCAAGATGAACATTGTCAGCCGCGGTGGCTCTCTGGTGTTTGCATGGATGAGCATGACCGGCAACGAGAACCCCTTCTACGAGCACTTTGACGAGATCTGCGAGATCTGCGCCGAGCACGATGTGACCATCTCGCTGGGCGATGCCTGCCGTCCCGGCTGTCTGGCTGACGCCACCGATGTGTGCCAGATCGAGGAGCTGGTGCGTCTGGGCGAGTTGACCAAGCGCGCATGGGCACACAACGTGCAGGTGATGGTGGAAGGCCCCGGCCATGTGCCCCTGAATCAGGTGGCTGCCAACATGGAGGTGCAGAAGAGCATCTGCATGGGCGCACCCTTCTATGTGCTGGGACCCCTCGTCACCGATATCGCCCCCGGTTACGACCACATCACCGCTGCCATCGGCGGCGCTGTGGCTGCCGCCAGCGGTGCAGCTTTCCTGTGCTATGTGACCCCCGCCGAGCATCTGGCTCTGCCCAATGTGGACGATGTGAAGCAGGGCATCGTGGCCTCCAAGATCGCTGCCCACGCCGCCGATATCGCCAAGGGCATCCCCCACGCCCGGGACATCGACGATAAGATGGGCGATGCCCGCCGTGTGCTGGACTGGGATGCACAGTTCGCCTGCGCACTGGACCCGGAGACCGCAAAGGCCATCCGCGATGCCCGCCTGCCGGAGGACGACCACAGCGACACCTGCAGCATGTGCGGCAAGTTCTGTGCCGTGCGCAGCATGAACAAGGCGCTGGCCGGTGAGTACATCGACATTCTGTAAAAATCTTCTGTTTTGCGCGCAGCAGCGTGCATCTTCCTCCGCCGCCCGGTATGACCGCCGGGCGGCTTTTGTGTTGTAATTCCAAAAAAGTACAGTTTACAAGGGACTACACAGGGTAGGTATCTGACGGGAGGGGTTCCGCCCGTCAGATTTTCCATGTGATAT
>PPYE01453688.1_pt1 | contig 26826 bp, 20 predicted proteins | sample 1559881 | NCBI WGS metagenome assembly PPYE01 (sample SAMN08240022, study PRJNA423297) | Human gut metagenome, whole genome shotgun sequencing project. | reverse complement strand
ATGTCTTTTTTCCCCAGATGTACGCCATCGGCATGGATTTTCTTGACTAACTCCACGTGGTCGTCTATGATAAAGGTGGATGCACGTAAGAACATGACGTTTAATCCGAAGGAATCCATTGATTTCAATGGTAATACAGGACCTTTCATCCAATATACTTATGCCCGTATCCAGTCGGTGTTGCGTAAAGCAGCCGAATCAGGCATCGCTGTTCCCGAAGTGATTCCGGCAGGATTGCAGTTGAGTGCAAAAGAAGAAGGCTTGATTCAGATGTTGGCTGACTTTAAGACGGTTGTAAAGCAAGCGGGTACGGATTATAATCCATCTATTATTGCCAACTATACATACGATTTGGTGAAGGAATATAATCAGTTCTACCATGATTTCAGCATCTTGCGTGAAGAAGACGAAGCGCTTAAGATTTTCCGTCTGGCATTGAGTGCCAATGTGGGCAAGATTGTGAAGACTGCAATGGGACTGTTGGGTATTGAAGTGCCGGAGCGCATGTAATGTAAGCAATCCGTACGCAGGGTGTAATCTCAATGCAGATGGCAAAAAAACAGAAATATTATGTAGTATGGAAAGGAGTCAGTCCGGGAGTATATCACTCTTGGACTGATTGCCAATTACAGATTAAGGGTTATGAAGGTGCACTCTACAAATCCTTTGACACCCGGGATGAAGCAGAACAGGCGTTTGCTTCCTCTGCTTTCCATTATGTGGGAAAGAATGCGGTGAAGAAAGAAGAAGTCCCCCGGCAACTTCCCGAGAATTTTGATATGAACTGCCTGGCAGTCGATGCCGCTTGTAGCGGAAACCCCGGCCCTATGGAGTATCGCGGTGTTTATCTTCTTACCGGGCAGGAAATTTTTCATTTCGGCCCTGTATATGGAACTAATAATATCGGTGAGTTTCTCGCCATAGTGCATGCATTGGCATTGATGAAACAAAAAAAAATCAATATGCCTGTTTACTCAGATAGCCGGAATGCCCTGAGCTGGGTAAAGCAGAAGAAATGCAAGACCAAGCTCGAACGTACTCCAAGGACAGAAGAACTCTTTCGGATGATAGAGCGAGCTGAGAACTGGTTGAGAGATAATGCTTATACCACTCCCTTATTAAAATGGGAGACCGACCGTTGGGGAGAGGTCCCCGCAGACTTCGGACGGAAATAAAGATATCTATAATAAATGAAAGATATGAAGAAACGGATTGCCTATATCAGCCTGTACTTCTTTACAGTCTTACTGATATTTATTTTGCAGAAGCCATTGTTTATGCTTTATAATGGTGCTATTGAGAAAGGATTTGGCTTTACTGATTTTCTGCACGTGATGATTCACGGAGCCGGTCTTGATGCAGCCATGACCGGTTATCTGACGGCATTTCCTTTTCTTCTTATATTGATTAGCATTTGGTTTCAACGGTTCCCATTGAAGAAAATCCTCTGGGGATATTATGTGCTCATTGCCACCCTTGTTTCTGTCATATTTGTGGTAGACATGGGGCTTTATCCTTTTTGGGGATTTAAGTTGGATGCCTCTATTTTCCTTTATATTGATTCTCCCAAAGAAGCTTTGGCAAGTGTGTCGCCGGGATTCATTCTCCTGCGGGTATTGGCGATATTAGTGCTTATCATATTGAATACGTGGATATTGCTGAAAATAACTCCTTCGGTTTTGACACTTGTCCGAACAAGGCTGGCAGGGACAGGAATTATGTTGCTGATAGGCGGAGTACTGTTTATCATTATCCGGGGTGGAGTTACCGAGTCGACTTCCAACGTCGGTCAGGTGTATTTCAGTAGTGAGCAGTTTTTGAATCATTCGGCAGTCAATCCTGATTTCAGTTTGCTCTCCTCCATGGGGAAATCGCAAGACTTTGCATCTGAATTTAATTTCTTCGAGGAAGGAAAACGCGCCGAACTGTTTGACGGACTTTATCCCTCGACAGACGGTGACAGCATCATAGAGGTATTGAATACGAAGCGTCCCAATATTCTTGTCATTTTGATGGAGAGTTACGGAGGTACTTTTATCGAACCTCTGGGCGGTCTTCCTGATGTAGCTCCTCATTTCAATCGCTTGACAGAAGAAGGTGTTTTCTTCACAAACTGTTATGCCAACAGTTTCCGGACCGACCGTGGTACCGTCTGTACCTTCAGTGGATATTTGGGACTCCCGACAGCCTCGGTCATGAAAATCCCGGCAAAGAGCCGCACTTTGCCTTCCATTGCAGAGGAATTGGTGAAAGCAGGGTATAAGACCGATTTTCTTTATGGAGGAGATATCAACTTTACCAATATGAAGAGCTATTTGTTGAGTAAGGGTTATCAGCGTCTTACTGCCGACAAAGATTTCTCTTTAGCCGAGCAGACCAGCAATGCATGGGGGGTAAATGATGATATTACATTTGAGCATCTGTACAATCAATTGAAAGATAGAAAAGAAACTCCGTGGCACACGGCTTTCCTTACCCTGAGCAGTCACGAACCGTTTGAAGTTCCTTATCATCGCTTGGACGAACAGATTCCCAATGCCTTTGCCTTTACAGATGATTGCTTGGGCAAATTTATAGAGAAACTGAAACAGACTCCGGTATGGAAGGATTTGCTGGTTATCTGTTTGCCCGATCATGGCTTTTATTATCCCCGCGAAGGGTTGAATACTTCCCCCCGATTCTATCACATACCTATGCTATGGCTGGGCGGGGCGGTGAAGCAGCCGATGAAAATAGACAAGATTATGAATCAGGCTGATTTAGCTGCTACTTTATTGGGGCAACTGGAGTTGGATCATTCTTCTTTCAACTTCAGCCGCAATGTGTTGGGCAGTGATTATACCTATCCTTTTGCTTTTTATAGTTTCAACAACGGCTTTGCTTTCCGTGACAGTACGGGAGTGACGGTTGTTGATAATAATGCGGGAAACATATTGCTGGATGAACCAGCCGGAACAAATGACCGTATAGACAAAGGTAAAGCAATTCTTCAAAGTGTATACGACGATTTGGGAAGACGATAAACGGTTTATTATCCTTTCTCCTCCTTCTCCGGAGTGCCGGTACCCATGTGTAGGACATGAGGCCCCGGCAGCTTTTTTAATGTAATTGTTTGATTCCGAATGGTGTCTCCGTGATACCTGTTTTACGTGTATTACGACGGATATTGATATTCTTCTCTATCGACTCTTTTGTCTTGTAAGGACGTTTATGATCCAAATGAAGCACAATGGCAGAATAGCGTATCTGCTTGGATTTGATTCCCAAGTTGAACATCCGTTCTCCGAACTCCCTGTCCTGTCCGCCATAATGCATCTCTTCATTAAATCCGTTGACAGTGAGTATATCCTCACGCCATCCGGAAGCATTGCAACCGTTCCATGTGGCTTTGGTCGGGGTGATAGCGTTCATAAAACGTGTAAAAGCTTTGTTCTTAATTAGCTTGGTACATTTGAAACTGCATTTCATGCGCTGTTCTTTCAGCCAGGAAAGAGAAAAGGCATTCTCACTTTCTATATCGTTATAAGTAAGCTGCCTGCTGATATCCATCGGCAGTTTGAAGTAGCCTCCCGACAGGAAATACCCCTTTTCGGCGTATGCATTATGAGTAGCTATAAAGTCTTTACGCGGTATGCAGTCCTGATCTGTAAATATCAGATAATCAGATTCAGAAGCCAGAATAGCACTGTTTAGGATTCGTGATTTCTGGAATCCGTTATCTTCATGCCACACATGCTTGATGGGCAGTTTGTCCTTAAAGCTTTCTATCAGTTGGCGGGTGTCTTCTTTAGAACCATCATCGGCAATGACTATTTCATCCGCTGGATGTGTTTGAAAAAGATAACCCCAGAGGACTTTTTCAAGCCATGCCGGGTTATTGTAAGTAGAGATAATTACTCCGATACTGTAGGCAGAAGTTTGCTTCATAATTCATAGTTATGATATAATGTGGACAAAGATAGATTATTTCTTTGAAAAGAATAAAGGGTTCTACTTATTTTTACTACTTTTGTTGCCTGTAAGCAAATATGAGAAAACTAACAAACTGGAAAAAGATATAATGAAAACTATTCTTTTTAATAAGGTATGGCTGACCGGTAACGAGAAAAGTTATATAATTCAGGCATTATCAGAAGGAAAAACATGTGGTAATGGTAACTTTACCCATAAATGTCAGTCCTTCTTTGAGGAAAAGCTTGGAAGTTGTAAATGTTTGCTGACAACCTCCTGTACGGACGCACTTGAAATGTGTGCTATGTTGGCCGGCATCCAGCCCGGCGATGAAGTTATCGTACCCTCTTATACTTTCGTTTCTACAGCCCTTGCTTTCGTAAGGCAGGGAGCCAAGATTGTTTTTGCCGACAGCCGTACGGACAACCCCTGTATCGACGAGCAAAAGCTGGAATCCCTGATTACTCCCCGTACCCGTGCCATTGTTCCTGTGCACTATGCCGGAATAGCTTGCGATATGGATGTGATTTTGCAAGTGGCCGAACGCCATAATTTGCTGGTGATAGAAGATGCGGCACAGGCAATAGACAGTTTTTATAAAGGGCGTCCTTTGGGCAGTATAGGCCATCTGGCTGCTTTCTCATTTCATGAAACAAAAAATATCCAGTGCGGCGAAGGCGGCCTATTGGCCATTAATGACCCCCGCTTTGTGAAACGTTCCGAAATTCTTTGGGAGAAAGGAACGAACCGTGCCGAGTTTTTCAGGGGAGAAATCAATAAATACGGTTGGGTGGATACAGGTTCTTCTTTTCTTCCGGCCGAGTATGTAGCGGCTTTCTTGTGGGCACAATTGGAAGCATTGGACTCCATTCAGCAGAAGCGGAAAGAGATTTGGAACCTGTATTATCAGAATCTGCAAGGCATTTCGCACCTATCGTTGCCTGTGTTGCCGGATTATGCGACCAATAACGCCCATGCCTTTTATGCCGTATGTGCCACCCCCGAAGAAAGGACGGCATTAATCGGTTATCTGAAGGCTCATGGTATCTATTCTGTATTTCATTATTTGAGTCTGCATAAAAGTGATTTTGTGAAGAACCGGAAGTGGGAGGTGGAGGAATTGCCGCAGGCAGATAAATATACAGACTGTCTGGTGCGTTTCCCGTTGTTTTACGCCTTGGAGCCCGATGAGGTGAAATATATCTGTGAACAGATTCGGTCTTTTTATACATCAGAGAGATGAAGCTTCATTTGGTGAATGATGAGAAGATTATCAATCGTACGATTGATGCCTTCGAAGAAGTGTTTCCGGGAGAGAATCTGTTTGTGGTCACCAACCGCACTTCTTCCTTCCGATGGGTGAGAAAGGAACCGAATGTACTTTCGAGGACAGAATTCTTTGCCCGCAAAGGTGAGTTTTCGTTCTCTGAGGTCTATATTCATTTGCTCAATAAGCGTAAGATGGATGTTCTTGATAAGCTGGATTTGCAGGGAACTGTCGTCTATTGGATTATATGGGGGATGGACTTGTATAATAAGCTATTGGTTCCCAAAGGCTTTCGTATGATTGACCCCACCACTTCCTATTATAAGAGAAAATACCGGCAGAGTTTGTTATGGCGTCCGTTTGACAGATGGAAACAGCAATGGAATGCCCGAAGGACTATACGTTTTATCAAGCAGAAAGTAGATTACATCGTCACTGATACGACCGAAAACGATTATCAGTATTTGATGCGTTATTACCCTGAGTTGAAAGCAAAGCCTTGGAAGGACTTCTTTTACTATCCTTTGGACATTATTCTGGGCAAAGAGTTGATGAATAGCGAAGTCTGTGGTAACAGCATCATGATTGGGAACTCTGCTTCCGGCAGTAACAACCACGAATATGTAATGCGTATCCTGTCTAAGCTGGACATCGGTTCGAGGCGTGTCATTGTTCCATTGAGCTATTCGGGCAAGAAAGGATATGTGGATTATGTCCTTCAATCAGGCAAGTTGCTTTTGGACGGGAATTTTTCGCCATTACTGGATTTTATGCCGTTGGATGAATACAATCGTCTCCAGTCGGATGTCAGTGTTGCCTTGTTCGGAAATTGGAGGCAGGAAGCTATCGGAAATATTATTGTAGCACTTTATCTGGGAGCCAAAGTATTCCTTTCTCATGTAAACCCAGTTTATGAATGGGCCCGGTCTCACGGGCTGACGGTTTATGAACTGGAAAAACTGTCACAAAAGGAGCTGGATACACCCTTGGACAGTGAAATGAAGTTGAAAAACAGACAGATACTTTTGTCGCTTTATACCAAGGAGAGAATGTATCGGCTGATTAAAGAGTTGTCCGTCTGATTGTTATTCTATCTTATTTTCTGTGCAGACTATTGAGAAGTCTCTGTATTTTTACTTAATTTTGTACCCATCTCAACTTGGAACTTGATTTAGAGCATGAAAGATAAATTGCTAAGCAAGCAAGGATGGGTGATACTGGTGATATGTATCATCTCCTTTTTCATTAACAACCGGGTCGTTGTGCCGGATATCATGGAAGCGCGGAACATGGTGACTGCCCGTGAAATGGTACATGATGGCAATTGGCTGGTGCCGACTATGAACGGAGACTTGCGTTTGGAAAAGCCCCCTTTACCGACATGGTTGACAGCAGTGGCGGAGATGATTTCTCCCGATAATCTGGCTCTTCAGCGTGCGATGGCAGGTCTTGCAGCCATTTTGTTGGTTGCCTTCTTCTATCTCACGGCTGTGCAAGTGATGCGCAACAAGCGTTATGCCTTTATTTCCACCATTCTGCTCTGCACCTGTTACAACATTATTTTGATGGGGCGTACGGCTTCGTGGGACATTTATTGCCATGCATTTATGATGGGGGCGATTTATTTCCTCATCAGGGCATTTGCGGCCAAGTTCTGTTCTTGGAAAGACTTTACTTGGGCAGGCATATTTATGGGACTGTCGTTTATGAGTAAAGGCCCTGTTTCCTTTTATGCCTTGCTGTTGCCGTTCCTCATTTCTTATTGTTATATCTACCGGCCGTCGATGAAAGGGAAGTGGAAAGCCCTTGCGGTGATGATTGCCGTTTGTCTGGTCGTTGGTTGCTGGTGGTATATTTTTATTTATCTGTTTCATGGCGACGCCATGTCATACGTGGCAGATAAAGAGTCGGCAGCCTGGGTGAACCGGAATGTCCGTCCGTGGTATTATTATTGGAGCTTTTTTCTCGAAACCGGGGTATGGGCGATATTATTGCTTTCCTCCCTGTTCCTTCCGTTATGGTCTAAGGAAGACAGAAAACGAAAAGAATATCTTTTCCCTTTGATATGGATGCTCTCTACTGTTGTTTTACTGTCGTTGTTGCCGGAAAAGAAAAACAGGTATTTATTGCCGGTGTTGATGTCGGCTGCTTACACGATGGGCTATCTGGTCATGGTTTGGGCAGACCGGTTGCGCTCCCCGCAAGCATCGAGAGCCGATAAAACGGTGTATCGTGTCAATGCGTGGCTGGTGGCAGTGGTGGTGGCAGTTTTGCCGATGGCCGGATATTGGTTTGTCTATCGTCCCGGTTATGTTTCTTTGTTGACACTGGCCTTACTCTCTGTCCTGATTTGGGGGATAGCTGCCTGCCTTGTCCGTTCGGCAGTAAGATTGCAGCCGCTTAAACTGGTGGGTGGAGTCCTGATACTGTTTTTGTCGGCAGAATGTTTCATGCTTCCCTTGCTGGAAGATGTCATCAACAATCCGGAGATGAAGAGTGTTTCTCAGACGCGGGAGTTGGAGGAACTGAAGGATGTTCCCTTCTACTATAATCAAAAGGACGAGTTGAGAATAGAGCTCGTTTATGCTGCCGGACGGAAGATTCGTCCGTTGGATATGTCACATGCAGATTCGATTAAATCAGTTTTACCTTGTGCCATCCTGACTCACGGCAGAGCAGGAGAAGAGTTGCCGGCAAAACTTCTGAGAAGTATAGATACAACATATATTGGACAATATGATGATAATCGCTGGGCAAAAAGCAGTAGCCGCTACAACGATAAGTTTGTTTATCATATAACTTTATTGAAGAAAAAATGAACAAGACAGCAAATTACTCATTGACTATTGTTATTCCCGTTTATAATGAGGAAGACAATATAAAACGTTTGCAGGAAGTGGTTGGTGCTTATCTGCCGATATGTTCCGTGCCCGCATGCGCACTTTTTGTGAATGACGGCTCAAAGGACAGAAGCTTGGAACTCATTCAGGAAGCGTGCAAGGACACTCCGCATTTTTATTATATCAGTCTGAAACAGAACAGAGGCCTGTCTGCCGCCATGAAAGCAGGTATCGATACGGCCGAATCAAAGTATGTCGGTTATATGGATGCCGATATGCAGACAGATGTGCGTGATTTTGACTTGTTATTGAAGTATGCCCCTGAGTATCCTTTGGTGATGGGGATTCGTGCCCGGCGCAAGGACTCTGCGTTCAAGCGGATGCAGTCCAAGATAGCCAATTCCTTCCGTCGCATGATGACGCATGATGGAGCGACCGATACGGGCTGTCCGCTGAAAATCCTTCATACCGACTATGCAAAGCGTGTTCCGTTCTTTACCGGCATGCACCGTTTTCTTCCGGCATTGATACAGTTGCAGGACGGAGGCAAGTTTTACGAGATACCGGTGAGGCATTATCCGCGTCAGGCAGGTGTGTCGAAGTATCATCTGTGGAACCGACTGGTGTCACCGTTTAAGGATTGTTTTGCTTTCCGCTGGATGGCACATCGATATATCAACTACCAAGTGGGAGAGAACAACCTATGAATATGCTGATTCTCTGCGTCGGTTTGTTGGCTCAAGTTTGCTTTTCCGCCCGTATTCTGATACAATGGTTTCTTTCGGAAAAGAAACATGAAGTCATTTCGCCGACACTGTTTTGGGTGTTCAGCTTGGTAGGTTCCTATTTGATGTTTTATTATGGCTGGCTGCGCAATGATTTTTCCATCATCGTGGGGCAGTTCATCTCGTTCTATATCTATATAGGCAATTTGCGTTTGAAAGGTGTGTGGCGGCGCATCCCGCTCCTGTTCAGAATACTGCTGGCAGTCACTCCTTTATTGGCTGCTGTCGGTACATTGCAGGACAGTACCCATTTTGTCGAGAACTTTTTGAAGAATGAAGATATACCTGTGTGGCTGATTGTGTTTGGCACTGCGGGACAGTTTATTTTTACTTTCCGTTTCATCTATCAGTGGATTTACTCCAGCCGCAAACAGGTATCGGCATTGCCGCCTACTTTCTGGGTAATCAGTCTCGTAGGATCTTGTATTATAGTGATTTATGGCGTGCTGCGCCATGACCCCATCCTGATTTTGGGACAATCCTTTGGCTTTTTGTCCTATATCCGCAACTTGATGATTGGTCATAAAAGTCAGAAAATAAAAGAATAAGGTGATGAAAAAAATATTAGTGACAGGAGCAGCCGGCTTCATCGGCTCTTTTCTGGTGAAGGCATTGGCAGAGCAAGGCAATGAAGTGGTTGGCATTGATAACCTGAATGATTATTATGATGTCAATCTGAAGTATGGCCGTCTGAAAGAGTTATGTGGCATCCAGCGGGAGAATGTAGAAGAAGGCCGACTTACTGTCAGCACGTTATATTCCAACTATCGTTTTGTGAAAGGCGATATCACAGACCGTGATTTGCTGTCAATGCTGTTTGATACGGAACAGTTCGACATTGTATGCAACTTGGCGGCACAGGCGGGGGTGCGCTATTCCCTTGTCAATCCGTATGCCTATGCAGAAAGTAATCTGATGGGGTTTCTGAATATTCTGGAAGCCTGCCGCCATCACCGTATAGAGCATTTGGTGTATGCCAGCTCCAGCAGTGTGTATGGCATGAACGAAAAAGTGCCTTTCAGCGAAACCGACATGACCGATACTCCGGTCAGTCTGTATGCTGCCACCAAGAAGTCGAATGAGCTGATGGCACATGCTTACAGCAGCCTTTATCATATTCCGGCTACCGGCCTCCGCTTCTTCACCGTCTATGGGCCGTGGGGCCGACCGGACATGGCGCCCTATCTCTTTATGAAATCCATCACGGAGGGAGAGCCCATCCGTGTGTTCAATCATGGAAAGATGCGCCGCGATTTCACTTATATCGATGACATTATTCAGGCAGTGGTACGCATCATCGGAAGTAAGCCTTACGAAGCGGAAGTTCCCTTCAGGGTTTATAATATCGGACATTCCCGTCCGGTAGAGCTGATGGACTTTATACACTGCATAGAGCATGCCACCGGCAAAGAGGCTGTTTGCCGATACGAAGAGATGCAACCGGGTGATGTGACTTGTACGTATGCAGACACCACCCGTCTGGAAGAAGATTTCCAATATGCTCCCAGCACGGAGATACAGGACGGCATACAACGTATGTATGAGTGGTTTAAGCACTTCCACTATCTCTTGTCCGTATAGAAAGGCATCAGGTAGTTTAAGAAACCCTCAGCCACTTCTCGGTTGGGGTAATCAAGTGTGTACAACCTAAATTCGGAATCATAATCCTTCACGGTGAGGTACCCGCTTTGGTAAATCACCGGGATGGGGTGGGAACCTTCCGAATCAATGCTGTCCAGTACGCTTTCTGTCACCTCCACACCTTCAATTTCTTCCAGGCGGTAGTTGTGCTTCTTGAGCAGGTACACCAGATAGGAGGGGGTGCCGGTGGCAAACCAGTAGTTGCCGAATGCCATGGAGTCGAACGTATTCAGGAGGCTGAAAGGGTTGTAGATGCCGGGCGTGTTGTAATTGAAATGATACCCATCATAACGTTTTTTCACTTCCAGACAGATATCCGCATAGTCCACACCCTCCGACTCGGCAAGGCGGTGCAAGTCTTCGTCAAAGTAACGGTGCAGCTCCTCTTCCGTGATACCGCAGATTTCTGCGTAGTCACGCCGCATAGAGATATCTTTCAGGTTGTTCAGGTCACTGAAAACGCTCACTTTCCCAAACTTGGTCACTCCCGTAAGGAAGCCCAACTTGATGTAGCCGTCCATCGTCTTCAGCACCCCATAGAAGGGTTTCAGCGTGTTACGGAACTCCTTTTGCAGTTCCGCATTGCCGATGGCCTGCAGCATGGGTTTGTCGTATTCGTCCACTAGAATGGCCACGCGGTGGCCTGTTTGCTCGACAGCACGCTGAATGACACCCTTGAAGCGAAGTGCGGGCGTGCTTTCACTGGCACGTGTCCCATACACCTGTTCCCAGCCGGACAGGGCCTCATTTAGTATTTTGTCCAGACTTTCGGGGGTATCGTATTTGCCAATGTTCAGGTCGAGATGGAATACGGGCCGCACAGTCCAATCCTTTTCCAGCTGTTCGAGGGCCAAACCCTTGAAAAGCTCTTTCTTTCCGAGGAAATAAGCTTCCAATGTGGAAATCAACAGGCTCTTACCGAAACGCCGGGGGCGGCTCAGGAAGTAGTAACTGCCGGTGGTCACCAGTTTGTGGACAAATGCCGTTTTGTCCACATACACATAACCGTCTTTGCGCAATTTTTCAAAGTTCTGAATGCCGATAGGATATATTCTATTGCCCATATTCTCCTGTTTTACTGTTTATAACAAAACAAAGATACTTATTTCCTTCTTATTTTCCATACTTTTACAGAAATGATTGTTTGGTTTCGTCTGTCACACTAAGAACTGCGTTCATTTGGGAACTTCTTCTATATATTACTGGTAAAGGGAGCCATCTATCAATGGAGAACTATGCAAGAAGTATGTGCTTGATTTTACAGATAATCACTTAAATTCCGGTTGAGCATAACGGTTTAGGCCTTGCAATACTACAGTAGAAACGTTCAGAATGCTAACAAGGCTTTCAGGAATTGCCTGTAAAAACAGGGGGAGTGAAACTTGGCTTTTCCCACGTCAGTACGCACGCTTTTACACGTACGTCCAGACCTATGCGTACGTGAAAAATGTATCTCCCAAAAATCCGTTTTCATGTACAGAAAGAAATGTACGAGGCATTTCGGGATTTAACGGTATAATACTACTAACAGGAATTGGAAGAGGATAACAGACTCCGTAAGGAAGCAAAGGCTACATTTCGGAAGAGTTTTTAAAATGGGAATGCAAGAAGACAGTTACTGGCCAGAAGCTGGTATCTACTGTTCAAGGCACTCCAATATTAGACACCATCTCAAAAGCAGAGGGCGGAAATACTCTTTAAAGAATATGATGATATCAAACAGTTTTACTACTTCAGTTTAAGGCTGAGACCTATATATTTCACAAGCTCTGAGAAGAATGTGGCCAGAATCAAACTCGCATTATGGTTCAATCAAGTGGAGGAGTGGAAATATCCACAGTTCAGCACACTCATAAAGATGTTCGAAAAGTATTACGAAAGAATTTTGAACTTCTTTGACAAAAGGCTGAAAAATGCTGTCGCATAGTTGTTCAAGGCTAAATTGAAATCGTTCAGGGCGACATTCAGGAGAGTAGAGAATGTCAAATTCTTCCTATTTAGGGGCTAATCCGCCCCCCCCCCTGTGGTTGATAAGGGATCAGTCATTATTTCTGGAGATTTAATATATCAGGCAAACACCTGTCCCCTGATATTGTCTCCTCTGGTTTTCAACCTCTGCATACGTTTTTGAACTCTCTAAGTCAATCTCCTGTTTAAAAGACCTTGGCTGACAGTAAGAAACTGCTTATTCTTCCCTTTGTTTTTAAATCCCCAAGAATAAGTGACCCGAATTGTCTCAAAATATTACGCTCACACACTTTTGACTTGATCCCTATTTAGGGTAATGAAACTATATGCGTAAATTGTTAAATTTCCAATAATGGTGACTGGCCCGTTATTTGCTGAATATCTCTAAGTATTTGAGTCTATATAGGAAGAGAGTAATAAAGTAATGGTGACCAAGTATGACTTTATTACTCTAAAAGAATTTAATGACTATTCAATGGGAAACATTTTATTCGAATAAGCATAAAATCCTAGTCTGTCAATATAGTGTCCACATCGTCCAAAAAAACCTTGGATTTGATAGTCTGAAGGAATTTCTACTGTAGTAAGATCACCTCCAGCTCCACCATAGGTATACACTGCTTTTTTAGCAGTTGTTTGATTATATGTATATACAATCAAGCGGTCTACATATTTTCCATGGCTTATACCTATCTTTTGAATATATTCTTCTGGATCCAAATTGACCCAATATTCGTTTCCTTCTTCTCTCTCATGACCATACATTGCAGAAGAAAATGTTGCTCCAAAATTATTCATCCAGAAGAATTGCAATCCGACTATATATTTATGACTATATATTTTTATGGCACGAAGTTTTCTCCATGATTCTCCACTATTTAAGCTTAATGCTGCATTAAACTCATGACCTCCAGTTCCACCATAAGGTCCTTTTACTATGGCACCTGACGCATCCCTTGTTGCAAGCGACTCTTCATTATTTATATTTATACTATTTTTTTCTAGTTCCTCAATTTCTGAAAGGGAATACTGAGGTAAATTATACTTGCTATATACAGTATAACCTTCTTGTTCAAGAGAATGTATTTCTTGTAAAAAAGATGTTTCGGTACTCTCTGTCATTGATTCTATAGATACGATATCTGATTCCGTGTCATTACTACATCCGTACATTGTGCTTATTATAAAGCACGTAAATAAAAGTTTTAACTTCATAAGTTTATCGTTATAAGGTTTTAAATTATGAATCTTGATAAGATGGTCAATTCTTATTGATTCTTAATTTTCATGTAAAGATAGTTGTTATATGTTGTTAAATGTCCTATTATAGATGTTTTTTCACGGACTTATTTAATTTAGACCTAACTTTATGATAAATAGACCAAAAGAACATAGTTTCAATATTATTCTAAGATGATAATCTAATTTATTTAGATAGCTTAGGCCTAATTTAATATTTATTAGAATATATAAAGATGCGGCTTTATTGCCATTGATAGGTGTTTAATGATAGCTTCTATAGCCATTAGCCCAATGTAACCATCCTGATATTGTCCGGTTCCATTTCCATCTTTGATCCTTAAAAGACATTTCAGGTCGTTCTCCTTTCCATATAGTCATTTCTAAATAAAAAAAGTATAGATGGTCGAGAGGATGTAGGCATCTGCTTCCCCAAGGCTTTCTTTTAGAAGAAAAATGAATAATGGTTCGGTTCTTCGGCTGTAGACTTTCTTCTACTAGAGAAACTTGATCTTCATCGATGTAGCGTTTTCTATGATATAGACTATCGTGCAGGTTATATTTGTATGGAAGTGTGAGGAATTGTCCATAAAGTAGTCCATTAAAAACATCTTGGTCGTGATATTTTAATAGATTGCTATTATGCTTTACATAATCTATGGACTTTTGTGAAAAATCATGTTCTCTAAGGTAATCAAGGTTAAATAGCATTACTCCTGCATTGTAATAACCATATTTATGATAGTCATATCCTAATCGTACACAGTCTTGTTCTAGATTCCTATGAGCATCTTTTATGGCACCTACAGCTTTACCTGTGAGGTCATAATCCCAAAGTTCGTGTAGAGAATTTACAATAATAACGTCGCAATCTACGTAGAGAACTTTATGAATAGATAAAGGTAAAATAGAGGGAATGAATAGTTTGCAATAAGTTGTTAATGATACATAGGAATCTGTAGTTGGAAATTGCTCCAATAGACTTTCGTTTAATGTATAGAAGAATAATTTCTGCTTATATCTTTGTTCTACAACATTTCGTATCTGTTCCTTATGTTCATTTTTGATTCCATTATCAAGAATATGAATAGCAACTTTATTTCCTTTATTATTCTCTAATAAGGAAGTTAACATTACACAACAATACTTTGTGTAATTGCTATCTGTACAGCAAACTATGTCTATCATTCTGTTTCTTATTTTTTGAATATTGCATATCTGACTGTAGCTATCGCGTGCTTGATAAAAAGTTCAATCTTTCTACCCGCTTTACGTTTCCTCCAGCTTCCAAAAATACGGTGCTCGGCAAATGTATCAGGGGTAGTGGGGTACTTGTGACGCGGGGTAACATAATGTGACGGATAAATAATCACATCCTCGGTCAGATGCTGCTCCTTGTCTTCGGGCAGATAGCCTCTCTTTCGGGCGGCATCATACATTGTGACAGGGGATATAATGGTATTATAAGTGCCGTCGGGATTTAAGAAAGGTCTTGAATTGTAATACTCAAAGACTTCCTTACAGAATGTGTTCCCTTTTTCTCCCATGAAGAAGGCTGCTTGTAACTGTGTCCTTTCATTTTCCTGAAAGGTGACAAAGCCATGCTCCGGTATAAGATGGTCAAAGCGTTTCAAGATGAAAATATCGCTATCCATATAGATACCTCCTTCACTGTATACAGCATAAAAACGGACTGCATCGGCAGCAAAAGCCCATTTCTTGGCTTCTAATGCTTCATTTATAAATTGGCAGCCTATGGCTTTGGCATCTTGATAAGTCCAATGTTTCACCTGAAAGTCCGGTAATATACGTTTCCATGTATCCAAGCAAACCTTTATTTCTACCGGAAAGGGATCATTGCTGAACCAGCATAAATGGATGATTTTAGGTATCATGAGGTATCTGTTTAATTAGTTATTCTTTTCTTTGAAAAATATTAAAGACGCTCAATAGCTTCCTGCAAGGCTTTTCGTACAAAATGGCCTTGACTTAACTGTTCTCCTATCTTTGCCGTCCTTTTCTTCATTTCTGCATATTCTTCTTCACTTAATGTATTTAAAATCTTCTCCAGTTCTTCCAGAGAATCCACACATATTCCGATGCCGTTCTCGCGTACAAAATCTGCTAATGCAGCTTTATTCCAAATGATGACAGGCAATTGGCACCGGATATACAGGGATGTTTTATGAGGATTGTTGTATTGCAGATATTCTCCAAAGTCTCCGGTGCAAGTAGAGACAGAAGTGCCGTCCCATACCAGGCCAAAATCTCCTTGGGCTGTGGCTATCAAATCATCAGATTTCACAAACCCCATGTAGTTGAAGTGCTCTTTACCTTTTGCCTGATTTATTTCGAAGCCGTTGCCATACAGATTAAGATTGAAAGAATGTACAAAAGCGCCTACTTCGTAAAGAAATGCATTTTTACGGGGGCTCAACGCTCCGGCATATAATACGCTGTATGGTTTTTCTGTGTCCTGTTTGGGGGCAGCCGATGTCGCCGACAGATAATCGAAGATTCCTAAGACGCCAAGTTTGGCCTTGCATCCGTTGTCTTCCAGCCATTTTTTCATCTTTTCGTTATGTGCTATGATGTAGTCGGCATGGTTCAATCGGCTTATCTCTTGTTCTATCGTCAATGCTTTACGGCGGAAACTACCCAAGTCATGAATAATCACAATTACTTTAGCTCCTTTTTGATGAGCCATGTTGCAGACAAAGGAAAAATATTTCTTTAACGGGTATTGAAGTACCAGATAGTCACCTTTGTGCAGACAGAACGGAGCTTTCAATACTCCGGCTAAAGTGAAGAGAAATGAAAGCACTTTGTTTCTGTAAGTTGTCTGCTTGAGTCCTACATTTTTGAAAGACAGGTCTTTCATAATCTGTTCAATATCTGTCTTTGCCTTATTTCCGGCACTGGACAGTCCTTTGTAATTGCGTGACAGGTAGCAGTTCATCTATATTTATTCTTTCGTTTAATTCTCTGAAAGTTTATTAGAACAAAATTACAGAGATTTTTTGTATTTACGATGATTTCTTTAGAGAATATCATGCAAACACACTGAATTATTCTGATGACAGTAATTCATGGTATAAATCGATGTATGCCTTTATATGCTTTTCTGTCTTTTTCATAAGTTAAAGTTTCAGTTGTTTTCTCCACAAGGTAAGTGCTGCATTCACCGTATCGTCCATATCGGCATAAGCGTATTGAGCCAATCGTCCGCCGAATAAAACGTTGGGATGTTGTTGGGACAGCTTTTTATATTTTTGATATATTTCTGTATTTCGTCTGTCATTTACGGGATAATAAGGCTCTTTGCCCGGTTGGAAATCGTCCGGGTATTCATAAGTGATAACGGTGGTGGGTTGTGTGCCGTATTCAAAATGCTTATGTTCAATAATGCGTGTGTAAGGGACTTCACGTTCGGTATAATTTACCACTGCATTTCCTTGAAAATCTTCTGTATCCAATCGTTGATGGTCGAAGCGTAGACTTCTATATTCCAAATGACCACAGCAGAAATCAAAATACTCGTCGATACATCCGGTGAAAAGTACTTTGTCTGCCAATGCATCCAGCTCTTTCCGGTGCTCGAAGTAGTTTGTGTTTAATCGCACGTCAATACCTTCCAGCAGCGCATCAATCAATACATTGTATCCGCCTTTGGGGATACCTTGATAGGCATCATTGAAATAATTATTGTCATATACAAAGCGGAAGGGGATACGCCTGATGATGAATGCGGGTAATTCAGTGGCCGCCCTGCCCCATTGTTTCTCTGTGTAACCTTTTATCAGACAGCGATAAATGTCTTTGCCACACAGTTTTAATGCCTGTTCTTCCAGATTGGCCGGTTCGGTGATGTGAGCAAACTCACGGCGTTGCTCTTCTACTTTCTCCTTTGCTTCTGCCGGAGTCTTTACGCCCCATAACTGATAGAAGGTATTCATGTTGAAGGGAAGATTGTATAATTTACCTTCAAAATGAGCTAACGGAGAATTGGTGTATCGGTTGAACTCCACAAAGCTGTTCACATAATCCCACACTTCTTTATTGTCTGTATGGAAAATATGTGCGCCATATTTGTGTACATGTATTCCCTCTACGTCTTCACAGTATAAGTTACCACCGCGTTGGTCTCGTTTGTCTATGACAAGACAACGCTTGCCGGCACATCGGGCTTCGTGTGCAAATACTGCTCCGAATAATCCGGCACCTACTATTAAATAATCATACTCCTTCATTGTCATTTCTTCTCTTCTTGTTGTCTTCTTATCCACTCTTCTTTGGTGCGTTTCCAGCGTTTGTGGCTCCATAGCCAATATTGAGGTACTGCACTTATCATACGTTCCAGATTATGGATATACATATCTGTCAGTTGAAAATCGGGAACATCCTTGGCATTGTCGGCCAGTTGCTTGAACTCGCAATGGTAATATCCTCTTTTTATCCGTTTCACGTCGGCATAATAAATTAAGGCGTCTACCTGTTTGCCTATCTTTTCCGTTCCGATGAATACCGGAGTTTCACGATGGAAGAACTCTGCCCAATGATGGATGCTGTTCCACTTCGGAGCCTGGTCGGAGATAAAACCGATAATTGTTTTCTGTTTGGCGCGTTTCAGTTCTATGATTCGGCGGAGCGTCTCTTTCATGGAGATACATTCGCCGCCAAACTGGTTGCGCAGGCGGAGAAAGAGCCGGTCGAAAGCTTTGTTGTATAGCGGGTGGTAGATTTGCCCGCACAGTATATCTTCCGGCACCCAATAGGGCAGGGAGGCAATCCATTCCCAGTTACAATAATGCCCCAGATAGACAAAGCAGAAGTTTTTGTTCTCTTCTTCCAGCTTCTTCACAATCTCGTCAATACCTCCGAAGGTCATTCTTCGTTTTAATTGTTTTTTCGAGATAGAGAACAGCTTGATTGTCTCTATCATATAATCGCAAAAGAAGTGGTAATATTGTTTCTCTATATGGATGAGCTCTTTTTCATCCTTATTGGGAAAGGAGCCGGTAAGATTTTGTCTGACCACTTTGCGCCGATAGCGAATGCAGTAATAGAGCGGATAGTAGAGGATATCGGAAAAAACATATAAGAGGCGTAATGGTAAAAGCGAAAGCATATACCAAAAGAAAAATACAATATAATATACTATCTTCATTGTCTGTTACTTTTTTATTCCGATTAATGCCTGGAGTCTGCGTTTTCTTCGTCGTTTGTGTTCGAACTGAAGAAGGAACTGAAATACTTCCAAAGCACATTCTCTTGGAGGCCATCCTCTCAAATTAGCATATTGCATCACCACATACCGCAGGAGGGCTTTGCTGTGTGTGAGACGTTTCAGATTCTCCAGACACTCCTTTCGGGTGAGGGAGGATTTAAACTTGGAACGGTTAGTATCAATTAAGGTGAAATGGTAATGGCTGTCTTTGTCTGTACAATAAAGTATATTGGTCAGATTCAAATCACCGTGTAACACTCCTTTTTCGTGCAACCGTACCATAAATGCAGCAAGCTCGTCGGCGGCATGCTTGTCGAACTGGCGTTGCCACAGCACTTTGGACAGGGGAGGGTAGTCGCACTGGGTAGAGATAAAATATCCGTCGAGAAACAATCCTCCTCTTTTCTTTTCAATATAAGCCACTTCGTGCGGGGTGTCAAAACCTCTCTGGCGCAATATGCCGGCAAAGAGGTAAGCCCGTTCCGTTTTACTTTTCTTGAAAAAGGTGTAGACAATCCGTTGAATGATATTGGGCTGCTTATATCTTTTCACTACCAACCATTCGTTCTTCACCCGATACCGTCTGACTTCATTTCTACCTTCATACAACAGCTCCCCTTCTTGTGCAAAGTGTTGGGGTAGCTGCCTGATAAAATCGGCAGTCTGCATAAAATCGGGATGAATTACTATTTTCATAGAGCGTTGGTTTATTCTTTCTTTAATCGATAACCTGTTCAATACGGTGCACCACCATTTCGGGAGTGACTCCCTGCAGACAGGCATAGTCCTTGCGCCAACAGGGTTTGTTTCCGAAAATGGAACAGGGACGGCACGGTAAATCCACCTGTACGGCATTGTCGGGCAATTGTTTCCATCCCATAAATCCGGCGTATGGATGTGTGGCTCCCCAAATGGAGACCACCGGAATGTTTACCAATGATGCCAGATGCATATTGGCAGAGTCCATAGACAGCATAACGTCCAGATGGCTCATAAGTGCCAATTCCGAGTTCAGTGTCAGTTTGCCTGCCGTGGATATGACGTTGGGGTATTGACGTTCCCATTTAGCCAGTACTTCAATCTCTTTAGCTCCTCCTCCGAACAGCAGGATTTTCGTATTCTTGCGTTCAGACAGTAAACTGATGACCTGTTCTTGTTTGGATAAAGGATATATCTTGCCTACATGGGCTGCAAACGGGGCAATTCCAATCCATTTGTCTGTACCTTTGTCGCCCGTCAGCAGTTGCATGCACGAAATGCTTCCCTTGCCGTTGCCAAAAAGTGACCGGAAACTTAATTCTACCGGATAACCAATGTTTCGGAAGACTTCGGCATATCGTTGGAATGACGACTTCTGCCATTCCATCACTTTGTTCTTGACGCGTACCAGTTTCCTTTTTCCACTGCGTCCCTTGTCCAGATGCGCCACCTTCACGCCGGCCAGTCTGAATCTCAACCGCAGATATTTGCTGCGCAATACATCATGGAAATCCGCTACGGCATCGAAATGCTCTTTCTTCAAATCCTTGTACATCCATTCCAGTCCCATGATTCCTGCATGTTCTCCCTTTAAATCCACTCCGTGAAAAGTGATATTGGGAGGTAATCCGTTGAACAGGGGCGCAAGCGTATTGCGGCTCAGCACTGTAATTTGGTGCTGAGGATACTGAACGGCGAATGAGTAAATCACCGGAATGGTCATTGCCACATCGCCGATTGCTGAAAAACGAATTACCAGAATCTTAGCCATGAGGGAACCATTTATTTCTTTCCGTACAAAACAGGGTTCAATGCCGGATCGTTATACATCTTCATCTGCTTATATACTTTCATATACTTGCGGCCCGCTTCGATATCGGCTATCAATTGGTCGATGGCGGATGAAAGGTCTTTCTGCTGTTCAAGCAGGATATTCAGTTTCTTTTCACATTGTGCGTGATGCTCGGGAGACACATCAGTGCGCTCCACTTCCTGACGCATGTGATAGATTTTCAGTGCAAGAATAGAAAGGCGGTCGATGGCCCATGCAGGACTTTCGGTATTAATCGTTGCATCGGGCAGTATTGTTACATCTTTATATTTGTCAAGGAAATAGCTGTCAATCAGTTCCACCAAATCAGTACGGTCTTGATTGGACTTGTCGATACGGCGTTTCAGTGTCAATGCTTCCACCGGGTCAATCTGCGGGTCGCGGATAATGTCTTCAAAGTGCCATTGTACTGTGTCAATCCAGTTTTTCAGATAAAGATAATACTCGATGCTTTTCACTTCATAAGGATTGTTGATGGGGGTATCAACATTATCTGTCTTGTGATAGTCATTGATAGACTGCACAAAAATGGGCTTGCATAGTTCTGTAAAACTCATATCTTGTTCGTTTTAAAATTATTGGAAAGACAAATCTATGCAAACTTTTCTAATCAACCAATTATTATTCGGTAAAAGTGTCTACCTTTGTCCTAATCCTAGTTTTTTTAGAAGATGAAAGTAATTGTAGACAATAAAATCCCCTATATTAAAGAAGCTGTCGGGCAGATAGCCGATGAGGTGGTATATTTGCCGGGTGCTGCTTTTACGCCTCGGGATGTAAAAGATGCCGATGTTCTGATTGTCCGTACACGCACCCATTGTAACCGTGAATTGCTGGAGGGCAGTTCCGTGAAATTTATTGCAACGGCGACGATTGGTTTTGACCATATCGATGTGGATTATTGCCGTGAGGCAGGTATCGCATGGAGCAACTGTCCCGGCTGCAATGCCGGAGGAGTGGAGCAATATGTACATGCTTCGCTTCTGCTGCTCAAACGGTTACGCGGAATGAAGCTGGAAAATATGTGTATGGGTATTGTGGGGGTAGGCCATGTGGGTAGCCGCATCCGGCGGATGGCTGAGACTTTGGGGATGAATGTGTTGCTGAACGACCCTCCTCGTGAGGACAGCGGTGAACAGGGTTTTGTCGATTTGCAGACTTTGATGCGCGAATGCGATATTATCACTTTCCATACTCCTTTATACCGCACTGGGGTGTATAGGACTTTTCATTTGGCGGATGCTTCTTTTTTTGCATCATTGCAGCGTCGTCCAGTGATTATAAATACATGTCGCGGAGAAGTCATCGACACTCCGGCACTGCTCAATGCTCTGAAAACGGGACAGGTCAGTGAGGCAATTATCGATACATGGGAGCACGAGCCTGATATAAATCTTGAACTGTTGCAAACCGTGTTTTTGGGAACACCTCACATAGCCGGTTATTCTGCCGACGGAAAGGCGAATGCCACTCGTATGGCACTGGAGGCCGTTTGTCGTTTTTTTCATATAGAGGCTTCATTTGAGATTGTTCCTCCTGCCATGCCGCCTATGACTTTGTCGTCTGATAAAGAGGAAGCTTTCTTACAGGCTTATAATCCGCAGCGGGATAGTGATTGGCTGAAGCAACGGCCTGAAGAGTTTGAACAGTTCAGAGGAAATTATCCGGTGAGAAGAGAGCTTTTATAGTTGTAAAAGGTTGAACATGAGAAGGAATTCTTTATCTTTGTGTGTTATCTGTTAAAACAATGAGTTATGGGCAACAAGTTATATCCTATCGGAATACAGAGTTTTGAGAAGCTGCGTAATGACGGCTATCTTTATATTGATAAAACAGCTTTGATTTATAAGTTGGTAAAAACAGGAAGTTATTATTTTCTCAGCCGTCCGCGCCGTTTCGGAAAGAGTCTTTTGATATCTACGTTGGAAGCTTATTTCCAGGGAAAGAAAGAACTGTTTGACGGCCTGGCCATAGCCGGTTTGGAGAAAGACTGGGTGCAATATCCTATTCTGCATATTGACCTTAATATCTCAAAATATGATTCGGCACAGGATTTGGATGATATTCTAAATGACTATCTCACTAATTGGGAAGCCCTTTACGGAGCGGCTCCGTCTGAAACTTCTTTGGCTCTGCGCTTTAAAGGAGTTGTGAAACGTGCTTGTGAAAAGACGGGACAGCGAGTGGCGATTCTTGTGGATGAATATGATAAACCGATGTTGCAAGCAATTGGAAATAAGGAACTTCAAGAAAAGTATCGGAATACGCTGAAGCCGTTTTATGGAGTACTGAAAACGATGGACAGTTGTATCAAGTTTGCTTTGTTGACAGGGGTAACGAAATTTGGAAAGGTCAGTGTCTTTAGTGATTTGAATAATTTGGATGATATATCCATGTGGAATGAGTTTATTGAGATATGCGGTGTCAGCGACAACGAAATACATGAATATCTGGAGGAAGAGCTTCATGTGTTTGCTGCTGCGAGGGGCATCTCTTACGATGAACTTTGTGATGAATTGAAACGGAATTATGACGGCTATCATTTTACACATAATTCTGTAGGCATGTATAATCCCTTCAGTCTGCTTAGCGCCTTCAAGAGGAGGGAATTTGGCAGTTATTGGTTTGAGACGGGAACACCTACCTATTTGGTGACTTTACTGAAAAAACATCATTATGACCTGGAACGGATGGCGCATGAAGAAACGGATGCGCAGGTGTTGAATAGCGTTGATTCAGAATCGACCAATCCTATTCCGGTGATTTATCAAAGCGGATATTTGACTATTAAAGGGTATGACGAGCGTTTTGGCATTTACCGTTTAGGTTTTCCAAACCGTGAGGTGGAAGAAGGGTTTATTCGTTTTTTATTGCCTTTCTATGCCAATGTGAATAAGGTGGATTCTCCCTTTGAAATACAGAAGTTTGTCCATGAGGTAGAAGTTGGTGATTATGATTCTTTTTTCCGCCGTTTGCAGAGTTTCTTTGCAGATACTCCTTATGAGATGGTGCGTGAATTGGAACTTCATTATCAAAACGTTCTTTTTATTGTCTTCAAGCTGGTAGGCTTTTATGTGAAAGTGGAATATCACACTGCTAGGGGGCGTGTGGATTTAGTGTTACAGACAGACCGTTTCATTTATGTAATGGAGCTTAAACTGGATGGAACGGCAGAAGAAGCATTGCGACAAATCAATGAAAAGCGTTATGCACAACCTTTTGAACTTGACAGCCGTAAACTGTTTAAAATAGGAGTAAACTTCAGTGCGGAAACAAGAAATATAGAAAAGTGGATAGTGGAAGAGTAATTATATAAAAGGGATGTGTCAAAAGGCACATCCCTTTTGTATATTATGAAAGATTATGGAATTAATCTTTTTGGAACTTCATGGTAAACGGTGCTACGACCTTGCTGACTTCGTAACCGAATTTATCTACGATTACGACCTTAATCTTAGTCGGAACAGGATTACCTTGAGCCTTATTCACTTGAGAAGTGAAAATGATTTGTGCCGGAACTTTCTTAGCTGTATTACCTGTACCATAAGTGGCAGCTGCTTTAATTTCAGCCTTATAATATTCGTTGACTACTTCATTTTCGCCAGTGAGCAATGTTACTTTAACAGAAGTCTTATCGAAATACGGAGTACCTTTACTCAAGTCTACATTGTTCTTATACCAGTCTTTAACAATTAGTTTGCTTAATGCGATAGAGTCTTTCTCCTGTTCTGCACCCGGATAATACAATGTAGGAGCTTCACCATCCCAATTGATAGTACAGTCGGCTGCATAGTTACGGAATACGATATTGAATTTTGTTCCTTCTGGTTTCCATGCTTTTGCTACAGTTGCCCAAGTTGCTGTCTTTTCATTGTAAGGCAAGCTGATATCACCATAGTTGTAAGTAACAACCATCGGCAATTCTTTCAAGTAGAATGTGGAGAGAGGCTTGTGGGCATCCAGATTATTCGGATCTACCAATTTGGCATCGATAGTAACCGTTGACGTTGCAGGAGCATAAGTGATTGAAGGATATTGACCCTTGCCTTGAGCTGTTTCCTGAGCGTCTGTCAATACTTGGGTGAAATCAACTTGTTCAAATTGAGACTTCTTCCAATCGCCTTCTTCACTAACACCGTGCCATACATTCTTCATCTCAAATTCACCTATGGCTTTGTTATCTTTATTAGCTGTAGGATATACATATAATACATTGCTAATCAATGCTTCAGTATAAGGATAAACCTTTGTAGTCGGGAATTCAAGTAATTTCTTGGTAAAGGTAATTACTCCTGTAGCAACTGTTGCGCCGGCAGTATTCTTAGCTGTGATAGTGGCAGTATACTTAACGCCGTCTCTCAGTTTTGCAGGATCTACGCCGTCCAATGTAACTTTCTTGGCAGCTGTAATCTTGGCATCGTCAATCAGTGTTGATGTTCCTAAGAAGTTACTAATTTCTTTATTGTCCTTATCATAGAAAGTAAACATGTCGTAAGTGATACCTGTTGCGGTAGTGACATCAGCATTTTTCTGAGTAGGATCTGTGATGACAATGCTATATTCACCACCCTTGGCACGAGCCCAACTTGCAGTAGAGAATTCGGCTTTGCTTACAGAGTTAACCTTAGTCCAGTCATACGGAGTTTTGATTTCAGAAGTTAAAGTCAAATCGGCCGAAGCAACTGTGCTTGTACCTACATATACATAGAATGCCTTACCATCCGGGTCAACCAATGTACCGTCATAGTTTACTGCATAAACACGGTAGCCGATGATATCACCTTCAGCAGTTGCATCGTTGATAGAAATGGTAACCTTTCCGTCTGTATCTAACACATTCAAACCTGTTGTATTCTTTGCATAGTTGTTCCATGCATTGATTTCAGAAGGTTCAGAAGCTGTTTCTGCATAGTCCTTATCAAGAGTTACATAGAATCTATAAGGCTTGACAGTGTTAGTCAGATCTTCGCCGTCTTTATCTTTGAGCACGACATCAAACGGAGTACCCACTTTTACAGACAGATATTCTTTACCTGTAGCACGACTATCGTTAGCGTCATCTTCTGTATTTTTAGTTACATCTACACCAGCATTGCCACTCCATTTCTTATCATTCTTGGGAGTACCGTAACGGTTTATCAAATCAGTAACCTTTTCACCACCGGCAGTAAAGTATAATTCATTAGAACCTTCAAATTCTACAACATTCATATTCAGGTCGTAACCTGAAACTACAGTTCTTGCTTCTTCCAAAGTAGCAAGAGTGTTGTCGACAGCTACAGCATATAGAATTTTGTTACCTTTAGTAGCCCCTTTTGTTCCATCTACATAAGCGGCAGCCTTGAAATCAGCTTCCGTGTATGTCTTCCAATTATAAGGGATTTCCCACAAACCGGTTTCAGCCGTAGCTCTGGCCAATAAGTCGCCCTCATATTTTTTAGGTGTACCTACAGTGATAAGATTACTCAAGTCCTGACCATTACTGTTAATGAAAGAAATCATATCGGCAGTCAGTACGGCATTCGTCGGAGAAACACGTACAACAAGTTTTCCACCGAAATTTGTCTGTGCGTCTTTTGTGAATTTCACTTCTTTGTTAGGTCCGAATTCATTTTCTTTTTGAGTAACGGTCATGATATTCAATTCTGTTGCACCGTCAACTCCATCTGTAAGTACTAATTCTACATCGGTCACAATGTCTGAAATATTACCTACCAAATCAGTAACCTTCTTAATAAGTTTGTTCATTTCATCTCTGAACTGAGAAACTTCTTCGTTTACAGCATCTTTCAGTTCTTTCTTCAATGCTTCTACATCGATAGTAGCTTTTTCCAACTTAGAGATACGTTCTTTCAATGCGGCAATTTCATCAGCATTGCCGGCAGCTTCGGCCTTTTTCAAAGCATCTGCGGCAGTTGATTTTGCAGCATCAATAGCAGTCTGCATCTGAGACAATTTAGCTTCCATATCTTCTTTGGTCGCCAGTTTGTCAATTTGTTCCTGTAAGTTATCGATGTCATCATCGTAGTCTTTACAAGACACAAATGTTCCTGTCGAGGTAACCATTAAGGCTCCGAACAGGATTGCACTTAAAAACT
>PPYE01644125.1_pt1 | contig 26863 bp, 27 predicted proteins | sample 1559881 | NCBI WGS metagenome assembly PPYE01 (sample SAMN08240022, study PRJNA423297) | Human gut metagenome, whole genome shotgun sequencing project. | reverse complement strand
GTGCAGGGGCGGGAGCCGACGGAGCGGGGGAGGGGACCGCGGAAGGGGCGGACGTGGGCGCTGCGCTGCTCGAAGCGCTCGGCGAGGCCGACGCCTCGTCGTTGGAGGAATCGTCCTTGGTCAGCGCCCAGATCGCGACGCCGGCGATCAGGATGACGACCAGGACGGCTGCGATGATGCCGATGATGAGGCCCGTCTTTTTCTTCTCCGGCACCCCGCCGTACGGGGCTCCCTGGAACTGACCCTGAGGGTAGTAGCCCTGTTGAGGCTGCTGGTATCCCTGCTGCTGGTATCCTCCTGCCGCGGGCATCTGCTGGGTATATTGCTGCCCGACTGGATACTGGCCGTTGCCGGGAATCGGCTGCTGGTTGGGGTTGAAGGGTGTGGACATGGGGACTCCCTCGGTCTATCGGAAACTGTCAGTGCGCGTGCGGCGCAGCGGAGCTGTCGTGCTCGACGAGGTCATGCTGTGTCTCAGTATTCTCCTTTGACGGTAATGGCAGCGTCGAAACTCTTTGAGCTGACGGTGTAGGCGACATCACAGGTGAAGGGAGCGTTGACGTTCTGCTTCGTTTTCTTGCGCGTACCGGTGAGTGTGCCTTTGTACATCCACGTCCACATACTACCGGAGGTATTCGTCCACTCGAGCTTTACATCAGAGACGCTTGCATTCGTGTAAGCGTTGTCGATTTCCTTCTTGCACTCGGCGAAGGCCTGCTGGTCAAGGTCGGAGTTAGAGCCGCCACCAGGGGCTGTATCCTGCGAGGGGTTGGTACCCACCGGGGGCTGCGAGGGGTTGGTGCCGCCAGGTGCGGAAGGGTCGGTCCCTGCCGCGGGAGCCGAGGTGTTCGGAGCGCTCTGGGCAGCTGCGTCGTCGGAAGAGTCGTCGTTGGACGTGAACCACCAGATGGCGACGCCGGCGGCAATGAGCGCAACCACGACGGCTGCGACGATCCCGATGATGAGGCCCGTCTTTTTCTTTGCCGGCTGCCCGGCCGGGTACTGTCCGTTGCCGGGAATCGGCTGCTGGTTGGGGTTGAAGGGTGTGGACATAGAGGCTCCCTCGGTCTATCGGAAACTGTCAGCGCGCGTGCGGCGTAGCGGAGCTGTCGTGCTCGACGAGGTCATGCTGTGTCTCAGTAATCTTCGGGGATAACGAAAGCGGAGAAAGTCTTTGAGTTGCCGAAGTAGAAGACAGAACAGGTGAAACGAGTGTTGACGTTCTTCTTCGTAATCTTGTTCGTGCCTGTGACTGTGCCGGTGTAATCCCACCACTGGGTATCACCGTAGGTATCCTGCAGCTCGAGCTTTCCGCCAGAGACGGTTGCATTCGTGTAATCGTTGTCGATTTCCTTGTTGCACTCGGCGATGGCCTGCTGTTCCAGATCGGAGTTAGAGCCGCCACCAGGCGCGGAAGGCTTGGTGCCCACCGGAGGCTGCGAGGGGTTGGTGCCGCCAGGTGCGGAAGGGTTGGTGCCCGCGGGCGGCTGCGAGGGGTTGGTGCCCACCGGAGGCTGCGCAGGGTTGGCCCCTGCCGCAGGAGCCGAGGTGCTCGGAGCGCTCTGGGCAGCTGCGTCGTCGGAAGAATCGTCGTCGGACATGAACCACCAGATGGCGACGCCGGCGCCAATGAGCACGACCAGGGCGGCCACGATGATGCCGATGATGAGGCCCGTCTTCTTCTTTGCGGGCTGCCCGCCACCCGGGTTGCCCTGGAACTGACCCTGAGCATAGTAGCCCTGCTGAGCCTGCTGACCGTAGCCCTGCTGAGCCTGCTGACCGTAGCCCTGCTGAGCCTGCTGACCGTAGCCCTGAGACTGGCCGTAGCCGCCCGCCACAGGCATCTGCTGGGTGGGCTGCTGCCCGTAGCCGCCGATGGCAGGCATCTGCTGGGTGGGCTGCTGCCCAAAGTCACCTTGCGGGTATCCACCCTGCTGGGGGTAGCCACCCTGCTGGGGCTGATAGGGCTGCTGATTCTCGGGAGAATAGGGCGTGCTCATGATGTACTTCCATGTTGGTGAGAGAGGTCTCAGGGAACATTCTGTATCCTACCAGGCGCTAGGCTTGTGGCATGACGATCGACTATCTGACTCAGACGCGACCGCTGATGCCCCGCGAAGACATCCTCCCCGTCATTATCGGAGGAGACTTCGGAGTGTACGGAATTGGGCGTTGTTTCAACGAAGCGTTTGGGTGTCGGTGTATCTGCGTAGGATCGCAGCCGACCGCGTCGATCACACGCTCACACTTTTTTGATGTCCGCCACGTGAGCGCTCATGCGAGTGACGCACAGCTCCTGGACGTCCTCATGAGTATCGCGAGTGAGCATCCGGATAAGAAGCTGATCCTGATGGCCAACCACGACATCTTCTCGGCGTTCGTTGCCCGGAACATGGAGACGCTCTCCCGTCACTACGCGCTGCCGTTCCCCACCGAGGACGTCATGGATCGGCTGACCGACAAGGCCGAGTTCGCCCGCGCGTGCGAGCGCGCTGGGATCGCTACGCCGGGCACGGTCGAGGTCGATTTCTCCGGCGTAGAGGACGAGGCTTGGGCCGCTCCCGAGATTCCGTTCAGTTTTCCGGTGGTTGCTAAGTCTGCGAAGGGTGAGCCCTATGATGTCCTTGAATTCGAGGGCAAGCGCAAGATCTGGTTCATCGACACGGCCGATGAACTCACCCAGCTGTGGGGGACCCTGAAGGCTGCGGGCTTCCGCGATACCTTCCTTGTACAGGAGCTGATTCCTGGCGATAACACCGCGATGCGCTCGATCACCGCCTACGTGGACTCGCGCGGAGAAGTCACGCTGATCGGTTCGGCGCGTGTCCTCCTCGAAGACCACGCGCCGACGATGATCGGAAACCCCGTCGCCATGATCACAGAGGACTTCCCGACGCTGTGGCGCGATGCCTGCGCCCTGCTGACCAAGAACGGGTACCGTGGCTTCGCGAACTTCGACGTGAAGATCGATCCCCGCGACGGACGAGCACTGTTCTTTGAGGTGAACCCGCGCATCGGCCGCAACAACTGGTACATGGCCGCCGCCGGAGCGAACCCGATGATCCCGATGGTCGAGGATCTTATCGACGGTAAGGCCTGCGAGCAGACCCAGGCGACTGACGAGATTCTCTACACCCTCGTCCCGGACTCCCTGCTACTGCACTACATCACCGATGAGGACCTGCGCGCGCGCGTCAAGCGCATCATCCGCGAGGGCCGGCGTTTCGATCTGCTCCTGAACCCGACGGAGAAAGACCTGCGCCGCAACCTCACCGTGTGGCTCCAGAAGCAGAACCACAGGCGTAAGTTCGCCCGGTACTACCCGGAACCCACCGAGACGTCCTACTGACGTTGCCTCTCCCCGCCCCGGCCTCGTCGGCGGGGGAGAAGCCCCTGATAGACTGACTTCCTACGCGACCGATATTTCCGACCAACGAGGACACCATGACGACAACCGCACTCGTGCCCATCTCGCAGGACGATAAGATCGCCGCGGTTTCTGGCTTCCAGGACCGCTCCCTGCCCATCGAACAGACGTGCGTGTGGGAGGCGTTCGAGGAATCCCAGGGCCATGGAGTGTGGGGTCGCTACGCCTGGTGCGAGGACGATTCCAAGATCGCGTTCATCACCCTGTACAAGTATTCGGTGCGCGGCGTCCACTACCTGTGGGCGAAGTGGGGACCCGCGTGGGTCAAAGAAGCGAGCCCCGAGCGCGAAGCCGCTCTGCGCGCGGACCTTGTACGCGAGATTAAGGCGAAGGACAAGAGCGTCGCCTTCGTGCGCCTGCATGCCATCTATCAGCACCCCGACCTGTGCATGCCGCTGCAGACGATTTCCTATGACCGCACTGTCATCATCGACACCTCCGGCAAGACCGAGGAAGCGATCCTCGCCGCCATGCCCAAAGCCGGTAAGCGCTCGATTCGCTCCGGCCTGAAGAAGGGTAAGGCCGAGGGCGTGACCTTCCATGAGGACACCGCAAACGCGGCGCAGGTCATCGACGAGTACTACGCCGTCATGGAGGAGACCGCCAAGCGTGACGGCTTCCGTCCCCACCCCAAGGAGTACTACCTCAGCCTGCTTGAGACGCTGGGCCCGAAGCACGCGCGCATCTTCTCGATGCGTGACGCCGATGGAAACATCCTGTGCTGGGACTTCTGCCTCGTTGAGGGAATCCGCGCGCAGGCCGAGTATGGCGCTTCGACCGAGGCCGGCCGCCGCCTGCGCCAGCCCCCGGTCCTGGACTTCCTGGCCGCAGAATTCCTCGCCCGCGACGGCGTGCGTGAATTCGACCTGATGGGCGCCCACTCGCCGCGCTGCCCCGACCTCTACAGCGTCGGAAAGTACAAGAGCGCCTTTGCCTCACACTTCACAGACGTGCCCGGCGGCTGGGACATGCCCATCAAGAAGGCCACCTACCGTGCCCTGAGCGCCGCGAAGGCCGTGAAGGACTGGCGCGCCCGCTCCTGAAGCGGACCCGCCACGGGGCTAGAATTCTATTCGCAACACAATCTCGCGTATCTAACGAAACTAGGAGACACAGTGCCCGATATCTCGCTCGTCATTGACGGACACGAACAGACCGTACCGGCGGGGACCACGGGCACGACGTGGTTCGAGAAGTCGCGCGACGTCGTCGCCATCAAGGTCGACGGCACGCCGCGCGACCTCGAGACGCCTTTTGAGGCAGGAACGACCGTTGAGGCCATCACGCTGGCCAGCGAGGACGGCCTGAACATCCTGCGTCACAGCGCCACCCACGTGCTCGCGCAGGCCGTGCAGGACGTGTTCCCCGACGTCAACCTCGGCATCGGCCCCTTCATCACCGACGGCTTCTACTACGACTTCGGCAACATCGACGCCGTCACCCCCGAGCTGCTGCGCGACCTCGAGAAGCGCATGAAGCGCATCATCAAGGAAGGCCAGCGCTTCGTGCGCCGCGAGATCTCCGAGGAGGAGGCCACCCGTGAGCTGGCCGAGCAGCCCTACAAGCTCGAGCTCGTCACCACGAAGGGCAAGGGCGCTGAGGGTGCATCCGTCGAGGTCGGCGGCGGCACGCTCACCATGTACGACAACGTCCGCCGTGACGGCTCCGTCGCCTGGAAGGACCTGTGCCGTGGCCCCCACCTGCCCTCCACCAAGCTCATCGGCAACGGTTTCGCGCTGACCAAGGCCTCGGCCGCCTACTGGAAGGGCGACCAGTCGAACGATCAGCTCCAGCGCATCTACGGCACCGCCTGGGCCTCCAAGGAAGACCTCGTCGCCTACCAGGAGCGCATCAAGGAAGCCGAACGCCGCGACCACCGTCGCCTCGGTGCCGAGCTGGACCTGTACTCCTTCCCCGAGGAGATCGGCCCCGGCCTCGTTGTCTTCCACCCCAAGGGTGGCATTCTGCGCCACGAGATCGAGTCCTACGTGACCGACCGACACAAGAAGGCCGGCTTCGACTTCGTGCACACCCCCGAGATTTCCAAGGGCGGGCTCTTCCACACGTCGGGTCACCTGCCCTACTACGCGGACACCATGTTCCCGCCCATGCTCGTCGACGAAGAACGCGACGAAGATGGCAACGTGACGAAGGCGGGCCAGGAGTACTACCTCAAGGCCATGAACTGCCCGATGTGTCGATCCTGTCGGCCTTCGGCCTCAAGGACTTCTACCTCGAGCTGTCCACGCGCGACGAGGACGGCAAGAAGAAGGACAAGTTCATCGGTTCGGACGAGGACTGGGCGGCCGCCACGAAGGCGCTCGAAGACGCCTGCGCCGCGACCGGCCTCGATCTCGTTCCCGATCCGGGCGGCGCCGCCTTCTACGGCCCCAAGGTCTCCGTGCAGGTCAAGGACGCGATCGGCCGCACCTGGCAGATGTCGACGATCCAGTACGACTTCAACCAGCCCGACCGCTTCGACCTGGAGTACACGGCGGCCGACGGCTCCCGTCAGCGCCCCGTCATGATCCACTCCGCGAAGCTCGGATCCGTCGAGCGCTTCATCGGCGTCCTCACCGAGCACTACGCGGGTGCGTTCCCGGCGTGGCTCTCGCCCGTCCAGGTCCGCCTCATCCCCGTCGCTGAGGCCTTCGACGGCTACGTCAAGGACGTGGCCGCGAAGCTGCGCGAGCGCGGCGTGCGCGTCGAGACCGACCTGTCGGACGACCGCTTCGGCAAGAAGATTCGCAACGCCTCCAAGGACAAGATCCCCTTCACGCTCATTGCCGGCGGCGAGGACGTCGAGGCGGGCGCGGTGTCCTTCCGTCTGCGTGACGGCTCACAGCACAACGGCGTCGCCGTTGATCGCGCCGTCGAGCTGATTGTGTCGCACATCGAGCAGCGCAACAACGCCGACCAGATCGACGGCCTCGACGAGGCGTGAGCGACATGAGCGATGCTGGTGCCGAATCGAACGGTGCCGCGAACAGCCAGTTGCCGACCGAGGACGCCCGCGAGCTTGCGGGCGTCCCGGACGGCTTCGGTCGTTTCTGGACCCCCTACCGGATGGCCTACATCCGTGGAGAAGGCAAGCCAGCCGATGCCTCGGATGTCGGGTGCCCGTTCTGCACGGCGCCCGGTAAGGACGACCAGGCGGGACTGATCGTCTACCGCGGCGACGCGTGCTTCGTACTCATGAACCTGTTCCCTTACAATTCCGGGCACCTGCTCGTGTGCCCGTATCGTCACGTCTCCGACTACACGGAGCTCACCGACGCGGAACGCGTGGAGCTTGGGAACCTGACGGCGACCGCCATGCGCGTCACCCGTGAGGTCGCGTCTCCGGCGGGTTTCAACCTGGGCATGAACCAGGGTGAGGTGGCCGGGGCCGGTATTGCCGCTCACCTCCACCAGCACGTCGTTCCGCGCTGGCTCGGGGACGCCAATTTCCTGCCGATTATCGCGCAGACGAAGGCTGTGCCCGAGCTTCTCGAAGACGCTCGAGCGCGTCTTGCCGCCGCCTGGCCGAAGGAGGACTGATGCTCGGAAATCACGGGCGTTCCATCACGAAGGCAATCTTTACGCCTCTCGCTCGCGTTCTCGCACGAATGGGGGTCACCCCGAATATGGTGACGGTCGCGGGCACCGTTGCGACGGTTGCGATCGCGGTCATCTGCATTCCGCAGGGGTGGATCTGGCAGGGCGGCATCGCGCTGGCCGTCGTTATGTTCGGTGACTCTGTGGACGGCACGCTCGCTCGGATGACGACGGGTGGCACACGCTTCGGAGCTTTCCTCGATTCGACGCTCGACCGACTGGGTGACGGGGCCGTGTTTGGCTCCCTGACCGCTTACGCGGTCTTCCAGATGGACAACTCGTTTGTGCGCACATGGGCGATCATCGCCGGCATCTGCTCGATCGTCGGTGCGGCTGCAGTGCCCTACGCGCGCGCCCGCGCCGAGTCCGTCGGCGTTGTCGCCAAGTTGGGCATCGCCGAGCGAACCGACCGACTCATCATCGGTATGGGCGCGGCGATTCTCATGAGCCTCGGCCTGCCCGAGTGGGTGTTTGCGGCTGGCCTGACCTGGGTGGCATTTGCCTCCTTCGTGACCGTCTGCCAGCGCATTTGGTTCACCGCTCGTCACATCGACGAGGGAGCGCCGTGAGTTTTTCGCCCCTGTCGCTCGCCTTCGCTGTCGCCCCTCGACTTCCGCTGCGCGTCGTCATGCGCATGGCGGACACGGGTGCGTCGATCGCGGCGAGGCGCGGGGGCTCAATGATTGATCTACTGCGCGCCAACATGGCGCGTTTGACTGGAACGGAGCCGTCGTCCGACGAGCTGCGCGACGCAGTTCGCTCGCACATCCGCAACTACGCCGAGCAGCTAATGCTCGGGTCGCGTCGTGGCGCGCCGTTGCTTGAGGGAGTCTCCTTCGAGGGATTCGAGGCCTTGGCCGCGGCCAGCGAGGACGGCCCGGTCGTCCTCGCCCTCGGACATTCCGGCAGCTGGGATCGTGCCGGCGCGTGGGTGTGCGCACACGGCCGGGGCATCGTGACTGTCGCGGAGAAGGTGGAGCCTCCCGCGCTGTTTGAGCGTTTCGTGTCGTTGCGCGAAGGCCTCGGCATGGAGATCATCGGCGTCGCGAAGGGCGAGTCGGTCTTTTCCACTCTCATCGAGCGCGTGCGCGGCCGTAGCGTCATCGTCCCGCTTCTTGCGGACCGGGATATTTCGGGTTCGGGCATCGAGGTAGACCTCGGTACGCGGCGGGCACTCGTCGCCGCGGGTCCCGCTGCGCTCGCGACCAAGCTGGAGCGCCCCCTCTTCGTCGCCTGCATCACGTACGAGAACGAGACGTCGACCGGGGCGGATGTTCGCGTGCGTTGTGTTGGGCCGATCAGTGCCGATGCTCAGGAGCGACCTGGCCTCAACCGCGTCGAGGCCCTCACGCAGGCATGGGTCGATGAATTTGCCGCCATGATGGCGTCGAAGGTGCAGGACTGGCACATGATGCAGCGCGTGTATGTTGAGGATCTTGACCCCGAGCGCCTGGCGCGCGCGAGGGCCGAGCACGAGAGGAAGAATCGATGAAGATCGGAATCGTGAACCCGTACTCCTGGGACGTGCCCGGGGGCGTGGGCTTCCACATTCGTGACCTTGCCTTGAAGCTGCGCTCACGTGGCCACGACGTCCAGGTGCTGACGCCGTCGACCTCGGACGACCTACCCGAGTGGATCACGTCCGCCGGTTCGTCCGTGTCGATTCCCTTCAACGGATCGGTGGCCAACATTTCCGTGAAACCGAAGGCGCTCGCGCGGACTCGCCGGTGGCTGGCAGATAATGATTTTGACGTCGTGCACGTTCACGAGCCAGTCGTTCCCTCGGTGTCCATGGCAGCCGCGATGCTGTCGAGTGCCCCCCTCGTGGGAACATTCCACGCGGCCCTCGGACGGTCGGTCTCGCGCGCGATTGCCTCGGCCCCGATGCGCCTGTACATGGAACGCATTGGGGTGCGCATCGCGGTCTCTGAGGAGGCACGTCGAACGCTGATCGAGCACCATGGCGGCGACGCCGTCATCATTCCGAACGGGGTCGAGACGGCCTCGTTCCGCACCGCGCAACCCCTTGAGCAGTGGGTGGCGACGGACGAACGTCCGGTGATCGTGTTTCTTGGCCGCCTTGATGAGCCCCGCAAGGGCCTGGGCATTTTCGCAGGAGCTATCGCTGGTGTTCTCGAGCGCTTCCCGGGTGCCCGTTTCCTGATTGCCGGACGAGGAGATGCTCCGGAGATTCGCCAGGCCGTCGAGCGTTTTGGTGATTCCGTGTCGTTCCTCGGCGGAATTAGCGACGAGGAGAAGGAATCTTTGCTCGCGGGTGCCAGCATCTACGTCGCTCCGCAGACGGGCGGCGAGTCTTTCGGTATTGTCCTCGTCGAGGCGATGGCGGCCCATACGGCTGTCGTTGCTTCGGATATCCCCGCGTTCCGCGCGGTTCTCGAGGAAGGACGAGCCGGCGCGCTCTTCGAGACGGGCAACAGTGACTCGCTCGCGCGTACGCTCATCGACCTGCTTAGCGATCGTGAGCGCCTCGAGGAGTTGTCCGCTTCCGGAGCTCGCTCGTCGGCGCAGTACGACTGGGAAGTTGTGGCGGATAAGGTCTTTGAGGTCTACAAGCTCGCGATTGCCATGGGAAGTCCCGCCGACTCGGGAAGCCGGCGTGCACGTGACCTCATCCGAGGCCGTGGAGAGGAAGGGCAAGAACACGCATGATCTCCTTGTCCCCGTGGTTGCTTGTTGCCATCGTTCTTGCTGTCATCGCGCTTGGCGTCGTTGCAGGATTCGCGATTACGCGCGCCCGCAGGCTGGACCGGCTCCATCAGCGCATCCTTGCCTCACGTGACTCCCTCTCGCGCCTTTTGCTGCGCCGGGCCTCTGAGGCCGACCTGCTGAGTCGCAGCGCCGGACTAGAAGGTTCGGGCCTTGCCGATGCCGCACGCACCTACATCCAGGATGGGGGAGACCAGCTCACGACCGATGGCCTCGATCGACGGACTGTGGCGCAGCGTCAAGGCGATCGTGTCGAGGTTGCGGCTCGCTTGGAACGTGCATCCGCCCTGTCGCGTGCAATCCGCGAGACGCTCACCCCCGAAGAGCGGGAGCGGATTGCGTCGGATTCTGATGCTGGCGCGCGCCTGGAAGCGTTGGATGCGACGTGCTACCGTATCCAGCTCACGCGCAACGTGCACAACGTGGATGTTGCGGGAGTACGCGCCCTGCGTTCCGCACGAATGGTAAAATTGCTGCGACTGGCCGGGCATGCTCCGATTCCCGAGCCCATTGACTTTGATGATGACACGCAGACGGGTGGACGAGGTTACTGACATGCACGCGACCCACTGGGGAGGGCCCGGCGAGGACTATCGCCTCAGCAAGATCAGCAGCGCCACCATCGACTCCGCTGACGGTGTCTCGGCACCGGCCCCCGACGACGTTGCCCCCGTCTGGCAGCCTCCCAAGCCCGCGCACTCCTTCCCCTGGTTCGAGGTCGTCATGACGACGATCGGCGTGCTGGGGACCATCGGCATCATTATCTTCGGTCTGGCACCCGAGTCTTCGAGTGTGACGTCCTTCGTGAAGACGACTCTGCTGTCCCTGGTTGCCCTCGTGATCGTCGTCGGCTTCCTCCAGCGGATCGATCGCTGGGAGCCCGAGCCGTGGACGACGAAGCTTGCGATGTTCCTGTGGGGCGGGGGCGTGGCGACGCTGTCGGCGATGATTATGAATACGGCGCTGAGCGAGGATATTGCCGCAACAATCGGCGACTTCGACCGTGCTGAGGCACTTGCCGCTGCATTTATCGCGCCCCTCGTAGAGGAGACCCTCAAGGGGATCGGCGTCCTCATCATCGTCGTTGTACGACGCAACTCCATCAACTCGGTGCTCGACGGTGTCGTGTACGCGGGATTCTCGGCGGCTGGGTTCCTATTCTTCGAGGACATCCTGTACTTCCTGCGCACCGAGGGACAAGGTACACAGACCCTCGTCTTTGTATTCGTCGTTCGTGCCCTGCTGGGGCCCTTCCTGCACGTGATGGCAACCTCGATGACGGGCATCGGACTGGCGCTCGCCCTCCTCAAGTTCAAGCGGGGCTGGTCGAAGACCGCTATCGTCATCATCTTCTGGTTCTTCGCGATGCTCATTCACTTCGTCTGGAATGGAAGCACGGCGTTGACCGGATCCGGATGGGGCTTCATCGCGATGTATCTCGTGGTGGGTATTCCTGGGTTCCTTCTCTGGTCGATTCTGCTGCTGCGAGCTGCTCGCCGGGAGGCCCTCCACATTCGCGACGGCCTGGTCCCGTACGTGCGTACCGGATGGATCCTTCCCGGCGAAGTGTCGATGGCGACCGATCGTCGGGCGCGAAAAGCCGCCTTTAAGTGGGCCGCCCAGGGGGGTCGGGATGCGAAGCGTGCGATGCGCGCCTTCTTGTCCGATCTGGCCTCCCTCGGCCTTGACCAGCGCCTCATGGCTCGCCACGGCACCGATCCCTCGCGCATCGAGAATGATCGTCAGATGCTGGCTGACGCCGTTGACAACCGACGTGAGTTCTTGCGACTGACCTCGATCGCGGAACAGCAAAAGGACGTCACGAACGCCGTGGCAGGTCGGGCACAGGTTGCCTGACGCGCAGTATTGAGCTGGGGCAGCATGGCGGTACGGACGAGCTGAGGAGACGACAGGTTTTCTCGGTGGCCACCGGCTCATGCCCTCTCGTGTGAGCACTTTCTCATGGATAGTTCATCGCGCCCTCATAGGTGACGCATAGGAACATGGGGCACGCTAGGGGTGACAGAAAGGAAATAACGTGACTCATGCTGTGTCTTCGCGCCCTCGTTCGTGGGCGCTGGTCGTGTGCTCGCTCATTCTCATCGCGCTGAGCGTTCCGACGGCGATTTATGAATGGAGGAACGCCCTGTTAGGGGTCGATGCATCCACTGGATGGCTGGCTGTCGGTGCCTCCACGCTCAGCGCAATCGTGGGCCTGGTGTTTCTCGCATGGGCCGCTCGCCTCAAGCCCACTGTGCTCTCCTGGTTGGCCGCGTTTGGCTGGGGAACCGGCGGCGCGTTGATCTTTGCGGGATTTGGCAACGGCTTCATCGACTCGGCGGTCGAGGCGAGCAACTTGGGTGATGATGCGGTTGATTTCGTGACGTCTGTCGTCACGGGACCCCTCGTCGAGGAAACAGGTAAGGGCATCGGCGTTCTGGCGCTGATCCTCGCCGCCCGAAAGGTGCTCGATCGTCCCGCGCAGGGTGGTGTTCTCGGCGCGCTTGTTGGCCTCGGTTTCGCCTGGGGTGAGGACATCGGCTACTACGTGAGCGCCCTTGAAGACGGGATGAGTGGACTGTGGGAGTCGTTCCTGGCTCGCGCCCTGCTCGGCGCCTACGCGCATGCTATTTTCACGGGCGTCTTTGGCTACGCCCTGGCGTGGGCGGTGCTGCGTGCAAGGAATGCGATTGTTGGCTTCCTCGCTGCGGCCGGCGGATTCGTCGGAGCTCTCGCACTGCACGCCCAGGCCAATGGTGTCGGCTTCCTGGCTCCCGAAGACTCCTGGAACCTGACCTACGGTGCGATTGAGATCCCGGTTCTCGTCGTGAGTGTCGCCCTCCTCGTGTGGGGCTTGCGACGCCACCGGGCTACCCTGGAGGCATGAGCGCACTCGACTGGCCCGTGGACGCGGACGGCTATCCCCATCGGGAGGCCGCCCGCGTCCTTCTCTTTGACGACCGTGGACGAGTCCTGTTGGCCAAGGGGCACGACGAAGATCAACCGGAGCGATTCTGGTGGTTCACGATCGGGGGCGGCATCGAGGAGGGGGAGGACCCGCGCGGCGCAGCTGTGCGTGAGGTCTTCGAAGAGACCGGTATCGAGCTGGCCCCTGACGACCTCGTGGGCCCCGTCCTCTACCGGACCGCCGAGTTCGACTTCCTGGCTGTGACAGCCCGGCAGGACGAGTGGTTTTTCATCGCGCAGGCCCCTTCGACCGCTCTCAGCCGGGACGGGTGGACCGACCTGGAGCGCTCCGTCATCGACACTCAGGCCTGGTGGGATATTGACGAGGCCGCCGCCCAGATCGATGGAGAGATCTACCCCGCGCAGATCCTCGAGTATGCCCGCGCCTGGCGCGACGGGTGGGACGGGCACATGATTCGCCTGACGGACACGCGCGAACCCTAGCGTTTCCTCCTAGGCGAGGCCGAGGGGAGCGATCGCCAGGGACAGATCCGGAGCGTTGAGCTGGACCGACACCTGCTCGCGCACCGCGGGCTTCGCACAGAACGCGATACCGACCCCGGCCTCGTGCATCATGGGGATATCGTTCGCCCCGTCGCCGATCGCAACCGTGCGCTCGAGGGGGACCCCGAGGGACGAGGCCCACGAACGTAGGTAGTCGACCTTCACCTGGGAGGTGACGATGCGCCCCAGGACGCGGCCCGTCAACATGCCGTCGGCAACCTCGAGGCGATTCGCCGCGTAGAAATCGATGTTGAGGGAGGCCGCCAGGGGAGCGACCACTTCCTCGAATCCTCCCGAGACGACGCCGAACTTTCCGCCGGACCGGTGAACAGCGTCGATCAGCTCGCGTGCACCCGTCGTGGGGGAGATGGTGGACAGCACATCGCCGAAGACGGATTCGGGGACCCCCGCGAGGGTTGCGACGCGCTCGCGCAAAGACTCAGCGAAATCGAGCTCGCCATTCATCGCACGAGACGTAATCTCGGCGACCCTCTCACGGGTACCCGCAGCCTCGGCCAACTCTTCGATGACCTCCTGGCAGATCAGCGTCGAGTCAACGTCGGTGACGACGAGGCCGGGCGCCCCGCTGGCACACAGCAGCGGAGCACCCGGCTCGTCGAGACGGTGAGTCATGCTCACTTGCGGACGACCGCGCCCTTGGGAACGACCGTAATGCCGGACTCGGTGACGGTGAAGCCGCGCTCGCGATCGTGGTCAAGATCGACGCCGACGACGGCACCTTCCTCAACGACGACGTTCTTATCCAGAATCGTCTTCACGACCCGCGACGAGCGGCCGATACGACAGCCATGCATGACGACCGAATCCTCGATCTTTGCCCACGAGTGGACGTAGGTGTTCGGGGAAATGACCGAGCGAACGATCTCGCCACCGGAAACGATGACGCCGGGGGAGACGAACGAGTCGATCGCATGACCCAGGCGATCCGCATCGCCGTAGACGAACTTGGCCGGCGGCAGCGAACCGTCGATCATCGTCATGGTTGGCCATTCACGGTTGTACAGGTTAAACACCGGGTGCACCGAGATCAGGTCCATGTTCGCCTCGTAGTAGGCGTCCAGCGTACCGACGTCACGCCAGTAGTCGCGGTCGCGGTCGGTCGACCCCGGCACGTCGTTGTCCTGGAAGTCGTAGACGCCGCACTCGCCGCGCTCGACGAACCACGGGATGATGTTGCCGCCCATGTCGTGCTTCGAATTGGGGTTCTCCGCATCCTCACGCAGAGCGTTCACCAGATCCTTCGTGGTGAAGACGTAGTTGCCCATGGAGGCGAGGACCTTGGTCGGATCGTCGGGCAGGCCCACCGCGTTCTTCGGCTTCTCGAGGAAGTTCTTGACGACCCCGTTCTCGCCGTCGATGACGCCGAGCGCCGAAGCCAGCTCGATCGGCTGACGGATGCCGGCGACCGTGGCGGGCAGGCCCGAATCGATGTGGTGCTGGACCATCTGCGAGAAGTCCATGCGATAGATGTTGTCCGCACCGATGATGACGATGTACTCCGGCTGCTCGTCGTCGACGATGTTGAGCGACTGGTAGATGGCATCCGCGCTACCCAGGTACCAGTGCGGGCCACGACGCTGCTGAGCCGGCACAGGGGCAATGAAGTTGCCGAGGGCATCAGTCGCTTACCCTCACCGCCCGCGAGAACGATTGCCAGAACGTGGTTCTTTGCCATGTGGCACCTCTTCGTTGGTCGAGTGGACCCGCATCGGCGCGAATCCGTGGGAGTGGTCACACTGTATTACAAATGTCTATCGATTGCTACACCGTCTCGTTTTCGACCAGCGGCAACGTGAGATCGGATACGATGTGTCTCATACGTCGCTCCCGTCGGAAGGACCCCACCATGCGCGTTGATCTCCTTACCCGTGAATACCCACCTCACGTCTACGGCGGAGCCGGTGTCCACGTACTCGAACTGGCCAAGGTCCTGCGTGGCCTCGTCGAGGACCTGCGCGTCCAGGCGTTTGACGGTCCTCGCGAACCGGGTACCGACGGAGCCGACCCGGGCGTGACCGGACATGCCGATCTGCCCCAGCTGGCAGGAGCGAACGCCGCGCTGCGGACGCTCGGTGTTGACCTCGAGATCGCCGCCGCGTGCGAGGGTTCTGACCTGGTCCATTCCCACACCTGGTACGCGAACTTTGCTGGACACGTTGCGTCGCTTCTCGGCGACATCCCGCACGTGATCTCTGCGCACTCGCTCGAACCGCTGCGCCCGTGGAAGGCTGAGCAGCTCGGCGGTGGCTACCGCCTGTCCTCCTACGTGGAGAAGACCGCCTACGAGGCTGCGAGCGCGATCGTTGCCGTCTCGAACGGCATGCGTGACGATATTCTGCGCTGCTACCCGGCCGTCGATCCCGAGCGCGTGCATGTCATTCACAACGGTATCGACCTGAACAAGTGGCACGCCCCCGAAGGGGAAGCGGGCGAGGAGCTGCGCGCACGCGTACTCGCCGAGCACGGCATCGACCCGTCTCGTCGCACGGTCGTGTTCGTCGGCCGCATCACTCGCCAGAAGGGCCTTCCGTACTTCTTGCGCGCCGCCCAGCTGCTGCCCGATGACGTTCAGCTCGTGCTCTGTGCAGGTGCCCCCGATACGCCTGAGATCGCCGCAGAGGTGGAGGGCCTCGTCTCCGAGCTGCGTGCTCGTCGCTCGGGCGTCGTCCTCATCTCCGAGATGCTCCCGCAGCCTGAGGTGGCAGCGATCCTGTCCTCGGCGCAGGTCTTCATTACGCCGTCGGTGTACGAACCCCTCGGCATTGTGAACCTCGAGGCCATGGCCCTGGGCCTGCCCGTCGTCGGCACCGCGACCGGCGGCATCCCCGACGTCATCGTCGATGGAGAAACCGGGTACCTCGTCCCGATCGAGCAGATGCAGGACGGCACGGGAACGCCGCTTGATCCTCGCGCCTTCGAGGAAGCGATGGCTGATCGTCTGGTGCGTATCCTCGACGATCCTGAGCTGGGACGTCGTATGGGCGAGGCCGGCCTCGCTCGCGCCCGCGATCACTTCTCCTGGGAAGCGATCGGCGTCAAGACCGCCGAGCTGTACCGTTCGCTCGTTTAGGGCGCACGTCACCCGACAGACGACTAGGCTGGATACATGACTTACGTCCTGAATCTTTCTCACGTGTCTCTCCAACGCGGGGACACGCAGGTCCTGTCCGACGTCTCGTGGTCGACGCGTCCGCGCCAGCACTGGGTCATCGTCGGCCCGAACGGCGCGGGTAAGACCACGCTGGCGCGCGTGGCCTCGGGCCGTATCACTCCCGATAGCGGAGAGGTGACGGTGTCGGAGACCGATCTGTCGCAGGCCGATCCCTCAGAGATCGCCACGCGCGTGGGGCTCTCGTCGGCTGCTGTGGGGGCCAAGATCGTGCCGACCCAGACGGTCCTCGACACGGTGCGCAGCGCCGCCTGGGGCCTTGCCGTCGCCCACGACGAGGAGTACGAGCAGGTCGACGACGAGCGCGCCCATGCACTCATGGACATCTTTGGTGTCTCGCACTTGGCCCAGCGCGAGTTTTTGACGCTCTCCGAGGGCGAGGCTCAGCGCGTGCTGCTGGCGCGCGCTCTCATGACCGACCCGGAGGTGCTCATCCTCGACGAGCCCACGTCGGGCCTCGACCTGGGTGCGCGTGAGCTGCTGATCGCCGCTCTGTCGGAGATCATGGCGGGTTCGAAGTCCCCGCAGGTTATCCTGGTCACGCATCAGATCGAAGAGATCCCCGCGGGCGTGACGCACTGCGCGATCATGTCGAACGGCGCGATCACGCATCAGGGGCCGATCGAGGATGTCCTGACCGGTGTCAACCTGTCCGAGGTGTACGGCATGCCTTTGCTCGCCGGCAACACCGATGGGCGCTGGTGGGCGCGCGGCGTGACTGACTGAAAGGGGTTGTGTCATGAGTACCTGGTGGCTGTGGATTCTCGGGGCCCTCGTCTGCGGAATCGTCGAGGTCATGAGCGTGAGCTTCGTCTTCCTCATGTTTGCTATCGGCGCGTTGGCTGCTGGTATCGCGGGCGCGTTGGGTGCAAACCTGGCGGTTCAGGCCATCGTTTTTATTGTCGTCTCGATCGCTCTTTTGGTCGTCCTGCGTCCCTTCCTGAAAGGGCGTATCGACCGGTCCAGTGGTTACGTTCCGAGCAACACTGACGGTCTGATTGGCAAGACCGGTTACGTGACCGAGACTGTGGGCGAGCGCCACGGACGCATCCAGTTCTCGGGTGGAGAGTGGAGCGCGCGCACCGAGGGGCCGACGCTGCCCGTCGGCGCCGAAGTTCGTGTTGATCGCATCGAGGGCGCAACTGCCGTCGTGAGCGCCCTCGACCCGGCCTCTGCGGCTCCGACGCATCCGTACGGAGATTCGATCTCCTGATCCCGCACATCTTGTATTTTCATAGACGTAAGGAAGGAAAGACGCTGTGAATTCAGGAAACATCATCGGCAACATTGCGTTCATCGTGGTGCTTGCCGTCGTCATTTTCGTCGTGGTCTCGCTCGCCCGCGCAGTGCGGATTGTCCCGCAGTCGCAGGCGTACGTTGTCGAGCGCCTTGGTCGGTTCCAGGCGGTCATGCAGGGTGGTTTCCACCTGCTGGTCCCCTTCGTGGACCGCGTCGCTGCTCGTATCGATCTGCGTGAGCAGGTTGCGAACTTCCCGCCTCAGCCCGTCATCACCGCCGACCAGGCGATGGTGTCGATCGACTCCGTCATCTATTTCCAGATCACGGATCCGCGCAGTGCGACTTACGAGGTCGCTAACTTCCTGCAGGCGATCGAGCAGCTGACCGCGACGACGCTGCGTAACCTGATCGGTTCGCTGGACTTGGAGCAGACGCAGACCTCGCGCGAGTCAATCAACAAGCAGCTGCGTGGCGTCCTTGACGAGGCCACGGGCCCGTGGGGCATTCGCGTGACCCGCGTGGAGCTCAAGTCCATCGAGCCGCCGCCGCGAGTCCTGGCTGCCATGGAGCAGCAGATCACGGCGGAGCGCACGAAGCGCGCCACGATTCTGACGGCCGAGGCCGAGCGTGAGGCCCAGATCAAGAAGGCCGAGGGTGCCAAGCAGGCTGCCGTTCTGGCCGCCTCCGCCCAGCAGGAGGCCCAGGTTCTGCAGGCCAAGGGTCAGAAGGAAGCCCTGATCCTCCAGGCCGAGGGTGCCCGTCAGGCGCAGATCCTGCGTGCACAGGGCGAGTCCGAGGCCATCCAGACCGTCTTCGCGGCGATCAACGCTGGCAAGGCTACGCCCGAGCTCCTGTCCTACAAGTACCTCGAAATGCTGCCGAAGATTGCTGACGGTCAGGCGTCCAAGCTGTGGATGCTTCCCTCCGATCTTACCGGCGCACTGGAATCCATCTCGAAGGGTTTCAACCTGGGCAAGTAGACTGAAGCCATGCCGGGCCGACCGCAGTCCCTGCGGTCGGCCCGTTCTTTTCTCAACGGGAGGATACCGGTGGATTCGCATCAGGAATACGTGCTGCGCGAGGTCGCGCAGAAGAACATTCGCTTCATCCGTTTGTGGTTCACGGATGTTGCGGGCGTGTTGAAGTCGATCTCGATCGACCCTGGTGAGCTTGAGGAGGCATTCAGCGAGGGAATCGGCTTCGACGGCTCGGCCGTCGAAGGCCTGACGCGCGTCTACGAGTCGGACATGCTGCTGAAGCCTGATGCTTCGACATTCCAGCTGCTCCCGTGGCGTTCCAACGAGGACCCGGTTGCCCGCATGTTCTGCGACGTCCTCATGCCCGATGGTCGCCCGGCTCCCTCCGATCCTCGCGGCGTCCTCGAGCGCGCGGTGGAGCGCGCCGCCGATGCTGGCTTCCGTGTCATGATCCACCCGGAGATTGAGTTTTACCTGCTGCGTCAGCCCGTGACTCCCGATCGCATGATCCCCGTCGATCAGGCCGGATACTTCGATCACGTCGCACGCGGGGATTCGAACGACTTTCGCCGTCGCGCTGTGCGCATGCTCGAGGACATGGCAATCCCGGTCGAGTTCTCGCACCACGAGGGCGGACCGGGGCAAAACGAGATCGACCTGCGCGCCGTTGATCCCGTGCGCGCCGCGGATAACATCATGACCGCGCGCACCCTCATCGAGGAGGTTGCGCTGCGCGAGGAGCTCGTCGCGACGTTCATGCCGAAGCCCTTTATCGAGCACCCAGGTTCGGGCATGCACACGCACCTGTCGCTGTTCGAGGGCGAAGAAAATGCATTCTTCTCCCCGGCGGGTCAGTATCGCTTGTCCACGACGGGGCGCCAGTTCATTGCGGGCCTCCTCGCACATGCTGAGGAGATCGCGGCCATCACCAATCAGCACGTCAACTCCTACAAGCGCCTGTGGGGCGGGGGAGAGGCACCCTCCTACGTGTGCTGGGGGCACCTGAATCGCTCGGCCCTCGTGCGCGTTCCCCTCTACAAGCCGAAGAAGGCAGCCGCCGCGCGCATCGAATACCGCGCGCCCGACCCGAGCGCGAACCCCTATCTGGCGTTCGCCGTTCTCATCGCTGCGGGGCTTGACGGCATCGAGAAGAAGATGGAACTCATGCCCGAGGCCGAGGACAACGTGTGGGACCTGTCGGATCGGGAGCGTCAGGTCATGGGTATTCACGCCCTGCCGGCCTCGTTGGCGGACGCCGTGCGGGCTATGAAGAGCTCCGACTTGGTGGCGTCCACCCTCGGCGAGCAGGTGTTCGACTACGTTATCCGCAACAAGCGCAAGGAATGGACGGAATATCGCCAGCAGATCACTCGCCAGGAGCTCGAGCAATTCCTGAAGGTCGTTCCCCGGTGAGCGGTGATGCGCTCCGGATCGCCGGTTTCTTAGATCCACGCCGTGCCCTCTCCTTCTTGGAGGAGCTGCCGGGCGGAGCTGAGGTGTGGGCGGCGGACCTGGGGGCGAGTGCCGACCCTGATCAGGCGCTGCTGGCGGCGATCCGTCTGCACGAGGCCGACCCCGGCCTCGTCCGTTTACTCGTCGATGATGCGCGTGCGCGTGCTCGCCTGTGCGCCGTCCTGGGTGGTAGCCAGTGGCTGGGTGACTACGTGATCGCCGACCCCGCCCGTGCGCGGGCGATCTGGGAGGATCCTGGCGAGGCCGCACGGGTCATGCTGGCGTCCGTCGGGGCGACGCGGGTCGAGCGCGGTGCGTTCGTCGCCTCTGAGGATGCTCGGGTGGACGATCTGCGCGGCGCGTATCGCCGGGTCCTGCTGTACCTCGCCGCCGATGACCTGACGAGTGACGATCCCGAAGGGTTCATGCCCGAGGTCGGTCGGCGCATCGCCGACCTCGTCGACGCGACCCTTGAGGCTGGCCTGGCCCTGGCGAGGCGGGACATCGACCCGTGCGGGCTCATCCCCTTTGCCATCATCGCGATGGGTAAGACTGGGGCGCGCGAACTCAACTACATCTCCGACGTCGATGTCGTCTATGTGGCCGAGGCCGGGGCGGATGGGGATGAGCGCGTAGCCCTCGAGGTTGCGACACGCCTTGCGGCCGCCACCGCCTCCGCATGCTCGGGTCCGGGCACCGAAGCCCCGCTGTGGACGGTGGATGCGAACCTACGTCCCGAGGGGCGCAACGGAGCGCTCGTGCGCACCGTCGAGTCCTACCGCCAGTACTGGGACAAATGGGCGCAAACCTGGGAGTTCCAGGCGCTGCTCAAGGCGCGCGCCTGTGCGGGAGACGAGGCCGTCGGGCGTGCCTTCGAGGAAGCTGCGCAGCCCTACGTGTGGAGCGCTGCGACGCGCGAAGGATTCGTCGAGGCTGCGCGCGCGATGCGCCGTCGCGTCGAAGACAACATCTCGCGATCGCACGCGTCCCGAGAGCTCAAGCTCGGGCGCGGCGGCCTGCGAGACGTCGAGTTCACCGTCCAGCTGCTTCAGCTTGTTCACGGTCGCACTGACGCCTTCCTGCGCGTGAGGTCGACGCTGGATGCGATTGAGGCGCTGCGCGAGGGTGGCTACATTGCGCGCAGCGACGCGCATCAGCTTGCCTTGTGCTACCGGTTCCTGCGCGCCGTCGAACACCGCACTCAGCTGCCTCGAATGCGCCGCACGCACCTGATTCCGGACAAGGAACGGGAGCTGCGTGTCCTCGGGCGCGCGATGGGGCCCGATCGCTTCGCAGATGCGGAGTCGATCAGCGCTGCCATCGACGAGGTTCGGACTCGCGTCCGCACTCTGCACGAGGACGTCTTCTACCGCCCGATCATCGCCGCGACCGCGTCGCTGAGCGAAGACGAGGTGTCGTTGCATGCGGATGGCGCGCGCGACCGCCTGGCCGCAATTGGCTACCGGGATCCGGCGGGAGCACTGACGCACATCGGCGCCCTCACCCAGGGGACGAGCAGGCGCGCGGCGATTCAGCGCCACCTGCTCCCGGTGTTTATCTCGTGGCTGGCTGGCGGGGCGGACCCCGACATGGGGCTCCTGAACTTCCGCATCCTGTCCGAGGACATCGGTGATTCGCACTGGTACCTCGCGCTTTTGCGCGATTCGGGCGTGGCTGCCCACAGGCTCACGACCATGCTCCCGAACTCCAGGTGGATTGCCGAGGCACTCGCCAAGCGTCCCGAGGCCGTGGCATGGCTCGATGATGATGCTGAGCTGGCCCCGCGAGAGCCGCACCGGCTGGCCCGAGAAGTCGCCGCCCTGATCGACCGTCATGAAGACGCGGCGGAGGCCGCTGCGCGGGTCCGCGCCGTTCGCACCCGTGAGTTGACGCGTTGCGCGATGAGCGACCTGCTGGGCGGCGTCGATCCTCGCGGAAATGCGATCGCTGACGCCACGGATGCCGCAATCCTCGGGGCCCTCGCCATCGCGCAGCGGGAGGAAGCCGAGCGGTGGGGCGAGGAACGGGCCTCTGTCGTGTTCGTCGCGATGGGTCGCTACGGAGGACGCGAGTGCTCGTACGCGTCGGATGCAGACGTGATCGCCCTGCACGAGGCGGTCGGCGGTGCCACCGAAGCGGAAGCGGCTGCCAGCGCTACGGCGATCGTCAACCGCGTGAAGAAGCTCCTCGGCTCGGCGACCAATCAGCTGGGCATCGTCGTCGACCTCGACCTGCGGCCAGAGGGCAAGAACGGCCCGATGAGCCGCACGATCGAGTCGCATCGTGAGTATGCACAGCGGTGGGCCTCGACGTGGGAGAGGCAGGCGGCGGTGCGTGCGCGCCCGATCGGGGAGGGGAGCCTCGCCGATCAGGCTCGGGAACTTTTCGCGGAGCTTGCGTACGGGGGAGTGAGCGAGGCGGACGTGCGTGAGATTCGCCTGCTCAAAGCCCGCATGGAAAACGAGCGCCTGCCGCGCGGCATTGAGCCCGCTCGTCACGTGAAGCTCGGACCCGGTGGTCTCACCGATGTGGAGTGGACGATCCAGCTCATTCAGATGCGTGCCGGAACGAACAACCTCGCACTGCGTACGCCCTCGACGACGCAGGCGATTCAGAGCGCTCGGGATCACGAGCTGATCACCGCTCAAGACGCGCAGACTCTTCTCGATGCCTGGGACATGGCCACCCGCATTCGCGCGGCTAACACGCTGGCGAGCGGGCGCATGAGCGGTGTGAAGCTCGACGTCTTGCCCCGTGACAGCGCGGAGCTGCGTGCCCTCGCAGCGATCCTCGGGTACGGTAGCGGCGGGCTGAATGCCCTCGAAGACGACTGGCTGCGCGTTGGACGCAAGGCGCGCGCCGTCATGGAACGACTTTTCTGGGAGCAGCAGTGAAGATTGTGCTGGTACGGCACGGACAGACCCCCGCGAATCGCCTCGGTGCGCTCGATACGGTGCGCCCCGGCCTCGGGCTGACTCCCGAAGGGCTTCTCCAGGCCCAGCGCCTCGCGGATCGATGGGAGTCCGAGGTCGCACCCCCTCCCACCGTCATTGCGGTGTCTGGGCTCCACCGCACGCGCCTGACCGCGGCGCCGCTGGCGAGTGCCTACGGCCTGACCCCGCAGGTGCACCCCGGCATCCGAGAGCTGCGTTCGGGCGACCTCGAGATGGCGGCCGACCCCGCTTCGCAGTCCCTCTACGTGCGCACGACCCTGTCGTGGTGCGCTGGCGACCTTGACAACCGTATGCCGGGCGGCGAAAACGGGCGCGAGGCCCTGGCCCGCTCGCTGGAAACCGTGCGCCGCGTGGGCCTGGCCGCCCGCGAGCAGGCGGGGGACGAGGCCGTCGCAGTGTTCGTTATCCACGGCGCCCTCACGCGTCTGCTGGCCACGTGGTTGTCCACCGACATCGACGAGGACCTCGTCTCCAAGCACTTCATGTCCAACACGGGTACGTCGACCTTCGAGTGGGCCCCCGACTTCACCCCGGCCTCGGCCGACGAACTGGCCAAGGGGCTGCGCGCCCTGACCTGGAACGACCGTCCCCTCGATCAGTGGTCCTGAGGCTGGTCCTGATCGGGCGCGACGAAAGCTGACACCTCGTAGGGGAACGAGCGGTACGTGAAGTAACCCTCCAGGTAGGACAGGTGATCCTCGCACGCGAGCCACGTCTTCGTGCGGGCGCGGTGGATCGCCGGATTGCGCCAGTCGATCCGGTAGATCGCGGCGTTCGTGCATTCGCGCGCCGAGCAGATGCCCGAAGCGGCTTCGACTCCCAGTGCCATTGTGTCCTCCCCGTGCGGTTACGCTTGGAAGTATGCCAACCCTCGTTCTCGTTCGCCATGCGCAGGCCGCATACTCCTACCCCGATCACACTCGCCCCCTCACACGCGCGGGTGTCGACCAGGCTGCGCGCCTCGGCGGTGTTCTGTCCCGCGAGATCGGCAGCTTCGATGCGCCCGTGTGCTCGGACGCGGTTCGCGCCCAGCAGACGTTCGCCCAGATCAGCCAGCGCGTGTCGATTCGCGAGAGCTGGTTCGACCGCGGCGTCTACAACGCCGACGAGGAAGACATCCTGACCCTGGCGCGCACCTTCGAAGGGGAGCGAGCGCTCATCGTCGGTCATGAGCCGACTATCTCCGGCGCGGGCTATGTCCTGGCCTGCGTGGACGATCGGGGAGAGGTGGCCCGAGGCGTGCCCACCGCGACCGCGCTCATCCTCACCTTCGACGGATCCTGGGAGGATCTGGCCCCCTCGAGCTGCGCCCTGCGTGCGGTGCTCACCCCGCCCACCCGATAGGTCGCGTGCCCCGGAAGTGGCCCCGGCCTCGTCCATCGTTCCTGTGAGTGTGTTTACGTTTGTCCATGTGACGCCCGCCCGGATGCGGAAGGGGGCCGCAAACGCGTTAGAATGTGGCGGTATCTATCCACCCAACAGGGAGAAGTGATGTCGGGACACTCTAAGTGGGCGACCACCAAGCACAAGAAGGCCGCTATTGACGCCAAGCGCGGCAAGCTCTTCGCGCGCCTCATCAAGAACATTGAGGTTGCAGCTCGCACGGGCGGCGGCGACCCCGCTGGCAACCCGACCCTGTACGACGCTATCCAGAAGGCGAAGAAGAACTCCGTCCCCGCCGACAACATCGACCGCGCCGTCAAGCGTGGCTCCGGTGCCGAGGCCGGTGGCGCCAACTACGAGACCATCATGTACGAGGGCTACGGTCCCAACGGCGTCGCTTTCCTGGTGGAGTGTCTGACGGATAACCGCAACCGCGCCGCCTCCGACGTGCGCCTGGGCTTCACCCGCCACGGCGGCTCGCTGGCCGACCCCGGTTCGGTGTCCTACCTGTTCTCGCGCCGCGGCATCGTTGAGGTGCCCGCCGCCGATGGTGTGGACGAGGAATCCATCATGATGGCCGTCCTGGACGCGGGCGCTGAAGAGGTCGAGGACGCCGGTGAGCTCTTCATCGTCGAGTCCGACCCCAAGGACGTCGTTGCCGTGCGTACCGCTCTGCAGGACGCCGGCATCGACTACGACTCCGCCGAAGTCCAGTTCGTGGCCTCCACCGAGGTCGAGCTCGATCTCGAGGGCGCTCTCAAGGTCAACAAGCTCATCGACGCCCTCGAGGACTCCGATGACGTGCAGAACATCTACACGAACATGTCCCTGTCGGACGAGGTTCGTGCCCAGCTGGAAGAGCAGGAGTGAACATGAGCGATTCGACCGTTAAGCGCGAGGTCGGCACCCCGCAGGTCAAGCGTGGCATGGCCCAGATGCTCAAGGGCGGCGTCATCATGGACGTCGTTACCCCCGAGCAGGCGAAGATCGCCGAGGACGCGGGCGCCGTGGCCGTCATGGCCCTCGAGCGCGTCCCCGCAGACATCCGCGCTCAGGGCGGCGTGGCCCGCATGTCCGACCCCGACCTGATCGAAGGCATCATCGAGGCCGTGTCCATCCCCGTGATGGCCAAGGCCCGCATCGGTCACTTCGTCGAGGCGCAGGTCCTGCAGTCCCTCGGTGTTGACTACATCGACGAGTCCGAGGTTCTGACCCCCGCCGACTACACCCACCACATCGACAAGTGGAACTTCACCGTTCCCTTCGTCTGCGGTGCGACCAACCTCGGTGAGGCGCTCCGCCGCATCAACGAGGGCGCGGCCATGATCCGCTCCAAGGGCGAGGCCGGCACCGGCGACGTCTCGAACGCGACCACGCACATGCGTAAGATCCGCGACGAGATCCGCCACCTGACCTCCCTGCCCGAGGACGAGCTCTACGTTGCGGCCAAGGAACTGCAGGCCCCCTACGAGCTCGTCGCCGAGGTCGCCCGTGAGGGACGCCTCCCCGTCGTGCTCTTCACGGCCGGCGGCATCGCCACCCCCGCCGACGCTGCCATGATGATGCAGCTGGGCGCCGAGGGTGTCTTCGTTGGCTCGGGTATCTTCAAGTCCGGCGACCCCGCCAAGCGTGCGGCCGCCATCGTCAAGGCCACGACCTTCTACGACGATCCGTCTGTCATCGCCGAGGTCTCCCGTGGCCTGGGCGAGGCCATGGTCGGCATTAACGTCGACGACCTGCCGGTCGATCACCGCCTCGCGGAGCGCGGATGGTGACCATCGGCGTTCTCGCCCTGCAGGGCGACGTCGCAGAGCACGTGCGGGCGCTGGAAAACTCCGGCGCCCGCGCGCTGCTTGTGCGTAGGGAGTCTGATCTCGACCAGGTTGATGGCCTGGTCATCCCGGGCGGCGAGTCGACGACCATGTCGAACCTGCTGCTCTCCTTCGGATTGTTCGATTCGCTGCACGACCGCATTGCATCTGGCCTGCCTGTGTACGGTACGTGCGCGGGCATGATCATGCTTGCCGCGTCGATTCTGGATGGCCGTGAGGACCAGCGTTCCTTTGGCGCGCTCGACATGGTCGTGCGCCGCAACGCCTTCGGACGCCAGGTCGACTCCTACGAGGAGGACCTGGACGTCGAGGGCATTGAGGGCGGTCCTTTCCACGCCGTGTTCATCCGTGCCCCGTGGGTCGAGTCTGTGGGCGAGGGCGTCGAGGTCATCGCGCGCGCGGGTAACAGCGCCGACGGCCCGATCGTCGCGGTACGCCGTGGCAACGTCATGGCGACGTCCTTCCATCCCGAGGTGGGTGGGGATGACCGTATTCACGCCATGTTCGTCGATGTGGTGGCTCGCGCCTGATGCGCGTCATGGGCATCGACCCGGGCCTGACGCGCTGCGGCCTCGGCGTCGTCGACGTCGATGCGTCGCGGCGCGCCTCGCTCG